>Ga0134125_10001051_pt1 | contig 35091 bp, 34 predicted proteins | sample KB31751_FD_96464 | JGI IMG/M metagenome (GOLD analysis project Ga0134125, IMG submission 96464) | Terrestrial soil microbial communities with excess Nitrogen fertilizer from Kellogg Biological Station, Michigan, USA - KB3-175-1 | ecosystem: Environmental > Terrestrial > Soil > Unclassified ...
GCGCGATTTCAGATGCGCCTCGAGCTCGCGCGGCGCGTCGGTGTACGTGTCGAGATAGTCCCAGTCCGCCTTGCCGTCGCGGAACAGGCAATGCATCACCGCGCAGGCGAGCGCGGCGTCGGTGCCGGGCTTCACCAGCACCGGCAGATCGGCCTGCTGCATGGTGCCGTTCATGTAGACGTCGACCGCCGCGATCTTGGCGCCACGCTCTTTGCGCGCGCGCGTCGCGTGCGTCATCACGTTGACCTGCGTGTTGACCGGGTTGGTGCCCCAGATCACCACGAGATCGGAGCGCGCCATCTCGCGTGGATCGGGACCGGCGATCCGGCCGACGCCGGCGGCGAAGCCCGAATAGGACGGGTTGACGCAGATGGTCGAGTGATAGCCCGAGTATTTCTTGACGTGGCGCAGCCGGTTGATGCCGTCGCGCATGACGAGGCCCATCGTGCCGGCGTAGTAGTACGGCCACACGCTCTCGGCGCCGTGACGGCGCTCGGCCTCATTGAATTTTTCGGCGAGCAGATCGAGCGCGTCGTCCCAGGCGATGCGCTCGAACCGGCCCGAGCCTTTCGGCCCCACGCGGCGCAACGGATAAAGCAGCCGGTCGGGATGATTGGCGCGCTCGGCGTAGCGCGCGACCTTCGCGCAGACGACGCCGCAGGTGTAGTCGTTGCCGGCGGCGCCGCGCACCCGGCCGATGCGGCCCTCGACGATGTCGATCTCGAGCGCGCAGGTCGAGGGACAGTCGTGCGGACAGGCCGAGTAGCCGATCTGCTTGCCTTCGCTGTGCCGGACGGTCTGGTTCATTGCCGTCCCTTATAGCACGGACGTCAGACCTCGCTCTCCACCGGCGCCTTGGCGCGGCGCCAAGCGTAACCGACCGCCAGCACGAAGATCGCGCCGATAATCTCGGCCACGAGTTCCACCCGGTGGACCGGTAGGCCGTTGAACAGGCCGAGGATCACGGGATCGCTGGCGAAGATCTCGCCCGCCACCCAGCCGAGGATCCCCGCGCCGCCCCAGATCAGGATCGGGAAGCGCTCGAGCAGCGCCAGAATGATGGCGCTGCCGGCGATCACCATCGGAATGCTGACCGCAAGGCCGATGGTCAGCAGCACGTAGTCGCCCTTGGCGACCGCGGCGACCGCGATGACGTTGTCGAGGCTCATGACGATGTCGGCGATGACGACGATGCGCACCGCGCGCCACAGGTCCTCCGCCGCCTCGGGCGTCCCCTCCTCGTCATGCGCCTGCGGCGCCACCAGCTTGATCGCCACCCACAGCAGCAGCAGCGCGCCGACGAGCTTGAGATAAGGCAGCGTCAGCAGCACCGAGACGACGCCGGTGAACAGGATCAGCAGCACCGAGGCAAAGCCCGCGCCGATGATCATGCCCCACAGGCGCTCGCGCGGCGGCAGCCCGCGGCAGGCGAGCGCGATCACCACGGCGTTGTCGCCGGACAAAAGAATGTTGATCCAGATGACTTGCAGGACCGCCAGCCAGAAGGCCGGTTGGGTCGCGTAGGCCATAATCGCCTGCACGCGCTTTTCCTCCACAAAGGCCGGCAATCACCTCGCCGGCTCGTCGTTGTCAGCCCGCGCCGTCGTTACGGCACGTTCTGGTATAATAATGGGATTGGAAGGCCTTAGGCCAGTGTATTCCGACCGGCCGCAGTGGAAATCTGCCTCAGGCGGTCTCTTCGCGCTGTCGCGACCGTATCCAGTAGCCGGCCAGCATGGTTCCGGCCGCGCAGACGGCGGAGGCGCCGACGCGGATCTTCTCCAGCGCGCTCTCCCCGCCCAGCGCATCGGCCTGATCGGCGATCGCCGGATCGGTGGTGATGACGTCGCCCGCCACCCAGCCGAGCAGTCCCGCCCCCGCCCACAGAAGGAACGGGAAATAATTGAGCATCGCCATGACGATGGTCGCGCCGGCGACGATCGCCGGGATGCTGATGCCGAGGCCGAAGACGAGCAGCGCCGTGTTGCCGTTGGCGGCGGCGGCGACGGCGATGACGTTGTCGAGGCTCATGACGATGTCGGCGAGCGCGATCAGCTTCACCGCGCGCCAGAGATTGTCGCTCGATTGCGCGGCGTGGCCGCCATTCTGTTCCGGCAGCAGGAGCTTCACCGCGATCCACAGCAGCGCCAGGCCGCCAACGATCTTGATGTAGGGGAACAGCATCAGCGTCGACACGATGCTGGCGAAGACGAGCCGCATCGCCAGCGCCACCAGCGTACCGAGCACGATGCCGCCGAGCCGCTGCCGCGGCGGCAGGTTGCGGCAGGCAAGCGCGATGACGATCGCATTGTCGCCGGACAGCAGCACGTTGATCCAGATGATCTGCACGACGGCCACCCAGAAGTGAGGCTGGGTGTAGTCGCTCAGTCCCGCAAGAAGTCCGTTCATTCCGCCGTCGCCCCAAGCTCGCGCCGCGCCGGTGCCGGTGCGGCCGTATCGTGAATTGATCGGTATCGGTTATCGGCGCCGCATCCGGGATCGATTCTCCCGCCATGAGCTGAAGAGGATGCTGCCTGTCCCGGCCGCGCCGGCGATCAGCAGCGGCCATTGCAGCGAATCCGCCGCGGCCATCAGCTCGATGTCGAGTTCCTCCAGCAGCTCGAGATAGGTCGCGCCGGAAACGCCGACGAGGGCGGACCAGGTCTCGAGCACTTTCTTCGGCGAAGGAACGTTCATCGGCGGTAACGAAAACACCCGTTGTGCGGCCACGCCGCGCAACGGGTGTAATCCGGATCGGGCGGTGGCGGGCTGCGGCAAATTGTCAATCCGCAGCCGCGACGCGCGAAACCTCAGCCGACGATCTCGTTCTCCGAGAAAAACTGCGCGATCTCCTTCGCGGCCGTGTCGGCGGCGTCCGAACCGTGCACCGAGTTCTCGCCGATCGACTTGGCGTGCACCTTGCGGATGGTCCCAGCGTCGGCCTTCGACGGGTCGGTCGCGCCCATCACCTCGCGGTACTTGGCGATCGCGTTCTCGCCCTCGAGCACCTGCACGACGACAGGGCCGGAGGTCATGAACGACACGAGCTCGCCGAAGAACGGGCGGTCCTTGTGCACGCCGTAGAAGCGCTGCGCCTGTTCCTTGCTGATGCGGACGCGCTTCTGCGCGACGATGCGCAGGCCCGCCTTCTCGATCATGGCGTTGATCGCGCCGGTCAGGTTGCGCTCGGTGGCGTCGGGTTTGAGGATCGAAAAGGTGCGCTCGAGCGCCATCGTGGACATCCCTTCAGTGGAATTGATCGGTCGATTGACCGAAACTTGTTGGTTTGGGCGATTGGCGGCGGCTTATACCGGGAGGCCACAGGGGCGGCAAGGTCGCCCGAGGACCGGACGGGGGCCCATGAAATCGCGCTACCAGATGTTCGCCGGCTACAACGCCTGGTGCAACGAGCGGCTCTACGCGGCCGCGGCCACCGTACCGGAGGCCGACTACCGGGCCGACCGCGGCGCCTTCTTCAGCTCACTGCACGGCACGCTTAACCACCTGCTGGTCGGCGACCGCATCTGGATGCGCCGCTTCACCGGTGCCGGCCAACAGCCGCCCTCGCTCGACACCATCCTGCATGACGACTTCGAAGCCTTGCGCGACGCGCGGCGCAAGGAGGACACGCTCATCTCGCGCTACATCGAACGGCTGACCGAAGCCGATCTTGCCGGCACGCTGCGCTACAAGACCGTGGTGCGGCCGCAGACGATCGAGCAGGCATTGGCGCCGGCGCTCGACCATTTCTTCAACCACCAGACCCACCACCGCGGCCAGGCGCATGCGCTCTTGTCGAGCATCATCGGCAACGACGCGACGCCGAGCTTCGACCTGATCATCTATCAGCGCGAGACGGGCGTGGGGTTGAAGGCGATTACCTAGCCCGTGTCCCGGGCGCAGTGCGGCGCGTAACGGAGTGAAGCGCTGCGCTGCAGACCCGGGACCGTCTCGACGTGTGGCGGTCCCGGATCAGCGTCGCACCACTTCGCTGACGCTCGTGCTGCGCCGCATCCGGGACACGCGATTCCCGCTTGCACGGGAATGAGCGGAGTGCTTGGAGAGAGGCCCTTCCTGCCCGTCACGCTCCAAAGGACATCGCCCCATGGCCACCAACCGCGTCCACCGCATTGCCGTGATCCCCGGCGACGGCATCGGCAAGGAGGTCGTGCCCGAGGGCGTGCGTGTCCTGGAAGCCGCGGCCAAGAAATTCGGCTTCGAACTGCGTCTCGACCATTTCGACTTCGCCTCCTGCGACTATTACGAGAAGCACGGCCGCATGATGCCGGAGGACTGGAAGGAGAAGATCGGCACGCACGACGCGATCTACTTCGGCGCCGTCGGCATGCCGAGCAAGGTGCCGGACCACGTCTCGCTGTGGGGCTCGCTGATCCTGTTCCGCCGCGAGTTCGACCAGTACGTCAACCTGCGTCCCGTGCGGCTGATGCCGGGCGTGCCCTCCCCGCTCGCCGGCCGCAAACCCGGCGACATCGACTTCTGGGTCGTGCGCGAGAACACCGAGGGCGAGTACTCCGCGATCGGCGGCCGCGCTTTCCCGGGCACCGACCGCGAAGTCGTGATGCAGGAGACGATCCTCACCCGCGTCGGCGTCGACCGCGTCCTGAAGTTCGCCTTCGACCTCGCGCAGAAGACGCCGAAGAAGCATCTCACCTCGGCAACCAAGTCGAACGGCATCGCCATCACCATGCCGTACTGGGACGAGCGCGTGGAGGCGATGGCGAAGCAATATCCCGACGTGAAGTGGAACAAGTTCCACATCGACATCCTCTCGGCGCTGTTCGTGCTCAAGCCGGACACGTTCAACGTCGTCGTCGCCTCCAACCTGTTCGGTGACATCCTCTCCGACCTCGGCCCGGCCTGCACCGGCACCATCGGCATCGCGCCGTCGGGCAACATCAACCCCGAGCGCAAATTCCCGTCGGTGTTCGAACCGGTGCACGGCTCGGCGCCGGACATCTACGGTCAGGGCATCGCCAATCCGATCGGCCAGATCTGGTCGGGCGCGATGATGCTCGACCATGTCGGCGAGCACGAGGCGGCGGCGGCCATCGTCAAGGCGATCGAGACGGTGCTCACGCAGGAGAAGCTGCGCACCCGCGACCTCAAGGGATCTGCGAACACGGTCCAGTGCGGCAAGGCGGTGGCGGAGGCGTTGGGGTAGCATCTCCGGTCATCCTGAGGAGCTCGGCGCGAATGCGCCGAGCCTCGAAGGATCTCTGACTCACAGGTCCTTCGAGGCTCGCTTCGCTCGCACCTCAGGACGACGCAGAACTGTCAGACCTTGCGTCGGCGCGCGCCCTCCGCCACAACCCGCCCCCAATGCTCGTCATCGACGACCTCACCGTCCGCATCGCCGGCCGCACGCTGATCGAGGACGCCTCCGTCCGCATTCCGGACGGCGCGCGCGTCGGCCTCGTCGGCCGCAACGGCACCGGCAAGTCGACTTTGTTCAACGTCATCGCCGGCGACCATGCCGCCGAGACGGGGCACGTCGAGATGCCACAGCGCTGGCGCATCGGCCGCCTGGCGCAGGAAGCGCCGAACGGGCCGGAACCGCTGGTCGAAATCGTGCTCAAGGCCGACCGTGAGCGCACGTCGCTACTCGCCGAGGCCGAGACCGCCGCCGATCCGCATCGTATCGCCGACATCCAGACGCGGCTCGACATCGGCGCACACGCGGCCCCGGCCCGCGCCGCCGCGATCCTCGCGGGCCTCGGCTTCTCGCACGCGGACCAGCAGCGGCCTTGCGCCGAATTCTCTGGCGGCTGGCGCATGCGCGTCGCGCTCGCCGCAACCCTGTTTGCGCAGCCGGACCTCCTGCTGCTCGACGAGCCGACCAACTATCTCGACCTCGAAGGCACGTTGTGGCTGCAAGACCACCTCGCGCGCTATCCGGCGACCTTGATCGTCATCAGCCACGACCGCGACCTGCTCGACCATTCGGTCGAGCACATCCTGGCGCTCGAGCAGCGGACGCTGACCTTGTGGCGCGGCGGCTACTCGGCCTACGAGAAGCAGCGCGCCGAGCGCATGCTGCTCGACCAGAAAGCCGTCAGGAAGCAGGAGGCGCAGCGCAAGCACATCCAGACTTTCGTCGACCGCTTCCGCGCCAAGGCGACGAAAGCGCGCCAGGCGCAGTCGCGCCTGAAGATGCTGGCGAAGATTGAGCCGATCGCCGCGCTCACCGTCGACGACGTGCGCGAGATCGCTTTTCCCGCGCCGGACAAGCTCCTGTCGCCGCCGATCATCGCCACCGACGGCGTTACCGTCGGCTATGACGGCCGCGCCGTGCTGTCGAGGCTGACGTTGCGCATCGACAACGACGACCGCATCGCTTTGCTCGGCGCCAACGGCAACGGCAAGTCGACGTTTGTGAAGCTGGTCGCCGGCCGGCTTGCGCCGATGCAGGGCAACGTCACGCGCGCGGCGAATTTGAAGGTCGCTTATTTCGCGCAGCACCAGCTCGACGAGCTCGATCCGGAGGCGAGCCCCTACGACCACGTGCGCGAATTGATGCCGGATGCGCCCGAAGCGCAGGTGCGCGCCCGCGTCGGCGCCATCGGCTTCTCCGGCGACGCTGGCAACACGCCGGTCAAGAGCCTCTCCGGCGGCGAGAAGGCGCGGCTATTGCTCGCGCTCGCCACTTTCGAGGCGCCGCATCTCGTCATCCTCGACGAGCCGACCAACCATCTCGACATCGACAGCCGCGCAGCGCTCATCGAGGCAATCAACGACTATCCCGGCGCGGTGATCCTGGTCTCGCACGACCGCTATCTGCTGGAGGCCTGCGCCGACCGGCTCTGGCTGGTCGCGGACGGCCGCGTCACGCCGTTCGACGGCGACCTCGACGACTACGTCAAGCTCGTGCTGTCCGAGCGCGGCGGCAGATCGGCGTCGGACAAGCCGGCGCCGCAATCGGACCGCGCGCAGGCGCGCAAGGCAGCCGCCGACAAGCGCGCCGAGACCGCGCCGCTGCGCAAGCGCGTGCAGAAAGCGGAAGCGGAGATCGCGCGGCTGACGAAGGAACTGGAAAAGATCGACGCGGCGCTCGCCGACGGCGATGTGTTCGCGCGCGACGCGGGCAAGGCCGCGGCGCTGGCCAAGGCGCGGGCCGATGCCGCCGCCGCGCTTCATCGCGCCGAAGAGGAATGGCTCGAGGCCAGCCACGCGATCGAGAACGCGTAAGCCTTCCGCCTTACTGCACGTACATCCGTTCGGCGCTCGAGGCGCTCTTGGCCCGCTTCGCCGGCTTCTTCTTGCGCGGCGCGGCCTTCGGCCTCTCCGGCTCCGGCACGGCGTCGACTTCCTTCAGGCGTCCGGAGGCGAAGGTGTAGATGCCCGGCCACGGGCCTTCGAGATAAGTGAGCACGACCTTGCGCTCGCCGCCTTCGCCGGCGCTGACCGCGACATTGCTCGGATGACCGGCGCGACGCACCGCGTCGCACTCGCTCATGCCGAGAGCGATCCCGCCGAGCACGGGCGACGCCGCGCCGCTGCCCGGGCCGCCGGCGCCGGGCTCGAGGCCGCCTTCGAAGCCGGAGCCCTGGCTGCCGGCCGCGGCCGGCTGAGGCGCGGGCTGCGGCGCGGGCGCGGAAGCCTGCGCCGCCTGGGGCGCCGCCGGCGGGCAGGCGCCGTCGGCGCTGACGAGGTCCTCGGGCGCCACCGGGCCGCTCGGCCCGAGCGAGGCGCTCGTTACCGCCGGCCGTGCCCAGGCCGGCTTGGCGAACAGGTCGATCTTCTTCGAGAAGAAGCCGCCCTCGTTCGTGTCCGTTAAGACCTGAGCCCTGTTCTCGCAGCCGCCGAGCGCCGCGGCGAGCAAGGCGGCCGAGATCAGAGCGAATATCGATATGGCGCGGCTGCGCGGCAATTGGTGATCCCCCGAACGAACCTATCTCGCTGTGGCTTAAGACGGATTTTGCGTCATCACGATGGCAGGGGGCAAGCGCCGCCGAGGGCCAAGGGTTACCGCCGGCGGGTTTACGCCTTCTTGACCCAGCGGCCGCTGTCGTCCGGCTGCCAGTAGGTGGTGTCGAAGCCGCGCGCCTGGGCCTCTTTCCACTGCCCGCGCGCGGCGGCGACCGCGTCCTCGTCGTCGCCGTCGAACAGCAGGACCAGGCGCTGGTAGCTCTCCGCGTCCGCCGGCACCGCCGCGCCCTCGATCAGGAAGCGCACCGTCGCGGCGTTCGGGTTGCGGTCGTCGACCGTCAGCACCACCGGCTGTTCGGCGGCTTCCGCCTCACGCCAAGTGCCGTGCGGAAGGAAGCTGTCGTCGCGATACGTCCACAGGTGCGCGTCGAGCGCGTCCATGCGCTCTTCCGAAGCGCCCTGCACCGCGACGCGCCAGCCGCGCTCGAGCGAGCGCTCGAGCAGCGTCGGCAGGACGCCTTCGAGCTTCTGGCCTTGCAGGTGGTAGAACAGGGCTTCGGTCATTGAGATATTGCAGGTCAAATCCGCAGCCGACTCAAAATAGGTAACATCAATCTTGAAGTCGCGCTTTGAAGAACAAAGATGCCGCCGCGCCTGCGAGGCCGAAGATCACAAGCAGATTCTTCGACTCCTCACGCCATTCGCCGAAATAATAGAGGGTCAACACAATGATCAGCGCGATGGCAACAAGAGCAAATCCGGTGCGGCGGACAGAGGCTTGAATCCTGATATTTGACATTGCGGTCCTCATTTCGTCGTCAAGGCGCCGAGGCCCAGAGGCCAACTCACGCCGGCAGCCATCGCCGCGTGCAGTGTCTGCGGATTATATATAGCGATCCCAACAAAGCCGCCCACTCCCACGTACACGATACAATCGACAATCAGGACGAGCCACTTTGGCGCCTTGATGTCATAACGGGCGAGCCATTCCTTCGAACCGCTAAATCCTTTCAGCGTCCCCATAAACCAACCAAGTCCCGACGCCGCCGTGACGTCCCAGAACCAGGGATCGTTGACCATATCCCTGATGTGCGAGTCAGCAGCCGATGCGGCATTCGACGTCGCCGCGACAAAACCCACCACCAGCAAACAGCAAAACGCCCACCTCATCCTGAATCCCCCGACCCGCACGAACATAGCGAGTCGGAGATGGCATCGCAACCTGAGGTCGCAATCCCGAGGAAGCGCTATCTCGCTCGGCCTTCGTAATGATCCGCCACCAGGCGGTCCAGGAGCCGCACGCCCCAGCCCGAGGCCCAGCTGCGGTTGACGTCGTTCTGGCGCGAGTCGAAGCCGGTGCCGGCGATGTCGAGATGCGCCCACGGGATCTTGTCGTCGACGAAGCGCTTGATGAACTGCGCCGCGGTGATGGCGCCGCCCCAGCGCGAGCCGCCGGTGTTCTTCATGTCGGCGAATTTGGAATCGATCATCTTGTCGTATTCGGGCGCGAGCGGCATGCGCCACACCTTCTCGCCGGTCTCCTCGCCCGCCTTCGCCAACCGCTCGGCGAGCTGATCGTTGTTGGCGAACATGCCGGCGTATTCCTGGCCGAGCGCGACGACGATGGCCCCGGTCAGCGTCGCCAGATCGATCATGAACTTCGGCTTGAAACGCTGCGCCGTGTACCAGATGACGTCGGCGAGCACGAGGCGGCCTTCGGCGTCGGTGTTGATGATCTCGATCGTCTGCCCCGACATCGACGTGACGATGTCGCCGGGGCGTTGCGCGTTGCCGTCCGGCATGTTCTCGACCAGGCCGATGACGCCGACCGCGTTCACCTTGGCCTTGCGCGCGGCGAGCGCCTGCATCAGTCCCGTGACGCAGGCAGCGCCGCCCATGTCGCCCTTCATGTCCTCCATGCTCGCCGCCGGCTTGATCGAGATGCCGCCGGTGTCGAAGCACACGCCCTTGCCGATGAAGGCGACCGGCGCCTCGCTCTTCCTGCCGCCGTTCCAGCGCATCACCACGACGCGGCTTTCGCGCGCCGAGCCCTGCCCGACGCCGATGAGCGCGTTCATGCCGAGCTTCTTGAGCGCGCGGAGGTCGAGCACCTCGACCGCGACGCCGGCCTTCTTCAGCGCCGCCGCGCGGCGCGCGAACTCCTCCGGATAGAGGATATTGGCCGGCTCGTTGACGAGGTCGCGCGCCATCAGCACGCCGTCATTGACCGCCTCGCGCGCCGGGAAAGCCCGCCGCGCCGCGGCGGGGTCGCCGGTGAGGACGGTGACGGTGCGCTGGCCGGGCGCCTTGTCCTCGTCCTTGCGCTTCGTCTTGTAGCGGTCGAAGGCATAGGTCCGCAGCCGCACGCCCTGGGCGAGATCGGCCGCCTCCCCAGCCTTCATCGTCCTGCCCGGCAATTCGGCCACGATCGCCACCTCGGCCGCGCCCGGCGGCACCTTGCCGATGGCCACGCCGCCGAACCGGATGAAGTCCCGCGGCCTGATCTCGGCCGCCTTGCCGATGCCCACGACCGAAAGCCGCGCCACCGTCAGCCCCTCCGGATGGATCAAGTCGAGACTTGCGCCGCTCTTGCCGGAGAACCGCTCCGATTTCGCCGCCCGCTGCACCAGATCGGCCGCCGCCCCCAGGATCTTGCGGGTCGCCGGGCCGAACTTCAGGCCGTCGTCGCAGAACACGACCAGAGCGCCTCGGGACGGCGCGGCAAAGGGGGCAAAAACGAGCTTCGGGGCGTCGGCCATGTCGCGCTTCCTCGCAATTCACTGACTTTTCGAGGCGCCATATGGCTCCCGCGCCGGCCGCGTGCCAAGTCCCATGCCGGCGGGCGGGCGAGGTAGCGTTTTGCCGTTACTCTCGCACTGGTTGCCCTGTGGTGCCATCGCACTTGCGGGAATCAGACATTGGGCGCACGAAAACGGACTTAAGCCGTGCTGCTGCCTTAACTTTTCGTTGTGCATATCGCGCTGGTCCTGCCATTGCCCGGCCACTTTGCTGGCTGATCAAGGCCAAGGGAGCGGCGCTTTGGGTTAGAATTCACGTGTCGCGCGTCCGGCTGGGGAGCCGGGCGGCACGCCGGCACTGCCGGACCGGGGGACGACGTCGCGGATGGGGTCCATCAGCCGATACATTTTCCGCACGACGTTCGGGGCCTTCCTCGTCGTGCTCGTGAGTCTGACCGCGGTGATCTGGGTGACCCAGGCGCTGCGCGACGTCGATCTCATGACCAACCAGGGCCAGACGGTGCTGGTGTTCGTCGGCATCACCGGGCTGATCATTCCGCTGCTCGTCCTGGTGATCGCGCCGATCGCGCTGCTGATCGCGGTCGCGCACACGCTCAACAAGATGTCGACCGACTCCGAGATCATCGTCATGAACGCGGCCGGCATGTCGCCGTGGCTCCTGTTCCGCGCCTTCATGAACGTGGCGATCGTCGTCGCCATCCTCGTCACCGCGATCAGCGCCTATTTCGCGCCGAAGGGCCTGCGCATGCTGCGCGACTGGCTGACCGAGGTGCGCGCCAACGTCGTCAGCACGATCGTGCAGCCGGGGCGCTTCACCCCGCTCGAGGCCGGCGTGACCATCCGCATCCGCGAGCGGCGGCCGAACGGGCAGCTCGTCGGCATCATGCTCGACGACCGCCGCAACCCGAAGGAGCGCCTGACGGTGCTCTCCGAGACGGGCAATCTCATCGACAACGCCAACGGCACGTTCCTCATCCTCCAGAACGGCGTGGTGCAGCGGCGCGAGCCCACCCGCACCGAGCCGGCGATGGTGGTGTTCGACCGCTACGCCTTCGACCTGTCGCAGTTCTCCGGCGGCGCCTCCGCGGTCAAGTACTCGATCCGCGAGCGCTATCTGTGGCAGCTGCTGTCCCCCGATCCCAACGACCCGTTGTACGCCGAGCAGCCGGGCCAGTACCGCGCCGAACTGTGCGACCGCCTGATCGCCCCGCTCTATCCGCTCGCTTTCGTCGCCATCGCCTTCGCCTATCTCGGCGCGCCGCGCACCACGCGCCAGAGCCGGACCATGTCGGTGCTCGGCGCGGTCGCCGGCGTCGGCGTTCTGCGCCTCATCGGCTTCGTCTCCACCGTGTTCGGCGCCACCGTGCCGTGGATGCTGTCGCTGCAATTCATCGCGCTGGCGATCGCCTTCGTGTTCGGCTTCCTCGTCGTGCGCCGCGGCCTGATCCTCGAGGCGCCGGCCTTCCTCACCCGCATCATCACCGCAGTGACGGAGCGCTTCGCACAGCGCTTCGCCACGCAATAGAGCGGCGCACCGATGACCGGCGGGACCCTCGCACGCTACTTCGGCATCAAGTTCCTCAACACGGTGCTGATCGTGTTCGCCGGCATCTTCATGCTGGTCGCGCTGCTCGACTACATCGAGCTGATGCGGCGCGCGAGCGACATCCCCAACGTCTCGGCGGTGCTCGTCGCCAAGACGTCGCTGTTCCGCGTGCCGCAGATCACCGAGCGCATCATGCCGTTCTGCATCCTGATCGGCGCGATGTCGTGCTACCTCAACCTGTCGCGGCGGCTCGAGCTCGTGGTCGCGCGCGCGGCCGGCATGTCGGCGTGGCAATTCGTCTCGCCGGCGGTCATCGTCGCCTTCCTGCTCGGCATCCTCGCCACCACGATCTACAACCCGCTTTCCGCGACGCTTCAGGAAAAGTCGAAGCGCTTCGAGGCCGAGCTGTTCGGCCAGAACCAGGAGGGCATGCTGGGCGGCAGCGGCGGCGCCTTCTGGCTGAGCCAGCGCTCGCCGGACGGCACGTCGGCAATCATCAACTCCCAGGCCAGCCGCGGCCAGGGCGTCTACCTCACCGGCCTGACCGTGTTCACCTTCGACACCGAGGGACGCTTCGTGAGCCGGGTCGAGGCGCGCGGCGCGACCCTTCAGCCCGGTGTCTGGGTGCTTCAGGACGCGCGCGTCTTCCGCATCGGCAAGCTTCCGGTCAACGAGCCGGAGTACCGGCTGAAGACGAGCCTGTCACCCGAACAGGTTCGCGAAAGCTTTGCCACGCCTGAAACTGTGCCGTTTTGGGAATTGCCCCTGTATATCAAGATCGCCGAGCACGCGGGACTTGTGGCCGCAGGCTATAGATTGCAGTTCCAGAAGCTGTTGGCCGAGCCGTTCCTGATGACGGCCATGGTTTTCCTTGCCGCCGCGGTGAGTTTACGGTTCTTCCGCTTCGGCGGGGTACAAAAGATGGTTTTAAGTGGCATGGGTGCAGGGTTTCTGCTTTATGTCATGTCGAAAATGACCGATGACTTGAGCAAGGCCGAGCTGCTGAACCCAGCCGCGGCCGCGTGGCTGCCTGTGCTCGTGGGGGGCCTCACGGGTTTCGTCGCTTTGTTGTACCAGGAGGACGGGTGATGTCAGCGCCGGGTTGCGCTCCCTCACCCGCGCCGCGGCCTTCTCGCCGCGGCGCCTTGCGCATTTTTGCTGTCGCTACGCTGATCGCGTGCGGCTGCGTTCTCGCATTGCGTCCGGCATCCGCCCAATTCCTCTCGTTCCCGCAGGCGCCCGCGCCGGTCAAGAAGAAGGACGTGCTCGAGCGCCACGGGCAGAAGCAGATGCTCGTGCAGGCGCGCGAGATCGACTACGACTACGCCAACAAGCGCGTCGCGGCGGTCGGCAGCGTCCAGATCTATTACGGCGGCTCGACGCTCGAAGCCGACAGGGTCGTCTACGACGAGGCCACCAAGCGCCTGCACGCCGAGGGCAACGTCCGCCTCACCGACGAGGAAGGCAAGATCACCTACGGCCAGATCATGGACCTGTCGGACGACTATCGCGACGGGTTCGTGGATTCATTGCGCCTCGACACGCCCGATCAGACCCGCATGGCTGCGACGCGCGCCGAGCGCTCGTCGGGCAACTTCACGGTCTTCCATAACGGCGTCTACACCGCCTGCCAGCCGTGCAAGGACGATCCGAAGAAGCCGCCGCTGTGGCAGGTGAAAGCCGCGCGCATCATCCACGACCAGAAGGAGCGCATGATCTATTTCGAGGACGCGAGCCTCGAATTCTTCGGCGTGCCGCTGGCCTGGATGCCCTACTTCTCGGCGCCCGACCCGACGGTCAAGCGCAAGACCGGCTTCCTGATGCCGTCGCTGTCGTCGAGCTCGATCTACGGCGTCGGCATCGAGATTCCCTACTACTGGGCGATGGCGCCGAACTACGACGTGACCGTCGCGCCCAAATACACGACCAAGCAAGGCCTGCTGATGCAGGGCGAGTTCCGGCACCGCCTGCAGGACGGCGCCTACCTGATCCGCGGCTCCGCCATCAATCAGCAGGATCCCGGCGCGTTCGCCGCCGGGCCCGACCACAAGTGGCGCGGCAGCTTCGAGTCGAACGGCAAGTTCGCGATCAACCAGAACTGGGTCTGGGGCTGGGACGCGCTGCTGCTGTCGGACAAGTACTATCTTCAGGACTACAACCCGACGCTCTCCGCCTACCGGCAGAATCCCGACACGCTGTCGGTGACCAGCGAAGGCATCTCGCAGCTCTATCTGACCGGCGCCGGCAACCGCAGCTACTTCGACGCGCGCTCGATCTACTATCTGGGCTTCTCCTCGCTCGACCAGCAGTCGCATATCCCGACCATCCATCCGGTGATCGACTACGACTACGTCTTCGGCCGGCCGATCCTCGGCGGCGAGCTCGGCTACAAGATCAATTTCACCAGCCTGTCGCGCAACCAGGCCGACTTCGACGCGATCAATTCGGCTACCGCCACGGCCTTCTCGAACAACACCGCCAATCCTTGCGGCGCCGATCCGCGGCAGAACTGCGTGCTGCGCGGCATCCCCGGCAGCTACAACCGCTTCTCCGCCGAGACGCAGTGGCGCCGCACCATCACCGACTCCTACGGCCAGGTGTTCACGCCGTTCGCGTCGGTCCGCGCCGACGCCGCCGCGCTGCAGGTCAACAACGACCCGAACGTGTCGAACTTCATCCAGACCGGCGACAGCCAGCTGGTGCGCGCGATGCCGACCGTCGGCATCGAGTACCGCTACCCGTTCATCAGCGTGCAATCCTGGGGCACGCAGACGATCGAGCCGATCGCGCAGATCATCGCGCGGCCGAACGAGCCGCAGACCGGGCGCTGGCCCAACGAGGACTCGCAGAGCTTCATCTTCGACGCCAGCAACCTGTTCCGCGTCAACAAGTTCTCCGGCTGGGACCGCGTCGAAGGCGGCGGCCGCGCCAACTACGGCATCCAGTACACCGCGCAGTTCAACAAGGCCGGCGCCGTCACCGCGATGTTCGGCCAGTCGGCGCATCTCTTCGGCGAGAACTCCTACACGCAGGCGGGCACGGCCAACACCGGCCTCGACAGCGGCCTCGACAAGACCCTGTCCGACTACGTGGCCAGCGCGTCGTATCAGCCGAACTCGACGCTGACCTTCAGCACGCGCTACCGCTTCGACCAGTCGACCTTCGCCGTGAAGCGCCTCGAGCTGGAGACCTCGGCCGCGGTCGACCGCTGGAATTTCTCGCTGATGTACGGCGACTACGCGGAGCAGCCCGAAATCGGCTTCCTCGACCGGCGCCAGGGCGTCTACGGCACCGCCCGCGTCAAGCTCGCGACCAATTGGGCGCTGTTCGGCGGCGCGCGTTACGACATCAACGCCGGCAAGTTCAACGCCACCAATCTCGGCCTCGGCTACATCGACGATTGCCTCATCTTGGCCTTGAACTACATCACAGGTTATTCCTATAGCGGGCCGACCGTGACGACCAACCACCAGATCATGTTGCAGCTCAGCCTGCGCACGCTGGGGACCACGACAACGACCCAGAACATCAGCACCGGATCGACCAGTCCGGTCAGCGGGATCGGCGCCGGGCTTTGATGCCTGACGGCCTCACGGCCGCGCCACGCGCCCCCGGCGTCGGAGATTGATTGCGATGGCTTACAGCACGACCAGCCGCCACGTCCGCGACCTGCTCGCAGCGATCCTGCTGGCCGGCGGCCTCCTTCTGCCCGCCGCCGCCCGCGCCCAGGTCGTGGTGGTCGCCAACGGCTCGCCGATCACCGAGCTCGACATCGCGCAGCGCACCAAGCTGGTCGCGACCTCGACGCGCAAGGCGCCGTCGCGGCAGGAGGTCATCCAGGAGCTGATCGACGACCGCATCAAGATCGCCAAGGCCAAGGTCTACGGCATGGAGATCGGCGACACCGAGGTCGACAACGCCTTCCAGAACATGGCCGCGCGGCAGCACCTCAACGCGCAGCAGTTCTCGCAAGTGCTCGAGCGCAGCGGCATCATGCCGCAGACGGTGAAGGCGCGCATCAAGGCGCAGCTGACCTGGAACCAGTTGGTGCGCGCCAAGTTCGGCTCCAGCCTCGAAGTCAGCGATGCCGACGTCACCAAGGCGCTGATGGAAACCAAGGAGAGCGACACCGCCGTCGGTTACATCTACACGCTCTATCCGGTCGTTGTGCTGGCGCCGCGCGGCAGCGCCGAATCGGTGTTGCGCGCCAAATTGCAGGAGGCGGCCGAGCTTCGCTCGCGCTTCACCGCCTGCAATTCCGGGCTGGCCATGGCGCGGGCGATGCGCGACGTCGCGGTGCGCGAGCCGGTGACGCGCGCCTCCGCCGACCTGCCCGAGCAGTTCCGCCAGCTGCTCAACAGCATCGAGCTCGGCCACCTGACGCAGCCCGAGCCGACCGACCAGGGCTTGCAGATGTTCGCCGTCTGCAACAAGCGGCAGACCACCGCCGACACGCCGGCCAAGCGGCAGGCCAAGGAGCAGATCTTCAACAAGCGGTTCGAGGTCGAATCGAAGCGCTTCCTCGACGAGATCCGCAAGCAGGCGATGATCGAGTACAAGGCCAAATGAGCGGCGCGGCCGGGCTTCCGCTGGCATTGACGCTCGGCGAGCCGGCCGGCATCGGCCCGGATCTGGCGCTTTCCGTCTGGCACCGCCGCCGCGAATTCGGCGCCCCAGTCTTCTACGTCATCGGCGACCCGGATTTCCTGGCCGCCCGGGCGCGCGCGCTCGGCATCGACGCCGTCATCCAGCGCAGCACTGCCACCCAGGCCGCCGCGGTCTTCGACCGGGCCTTGCCCGTCGTGCCGCTCGCGGACAAGGTGACGGCGCAGCCCGGCCGGCCCGACGCGACCAGCGCGCCGGCCACCATAGGCTCGATCGACGCCGCAGTCGCCGACGTGCTGGCCGGCCGCGCCGCCGCCGTTGTCACCAACCCGATCAACAAGCAGGTGCTCTACCGCGCCGGCTTTACCGATCCCGGCCACACCGAGTACCTCGGCCGGCTCGCCGAGCGCGCGACGGGCAAGCCGGTAATGCCGGTGATGCTGCTGTGGTCGGCCGAGCTGGCCGTCGTGCCGGTCACCATCCACGTCTCGCTCAAGGAGGCCATCGCCCAACTCTCGACGCGGCTGATCGTCGACACCGGCCGCATCGTCGCGCGCGACATGACCGCGCGCTTCGGCATCGCGCGCCCGCGGCTGGCGCTCGCCGGACTCAACCCGCACGCCGGCGAGGACGGCACGCTCGGGCGCGAGGACATCGAGATCGTCGCCCCGGCTGTCGCCGCGCTGAAGGCGGAAGGCATCGACGCGCGCGGTCCGCTCTCCGCCGACACTTTGTTCCACGCCGCAGCGCGGGCGACCTTCGACGTCGCGCTCGGCATGTATCACGACCAGGTGCTGGTGCCGATCAAGACGCTCGCGTTCGAGAGCGGCGTCAACGTCACGCTCGGCCTGCCCTTCCTGCGCACCTCGCCCGACCACGGCACGGCGTTCGACATCGCCGGCACCGGCCGCGCCGATCCGTCGAGCCTTCTCGCGGCGCTCAAGCTCGCGGCGCGGCTGTCGGCGCGCGCGCCGTCGCCGGTCGCTTAGCACCGATGGCCCAGATCGACGACCTGCCGCCGCTGCGCGATGTCATCCGCCGGCACGGCCTGTCGGCGAAGAAGTCGCTCGGCCAAAACTTCCTGCTCGATCTCAATTTGACCACGCGCATCGCGCGGGCGGCGGAGCCGCTTGAGAACGTGACCATCGTGGAGATCGGTCCCGGACCCGGCGGCTTGACGCGCGCGCTGCTGGCGCTCGGCGCCCGCCGCGTCGTCGCCGTGGAGCGCGACGAGCGCGCTTTGGCCGCGCTCGCCGAGATCGCGGCCCGCTATCCGGGCCGCCTCGACGTCATCGCGGGCGACGCGCTCAAGGTGGACCTGCGCGAGGCGCTCGGGCCGGAACGCGCGCGCATCGTCGCCAATTTGCCCTACAACATCGCCACCGCGCTGCTCGTCGACTGGCTGACCGCCGAGCCATGGCCGCCCTGGTACGATTCCATGGTGCTGATGTTCCAGCGCGAGGTCGCCGAGCGCATCGTGGCGCGGCCCGGGGGCAAATCGTACGGGCGACTGGCGGTGCTCGCCGGCTGGCGCACCGAGGCGAAGATCCTGTTCGACATCGCGCCGTCGGCCTTCGTGCCACCGCCCAAGGTGACGTCCTCGGTGGTGCGGCTCTCGCCGCGTGCCGAGCCGCTGCCCTGCGACGCCGGGATGCTCCAGCGCGTCACGGAAGCCGCCTTCGGCCAGCGGCGCAAGATGCTGCGGCAGAGCCTGAAATCGCTTCAGCCGGACCCGCTGCCGCTGCTCGAGGCGGCCGGGATCGAGCCGACAGCGCGCGCCGAGGAAATCCCGGTCGAGGGCTTCGTCAATCTGGCGCGGGCTCTGGCCGCACGCTGACCGCGCTCAGCGCACCAGGCACGGCCGCTTCGGGTCGAACTTCCAGCCGGGCACGAGATACTGCATCGCCAGCGCGTCGTCGCGGGCGCCGAGGCCGTGCTGCCTGTAAAGCGCGTGCGCCTTCTCGACCTCGGCCATGTCGAGTTCGATGCCGAGGCCGGGCTTTGCCGGCACGGCGATGTGGCCATCGACGATCCGCAGCGGCTCCTTCGTCAGCCGCTGGCCGTCCTGCCAGATCCAGTGCGTGTCCATCGCCGTCACGTTGCCGGGCGCGGCGGCGCCGACATGTGTGAACATGGCAAGCGACACGTCGAAATGATTGTTCGAGTGCGAGCCCCAGGTCAGCCCCCAGTCGCGGCAGGTCTGCGCCACGCGCACCGAGCCGGCCATGGTCCAGAAATGCGGATCGGCGAGCGGAATGTCGACCGCCTGCAAGGCCAGCGCGTGCGCGAGTTGCCGCCAGTCGGTGGCGATCATGTTGGTCGCGGTCGGCAGGCCGGTGGCGCGGCGGAATTCCGCCATCACCTCGCGGCCCGAGAAGCCCTCCTCGGCGCCGCACGGATCCTCGGCATAAGCGAGCACGCCGTGCATGTCGCGCATCAGCCGGATCGCGTCCTTCAGCAGCCAGCCGCCGTTCGGGTCGAGCGTGATGCGTCCGTCCGGAAACCGTTCATGCAGCGCGGTCACCGCCTCGACCTCGGCCTCGCCGGCGAGCACGCCGCCCTTTAGCTTGAAATCGTTGAAGCCGTAGCGCGCCCGCGCCGCTTCCGCGAGGCGCACGATCGCCTGCGGCGTCATCGCTTCCTCGTGCCGCAGGCGCTGCCAGTCGTCGGCCCTGGCGCCTTCGTCCGCGGGCGAGGCATAGGGCAGATCGGTCTTGTTGCGGTCGCCGACATAGAACAGGTAACCGAGCATCTCGACCGAGGCGCGCTGCTGCCCCTCGCCGAGCAGCGCGGCTACCGGCACGCCGAGAAACTGCCCGGTCAAATCGAGCAGCGCCGACTCCACCGCCGTCACCGCGTGGATCGTCGTGCGCAGGTCGAAGGTCTGCAAGCCGCGCCCGCCGGCGTCGCGGTCGGAAAAACGCACGCGCATGGCGTTGAGCACGGCCTGCATCGCGCCGAGCGGCTGGCCGACCACGAGCTCGGTCGCGTCGACGAGCGTGCGCAGGATCTTCTCGCCGCCGGGCACCTCGCCGATGCCGGTATGCCCGGCGCTGTCGGTGAGGATCAGCAGGTTGCGCGTGAAATACGGCCCGTGCGCGCCCGAAAGGTTGAGCAGCATGCCATCGCGGCCGGCGACCGGCACCGCGCGCAGCGATTTGACGACAGGCGTGTCGGCCATCGCTGCCCCTACGGCGTGATCTTCTTTAGGTCCGCGAGCAGCCGATCGACGAATGCCTCGATGTCGATCATCTTCACGCGCTTCAGGCGCTCCCCGGTGAGGATCGCGCGCAACCGCGCGAAGCTCTTGTCGAGATCGCGGTTGACCAGGATGTAGTCGTACTCGCGCCAGTGCGAGATCTCTTCCAGCGCGTTCTGCAATCGCTGCGTGATAATGGCCTGGCTGTCCTCGGCGCGCCGCTCGAGCCGAGCCTTGAGCTCATCGGCGGACGGCGGCAGCACGAACACGGTCACGACGTCGTCGCGCATCTTGTCCAGCAGTTGCCGCGTGCCCTGCCAGTCGATGTCGAAGAGGACGTCGCGGCCTTCGCTCAAGGCGCGCTCGACCGGCTCGCGCGGCGTGCCGTAGTAATTGCCGTGCACCTCGGCCCATTCGAGCAATTCGCCGCCGTCGCGCATGGCCTCGAAATGCCGCTTGCTGACGAAGTTGTAGTGCACGCCGTCGATCTCGCTGCCGCGGCGCGCGCGCGTCGTCACCGATACCGAGAGCGAGACGTTCTCTTCCTCGCGCAGCAGGTTGCGCGTCAAGGTCGTCTTGCCCGCGCCGGACGGCGAGGACACGACCAGCATGATGCCGCGGCGGGTGATCTCGGCGTCGCTGCTCATTCGAGGTTCTGCACCTGCTCGCGGAACTGCTCGACCACGCTCTTTAATTGCAGGCCGATATTGGTCAGTTCCACCTCGTTGGCCTTGGCGGTCAGCGTATTCGATTCGCGGTTGAGCTCCTGCGCCAGGAAATCGAGGCGGCGGCCGGCGGGGCCGCCTTCGGCGATCAGCTTCTCGGCCTGCGCCACATGCGCCACCAGCCGGTCGAGCTCTTCGCGGATGTCGGCCTTGGTCGCCAGCATGATCGCCTCCTGATAGAGGCGGTCGCTGTCAAAACGCTGCGAGGCCTCGATCAAAGTCGCGACTTGCGAGGCCAGCCGCGCCTTGATCGCCTCCGGCTTGCGGCCCGGCGCGGCTTCCGCCTGCGCCGTGAGCGCCGCGATCTCGCTAAGCCGCGCCGACAGGAGCTGCCGCAGCGTCTCGCCCTCGTGCTTGCGCATGGCGTCGAGATCCGCGAGCGCCTTTTCGAACCCCTTGAGGATCGCCGCCTCGGCGGCGCGGTGCTCGTCTTCGCTTTCTTCCTGCTCCGTCACTTCGATCACGCCCTTGAGGGCGAGGATGCCGTCCAGCGTCGGAGGCGCCGCGTCGATTTTCCCGGTCAGCTTGTTCAGCGTCGCGATCACCGCGTTGAGCACCGGCTCGTTGACCTTGACCGCCGGCGCCACGCCCTGCCGCGTCACCGTGAGATTGCAGTAGACCGTGCCGCGCGAGAGCGCCTGCGACGCGCGCGTGCGCGCCGCGACTTCGACCGCGTCCCATCCCGGCGGCAGGCGGAAGCGGATGTCGAGGCCCTTGGCGTTGACCGACTTGATCTCCCAGCTCCACGCATAGGCGCCCGCGCCCCCCTGGCCGCGAGCGAATCCGGTCATGCTCGACAGCGCCATGCTGATCGCCTCGTCTTGAATCGGAAAACGCTTGAAATCGCGGGCGACCTTAGCGGCGGCGCCCATGCCTCACAAGGCCGCTAACGGCGCTGCGGCGCGCGCCCTCGCGGCGCGGGAATGATCTTCGGTCCGGTCGCGGGCGCGGCCTCGGCCTGCGCCGGCGCGGGATCGGCCGCAGGCGCGGCCTGCGCCGCTGCGCCCTGCTCGATCTGGCGCAATTTGGCGACGTTCTTCTGGTGCTGCTCGTAGCTCTCAGAGAAGACGTGGCCGCCGGTGCCGTCGGCGACGAAGTAGAGCTCCTTGGTGCGCGCCGGTTTCGCCGCCGCCTCGAGCGAGGCACGGCCGGGATTGCCAATCGGCCCCGGCGGCAGCCCGTCGATGACGTAGGTGTTGTACGGCGTCGGCTGCTCCTTCTCGCTCTTGAGGATCGGGTGGCCGAGCGTGCCCTTGCCGCCGGTCAACCCGTAGATGATCGTCGGATCGGATTGCAGGCGCATCTTGCGCTTCAGCCGGTTGACGAAGACCGCGGCGACGCGCGTGCGCTCGTCGGCCCGCCCGGTCTCCTTCTCGACGATCGAGGCGAGCGTGACGAGTTCCTCCGGCGTCTTCAGCGGCAGGTCCGGGTCGCGGTGCGCCCAGACGTCCTGCACCGTCTTCTTGTCCTCGCTCTCCATGCGCTGGATGATCTGCTCGCGCGTCATGCCGCGCGTGAACTTGTAGGTCTCGGGCAGCAGCGTGCCCTCGCGCGGGATTTCCTTGATCGGGCCGGCGAGCGCGTCGTTCTCTTGCAGGCGCATGACGATCTGCTCGGAGGTCAGGCCCTCGGGGACGGTGATGGCGTGCTGCACCACCTTGCCCTCGATCAAGGTGCCGACGACGTCGGCGATGCTGGAATGCGCGGCGAACTTGTACTCGCCGCTCTTTAGATCGCCGCGCGCCTTGAGCGCGATGACGCCGCCGACGAAGACGTAAGGCTGGTCGATGACGCCCTCGCGCACCAGTAGGTCGGAGATGTCCTTGGTGCCGAGGCCGCGCGGCACGTTGACGACCTTGTCGGTCGCGAGCGGTCCTGCCGCCTCGAAGCGCTGGCGGCCGACATAGAGCGTGATGACGAAGGCGACGAGGACGACAACGAGGAACGTGAAGAAGGCGCTGCCGGCGACCACCAGCGGATGCCGCGCGCGCTTGGAGCGGCGTAAGCTCGGCGGCGGCACGATCTCCGGCTGCAGCGCGGCGCGCGGCGAACGCATCAGCGGCGTCTGGCCGCCGTTCGGCGGGAGCGGCGAGCCGCCAGGCGTATCCGTCACGCGCGCACTCCCCTGATCGCCACCGGCCCGCTCACCGTCCGCAGTCTCCCACGATCGCGGACGTGAGCGCACCGGCCGCCGCCCCCGGCGCCCTGTCACTACCACCGCTGGTCCGCATTGGCGGACCGAAAAATAGCAGAAGCTTCCGCAGGGTAGGTAGAATTATGGCGAAAGCTGGTGCACGCCCTGCCTGCGCCTGTGGACGGCGACGCCGCCCCCCGGCGGCTCAGCCGTTGTAGCGGCGGAAGATCAGCGAGGCATTGGTGCCGCCGAAGCCGAAGGAATTCGACAGCGCCACGTCGATATCGCGCGCCCTCGCCTTGTGCGGCACGAGATCGATCGCCGTTTCAACCGACGGATTGTCGAGATTGATGGTCGGCGGCGCCACCCGGTCGCGGATCGCCAGGATCGAGAAGATCGCCTCGACTGCCCCGGCCGCGCCGAGCAGGTGCCCGATGCACGATTTGGTCGAGGACATCGAGATCGTGCCGGCGTTGTTGCCGACCAGTTTCTGCACCGCACCAAGCTCGATCTCGTCGCCGAGCGGCGTCGAGGTGCCGTGCGCATTGATGTAGTCGAGATCGGCCGCGGTGATGCCGGCGCGCTTGATCGCCATGCTCATGCACCGGAATGCGCCGTCGCCGTCGGGCGCCGGCGCCGTGATGTGATACGCATCACCCGACATGCCGTAGCCGATAACTTCGGCGTAAATTTTCGCGCCGCGCGCCTTGGCGTGCTCGAGCTCCTCCAGCACGACGGCGCCCGCGCCCTCGCCCATGACGAAGCCGTCGCGGTCCTTGTCGTAGGGCCGCGAGGCGCGCGTCGGGTCGTCGTTGAACGCGGTCGACAGCGCCCGCAGCGCCGAGAAGCCGGCGAGCGACAGGCGGTTGACGGGAGACTCCGCGCCGCCCGCGACCATGACGTCGGCGTCGCCCAGCGCCACCATGCGCGAGGCGTCGCCGATGGCGTGCGCGCCGGTCGAGCAAGCGGTGACGACGGCGTGGTTCGGACCCTTCAGCCCGAACGCGATCGAAACGAAGCCGGAAGCGAGATTGATGATGCGGCCCGGGATGAAGAACGGCGACACCCGCCGCGGCCCCTTCTCGTGCAGATCGATCGCCGTTTTGGCGATGCCCTCGATGCCGCCGATACCGGAGCCGATCAGCACGCCGGTCGCGCACTTCTCGTCTTCGGTCCCGGGATGCCAGCCGGCGTCGTCGAGCGCCTGGCGCGCCGCGCACATGCCGAAGATGATGAAGTCGTCGACCTTGCGCTGCTCTTTCGGCTCCATCCACTGGTCGGGATTGTAGGTGCCGTTCGCGCCGTCGCCGCGCGGGATCACGCAGGCGATCTTGGCGGCGACGTCGGAGACCTCGAAGGTATCGACCTTCTTGGCGCCGCTCTCGCCCTTGATCAGGCGCGACCAGGTCGGTTCGACGCCGCAGCCGAGCGGCGTGACCATTCCCATTCCGGTGACCACGACACGTCTCATGACCGGCTCCGGGCGGAAATGGCCGCGCACGCGGTCATGCTTGCGCGGCCTTCACGGAAAAACCGCTGCGCGCGGCAACGCACAGCATGTCACAGAGGGACAGCGAAACGGGCGCGGCGGTGCCGGCCTCAGCTCTTCGCATTCTTCTCGAGAAATTTCACGGCGTCGCCGACGGTGAGGATCGTCTCGGCGGCGTCGTCCGGGATCTCGCACCCGAATTCTTCCTCGAAAGCCATCACGAGCTCGACCGTGTCGAGGCTGTCGGCGCCGAGGTCGTCGATAAAGCTGGCCTGATCCGTCACCTTGTCGGGCTCCACGCCCAGGTGCTCCACGACGATCTTCTTCACCCGCTCGGCAATATCACTCATCGTTCAACCTCTGCTTTTCAGATTGGGCCGCAACCGAGATCGGATTGCAGCCGGCGGTACGGCCTCGTCGTGGTCAACGGGGATGAGACGACTTCCGATCGCGGACCTGTTCCTGCTTCCAGCGACGTCCGCCATCGGCCGCCCCAGCCGGGCCGAATTTCGGTTACCACACTTCAATTCCGTTGACTAGCGCGCGGGGACCCCGCCCGGCAAGCCTTCGGAACGGCATTTTCCCCCTTAAATCATGGCCATGCCGCCATTCACGTGAATGGTCTGGCCGGTCACGTAGGCGGTCTCTTCGGAGGCAAGATAAACCGCCGCGGAGGCAATGTCCTGCGGCGTCCCGAGCCGGCCCATCGGCACGCGGCCCATGATCGTCTCGCGCTGCTTGTCGTTGAGCTTGTCGGTCATGGCGCTGGTGATGATGCCCGGCGCGATGCAGTTGGCGGTAATGTTGCGGCGCGCATATTCGGCCGCCACCGACTTGAGCATCCCGACCATGCCCGCTTTCGAAGCGGTATAATTGCCCTGTCCCGGATTGCCGGTGAATCCGACCACCGACGAGATGCCGATGATGCGGCCCCAGCGGCGGCGCATCATGCGCGTCACCGCCGCGCGCGTCAGGCGGAAGGTCGCCGTCAGGTTGACCGCGATCACCTTGTCCCAGTCCTCGTCCTTCAACTGGACGAACAGGTTGTCCTTGTTGACGCCGGCATTGGCGACGAGGATGTCGAGCTTGCCCATCGTCTCCTCGGCCTTGGGAACCAGCGCCTCGACCTCCTGCGCATTGCCGAGATCGCACGGCAGCACGTGAACGCGGTCGCCGAATTCGCCGGCGAGCTTGTCGAGCGTCTCGCGCCGCGTGCCGGAGATGGCGACCATCGCGCCTTGTTTATGCAGGGCGCGGGCGATGGCCTCGCCGATGGCGCCGGTCGCGCCGGTGACCAGAGCGGTCTTGCCCGTCAAATCGAACATCTCAAAACTCTCCCCGCCGCGATCAGCTCTTCGCGGCCTTGAATGCGGCAATGTCGTCGGGCGTGCCGATGGCGGCCGTGCCGGCGCCGTCGGCGATGCGCTTGATCAGCCCGCTCAGCACCTTGCCCGCCCCGATCTCGTAGAACTGCGTGACGCCCTGCCCCGCTATATAGGCAATCGACTCGCGCCAGCGCACCGTGCCGGTCACCTGCGCGACCAGCGCCTTGACGATTTCCGCCGGATCGGAGAGCGGCCCGGCCTTCACGTTCGACACCACCGGAACGGCCGGCGCCTTAACCTGGACCTTTGCGAGCGCTTCCGCCATCACTTGCGCCGCCGGCTGCATCAGCGCGCAATGGAATGGCGCGGATACAGGCAGCAGCATCGCGCGCTTGGCGCCCTTGGCCTTGGCGATCTCGACGGCGCGCTCGACCGCGGCCTTGTTGCCGGAGACGACGACCTGGCCGCCGCCATTGTCGTTCGCCGCCTGGCAGACCTCGCTCTGCGCCGCTTCGGCGGCGACCGCGACGGCGGTGTCATAATCGAGCCCGATGAGCGCGGCCATGGCGCCGACGCCGACCGGAACCGCCTTCTGCATCGCGAGCCCGCGCGTACGCAGGAGCCGCGCCGTGTCGGCGATGGAGAAGGTGCCGGCAGCGGCCAGCGCCGAATACTCGCCGAGCGAATGGCCGGCGACGAATTTCACGTCCTTGCCGAGGTTGAGGCCGGCCTCCGTCTCCAGCACCCGCATGACCGCGAGCGACACCGCCATCAGCGCGGGCTGCGCGTTCTGGGTCAGCGTCAGCGTTTCCTGCGGGCCCTCGAAGATCGTCCGGCTGAGCGCCTCGCCCAGCGCCTCGTCGACCTCGGCGAAGACCGCTCGGGCCGGGGCGAAGGCCTCCGCGAGCGCCTTGCCCATGCCCGCCGTCTGGCTGCCCTGACCCGGAAATACGTACGCGACCGCCATGCCTGTCCTTTGCGAATCTCAGCGATTTTCTGGAAATCCGGGGCGAAAGACACCGCGTCCCCGCCTATGTCAAGCCGACGCGGGTATCCGGTAACCAGACGACAATACTCGTCCGCTTAATGTTTTGGCTTAAGTTCAAGGGACAGCAACCATGGCCGGCGTGGTGACGGAGGAGGATCTGGCGCGGGCGCGCACCGATCCTGCTTTCCGGCACCATCTAATGGCGCAGAGCCTGGAAGCTCTCATTGCCGCCCTGCACCGGGCCCGCCGCGGCCAGTTCCGGCCTGAAACCGTCCGCCAGATCAAGGAAGGCACTGACCTGGCGGTTGAACTGGCCGACCGGATGCAGCACATCAAGGACAATGAGGCCGTCACCGGCGGCCGTGGGCCGAAGGCCGCCTGACCGGGCGCCTTGCCTTGCAATCGCCCGAAAAACCCCTATAACGCGCGCACTCCGTCGATCCTGGTTGGGAGCTGAACGGACGGCTGCCTCGGCAGTAGGGCCTAAGTGCCCGGCGTCCCGTGTTCCCGCCTTCAGAGCATTCGAGCCTTTCCCGAAGGGCTCGAGGGGCTAGGCGCCAGGGTCGAGGACAAGGGCTTTAACCAGGGAAAGGCATTTCATGCCCCTCTACGAACACGTCTATCTGGCGCGCCAGGACTTGAGCGCGCAGCAGGTCGAGGACCTGACCAAGCAGTTCTCCGACGTCATCGGCGGCCTCGGCGGCAAGGTCACCAAGAACGAGTACTGGGGGCTGAAGTCCCTCTCCTATCGCATCCGCAAGAACCGCAAGGCGCACATCACGCTGCTCAACGTCGAGGCGCCGGCCGCTGCGCTGACCGAGATCGAGCGCCAGGAGCGCCTCTCGGAGGACGTGCTGCGCTATCTCACCATCCGCGTCGAAGAGCTCGAGGAAGGCCCCTCGGCGATGATGCGCAAGTCGGACCGCGACCGCGACGAGCGCGGCGACCGCGGCGGCCGCTTCGGCGACCGTGATCGTGGCGACCGCGGCGATCGCGGCGACCGCGACCGTGGCGAGCGCCGCCCGCGCCGCGACGACGACGCTGAACCCGCGACGGAGGCGTAAGCAATGGCATTCGCAGCACAGGGCGGCGCGCGCCGCCCCTTCTTCCGCCGCCGCAAGACCTGCCCGTTCTCGGGCGCCAATGCGCCGAAGATCGACTACAAGGACGTGAAGCTGTTGCAGCGTTACGTCTCCGAGCGCGGCAAGATCGTGCCGAGCCGCATCACCGCGGTCTCGGCCAAGAAGCAGCGCGAACTCGCCCAGGCGATCAAGCGCGCCCGCTTCCTCGGCCTTTTGCCTTACGTGATCAGCTAAGCCGGTCACGCGAACGAAGAACGAGGCGTCCGGGTCCGTCCCGGGCGCCGATGGTTGGGGCGGACAAATCGATCCGCCTCTAACCGCACCTCGGCAACGAGAGCGGGACAGCTCGTGATGATGCAATTTGGACTCATTGGAATCGGTGCCGGCGCCGCGGCGGCTCTGCTGTTCGCCTCGGTGACGACGGGCTCGTTCCTGTCCATCTTCCTGTTTTATCTCGCGCCGCTGCCGGTGATGATCGCCGGACTCGGCTGGAGTCATTGGGCGGCGCTGCTCGCCGCGCTGACCGGCGCCATCGCGGTCGCCGCGATCTTCGGCGGCGTCTTTTTCTTCGCCTTCGTCGCCGGCATCGGCGCGCCGGCCTGGTGGCTGACATATCTGAGCGCGCTGGCGCGGCCCCTGCCGGCCGGCGTCCATGGCGCCGAGCCCTCGCTCGAATGGTATCCGCCGGGCCGGCTGGTGCTGTGGGCGGCCATCCTCGGCGCGCTCGTCGTCATCGTCGCCATCCCGAATTTCGGCCTCGACGCCGAGACCTTCCGCGCCGGGCTCCACGCCGCGCTGTCGCGCATGATCCGGCCCGAAGGCGCCGCCGACGCCCTGCCGAACACGAGCCGCCTCGTCGACTTCCTCGTCACCGTCGTGCCGCCCGCGGCCGCGGTGATCGCGACCGTCACCTCGATGGTCAACCTCTGGCTCGCCGGCCGCATCGTCTCGTTCTCCCGCCGCCTGCCCCGCCCCTGGCCCGACATCCCGGCGATGACGTTTCCGCCGTTGTCGGCCGCCGTCCTCGCCGTCGCGGTCGCGCTCAGCTTCACCGGGGGCATCGTCGCGATTGCCGCGACCATCGCCGGCGCCAGCCTGATCATGGCCTACGGCGTGCTCGGCTTTGCCGTGCTGCACACGGTCACGCGCGGGCAATCGAGCCGGCCGATCCTGATGGGCGGCATCTACGCCTCGGTCATCGTGTTCGGCTGGCCGCTGCTGATGCTGGTCCTGCTCGGCCTCGCCGACATGTTTTTCGGCCTGCGCGCACGGTTCGCCGCGCGCCGCGGCATCGCGAAGGTTTGAAGTTTCGAAACTTGAAAGAACGCAAGAAGGAGTAACGACAATGGAAGTTATCCTGTTGGAGCGCGTCGGCCGGCTCGGCCAGATGGGCGAGACCGTGCGCGTGAAGGACGGCTTTGCCCGCAATTTCCTGCTGCCGCGCGGCAAGGCGCTGCGCGCCACCGCCGACAACAAGAAGAAGTTCGAGGGCATGCGCGCCGACCTCGAGAAGCGAAATCTCGAGGCCAAGGGCGATGCCGGCAAGCTCGCCTCGAAGGTCGACGGCAAGAGCTTCGTCGTGCTGCGCCAGGCGAGCGAGGCCGGTCAGCTGTTCGGCTCGGTGACCACGCGCGACATCGCGCGGCTGATCGCCGAGGACGGCGCCGACATCGCCAAGGGCCAGGTCGCGATCAACGCCCCGATCAAGTCGATCGGCCAGTACAAGGTGCCGATCGCGCTGCACCCGGAGATCGAGGTGTCGGTCACCGTCATCGTCGCGCGCAGCGCCGACGAGGCCGAGCGCATCAAGCGCGGCGAGGACGTCACCGTGCGCCGCACCGAGGAGGAAGAGGAACGGGCGGCGGCCGCGGCCAGTGCCGAGGCCTTCTTCGACAAGCCTGCCGAAGGCGAGGCCGAGGCCGCGGGCGAAGCCGCTGCCGAGAAGCCGGCCGAGGAGAAGTAATCGCGGGCGCGCCGGGCCGGCTCGGCCGGTCCGGCAGCCTTTACGCGCCGGTCAGCCGCCGACCGCGCCGCCGGTCAACCGGGCGGCCTTGCCGCGCTCTTTCTTCTCGGGCTTCTTGTCCGACGGCGTCTCGCCGGATTTCTCCTGCGGCTTCTTCTCGTCCGTCTTTTTCTCGTCGGTCTTCTTGTCGTCCGGCTTGCTCTCGGACGGCTTGCCGTCCTTGGCGTCCGGCTTGGCATCCGGCTTGGCGTCTTTCTTCTTCTCGGTCCGCACTTTTTTCTTGCCCGGCGCCCGATGGTCGGCGGGGCCGCCGCCCACCGTATTCAGATAGGCCGAGATCGCCGCCGCCGATTCCCGGCTCGACGTGTAGTGCTCGCGCAGGAAGCTATCCAGCCCGAACAGGCCGCCGCCGCTCTTGTTCAGCGCCTGTGCCGATTTGTGACAGATCGCGCAGTTCGACTGGTAGAGCTGCGCGCCCGACTTGCCCGCGTCCAGGTTTTCCTGCGCGGCGGCGCCGCCGGCGAGCATCCATGCCGCCGACAAGAGGCTCGCACCGGTCACCGCCACGCGCATCCACGAAGTCATTGCCGTTATCCCCTTGCTCCCGCCCACGCCGCCGGGCCGCCATTGAGCCGGTCCACCGGGCCGATGCAAGCCCGGCCGGCCGCCCGGCCCCATTGATGATCGCCCGGAACTTTGTTCAAATAACATGGTTCGAACGAAATTATGGCCGGTGCGTTGCCGGCCCGGGGGGCGACGTCTTCCGTATAGCGCCCGCGAGCGAGTGATGGAGGCGGCCGATGGACCGGTTGCTTCATTTTCTGTTGAGAACGTATTTGCGGCGGGGCGATTTCACGCTGACCACGTCGCAAGGCAGGACCTTTAACTTCGGTGACCACACGGGCACGCCCGTCGCGGTGCGGCTGACCTCGCCCGCGGCCGAATGGGGCCTTGTGCTCGACCCCGAGCTCAAGCTCGGCGAGTCCTACATGGACGGCACGTTCGTCGTCGAGAAAGGCACCATCGCCGACGTGCTCGAGGTCGCGCTGGCGCAGACGATGGAAGAGCCGAAATGGGCGCGCCTGCAATGGCTGCTGCGCTATCTCGGCCGGCGCCTCGCCCAGTTCAACCCGCGCAAGCGCTCGCGGCGCAATGTCGCGCATCATTACGACCTCGACGGCCGCCTCTATTCCCTCTTCCTCGACGCCGACCGGCAGTACAGCTGCGCCTATTTCGAGAGCCCGGACGCGAGCCTCGACGACGCCCAGCTCGCCAAGAAGCGGCATCTCGCTGCCAAGCTTCTGCTGGGTCGCGACAAGCGCGTGCTCGACATCGGCTGCGGCTGGGGCGGGCTCGGCCTCTACCTCGCCGAGATGACCGGCGCCGACGTCACCGGCGTGACCCTGTCGCAGGAGCAGCACGGCATCGCCAATTCGCGGGCCATCGAGAAGGGCCTCTCCGATCGCGCCCGCTTCAACCTCCAGGACTACCGCGACGTCAAAGGCCCGTTCGACCGGATCGTCTCGGTCGGCATGTTCGAGCACGTCGGCGTCGGCCACTATCCCGAGTTCTTCCGCAAGACGGCCAGCCTTCTCGCCGACGACGGCGTGATGGTGCTGCATTCGATCTGCCGCTCGGAAGGCCCGGGCATCACCAATCCCTGGATCGCCAAGTATATCTTCCCCGGCGGCTATATCCCCGCGCTCTCGGAAGTGCTGCCGCACATCGAGAAGGCCGGGCTGCTGGTCACCGACATCGAGATCCTGCGCCTGCACTACGCCGAGACGCTGAAAGCCTGGCGCGAGCGCTTCCTCGCCCACCGCGAAGAAGCCGAGCGCATCTACGACCGGCGCTTCGTGCGCATGTGGGAGTTCTACCTGGCGGCGTCGGAAATGTCGTTCCGCGAGCAGAACATGATGAACTTCCAGATCCAGGTCACCAAGCGGCAGGGCGTCACGCCGATGACGCGCGACTATATCGGCCGCGAGGAGCAACGGCTGCGCTCCATCGAAGGCCGCAGCCAGGCCCCGCTCCGGCTGGCGGGGGAGTAAACGGCGTTCCCTCGTTTAGGTGCGCGCCGGCCTCTTCGATGTCATGGCCAGGCATAGCCCGTCGAAGACGGGCGTGAACGCCCTTATGTCCCGGCCATCTCGCTTAGGAGGGCACGGCCGTGCCTTCCTTATCGGGGTCCCCGGGACAAGCCCGGGGACGACAATGACTTAAGCGGCAATCCTGACAATCATCTGAACCGCTAGCGTGCTGTTGCGCGCGCACTTCGCCGTCAAGCGGATCGTTGTCGAATCCCCGGCGGCCCAGTGGATTGTGTGCGCAAGGATCAACTGCAGCGTTTTCCATTGGCACCGCGCCCCGCCGAGGGTTACTCGTTAACCCGTCCGTGGCGGCCGTCGCCGAAACCACGGTCCATCGTTCAGTAGCCGCCGCGTTTGTCGATCGCGTTTGCAGCGCAAGATCGAATGACCACCATTTTGCCCTGAAGGCCCGCAAGCAAGTCCCATGGCTCCGCTCGAATCAGTCGCCCGCAAGCCGGCCGAACCCGCCGGCCCGGCCTACCGCTCCGCCCCGCACAATATCGAGGCGGAACAGGCGCTCCTCGGCGCGGTCCTGGTCAACAACGAGGCGCTTTACCGGGTCTCCGACTTCCTCGAGCCGGAACACTTCTTCGAGCCGATCCACCAGCGCATCTTCCAGCTCGCCCGCGAGCTGATCCGCGCCGGCAAGATCGCCACGCCGGTGACGCTCAAGACCTTCCTCGACGCCGCCATCGACATCGGCGGCATGACGGTCAACCAGTACCTCGCCCGCCTCGCCGCGGAAGCGACCACCATCATCAACGCCCAGGATTACGGCCGCACCATCTACGACCTGCACATCCGCCGCTCGCTGATCCAGGTCGGCGAGGACATGGTCAACGTCGCCTATGACGCGCCGGTCGACTTCTCGCCCAAGCATCAGATCGAGGACGCCGAGCGGCGGCTCTACGACCTTGCCGAGTCAGGGCGTTACGACGGCGGCTTCCAGCGCTTCTCGAACGCGCTGACCACCGCCATCGACATGGCGGCGCACGCCTTCCAGCGCGACGGCAAGCTGTCCGGCATCGCCACGGGGCTGGACGACCTCGACCGCATGATGGGCGGGCTGCAATCGTCCGACCTTGTCGTGCTCGCCGGCCGCCCCGGCATGGGCAAGACGTCGCTCGCCACCAACATCGCCTACAACATCGCCCGCGCCTGGCGCGGCGAGGTCAAGCCCGACGGCCACCAGACCACGGTCAACGGCGGCATCGTCGGCTTCTTCTCGCTGGAAATGTCGGCGGAACAGCTCGCCACCCGCATCATCTCCGAGCAGACCGAGATTCCGTCGAACCAGATTCGCCGCGGCAATATCAGCGAATCGGATTTCGAGAAGATCAAGGACTACTCGATCGAGTTGCAGAACCTGCCGCTTTATGTCGACGAGACCGGCGGCATCTCGGTGGCGCAGCTCGCCGCCCGCGCGCGCCGGCTCAAGCGCCAGCGCGGCCTCGATTTGATCGTGATCGACTATCTCCAGCTACTGTCGGGATCGACCAAGCGCTCGAGCGAGAACCGCGTGCAGGAGATCACCGAGATCACGACCAAGCTCAAGGCGCTGGCGAAAGAGCTCAACGTCCCGGTGATCGCGCTGTCGCAGCTGTCGCGCCAGGTGGAAAGCCGCGACGACAAGCATCCGCAGCTTTCGGATTTGCGTGAATCGGGATCGATCGAGCAGGACGCCGACGTGGTGCTCTTCGTCTACCGCGAGGAGTACTACCACGTGATGCGCAAGCCTTTGGAGAGCGACCGCGACAAGTTCGCGCAATGGCTGGCGGATGCCGACAAGGTCTCCGGCAAGGCCGAGGTGATCATCGCCAAACAGCGTCACGGACCGACGGGAACCGTCGAACTCCAGTTCGACGGCTCGATCACCAAGTTCTCCAACCTCGCCGCCAGCGACCACCTGCCCGACCGGTTTGGGGATTAGTACGCACGCAGCCGCTTGCTCGCTTCACCTCTCCCATAGGGAGAGGTCGGATCGCGGAACGCGATCCGGGTGAGGGGTTACAAACTCTCGACTCAGGAACCCCCTCACCCCAACCCTCTCCCCAACGGGGAGAGGGAGCCCGCTGTGCCTGCGGCCGGTGCAGCGCTTATAGACGCATCGTGCCGCGGAAGGCATGGTGCCGGCGGGCGCAATAATTGCGGCCGCGCGGGAGTGGAATGGATACGTTCGATTACGTGATTATCGGCGCCGGCTCCGCCGGCAGCGTGCTGGCCAACCGTCTCAGCGAAGACCCGGGTGTCACCGTCTGCGTGCTCGAAGCGGGGCCGCGCGACTGGCACCCCTACATCCACGTGCCGGCGGGCTTCATCAAGACGTTCTACGATACGCGCATCAACTGGTGCTATTCGCAGGAACCCGGCGAAGGCACCGCGGGGCGCCGCATCTTCTCGCCGCGCGGCAAGACGCTCGGCGGGTCGAGTTCGATCAACGGCCACATCTATAACCGCGGCCAGCGGCTCGATTTCGACACCTGGGCGCAATACGGCAACCGCTCATGGGGCTATGCCGACGTTCTCCCCTACTTCCGGCGGCTGGAGCGGCGCATCGGCGGCGGCGAGGACACCTATCGCGGCCGCGACGGCGCGTTGACCGTCACCGACATCAACTGGCGCGACCCGCTGTGCGAGGCCTTCATCGCCGGCGCCATGAGCCTCGGCATCCCGCGCAACCCCGACTACAACGGCCGCACGCAGGAAGGCGTCGCCTACGCGCAGCGCACCATCCACCACGGCCGCCGCGTCAGCGCCGCCACGGCGTTTTTGCGGCCGGCGATGAAGCGCGGCAACGTCGATGTGCGCACGCACGCGCATGTGCTGAACATCGCGTTCGAGGGCAAGCGCGCCGCCGGCGTGCGCTACGTCAAAGGCGGCCGCGGCGGCACGGAGACGCAGGTGCGCGCGCGCCGCGAAGTCATTCTCTCCGGCGGCACCTACAATTCGCCGCAGCTTTTGCAATTGTCCGGCATTGGCGCGCCGGCGCTGCTGCAAGCGCACGGCATCGACGTGCGTCACGCGCTGCCCGGCGTCGGCGAAGGCTTGCAGGACCATTACGCGCCGCGCTCGGTCGCGCGCGTGAAGAACATGACGACCATCAACGAGCGCGCGCGCGGCCTCAACCTCGGTGTCGAGGCGCTGAAATGGGCAGTGGCGCGGCGCGGCATCCTCGGCCTGTCGCCGACGCTCGTTTATTGTTTCTGGCATTCCGGCGAGACGGCGGAATCCTCCGACCTGCAGCTCACCTTCACGCCGGCGAGCTACAAGGAAGGCGAACAGGGCAAGCTCGAGGACGA
>Ga0134125_10001053_pt1 | contig 35025 bp, 25 predicted proteins | sample KB31751_FD_96464 | JGI IMG/M metagenome (GOLD analysis project Ga0134125, IMG submission 96464) | Terrestrial soil microbial communities with excess Nitrogen fertilizer from Kellogg Biological Station, Michigan, USA - KB3-175-1 | ecosystem: Environmental > Terrestrial > Soil > Unclassified ...
CAGACGAGCTGCCTGATCTTCAATTTACCTTGGCCGCGAATGGGCGCGCACAAAAAAGCCCGCAAGTCGGCGGGCCTGCTCGTTCATCGCACAGATACTTTATCGACAAACTGCGTTTGGTGGTATGGGTGGACTCGAAAAATATCAGCAAACCAGTAATTTTACTAGTCTTTTCCCAAAGAAAGAGTGACGCATGCCCCCAAAGTTGCCCCCAACCGCTATGGCCAATGAAATAACAGTCACATGTGCTCCATAGGTCGACGAGTTGGACTTCAGACTGGCTGGTCACACCGTACCAAACCGCCTATACCTGTCCAAGCTAAATCTACACGGGGGATCTGCCATCCAGCGACGGATGATGACGAGAAAACAGCTGCACCACCACCTTGCGCGGACCCAGCAATTCTGTGCTAAATAGGGCGTGGGCAAGATTGCTAGAACATCTCGTATCCACGCCTGTCGCAACAGGTAGTCGCTGCTAAATCTTGGAGCCTTGCAGCCACTTCTCACATCGCCATTCGGCGAAAGGCAACCATCGAAAAACCCCTGTGGCGCGCGCTATTTGACGCTCAGGTCGGCGCAAGGCGTTGCGTCGAGGCCCCGGTTACACCCTTGTCAAGCACCTTCGTCCCACTAACCAGTGGATGGAGAGCAACTGGTGTCAACGCCGGGTCGTCTAGCCTTTTCGATGGAGCACAAAATGCCCTACGTAGAACACGCGCCCTCCGCCGCGGAACCTTTCTATCCCACGAAAGCAGCCTTTGACGCTGCTGGCGTTCCTGACCCCAATGCGGAGATCAGCTTCAAGGATGGTTGCGCCCGCATGGGCTTCTATCGCCAGAACTTCCAGGTCGCATTGAAGCGCCAGCGGGACATGGGTGCTCTCGGCAAGATCGTTGATGGTGCTCGCCTTCCGGAACCACATTGGAAGGACGACAGTCAGTGGTTTTACCTCCGCGAGGTCGCAGCCTACACGGCTGCCACGCAAAGCGAGTAACCATCATGGCGATGCATCTCCCAAACACCTTCCATGATGAAGGTGACGGCAGCGTTCGTCCTAAAGCTGCACGTCGTAGCGCCCACGGCAATATCGAGGACTTTCCGACGTCGGGAAATGTCGGACTCGCATCAAGCCTGAAATTCGTCGGCCTTTCCAAGTCCAAAGGTTACCAGTACGGCCTCATCCCGGTGTACGACGATGCCGGCAATCGCATCGACGAAGGTAAAGTGGCGCCATTTCCGTGGCTCCCCATGCCCGACTCGATCATTCGCGCACCCGGCCAAAAGAAGATTTTCCTCGCGGAAGAGATTCGTGCCTGGCGCGATGCCGTAACCCATCGGTCCCGTCAAGGCGACCAAACCAACCCCAACATCAAGTTCGCGCTGAACGAGCGTGAACTCCTGCGCCTGGATCACTGAAGATGAATACCAACAAAGAATCCACCGTCATCACTGATGAAATGGTCGAGGCGGCCATGACGGCCATCGAGTCAACTGAACTAACCCCTGAGGAACGGAAGGCAGGGCAGCTCGCCAAGTTGATTCCGGTGATCCACGAGGCCATCAAACGTGGCGATTCCAAGGACAAGATCTGCAAGAGGCTGAAAGCCTCGGGGATCTACCTGCATCACCTCAAGCTGAAGAAGCTCTTCGATGCTGCCACTGCATTGCCCATTGAATCCAATGAGCAATTGCAAGGCGGTGCCGAATGAGCGTCATGGATTGGCATCCCAAGCTTCACAGCCAAACACCCGCCATTGAGGTCATCAGCTTGTTCAGCCCCCCACGCTCGTGCATTGCACGGGCGTGGGGGGCTATGACCAAGCAGGTGATGACTAACATCCACCCTCACCTGCTCTCGGAGGTGGCGTCATGATTGGATTCAACGGTCACTTCTGGCGCAAAAAACTTGAAGACTTTACGCCGACCAAAACGGAGTACCCGTTCATGGCCACGCCACCCTTGATTCGCAGGGCAGCCGAGTGCGTCAGCGTTCAACATCAGCTCTCGCCAGAGCTCTACATCGTAGTTGCTCAAGCCGCAGCTTCACTTGCCGTGCAGGGACTCGCAGTACTGAAGATGCCGGATGGCCGATTCGTGCCACTCAGCATGTACTTCCTTGTCCTTGCCGCGACCGGCCTGGGAAAGACCCCGGCATTCGAGGCGTTCTTGAAGCATTTCATTGCACGTGACGAAGCCATCGATGTGGCTTTCAAGAAAGCCGTGAAGGAATTTCCGGCCAGGCACCGCAGTTGGAAACGGCAATGCGATGACCTGTCCAAGATGCTCAGCAAGGCTCGCCAGAAGGGCGAACCACTGGCTCACCTCCAAGCTGAGCTTGACTCACTCATCGAGCAGGAACCTGCCGCACCCCGCCTTCAAAACTGGTTGGTCTCCGATACAACCGGTGCCGCCTTCTTGCAACGTCTGGCAGGAATCGGGGCGTCCATCGCCCTTACTGGCGATGAAGGCGAGAAATTGCTTACGAACCTTTACCAGTACATCGCGGATCTTTGCCAATTGTGGAGTCACGGCCGGACGGACAGTCATCGCATCGGAACCGGCACCACCATGGTCACTGGTTCGCGTGTCATGGCCCTTCTCCTGATCCAAGCCGAGAACTTCTATAGGTTCTGCGAAACTGCTGGCAGGAAGGCCTTTGGCATGGGTGTGTGGGCACGATTCCTGGTCATAACACCAAAAGAGCCGACGCCCGGCTTCACGTCCACCGAAAACTTGGATGCTACGAACGCACCGATCGATACGTTCTGGGCCCGTGTCGTTGAGTTGGTCACAGAGCGTGAGCGTCGCGTCAAAGCCGGCATCACGGAACAGGACATTGTCGAGTTCGACGCTGATGCACGCGATTGCTGGGAGGCATTTGATCGCGAGATGCGAGTCCGTTCGTCGTCACGCGTAGCAAGCCGCAAGGATGGTGATGCGGATGAAGGTTTCAAGCCCGGCGATTTGTTGGATGTCCGCCCGTTCGCTGCCAAAGCCTCGATGCACGCCGCTCGCCTGGCTGCCGTCTTCGGATATTTCAGCGGCGATACGAAGGTCACGTTGGACATGATGGAACGCGCCATTCGCATCATCCGCTACCACATCGAGGCGTACCGCGATCAGTTCTCGCTGTCCAGGGCTATCCCGCGTGTCGTGGAAGATGCCATGAAACTTGAGACATTCTTCCGTCGCCTGAATCTGGACACTCCCGGCAACACAATAATTTCACTGGACAGCCTTCACCACAGCAACACAACGAACGACTTGAAGCTCGACAAATACCTGCTGCCTGCGCTTACTTACCTTTGGGAACAAGGCAAGATCCGGATGCTTCCCACGAACGGTGGCAAGCAGTACGTGAACTTCCGTGAGCTGATCAACCGGCTCAACTGACGCACAAGTGGACTGGCCACCCCTGAAGAGTGGTGACCAGTCCTGTACCAAGAGCCTCTACCTGCGCACTTCCAAAGGCGACCCATTTTGCTTTTGGGAGTGCGTTTTTTTTGCCCCCACCCTTTTCCCGTGCGACATATGCGACTGTCGCATCGTCGCATGGGTCTCAGGGGGTACCCTGGTACAGGCAGCCGCGTACCTGCATAGACCTGCGCCGTGCGGCAAGAGGTGCCTACACCTCGTACTTCCGTACGCTCGCTTGAATTCCCTCGCGCAGAACAGCAATCTGGCAATCCAGCCGTCAAGATCAGAATCCCCATGACCGAACAAACGCCTCTCCGGCAACTTCGCGACTTCTTGAGCACCGTTCCTCAAGGCGCCCTTTCGGGCGACCAGCAAGATGAAACCGAATCTCTTCTTTGCCAATGCTGGGATCAACTCATTGGCGGGAGTGACGGTGGTATGAAAGACGAAAAGCTCTCAGGACGAATCGAGAAAATCAAATGGTCGCCACCGTGGTTAGTCTTCGAGATCGAACGTCATGGCAGAACCGTTCTGGGATCGAGTAGAGCTGAGATGCAAGGATGGACGGTAGATGTCGAGCATGGCTCAGCCGCATGCGGCAAAGCTAGCTTCAGGCAATTGCGTCCCAATGCCCCTCGGCTGGACGTTGTACCGATCGCCGAAGAGATTGCTGGACTAATCCGCGACGGCACCCAAGATCCAAGAATACGATGGAGCAGTGCAAACATCGTAAAGATTGAGATTGGCAAGATCATTCCGATGAAGAGCCCGAAGGAGACAGTTCTCGGTCGACGTAACCGACTCAAAGTGCAACTGGCTCACAACCTCAGCCTCATCGGGTGGCACCCAAGGCCATCAAGCACACCATGGACATTCGAACGCCAGAGCTCTGCAAACTTCTTGCCGCACATGGTTGCAACTGAGAAACCTCGACGATCCCGCTGAATCGCATCGCGGTTGGACGCCACGGCCTCAACTCATTCCCGCAGCGATGAAGCCCTGTCATCGGCCAATCCGATGACAGGGCTTCATCGCGTCGCATCCGGCCGAACAGCCCACATCGGCATCACGGTCCAAGGAGTGCATCAATGCACCTGATGCGAGGCCATCGTTCGATTGCGCTCTCATGCAGGACATTCATCTATAGCCTGGTCGCGGCACGACAAGACCGCATGCGTATTGCCAACGAACTGACCACGCGTTGCCAACACAACTGACCAGCGATGGCACGTAGCCTGCGACGTCCCCCGCTTTGAGTAGCGGGTCGGTGCACCTCCATCAAAGACCGTACTTGCGCTTACGATTCTTAAAGGCGGGCTCCGTGCCCTCGAGAATTTCGACGACCGTGCTCTTAATAACGGGCGACTCGATACCGCCAGAGACGTAATTGAACGTGTTGGTCGCCTTGTCGCAGGTCGCGCAGATGATTTGCTCTGCGTCGCAGACCACGGCCAAGTTAGGGTTGTGCGTCACCATGATCACTTGGCGCCGCTGCTTGGCCGCCTTGATGCACTTGACCAGCACTTTGAAGATGGTTTGGTTGTCCAAGTTTTCCTCGGGCTGGTCGATGATGATCGGGATGTCGTCCTTGTCCACGAGCAGGTAGAAGACGAGCAAGAGCAGGCCACGCTCGCCGGGAGAGAGCTGGCTGATCTCTTGCTGGTCGAACGTCAGCGAATACCTCGGCGCCAGATAGCTCATGCCATAGAGGTAGTCGAGGATGTCTTGAGGTTCGCCACCCTTGCGGAGCTGGTCGACGATCCGAGTCTCGCGGCCAGCGCCGGACTCGCGTCGATCGAAGTGCAGCATGTCGTCGATGGTCTCAAGGAATTTCAGCGTCGAGTCCACGTCTCCGAAGTTGACCTCCTTGAGCAGCCCACGCATGAGCTGGTTGCTCTCGTCCACGCCAGAGAAGCTGCCCCGCGACTGCCGATTGATGCGGGGGAAGAACTGTTCCTGGAAGCTCGACTCTTCGATGCGCACGTCGAAGTCCAGCGGCAGGTGCATGTCCATCTGGGCGGCGGACTTGACGAACTGCTGCACGGGCTCATACAGGCGGCGGTATTCATCGACGGTCTTGCCGATCTGCTCGTGGATGGCCCTGGCCAACTCCACCCGGTTTGCGCGCAGCGCCGCTAGCTTGTCAGGCAGGGCGGTCAAAGATTCGATCTCGGCCTTGAACCATTCAATCGACTGGGGCTTGTGCTTGTTGCCGACAAGCTCTTCCTTGGCCCGCTCCCACTTGGCGACCTGGTCCTTGAAGATGATGAATAAGCGCTGCTTCTCGCCAAGTTTGCTCTTGATTTCAGCCATCGCCGCCTCCGCCACCTCGCGCCGCTTGGAGAGGCCCATGGGCTCTTGGCTAGCGAGCGCCGCGTCTACGCCGGCAATCGATTCTCTTGCGACCTTGGCCAGCGTGTCGATCTTCGAAGTGTCGATCTTCAACTCGACCAGCTCGGCGACTTTCAACTCTGCGCCAGCCTCGGCCAGCATGGGAGCCAACTCAGCCACGAATTGATCGTGGGTCTTCTTGTGGTTGGCGATAGCCTGGGCGATCCGGCTCAGGACGGCTTGACGCTTGGCGTCGGCAGTCTTCTTGTCGCGCAGCAACTTCTCCTCTTCGCGAAGCTTTTTAAGTTCATCCTCGAGTGCCTGAATCTTCTCGGTGGCCGCCTTCGATTCTTCCTGCGCGGCATCCGACGCCGTGGGGTCTTCCACCTGAGCGGGCTTCGAGGCCACCAGAGCGTTGTACTCGGCGATCTTGGCGTCGAGCTGCTCTTGCAGCGACTGCTTGAACTCCGGCGTGAGCCGGCGCTCGGTCTGCAAGATCTCGGCATTGGCCTTCGAGATTTCCCTGATGACTTGCTCGCGCGCGCCGTCGATCTCGGCGACCTTGAAGTCGAGCAGCTCGTCCATGGAGGTGTAGCCCAGGCGGGCCTCTTCCGGGACGTGCGTGTAGATGATCTTGCGCAGCTCGGTGTCGAACGTCGCCGACCCACCGTCACCCAGCTCGTTGCACAGCGTCTCGAGGTAGCTCTGCGGCAGATACTTCACCCGCTCCACGCTTGTCTCGGACGGGTCTTGGTCGAGCTGGCGCTCGGACTCAGTGCCATCGTGCCAGCCCAGCGCGCCGAGGAAGTGCTGCGCGAGCTTGTTCCTCGGATTGCGAAACCGCGTGTCTTTGAGGAACGAGAAGCTCTTGAAGTTCTTGGTGTCGCCGGCCAGGGCGGCGATGTCGGCCATCGCGCTCTTGCCGCTGCCCTTGTTGCCGATGATGGCGACCAAGTCGTGGCTCAGCGGCATGTCCACGTTGAACCAAGTGTCGGCCAGCGTGGAGCCGGCCTTGCGGCCGATGCGGATTTTGGACGCGTATTTGGTGCGGTTGGCCTCGACCAGCAAGCGCTTGGACGGCGCGTCGCCGATGAACACGCGGTCCTCGAACTCGGTGATGGCTTGGACGAGGCCGTCGAAGGTGGCGTCGGCCTTGATCCAGGTGAAGCAGTTGCCGACGCGGTCCTTGTTCTCCGAACTGCTCGGCGCGTGGGCGTCCGAGCAGTCCAGGAGCGTGGCCTTGACGTTTGACTCGGAGAGCTTCTTGCGAGCCGCGTCGTATGCGGCCGGATTGGCGGAGGCTGTGAAGACCAAGTCGGCCTGGTTGATGATGTTGCGCTTCTCGGCGATGGACTGGTCATCCCACTTGAGGTTGTCCCATTCCGTCTTGCCCACCGCGATCAGGTATTTGCCGGCGAAGTAGTGCTTGTCGAGTGCCTCAAGCACCTTTTCCAGGCTCACGCACAGGTTGTTGAAGCCCTCCTGCAAGTGCGGCGCGTAGTCTCCTTGCTTGTCGGCCGGCGCCGACTCCACGATCATCTTGCCGAGCTCGGACAAGCTATCGCGGGTGATGACGCCTTTCCACTTGCCCTTCCAGTCGCTGGAGTCGGGAATCAGTTGGTAGCTCGGAGTCAACGAGTTGAGGAACTGCTGCTGGATGACCTCAGAGTCCATCGCGTCGAAGATGACGTGCAGGTTGATGCGGTTCCAGCCGGACTGCGAGTAGGTCCCGTCCTTCTCCTTCTTGACCACCCCGGCGAACTTGTCCAAGCGCAGCTCGATGACGGGCAGCAGCAGGTCGATGTTCTTGAGCCGGCCTTGTTCGAACTTGGCTTTGCGCGCACGCTCGTAACCATCGATGAAGATGTAGTCGTTGATGCCGATGACCTTGAACTCGGGCGGCAGGGCCTCAAGGTCTTGAAGGAAGGCTTCCCACGCATCGCCTTGGCTGGCGCCAGGGTAGTTGTGGACGACCGACGATGGAGTGTGGACGTGCAAGTCCCATTTTTTCCAAGTCGAGCCGGCAGGATCATTCGTCATTGGAGCCCCCTCCCTGAATTGTTGGCCGTTGCAGGCCGTGGTTTCTTCCTGATGCAGGTGTTTCTTCTTCAACGTTCCTGCGTTAATTGAATAGCAATTTGATGGGCCTAACCAAGAGGCTTTCGGAGCGCGGCGAGGAAGGCACCTCGACTACGCTGATGGAGTCTACAAGTGTCGTGGTCGCACCGGAGGTGTGTAGACCAACAGCATCAGTTCCAGGCCTGCAGGTGGGTATGTGCCATCTCCCCGCAGATACGTCAGTGGCCCGAGCTCAACGTTGAGCGACCGGTTCCATTGGCCTAATCAACATAAACGACCTATCGCCCAGAATCAAAAGCCGCCGCCCCCAGCATCCTCGCAGCGAGCGGCAGAAACCAGTCAAACGCGGACAGTCGGCCAAGCTTTTCCAACGTCCGCCTCTGGCCGATCTCTGCCGGCCGACTCCTCTTGTCGGCGCTCTTCGCGAGCCAGGCCAGCTCCACTTTCGGCGGCGGTCAAGCAGAACGTTGGCAGTGGGTAGCTCGTTGGCAACGAGGGCAGTTTGGCTGCCAGCCCTGGCCAGTTTCGCTGGCGAAGCTGGTCAGTTGCTGTGGCGACGGTGGACAGATCGCTGGCGTTTTGCAACCGCATGTAAAAAGCCGTCGTCGAGACAGCTGAAAAATCACTAAGTCACCAATCCTATGGCGAACACAATTTGCCAGCAGCCCCGTGGCCAGCCATCGCAATGGGCTTTCATAGCGTGGTCAGTGACCAAGGGGAATTCCGGTTCCTTCTATCCAATAGCAAATAGCAAAGCTAGCTGATAGCGAAAGCTTGCTCTTGCTCTGGATGGATAGATGCCGACCAAAAGCAAGTCGTGGGAGGAGATGGTGATGGACACTGAAGTCGATTACTACCAAGCAACAGGTAACAAGGACTTCCAGATGCAGGAGGTGGAAAGACAGATCGCCGAGGAGGAACGAAACTACCAGTTCGCCTCGAAACGATGTCTTCATGACGGTGACGGCCATACATCGGTATCGGACGAAAGCGAATGCTTAATGTGGATAGCCACGCTTGAACATCTCGCCAAGCGCATCAGCAACAGCGAACAGCGCCTGATCAAAACCGATCGACGTCCGAGATCCACATGGAAGCATGTTAGTCGTACGTACAGCCTCACTCCGCTCGGCAAAGCCGTTTGGCAACTCTGCTGCACTGGTGTCCCCCTGATCGAGATTGCCAGTCCAAGCGTTCGGTACAGGGATCGCCATTCCTGGCCAACAGCACCTCGCGCCAAACATCATGACTTGGCTCAAACCGAAAGCATGGTCACGCAATTCAATCCGTACATCACGATCATGCTTCATGCTTGCCAGCGAGCCATGCCGGCCATCAGGCATGCCAATGGAATGGTCGTCGACCTGAGTAGCGAAGAGGTGCGTCGAAGGGTCGAATGGATCGCTCGCTTCGTGCGTCGATGCTGTCGATCTTCGCACTTCCGACGCATCGAAACGAATCGCACTCGACTCGAAGAGAAGAATTTAGTCTCCTGCTGCCGCTATATGGCCGAAGGCTTCCAAGGACACACGAGGCTGCTTGTCTTGCGAGTAGATTTGTACATCCGACCAACACACCACACGATGGCGGATGTTCGACTAGCCGAAAAGTGCCTTGAACACTATCTACGTGACCTTGACGAGGGACGCATCGTTCCCGACGTGCTGCGAAGGATCTGCAAGCGAGAGTGTGGCTTCGATCGCGGCATGCACTACCACCTGCTCGTCGCCCTCGATGGGCACAAGCATCAAAATGCACGTCATCTCTCCAAGATGCTTGGCGAGGCATGGCTCAAGAAGTGTGGCTCTCTACGGGCCAGCTATTTTAACTGCTACGTGCGACGCCACGAATACAAGTACAACGCCCTTGGATCAGTACATCTCAGCGATTGGCGGATGCTCATGGGCATCAGGGAAGCCATTCGTTACATCGTGAAGGGCGACGGCTTCGTCATGACCGGCCACAAAAGGAATCTCATGCGCGGCAAGATGGAGAAACATGGAGCCCAGCCGAAACGTGGTGCGCCCCGTAGAGACGGAAATGACATGTCTCTCGTCAATCGAATTCTCATTGATCTCGACAAACCAGGAAGGATGTCCCCGATTTCCTTTGGCGGGGCTTCTCAACTGCCTGCCAATATCAAACCGGAGACACCACTCTGGTATCTACCAGAGCTTGCAAATGCTCAAGGAGCAACATTGGAATCTGTCCAGCAGTAATGAGCACGCCAGCTTCCATGTTCTGTTCCATCGCATGTCCAGTCAGGTTGGCGCTAGTGATAAAACATACACGTCCATCAGCGGCTGCGACCTTGGCGTGAACGCGTCCATCCGCGAATGGTGCCACTCGCTCTCGCCAAGCGAAGAGCTTCGCGGCGGGTACCAGTGTCTGCATCCTGCCGATAACGTCGAACGAAATGCTTCCCCCGTCATCCTGCGACGACTCGAACAGCATCGAGATGCTCACACCGCGTGTGCTTGCGTCGTTCAACGCCCTCACGATGGTCGAGACGTCGTAAGCCACGAAGCTAGTGATGAACAGGGTTTGTTTGGCCGCGCCAATGACTTGTAGCAATGCCTGCTCGGTTCGGCGAGCGGAGACGAAAGGCGTCGTCGGCCCCGTCCACACGAGTTCGGTGGACTGATGCTTCGACACGTTCTCGAACGCATGACTGGCGGCGAGCAGCATCGAGGCCAACTCGTCGGAACTGATCGACGTGGCCCGCCACGCATCGACGAGCCCTTCGACGACAGCTTTGGCCGTGGCCGTGCCGACGACATTCGACAGGGAGGCGTTCGCCTTCGCGCCATCGATCTTCCGAACCGCGCCCGCCAACGCCCGAACCTTCTCCGGCGAAACAAGGCAGGCCACGGCTGTGACGGCATCCAGTAAACTTTCTATGAGAGCTCACCTTTGGACATTTGTCCGCGTAGGATTGACCAAGACCATCGTTTCTTCCCCAATGGGAAAGAGAAAAGACTCTGGCTCGATTTCGACTTTTGCGCGCTCCACCGATCGTGTGAGAGATTCGATAAACTCACCCGCCGACTCGGTGGGTCGTTGGGTGCGTTGGTGCAGAAAGTTCCCCCAGTCACACCAGACCGCACGAGGATCGTGTTCCTGCACGGAAGCGAAGTGGGCGTGGTACCGCCCCAAAATAACGATGTGAAAGGAGAGGTCGGCATCGGTTCTGATTGAAAGGCGTTCCTTTATGCCGTCGATGCCGACAACTTCCATCCAACCCGTGACATCCGCGATCCACTTGTTGCTATCAGAAACCAAGCCGCTCGCATTGTTCCGGAGTACTTTGTCGTCACTCACGGACGGTTGCTGCCATTTGAGTTGAAAGAGGATGACGCTGCTACAACGTGTGTCGTATACGACGAAATCGATGTCTGTAACCGTCTTGCCATCTCGCTTCAGCTTGACCCCATCGAGGCAATGCCAACGTGGCGCTGGGAACTGTGTTTGCAGTTCAGCAACCCAACGGGATTCTCGCCGGTTGGCAGCATCAAACCAATCCTTCTCGTATCGTCTGCGCAGCTCTGTCCAGAGAAAGACAAACGGGTTGAGCTCCAAGCCATACATTGGGAGCGCTACTAGATGCTGGCTCGTTCTGATCGCTGGAGCGAGTGCCGGTGTTCCGCGGTCCAAGTGATTCTTGGCGTTTTCAGGGCTCAGCGTCAGGTGATCCAGCAATTCCGATACTTCCTGCTGAGATGCATCAAGGAAATTGGCGACTCCCTCGACCAAGTCACCATGAAGTGCCGCACCAGTCATGAGATTTCTGATCCCCTTGCTTGGATCGTCGGCGTTCCACAGCGCGGCATAGCAGAACCTTTGTTGCGACATGGCAGAAAGCGCTTCAAGAACGGTCACGTATGTCGAATAGGTACGACCTCCGAAACGGTCATCCTCTGCCAGCATATCTCTGAATGACATTCTTCGAAGATATAGAGTTGCCCACTCCTTGAAGTAGTCATCGACACCATCAAACGGTGGATCCTCGGGCGATGGGTTGCTGCGAAGATAGTCGGACAGCTGAGGAAGTATTTCCATGTGGCGCCGCTCCAATGCGGCCTCCTTGGGACGATCCTCGGCCATCGTCGTGTCACTCAACCAGTTCAGTCCCTGGAACCCGATCTGCTCCCGGTAAGCCGTTCGGTCCTGTACGGACAGGACAAGTAGCTTCATTCTTCCTAAGCTTCGTTTATCGATCTCACCCTTCAGAGCCCCTGAGCGCAAAAGGGTCAGTTGCTTTTCGGCCATTGTCAGACAGCCCATCCGCAACAGGAATTCGTCCGTTTGCTCTGCGGTTTTTGCATTGGAGACGAAGAGCCTGGGGTCGCCCGTTTTTAACTCGGAAGGTAGGACTCGTTTCAGGGCAGCATTGATCGAGTGTTTCCGAATGCTTTCCATCTGTCGGCCGGATTCGTCCAACTCCCCTAGCTCCGGAATCAACTCTCGGCAAAAGGTGAAATCCAGCGCGCGAAGCGTCTCAAAGGTCAGCGCCTCCGAGGGCTTCTCGTAGCCTCGTAGAACGTATCGCTCATTTTCAATGGCTTCTTCGAGAAGGTGTACGGGATCTTTCATGGCCGTCTCACACGTCTGGGAAGAACGCAGCATCCCCGCGGTCGAGGGTTTGCACCAACAACGATCTGTCGAGGTACCGATTGCCTCTTTCGCAGGATGTCTCGGCGACCAAGCTGCACGCATGGCAGGCTGCGGCGTGGAGCGAACGATCCTTGGCAGGATCATGCTCCGAGCAGAGCGGATCGGACGAGCAGATCTTCGACCGGTTCAGCGCCTGCCGGAGCAGCCGTTCTAGGTTTTCCGGCTTACCGAGATCGACGAGTCCGCCCAGCGTCCCATCGGAATCGGCAGCCGCCGTGTAGATGAGAATGCCCGCTTGGGGATTCGCACTGGACACATCGGCGTAAATGCGTTCGCGAATGCTCGCCGCGTTGTAGCCGCACTCCAGCGCCAGTTCGCGGATGAGCAGATGAGAGAGCGTGTGCAGTATGGCGTAGCGGATGCCGGGATAGCCCTCGTTGGGATCGAGGTGGCGTGAATTGCGCCATCCACGATGCCCGCCTTCGAGCATCCCATCTACGCGCTTGACGCCAACCTGTGCCTCCCACGCCCGCAGCGCCTGTTCATCGAACTGGATGAAGACGCCCTCGCCGTGAACCTGATTCGCCGGAACCCAATCCGGCTTGCGACGCGCGAGGCCCGCCATCTGAGGGCGCTCGTTCGGATCGCTCGATTCCTCGGGTGCTTCCACACGGGTGAAGCCCAACAAGGCATTGACCTCTCGCAGTCTCTCCAGCAGCAGCACCCTGGCGATCCGATTCTCGAAGCCGGGCGGCGTGGCGACCTTCTTGCTCATGAAATGCGGGTGGTCGGCAGGCGGGTTGCTCGCCGTCAGTACTCCCCACTCCGGCCCCTTGATGTCGGCCTCACCGACGACTTCCTGACCGCCGCCGTTGCGATGGGCTTCGATGGCCGCCCAGATGTCCGACGCCGGATACTTGTCGACGCCCGGCAAAGCTCCGGTCTTCTTCAGCGCTTTCGCCGTCACGGCGACGGCGGCCTCGGAGTCCAGATCGTCGAAGAACTCCCAACCGTCTTGAATCAGTTGGCCGAGCGGGTCTTTCGCCTGCGGGATGGCGAGTGCCGATAGGGTGATCGGGAACCAACTGTTCGTGGAACCCAGCAGGACGGCCCGCGCTTCCTCGTCGCACTCCTCATCGAAATGGTCGAGGTGGGGATGCCTTCCTCGACAACTCGGCAGGTTTTCCTTCCCGGCCTTGCCGAAGGCGTGCGCCATGCTGCGCGACGCATTGCAGGCATCGCATTTCACCCACAAGTTTTCAGTCTGCAACGAAGCGCCGCTCTCGAAGAAGCGCAACGTCCCCTTGCACGAGTTATTGCCGCCATGGACGAAATAGTGCCATGGGAAATCATCGAGGTGGCCATCGCGGCAGGCCAAGAGGAAACGCGCCGGAACGGCGTCGGCGTCCTTCGCGGGCTGGTCTCCCTTGGAACCTCGGCATCCCTTGTGGACGAAGCGGGTGCGCTCCGGGCGGAAGCGGTTTTCCTTGATCTCGAACAGCCCCGCATCGAAGGGCGACAGCAGACCGCACTTCACGCAGCGCATCCAGCGCGGAAACGGGCGAACGGGGACGCCGATGTTCGCCTCCGCCGACCACGGATCGACGAGTTCGCTCTTCTGGAACGGCGGCATGCGTAGGTTCTCCACCTGCGGCCCAAGAACCTTGCGAACGGCAGCGAGCAGGCGTGGCTCGCCAATGGGCTGGCAACGGTCTTTCTCCCACTGGTCGATGCCCAACGTCACCACTGAGAGGCTCGGCAGATCGATCAGCGCGCCCGGCCCATAGGTCCAGAGCAATTGACTGGGGCGGACCTCTCCAACGGGAGTTCTGCTGGTGGTCATGGTCAGTCCTCGTCCTTTGGCACTGGACGCGGCTTCCACCCGTGGTCGTCCGAGATGTGCCCCGTGTTCATGATCAGGCGCACGCCCGGCTCCACCTCGCGCATCGACATCGGCACCGTCCAGTTGTCCCACGCGCGGATGCCCGGTGACTTGATCAGGGCGACCATCGTCGCGGCCTGCGCACCGCGTTTTTCGTAGGCCAAGGTGCGGCCGGGAACACTTACGTCCTTTGCCCACTCGTCCGCGCGTTCCTTCAGTTCACGCTCGGCCAAATTCTTGATGGTGGGCGTTTCGCTGACGTTCCATGCTCGCCTCACCAGTATGTCGATCGCTTCGGTGATCTCGGACTTGTCGGACTTGTCCAGCTCGCCCGCACCCACGTTCGGGCTGAAGGCATCGTTCTTCAAACGCATCAGGGAGAGCAGCGCGCCGGTCAAGCCGCGATCCATCGCGCGCGGCGAGAAAGGTGTCACCGACTGCGCTTCCACATGCTTATAGAACGTCGCGTGGTAATGCTCGAAAGTTTCATAGTGCGAGAGATCGCGTGGACGCGCCCATGTAAGTACCGTGCAGACAAGGCCAGGGAAGGAACGGCCCACGCGACTGGTGGCTTGGATGTATTCCGCCGTGCCCTTGGGCTGACCGTTGACCGCCATCAGGCCCAGGCGATTCACGTCCACACCGACCGAAAGCATGTTGGTCGCCAGCACCACGTCGATCGCGCGAGCGTCCCCCTTATCCCACTTCGTCACGAACCTTCCGGTGCTCGCATCAAAAGTGGCTTTGAACTTGACTTCAAGTTGATCCAGATAAGCCGGAATATCCTGACTGGAGACTCGTGAAGTGAGCTCCTTGATACTATCCGGGTGCATCCTTCTCTGAGCTAACCCTGGCCGCTCGACCATGCTCATCTGGACGCGGTAGGAACGCGTTTGCACATCGTCCTCGGCCAAACGCCGCATCCCACCCAGCTCACGCAGTGAGTTGAAATAGCCGACCATCGTCATGTACGGATCGGCGGGTTCGCCAAAACGGTCGAATAGTGCCTGCGCTGCGGTGAGGAAGGAGGTATAGATGCGAATCAGCATCGCGGGACGCGAGCTGCCGGGTGAGCACACGCCGAGATAGCGCCGTCCGGGTCGTTCTTCGATCGGCCGTTGCACCGAGAAGTAGTTGTCCTCCACGTCCAAGCCGTGCGGCGGGAACACCGATACACGCCGCATGAACACGTTGTTCACCTGTTCCTTGGCTTTGCGAACCGTCGCCGTGGACGCGACGATCTTCGGTTTCACCGTTTTGCCATCGAGCGTCCAACCACAAAGTTCATCGACGGCGGATTCGTACAGCCCAACCATCGTGCCCAGTGGACCGCTAATGAGGTGGAACTCGTCTTGGATGATCAGATCAGGCGGGCGAATCGGTGCAACGTTCTTGACCTTGACCGCGGGGAAGCCTTTCCCCGCTTGGTGATTGCCGGTGCAGCAGTCCGCCTCGTGCCACAGTAGGCCGTGGCGCTCACATTCCTGGCTCACGCGACCGAACAGCGTTCGCACCTGACCGCGCCACGCCATCATGGCGAATTTGTCCACGGTGGCGATCATCATCGTCGGCGGACGGTGGTATATCTCCTCGTCCACCGTCAGCACCGGGATGCCGGGGTATGGCGACTTGCTGGACTTGCCGCGAGAGAACCCGCAGTGTCCTTTCTTGTCACCGCAATAGACGAGCGTGCGCCCGTGGCTCTTGTCGACCTCCACGTCGCGGCCAGGGGCGATGTCGGAGCCACACCACGGACAGCTGGTCAGTTGCACGGGTAACGCCGCTCCGGCATGGTGCTTGCCGGGGTTGCGGATGTCCTCGATGGCGCGATGGCTGTCCTCAGTCGTGCCTGGAGTCACCTTGTTGCCGACCCACAGGCCGATGGTGAACGGCTCGTACCCCAAGGCGGAGTCGCCGCTGGCCAGCGCCTCGCGCCGCAACATCTCCATCGCGCAGATCAGCGCAGTCGCGCGCTGAAACTGCTGCAAGGTCAGCAGGCGCAGCGTGTAGCGCATGATCACAGCCAGACCGCGCGAACCATCGTAGCCGCCGAGCTTGCCTTGCAGGCGACGAATCGCCATCGTGAACGCCGCTACGCCCAGATAGGCTTCGGTCTTGCCGCCGCCGGTGGGGAACCACAACAGATCGGCATGGGCTTCCATCGGCTGAACGCGATCCGGGTGCTCGGGGTCGGCCAGCGCCGGGATCGACAGCAGCAGGAACGCCAACTGGAACGGGCGCCAGCTTCGGTTCTTTGGCAGATCGAACTGATTGACCGTGACGTCCCGACCGCGCCGCACTTCGAGCGCGTACTGACTGCGCACGCGCTGGATCGCCATCGCCCGATTGGCAAAGCGGAAAGCTGCCAGCGCCTTTTCGTCGTTCTTGAGCGTATCGATGCCCTGCTGCAAGCGCGACTGAATTTCCTGACACCGATCCAGTCCCTGCACGGCCTGCGCGTCAAACCCGACCACGTCTTCGCCGATACGGGCATGCTGCTCGGCGATCCACGCCGCGTAGTCCTTCGTCAGCACGTTCAGGGCATCGACCAACTCGGTGGCACCAAGTGTGGCGAGCCGTTGCATGTCGAGTAGACCGCTTGCCACCATCTCCTTCATCGCCGGACGGTCGGCAGGGTCGAGGCCTGGCGTCTCCGTGACTTGCACTTCGTACTGTGGCAGCACGGTGGTACGCACCTCGGTGGCCAGTGTCACATCGTCCGCCGTCTCGGCGTGGACGGCGACGCCATGCCCGACCGCGAACTCCACGCGGTTGCGGTAGATCATCTCCAGCGATTCGCGTTCGGTGTCCATGCCATCGGCGTCCAACACGGGACGGCGGCGGAAGATGGCAGAGTTGGCTGCTTCCGTTTCTGCACGCACGATCAGCTCTGGTTGGAACATCCACGCCGTGTCGCGGTTGGTGTCGGGCTCATCCTGCGCATTGACCAGGAACAGCGTCACGAGGCGATCGCCGTTGGGGTTCTTGGCGCGGACGGAACCCTGTACCCGCACCGCCGGGCGATTCGCGTCCGGTGCCCGATGGGGGATCACGCCGTCGGTGAGTGGCAGCACCAGCCTCCCGCCGCAGGGGATGCGTTGCCAGACCCTGACTTTCTGCCCATTGGGACGTATCAAGTCATGCTCTTTGTTGGGGACGCGCTCGTAACTCCCCCAGCGCACCTCAACCTCGATGTTCTCGACATCACCATCGACGCAGAAGGTCATGCCAAAGCTGCTTGGTACCAACGATTGGTTGCTGGCGGCGTCGATCTCGTCGGCGGAGTCCGACTCAGGTTCCACCCGCCCGGTTGCCGTCCCGAACTCGGCTCCAGGTTCGTGCTGGCCGGGCACGATGGGGTCGGTAGGTTCCTCGCCATCATTCTCGGCTAATGGGCCTTCCAGCCCTTCGATGCCGCCTTGGGCATCCTCACGCGGTGCCAGCTTGCCGACCAGGTAACGGTCGCGCACGCCCATGTCCACGATGCGCTCGTGCGGGCCGCCAGCCGGGCCGAGCAGGTCGTCCACCACGGCCAGTTGCAGCAGTTCGCGGATGTAGGCCCGATCCTCGACCGGCGGCACGCCACCGACGGTCTGATGCAGTGCTGTGGACAAGGCCGCGACGAACTCGTCCCACTGGACGCGTCCGACGTTCCCCGAAGACGGCGCAACCAGCGAGACGCTAGCAACCGGCACCGGAACATCGGCGACAGACACCCGGTCGAAGAAGATCGTGGTGGTTTCGAGGTCGGAGCGAAGCCGCAGCACGCGCCCAGCGCGAACGATCTCCCCGGCAGGGTTCAGCACTAGCACCCAATCGTCCTCGGCGATGGCCTGATACAGGGAACAATCACCCTTCAAGACTAGGGTGTAGAGCGCGAGCCTGCGATCGGTACCAAGACCGTGATCGACGGCGATCCATGCGTTGACATTCGGATTCACCGACATACTGAGCCTCATGCTTTCCTGATGGAAACGAGTGTTCCCAAGTGCGCCATGTTTTGCGCCCGGGTCTTCTTCTTGTAGCCCAGCGCATCACAAACCGCTTCGATCTTTTGGCAAAAAATGTCCGCATTCAATGGGATCATCCAGAGGTCTCCACTGGTCTTTTCCCGGTTGGTGCTCTGCCATTGCACCTCGTCGTTGAGAGGGTGCTCTGGCCGGAAGGGGTGGATGTTGAAAATCTTGTGGTCGATCTTGGTGATCCAAGACGCACCGACTTCCGTGATCGCACCCCACGAAACCTTGGTGTTCTCGCTGGTCACGAAGAGCACGAAAATCTTCTGGGTCGAGTAGCTCTCGACGAAGAACTCACGGAGATAATCATAGACGGCACGACCCTCCGGAACACGGCATACCTCGTCGTCGCAGTTGGTATACAAGATGTCATCAGAAGCAACATCGTTGAAAACCAGCATCTGATAAATGATGTCGGCAAACGACTTGTCGGGATAAGTCTGGCTGATGAGAACTTTCTTCTTCTGGGAATCTACTGCCGCTTTCAGCCCAAGGTCTGGGCTATTAGCATTGATAGATTCCGAGATGGCTTTCTCCATCGCTTCGCGCGGAACCTTCACCCCCATTTTTGCCAGTGCGCTTGCCGCTTCTTCACTGGCTTTCTTGCGGAAAGCATCCACGGATGCTCTCAATCTGGCCTCGGCTTCCCTTTGCGTCTTCTCCTTCTGCTTCTTTTTATCAGCATTGACCAGATCCGTGTACACTTCGCGCCGCCTGAGAATGTCGGCGAGTAATTCGGCTCGAACATATTCCCGGACTGCTTCGTAACGTGGATCATCCGATTTATAACCTTGGCGGTTGCTCAACGCCATATCGGGCAGCTCGGTCAATTCGAAAAGATCGACGTGCAACTGCCCAACGACATAGACCTCATTGAGCTTGTTCTGACCGACGACAGGCAAAATGTTGAACTCACCCATCTTTTCATTGGCGAATAGCGAGATGAAGTTGTCCGGGAAATCGGTCATCTCCGCCTTCCGTCCGCGGGTAGTCTTATAAGTTCCGATCCAGCCTAGGATTTCGAGAGAGTATTCGTACTTCTGTCCATCCTTGGCTCGCATGGTGACAGGTGAAATCTTCGTATCCTGTGCCGAGACGAGATCGTTTCGCCGTTTTGGATAGCTGTCAGGAACGAGGTCACACAGCGATGCAAACCTATCGCCCAGCGTGATCAGCGTGCACAACTCGCCCATGATGCTGCGGTCGAAATCGCCTATCGTCACGTTTTCCTTGCCGCGAATGACGTGTATGCGAAAGCTTGAATCGACCAAGGGGAATATCTTGAGGAGATTCCGCTTTACGGCAGCCAACGTCTTATGAAGCCGATACTGAGGATGGCGCATGACGATGGCGGAGCCATGATTCTTGATGCGCTCGAAGATGACCTTTCCATCCGGAATGGCTTTCAATTCGTGCCCGTTCTCCGGATGACGGGTCAACACAAATCCAGACTTTTCCCCTTTGGCTACGGTCAGGACGTCGACGTCTTCGGATACAGAAAGTGCCGCCAGCTTCCCGACACCCTTGCGTCCCATTTTTCGGCGCTTCCTGGACTTCGTGAGTGAGTCCTTCTCCGTCGTCCTCGATACGCCCGCCACATTCAGGTATTTGGTGATGTCGCCCGCCTTGTAGGACATGCCGTGACCGTCATCTTCGACACGAATGTCGTCCTTGCCGGCAATGATGTAAACGTTCTTCGCGTCGGCGTCATACGCATTGGCGATCAATTCCGCCAAGACGTAGTAGATGTTCGTGTAGAGGTTCGGCCCAAGCAGTTCGAGGATGCGTGGATCGACTTCCAGCCGGTATTTTTTCACTGGCGTGGCTCGGGTTCGAGTCATGACGTCTCCTCCTGTTGTTCGACTGCTGGCATGGATTCAGGCGTCAGTGCTTCTCCGCCAGCAAACCCTTTGGCTACCCCATCTTCAAGTTGAGCCAATAGGCTGGCATCGTGCTCATGCGCCTTGATGAGGCGTTCAGCAAGTCCGGCAATGCGTTCTTTCTGGCTCTGGTCGAATGAAGAAGGTATCGGTAGCTGCTCAAGAAAATTCTTCTTGACCTGAGAAAACACCTTCCCAGATTGCATGGTCATGCTCCGATAGATTTCGGTCATCTTGGGATGATTCAAAACGGCGCAGAGGAAGAAGGCAGAAACTCCAGCTTTTGGGATGATGCAAAGAAGGGATTTTTGATGATAGAAGCGATCGACATCCACAGTTGCGATGATCTGGTCACCCGTTTGCCGGACGAGAATCTTGGGAGATACTACATACGCCTTCTCGTTGACCTTGAGGCGGCTTTTTGAATCAATTGCAATATGCTCCTGCTGGATGCCCCTCCAGTCGTTGCGGAGCCATATCCCTTCGAACGCCAACGAGTATTTGCCAATATTTCTCCCTCTCAGGACTTTGTGGTCGGAAGAATCGACCGCGACTTGGCCTGTGTAGAAAACGGCATTTCCAAGAGCTGCTCTCGAATAGTCAATCCCGCTGTCAAAGACATCGGCCAATTCGGCCAACGGCACTGACGCGCCGCCACTGATGTGATTCGTATCAGCACCATGACTGAGGACGGAGTTCTTTCGGCTCTTGATTTGTTGGATCGTCTTGGAAGTCCAAGCGTCGCTTGGCCGCATTGCTTCTAGCTGAAAATAGCCATCGAACGTGCTGAGGATTACAGGCTTATCTTCGCTGGCGACGCGCTTATTGACGACGCCGAAGCAGCAGGACTGCGTTACGCCATGGAACATTCCGTCCCCGCAGTCAATGAACATGCTTGGTGAACGTCTCAACAAAAGCGCACGGGTGTCTCTGCATCCAATATGTTCGAGTAGACTGGATGGCACGAGAAACGAGTATGTCCCTGCTACATTTGTCGTGATTTGGTCCATCCGTTCGATGAAGAACTTGAACGAATTGATTAGCTTGTAAGCCGAGTTCTGATACGTTTTCTTCAGGTGTTGGGTGTCCGCTTCTGACAGAGAAGCGCCCCACGGGGGATTGCCAAGAGTCGCGTCGAATCCCGGTGTGGCTGACGCAAAGACCTCTGGAAACTCAAGTGGCCAATGGAACGGCTGTCGTGCCGGTTTCCCATGAGGGAGACCGGTTGAAAGAGCGACGACTGCTCTCCGACGCATAGATGTGACTGACTCCAGATCACCGTCGGCAACTTGCCCAGCATGTGCACTCAATGACCCAAGCGCGCTTTCGAGTTCCACGTCACTGCCACCCGACGCGAACACTTCCCCGATGAACGCATCGGCGATGCTTTCCGGCACTTCGAGCCTGCGGCGCGCATCGGCGTCCAGATGCGCCATCGCTTCCACGTCGCGGATGTCGCGGATGGGCATCTCGCGCAGGCGTGAGCGAAGCTCAAGGGCCTCGCGCACGGCCTGCACGATGTTCTGGCCGAACAGGCGTAACTGGCCCTGATCCGTGGGGTTCATCGAAAGCTGGGTGAGCTGATCCAGTCGATGGATACCCAGCAGGCTGTCGCCACAGCGCAGGTTGTGGTCGAGAAAGCCGAAGGGCCGCCCCTTGGCTAGCGTCACCAGCCAGATGGAGAGCTTGGCCAGCTCGACCGCCAGCGGGTTCAGATCGACACCGTAGAGGCAGCGTTCGGCGATGAGGCGGCGCGCGACGATGGTGCGCGCCTCGGTGTCGTGCGGCAGCGACTCGACGTTGGCGCCGGCATCCGCCACTCGTCCACCGACGCCGACTGTGTGCTCTTGGGCCTCCGCCTGCGCCCATGCCTCCACCAGCCGGTCGGCCAGCCACCGGCAGGCTTGGACGAGGAACGCGCCCGAACCCATCGCCGGGTCGCAGATCTTCAGGTCGAGCAGTTCGGCGGGCGATTTCAGCGTCCAGTCTGCGCGCGGCGTGCCTTCCGCCGGGCCGACGTAGGCGATAGGCGTGAGCGTCTCGGCGACGATGGCTTCGGTGAGCGACTTCGGCGTGTAGTGGGTGCCGGTCTCGCGCCGGTCGGAGCCGGTGGTGACGATGAAGGCACCAGCAGGGTAGACCAGCGGGTAGCCCCAAGCATCTTTCACTAACAAGTTGGCAAACGGCAAAACACGATCATACGGAATCGTCGAACCGGCACATGTCGTTCGCAGCTTTTCGGCCAGATCGTTCTCAACAGGAGCCGCAAGCGCACGATTCACCCTACTGGCAGAACTGCCAGAACATTCGACCAAAAAGCCAATCAGCTTTTCCCGGCCGTCTAAGCGCGCGGACTCCAGTTCAGGCAACGTTACCAACGGTTTGGTGGCCTTTTGTGTTGCTCCCACGTCCAAAGTAATCGCATCAGTACGTTTGACGGCGCGTTCCAGTAGGCCCTCGTAGACGTAGCCGATCTGCTCCACATCCAGCGCCCGGTAGGACAGCGTGCGCCCTTGGAATTGCTGGATGGCATCGAGCAGAAGCAGGACGGTGCGGTTGTCGATCGGCAGCGGCTTGGCGACGTCGGTGCGCCAATCGGAACCACCGGCGCGGCCTTCGAGGAAAGGGAAGCGATCTGGATCGAACAGGGAACCACCCAGTGCAGGCAGGCGCAGGTTTTCGTGCTCGATGCCGCCGTATACGGCGCGGAAGACGGCCAGTAAGCGAGACCACGCATCCAAGCGACGTTCCAAAATCTCGTCAGATTCGGCACGCAACTGCATGCGCAGGGTCGAGATCGCATAGTTGGCTTCGTAGCGTTCGTCGCCCAGGAGCAGCAGGCCGCGCTCTTCGGCGGAGAGCAGGAAAACCAGCCGCATCATCACCGTCAGCGCGGCTTCGTAGAGTTCGGTTTCCTTCACGCCTCGCAACAGCTCGCGGTCGCGGTCTTGGTCGGCCTTGTCGAGCGACTGGATGAGCACTTCGACGGCACGCCGCACCTGCTCGCCCAAGGCATCGGTTACCTCGTCCTGGAACTTCAGCGAGCGATCGAACAGCGCGGGCAGTCGCTCCGCTTCATCCACGAAGAAACGCCGAATGCCCAACAGGTGGACGAAGGCTTGGAGGGTGAGGGGCTCCTGCGCCCAGATGCGCGCATACCAACTGGCGAAGGTTGTGACCGCGCCCACCGGCGCATCGACCAGCATCCAGCGTTCGCCATTGGTCACAAGCCCGAGACGGCAGCCCGTGGCGCGACAAAGCCTGACCATGCGTTCCGCTGGCGTGCTGGCCCAGCCGTCCAACTTCTGGGTGGCATCAAGACCGACGTCCTGCGCGTAGGCGTGGACGAGCATCAGCGGCTGGTCGCCGTTGCCGACGACGGCGAAGTCCGGCGACAGGCTAACGCCGTGTTCGGGCAGAGCAACGTTCAGATGCGTGGCGCACCAGTCCTCGCGTTTGAGCACATCGCCGCGACCACCCTCATCAAGTTCCAATCCGTGTGACAAGACTTCGTCGATCCAGGCTGCGTGCAGATCGGTGAAGTGGGGATCGTCGGTTTCCAGCGCCTCGCGCCATTCGTCGTAGGCTTGGCGCAGCCGCTTGCGTTTGGCTGCATCGAGTTCTTCCAGCCCTTGCGGGAAAGCTTCCTTAAGGACGGGGACGGCGAGGAAGGGACCGGAAATCTCGATGAGTGAGAGCCAGTCGTGATGGATATCGCTCACGACGACACCTCGTCAGGATCAGGAACAGCTTGCCCCAGAAACTCCTCAAATAAAGGATTCAATAGGCAAGGAGGCTGCTGTCTCCTAAGAGCTTCCCAAGCGCCGATACCAGAAGGTGCGAATTGACCCCAAGACGAGGGGTAACCAAGCTCACTCAACGCATCTTCGAGTGTTCGACCTCTCGAAATGAAATTCTCTTCCGTGAGATACCACCTTGGATCGACGACTGTGCGAAAAGTCGAGTAACACTCAAAGACGAGTGCGAGCAATGAGGTGAAGAATTCCTTGCATGCCGAGACGGCATCCATCAGCGCTAATCGCCCGCCATCACGCGCATCGGAAATCGCCAAAACATGGGGACAGTCACGAGAGAACATCTGCCTGGAGAGATGTTCCCGAAGATGTTCGAGCGGAACTTGGTTCAGCGGGTTCCGCCCCTTGTGGACAACATCGTTTCGAACTTCAACGAAGTACTTTGCGAGTTGATTGGCCTGCAGGGATTTCCGAGCTCTTTCGTACCAATCATCGAATCCAGCAACTCCGCTCATTGCTGCCTGAAGAGAGAAGGTGACACTTCTTGATGCGGATACGAAAGCACTGAAAAAGCAAGAAGCTTCAAAGCTCATGCGGCTGGATTCTTGAAGCCTCTTAAGAAAATACTCGGCTTCAAAAGTCTTGTCTTCGACCACACCGAAGGAATCAGTCATCACTGGGCTCCTTGCATGGTTTCTGGCACAACGAAGATCACCGCGACCGGGAATGTGCGGTCATCAAACTTGTCGTAGCGGGCCTTGATAGCCTCCGTCTCCAACCGGCGCTCGTCGGGGATGCGCGCGAGGCGTGCTTCCAGCGCGGCGATGTCGCGCCGGAGTTGTGTGCGCTCGTCCTCGGTGAAGAGCGAGAACTGTTCAGGCTGTTGGTCTTTCTTCAACTCGGACTGGATCGCCTTCTCCAGTTCGTCGAGCACGGTGCCGATGTCATCGGTTTCTTGTTGCTTGCGGGTCTGGAGCGTGTTGGTCAGGGAGCGGAGACGCTCCTTGGAACGAGCATCCACTGCTTTCAGGATGGCTTCCTGTTGACGGTCGAAGCGGACGCGAAGCCCGTCGAACAGGGGCGTGGCCGCCGTGATCGGTTTCGATTCGTCCAGCCACTGCTGAACGCGGGTGACTCCTTCTTCGCGGCGGAAGGATTGGTCGCGCAGATAGCCGCCCGATACCGTCAGCTCTTCGTGCAGCCGATGATGGTTTCCGCCGGTGACGACCAGTCGCGAGACTATAATCACCGCGGGGCCGTCGATGAGCGCATCCGACACGGTGCGGACGGTGACGCGGTGCAATTTCTTCACGTCATCCTGCGCCCAGATTTCGGCACGCAGCAGTCGCAGGCACATCTGCACCAAGCGATGGTTCAGGTGGACGAGCACGACATCATCGCGTCCACTGGCGACGGCGTGGTCGAAGGTGACGGGTCGTACCTTCTTGGTGTGTGGGTGATGTAGTCCCTCCTGGCAACGCGCCCAAGAGCCCGACAGCGCAGGCATTCGGAAGACGGTGCCCGAGGGCGCACCCGCTAGTTCGACGGGTTCCAGCCCCAGACGGCCCGCCAGCGCGAGGCCAGTTTTCACGGCCATCAGGACGTGATCTGGTGTGAGGTGGAAATCCTGCTTGGTGGCGAGCAGGCGCTCGTGCAGCTTGGTGACGCGTTCTTTCAATTCACGTTCGGCGCGAACGAAGTTCTTGGCGCGGGCGATCCGTGCCTCAGCCAGGCGGGTGTCCAAGTCCTTCAGGGAGCCTTCGATGAGGCCGGACATCTGGGGCGCGATCACCGGATTCACGCTGCCCATGTCGGCGCGCATCGAGTCCAGTTTCCTCAAGGCACGCAGGATGTCCTCGCCGTGGCCGCCAACTGAATCACCGTTCGCGCCGCTGCCATCGACCGGATGCCAGATCAGCACTTCTTTCTCGCGCTGCCCGTGGCGGTCGATACGTCCGTTGCGCTGCTCCATCACGTTGGGGTTGTAGGGAATCTCCAAGTGGATGAGCATGTTGCAGTGGTTCTGCAAGTCGATACCTTCGGACGCCGCGTCGGTAGCGAGCAGGATACGCACGGGCGAATCCTGCGGAGAGGCTTGGAACGCAGCTTTGATGGGTTCGCGCTCCTCTTGGGATAGGCCTCCGTGAAGTAGGCCGAGGCGCTCACCGCCGAAGCCATGGCTGGCGAGGATTTGCTGCATCCACTGGTGCGTGGTGCGGTATTCGGTGAACAGGATCACCCGGCGGTCGTTCCAGTCACCGTTCGTCTTGAGGTTCGCCGTGAGCCAGTCGAGGATGGCTTTGGCCTTGGAGTCGATCTGATTCCTGGCTCGTTGCGCCCATGCCCGCAAGTCGTCGAGCATCGCCCGTTGCTCTGGAGTTAGCGGCATCGAGCGACGGGTGGCTTCCTCGATGGCTTCGGCTTGGGCGTTCTCGACTTCCTGGTCATCGGCATAGTCCTCGTCGGCTCTCAGGATGGCCTTGTGCAGGATGCGATCGGCCATCGCGTCCGGCTTCACGGGCCGCGCTTCGGACAGCGATGCGACGTGCTTTTCGAGCGTGGACGCGAACGCTGCTGGCGATGAAAGAAGGCGTTTCTTGAGAAGACGGTTCACGAAGGCCGTGCCGAAACCATTGCCTGCTTTGTCAGCATCCTTTTCGCGGCTGGCGCAGTAGTCGTCCAGTTTGCGATGAATCTCGCGTTCATCCACCGTGTATGGGACTTCGAGCGCCTGCAAAGTGCGCCGGGCGTACAGGGGATTGCCGTCCGCATCGACCAGGTCGCTCTTCAGGCGACGGATCATTACCTGACTGAGGCGCTTCTCGTCGGGGAGAATGTTGCGCGCGAAGCGCTGGTCGTCGAGCAACTCCAGCAGTGAGGTGAACGACTCGGTATAGCCGTTGTGCGGCGTCGCGGTCAGGAACAGGCGATGTTGGAAGTGCGGGCCAATGGCGCGGATGAAGCGCGTGCGCAGACTCTCCAGCGCGTAGTGCGCGCCTGCGGCGGGTGCGACGTTGTGCGCTTCGTCCACGACCAGCAGATCGAACTTGCGCGGATGGCCGACGTGCGGCGGGATCACGTCGCGCATCGCGCGCAGGCCTTCACCACCCTTGGCCCAATCCATCGACGTGATGAGTCGCGGATGCGACGTCCACGGATTGGCGTGGATGCCGCGTTCACGCCGCAACTGCTTGATGTAGTCGGTGCCCACCACGCGGAAGTCGAGGCCGAACTTCTCCAGCATCTCGATGCGCCACTTTTCCTGAAGCGACGCGGGACAGACGATCAGCACGGTGCGCGCGCGATGTCGCAGCAGCAACTCTTGAATGACCAGTCCGGCCTCGATGGTCTTGCCAAGACCGACGTCGTCGGCGATGAGCAGGTTGACGCGCGCCATGTCGATGGCGCGCACCAGCGGATCAAGTTGGAAGTCCTCTATGCTGACGCCGCTGCGGAACGGAGCCTGGAGGAATCCACGATCTGCGTTGGTGGCCGCGCCCCAGCGCACGGCATCGAGGAAGGCGTCGAGTATTCCCGAGTCGTCCTGCCCCGTGACTGAAGGCAGGCCCGCGCGCTCGATGACCTGAGCGCCCGGCTCGATCTCCCAGACGACTTCCAATTCCTCGCCGAGACCGTCCTCGTCGATCGACGAGAGCGTCACGCAATGCTGAGGAATACCGGTTTCCAGTCCGGCGGCATTGACGTCGGCTACCACCCATTGACGACGGCGCACCTCGACGAGCTGCCCCGACTCTGGGCGGCCACGATATGCCTGAATTTCCCCCCTGTCCTTGTCGCCCATGTGGTGCGTACTTTCCTTTTCAGTTTTTCTCGTCCGCGCCAAGTGAAGATGAGGCATGTCGTTTCGAATCGACCTCGACTACTGCACTTGCGACAGTCTTGGAAGCCTCGACCGGGGATTCATGCGACCAAAACCGTAGCACCGTCCAGCCGAGAGATCGCAAACGATCGTTTGTGTCCGCATCCCGTTGTCGATTCGCTTCGATCTTCTGCCGCCAGAATTCCGCATTCCGCTTGGGCCACGTAGCGTGTTTGGGACAACCATGCCAAAAGCAACCATCGACGAAGACGGCGATCTTTCGGCCAGGGAACGCCACGTCCGCCACGCGGCGGGGCTTCTTCAGTACTTCGTAGTCGATCCTATAGCGCAGACCGATGCGATGCATCTCCTGCCGCAGCGCTATTTCCGCCCCTGTCCCTTTATGCCGCACTTTCGCCATCCGACGACTGACGGCAGATGACGAGGGCACGGCTCGAAGCATCGTGTAGTCCTAGTCAGCCCATCACTGAGCCGCGATGGATGCGAGGTGCTGCTTGATGCTGCTAGCGATGGCGCGACCGAGATTGACGGGAACCGCGTTGCCGATCAGTCGCCCGAGAGCAGTGAAGCTCACTTCACCATTTTTGGGGATGAATGCGTAGCCCCGTGGAAAGCTCTGCAAAATCGCGGCTTCCCGTAGGGAAATGGCTCGATCCTGCTCAGGGTGACCGAAACGACCGTTGCCGAATCCGTAACATTGGGTGGTCATCGTCGGCGCAGGCTTGTTCCATTCCATGCGCCCGTAGACGCCTGGATAAGTGCGCCCGCTTTCGGCGCGGTGACAATCGGCAACCAAGTACTTGGGCCAGTCACGCCATGTACCACCAGGCTTGGAGACCTTGATCCGCTTAAGGTTCGTATCAGACAGCGTCGCGGTGGCGTGCAATTTGTCCCGGGGTGCGGACTCCCCGGCTCTGAGAGGGCGAAGGCGGCCAATAGCCTGCCGAACCGTCCTAGGCTTCACGTGAGTCGGCGGGATCATTTGGATACTTCCGTGCCTGGATGCCAGCAGCACCATCCGTCGCCGCATCTGTGGGACGCCGTAACGTGAGCTGTCGACGACGTCATACCAGACCTCATAGCCAAGTCGCTTCAACGTATCCACGAAATCGTGAAACACCTCGTGCTTGGCGACAGTGGGCACGTTCTCCATCGTGATGACGTCCGGCATCGAGCCTTTGGCAAGGCGTGCGAACTGGTAAAGCAATCCCCACTTGCCGTCCTTGCCATCCAGCTCGTAGCGCTGGGCATAGGTCGAAAAGGGTTGGCAAGGTGCACAACCAGCCAAGATCGTCAGTTCAGCATCGCCGAACAGCTCTTTGAGCTCACCGATCGTGACTTTGCTGATATCACGCTCTACGAAGCGAGCCTGACCATTGTTCTCTTCGTATGGAAAGCGACAGGCAGGATCAAGGTCGATGCCTGCGACAACATTCAGGCCTTCCATGATGAAACCGTGTGTCAGACCACCAGCGCCGCAAAACAAATCAACACATGCAATTTTTGTCACGACGCCCCCTTCCTGCCCTCAACCTTGGACGGGTAATCCAGCCTCTCAAGAGAACCATTTCCGTTCTCTCCTCGGGTACCCGCAACAGATTCAGCCGCACCACCGGATTTCACCCAAGAGTCGATCTCATCGGCCTTGAATTTCCAGAGCTTTCCGACTCGATGAGCCGGCATTCTCCTTTTCGTGATCCACGCATAGACGGTGTCCTTGCTTACCCCTAGGTACTCGGCAATCTCTTCGACAGACAGCCAACGATCAGCCATGACATCGACACCTGACGATGACGGATCATCCGCCGCCTTTGGCGCAATCATGGCACGAAACGTGCCACTCTGGACATTGAGTTTGATCGGGTTTAGTTGGGTTTGGTGGTATCTATCACGACAAGGGCACACCGAGCCTTGCGTGAGAAAAGTGCAGCCAACCAAGCCATGCCTGTTGACGCAGTCGCCCGATACACGACAAAAAAAGAAGACGAAGCAGGGCGAGGCACCGAAGTGCCTCGCCCTGTCTTTATGTCGCCTACCCGATACGGGCCATCTTGGCTTCCAACCGACCACGCAAGTCTTGGGTTGCGTCTTCTTCGCTCACAGCGTCACTGACTCCGGGTGGATAAAACTCTTCCACCACGGCAGGTACATCATCATCTAACTCCTCGAACACGCCATTGGCGAAGCCCATGCATGCCGCTTCGTCCAACGCCGCCTGATCGAAGCCGCTGGCACGCCGTTGCTCGTCCAGTTCCTTGGCCTGCGTGATCGCCTGTTCTAACGTGATTCCAGAGCGCACCACGAGATCGACGTAGTAGATCGGCGCACGATGGCTCTGTGCCGTGGACTTGCCACGCAGCTTCAGCTCCAGCGGCAGGCAAGCCAGCAGGCCACCCGATACCGCACTGAAATACGCCAGCCGCGCCGCCAACGTGCGAATGGTGTTGAACGACGTGGTTCGCAGCACGAAACTACCCAACGCGTCATCGCCACCCTCGCCTACCACCACGTTGAGGCGTGCGTAGGCCTTGCAGGCTCCTTGCGCGAACGCGCAAGCATCCGGCCCCGGACAGGGCGAAGTTGCTACCCCATCCTTGCCCATGCGCCGGCAGGTCTCGCCGTTGCCCACGCACACCGGCCGGCCCGTAGTGCGGTCGAACAGCGAATAGTCCGCCCGCAGGTTAAGGCCGGGATCGTTGAACAGAAATCGCACCGGGATCGACCGCAGTTTGTGGCCTTCCGCCTCCTTGCGCAGCTTTTCGTCCAACGGATGCAGCAGCCAACCGTCCCTGCCCTGCACCTGGCTAGTGAGGGTGAACTGATCGTCCTTCTCGGGCAGCCGTTTGCCATTGCGTTCGATCACGCGCCCGATGGAAATCCGCCCGATCACGGGTGGGGTAATTGCCAAACCTTTCAGCATGTCGTTGTCCTCTCAGCGTTGTCAGGAATCCGCGACAGCACGAACCGGCGAGCGCCGGGACGGATCACGGAGTACATGGCAGCGGCATCCGGGCACTCGGCCATCAGTCGCTTCGTATCCAGCGTGGTGCTGTCCTTGGCCCGCTTGTATGTCACCTCGCCGTGGGCGAAGACCGCCTTGCTGGCGTCGCCCATCGCCTGCTGGATCACCTGCTTGAACGATTCGGCTTCGTGCTCCATCGCCTCCAGTTCATCCTTGAGCATCGCCAATGCATCGAAGGCTTGGCCAAGATCTTCATCGCTGGTGAAGTCCAGGTGGGTGTCGTTGCCTCGATACAGTTTCCGCAGAGCTTTGGCCGCCGACTCGCTGCCATCGGCCGGTGGCTCGATGTCCTTCTCCACGTACTCCCAGAACCGGGTTTCCAGCACGACCAGACGGGCGATCACTTCGTCGTCCCGTTCGACGCGGTGAATTTCCAGTTGCTGCCCGCACAGGAGCACGGCCACGTCCGCGGCTGCTTTGCCGGTGACGGCCAGTTGGTGCTGTACCTGCAACTGGACGTATTCGGGGACACCGTCCTTCCACAGCCGTGAGCCGAACTCGCCGGCGGTCTTGCACTCCAGCACCTGCACGCCAGGCACACCGACCACTTCGCGGTCGATATTCGCCAGCATGTACGGGAACGTCGGGTGTTGGAGTACGGCATTGAGCTTGCGCACCTTGCGGCCGGTGCGCTCCTGATAGGCCGTGGCTACCATCGGTTCCAGCAGGGTGCCCCAGTAGCGTGGGTCGTCCTGACCGGGGCGCACTTCTTCCGGCGGCGTGCGGCCAGTCTTTTCCATCCACAGTTCGAGCTGACTCTTGTACGGACACAGGCCTACAGCGGCGGCGGCATCCGAGCTACCGATGCCGTTCCTGCGCACATCCAGCCACTGCCCATAGGGCAGTTTCTTGGTGTCGACCAGCCTCACGGCCGCGTTCTGCTTGCTCATCGGTTTTCTCCGGACATAAAAAAGCCCGGCCGATGCATGGGCATCAGCCGGGCGGTAGTGGATGGCTTTCAATGTGTCATTACCAACTGGCGCGGTAGTAAATATCCCACCCGCGTTCCTGCAACTTCTTCGCCTGCACCACGACTTTCAGTGTGTAGTCGATGTCGCCTTCGCTCATCGGTTCGTCGCCCTCACTGACGAAGTACTCGCCAGCACTCTCCGGATCGTCGCTCACCTGATCGAACTGATCTTCCAACTCGGCCAAGACATCCGGCGACACATAAGCGGGTCGGCAATCGTCGTGACCTTCCTGCACGTTGTTCACGAACCACTGGTGCAGCGGATCGAACTTCCGCCAGTAGCCCACCCGCACGATCACGCCCGTGATCTCCATCAGGGTCGCGTCGTTGTCGGGCTTTTCCGTGGGGGTGTAGCCAATGGCCTGTCCGATGGCGTGGCGGACAGGCGCAAGCTCCTTGTTGTAGGGCGGCAGGTGGAGCTTCGCCTCCAGGTACATGTCGAGCCCCATGACATGCCTCCCGTCAGACCACCAGCTTCATGGCTTCGTCCCACGCACGCTGCTTGATCTGCGCACCTTGGCCGAACCACGCGGCGTCACGGCGGTGATCGGGGCTGCGTGCGCGCCGGTGGTGATCCACGAACTCGGTCACGCTGTTGAGGAGACCCCACGCCGTGCCGCGACTGGAGGCCATCAAGGCACCCTGACCACCGCCCTCGTACAAGGCGCGAACTGTAGCGACGGCCTGCTCGTTGACCACGGCGATCTTGCTCTCCGGCCCTTGATAGATGAGGGCGCGACGCAACAGGCCGTCCACCGAGTCCGGATCGACCGGACGATCCACCAGCGCCTTCATGCGTGCCACAAAACCATCCCACGACGACACCGTGATGCCGAGCTGACGTTTGACCACCTCGGGATCGAAGGCACTACGGTGCGGCACCTTGATTGCGCTACTGGCTTGACCCAATGCAATCTGCAGCGTGTTGTTGCAGACCACACGTACGCTGGTGAACTGCGCCGTGGTCGCCAACGTGCCGTCGCAGGCCGTCGCCAGCAGCAGGTAGCCATCAACCTTGTCCCGGCCCTTCAGCGTCGTGCTCTGGCCGGTACGCGCCAACGCCCAGAACTTCCGCCCTTCGCGCAGCACACCCGCTGTTTCCAGCTCGAAACCGTTGCAAGCGGTCAGATCGCGATAAAACTCCAGGATCTCGCCCGGCTGGACGACCTGGAACCGCCTGCTGACGACAGCCAGCGGTGCCTTGGTGTCAGAGCGATACAACACCTTCTGATCCGGGAAGGCATGGATGGCACCAACGTGGTGCGTGCCGGCGATGTAGCGGACTTCAGAGGCTTCGATCTGCCAGTCCATGCCGGCACTGGTCTTCCAGACCTCGATGGGCTGCTTGGCTTCGAGCTTTTTGCCGAGGCCGTGCCACGGGGTTTCCCCGGCATAGGCCATTGATTGAATCAGGTGCATGACACACTCCTTGGGTATTGGCGCACAAACGCCTCGGCCCCGGCGGTGAGCCGGGGCCGAGGCGTTATGGGCGCAAGAGAGAGAAAGGAAAGGTTGAGGAAGCGCTGTCAGGATCGGCCGCTGAAGGCATGGCCGCAGTCGCGACACTGACGGTTGTGCAGGATGTTCCGGTCGATGCTGTCACCCAGACGCGAACCGGCAGCACATCCGGTGGTGTCACCGACGATGCCGTCGATAACCATACCGGCCGGCATCCCAAGTCGAGGCGAATTCTGGGTTAGGGCAAAAAGAGGGGGGCGAGCGCCTTTGGCGCTCGCCCCCTTCCTTATCGCACGACGATAGATGCTGTCAGATGTATGTCCTGACGGCATAAGTCCCCTCCCGGAGAGGAGGCCGTTACTTACTGACCCAGCGACTTACAGACGTCAGCCCATTCTTGCATCTGCTCCAGACTGGTCGAGGTGTCGGCGTTCTGTTTCTGTTGGTCGGCCGTGAACTTCTTCTGCAGCTTCTCGATGCAGGGGGTCATCTTCGGCCAGCCATCCGGGCCTACGTCACCGCTCTTCGATGCCTCGGTGGCAGCAGCCGTCGAGGCCGCGACTGCAGGTGCGACTGCAGGAGCAGGAGCTGGCGGCGGCTGTGGCGTGGCCGTACTCGCCATTGACTGCGAAGGATAAACGTTGGAATTACGACCGCTAAGGCCGCCTAGCTGAAGGGTCAGGGTCGAAACACTGTCGACGTTGAGCTGCCCCATGATGTCCTTCATGAAGGCTGGGTCCTTGTTGTAGATCGTCGCAATCAGTTGTTGCTCCTCGGTAAGATGGTTCCGTTGCCGCAGAGCCAACATGGCTTGGTTAATGGCCATCTGGGTACCCATGTCGTCAGCTCGACTGGTGAAGACTGTATCGATGAATCCATCCGCTTGGCTTCCACTAATCGTGGTCGTCAGCCGCGCACCCTGCTTGGCACAGGCCCCCTTACCGATTTCATCGGGGGAGGCGCAGATCAGCGTCTGATCGCCAACCGTCTTGCTGGCTAAATCATTGACATCCTTCACGGTCAGCTTGCTCCAGTCCCACTGCTTCCCTTGCAGATAGGACGGCATGCTCGCGTCCGTTACCGGACAGCTGCCGTCCAATGACACCGTTACGCCGAGCACCTTGCCCTGACCGGTATTCACCGTGATAGCGCAGTCGGCGAACTGGTACTTTTGTTCAGCCGTGCCATCGTCGAGTGGGTTTGACGTCACCGCCTTTCCAGCGAACTTCCCTACGAGCGACTCATACTGCGATGCGGGCAGTCCAATCACCTTCGGACTGAATAGCTGCACCAGATCCGTAGCCGACAGTACCCGCGGATGCATCCGATCGTATTCCTTGCGCAGAGAGGCTTCCGTATCCGCGGTCGGCATGGGAGGAATCTGCTTGTAGGTAGCGGCAGCATAGATGTGGTCGAAGTCGTCTGCTACGTTTTCTGCAGCCGCCTTCATGAGGCGCGTAGCGTCGTAGGGTTCGGGCGTCAGTATGTCCTTGGAGGTTCCATCCGAGTAGTGGAGGCGCATGGCGACGTAAGAGAGCGCTGGCGAACCGTTGGGCCCATAGGTCCATTGGTAGACATCACCGGCATGCACCATGTGGACAATGTCCTCGTCATTCGCTTTGTCTCCGCGTTTCACTTTGGCTTTCAGAACGACGTTAGCGACGAAGGCGGAGTGTTCGACGTTTTTGTAGTCGCACTGATACTCGACGAACTTCTGGTGCTGTTCGGTCATATCGACCTTCCACTTCACTGAGTCG
>Ga0134125_10001054_pt1 | contig 35025 bp, 29 predicted proteins | sample KB31751_FD_96464 | JGI IMG/M metagenome (GOLD analysis project Ga0134125, IMG submission 96464) | Terrestrial soil microbial communities with excess Nitrogen fertilizer from Kellogg Biological Station, Michigan, USA - KB3-175-1 | ecosystem: Environmental > Terrestrial > Soil > Unclassified ...
AAGAAGCGGTGCGAGGTTCCTAATCCCGACGTTGAATTGAAAAAGCAATTTGCTGCAGAGCAGAGCGTGGATGGAGCGGCGGACTCTTCCGATCCGAATCAGCTTCATGGCACCTTTCATCAGCTTCAGGAGCTCAAGAAGAAGTTTCCCAAATTGAAAATCCTGATCTCGCTTGGCGGATGGGCGAACTCGGATGGATTTTCTGACGCGGCGCAGCCGGCCAACGTGCGCGACTTTGTCCGCTCATGCGTGGATATTTACATCAAGGGCAACTTCGCTCCGGGCATTCATGCGCCGGGAGTTTTCGACGGCATCGATATCGATTGGGAGTATCCGGTGGATGGAGGCATGATCCCCGGGCGTCCGGAAGACACGAAGAACTTGAATGCGATGGCGGCGGAGTTCCGGCGCCAGTTCAACGCGGTTCGTCCGGGGCTGCTGCTGACGGCGGCGATTCCTGCGGGCGCCGAAGACTACAAGCACTTCGATCTAAAAACGCTCAGCCGGTACATGAACGACATTGGAATCATGGCGTACGACCTGCACTGGAACGGAGAGAAGACGACGAACCTGCACAGCGCGCTGTTCCACGATCCGGCCGATCCTTCGAAGCCGCCGATGGACAATCACTACGGAGCGTATGCGGTACAGGATTTCCTCCGTGCCGGAGTCCCGCCGCACAAGATCGTCTTCGGCGTTCCGTTTTACGGAAAAGGCTGGACAGGTGTGAGTGACACCAACCACGGTCTATATCAATCGGCGAAGGATGCCTCGAAACAGCCCCCTGAATATCGCAACCTGAAGACTCTGCCTGCGACCGCTGATCGCCAGTATTACGCCAAGCTGGCGACATGCTCGATCTGGAACAACAACGAGTTCTTCAGCTATGACTGTCCGGAGGCAATGCGGACGAAACTCCAGTATGTCCGCCAGCACCATCTTGGCGGCGTGATGTTCTGGGAGGTGGGCCAGGACACGATGGATGCGGAGCTGTTGCGAGCACTGACACAAGAGAACCGGCGCCGGTAGGCGGTGGGGCAGCCGCGCTTTCGCGGCTGCGATTGCGACGCCCTTCGCATTACTATCGCGCCTGAGATGGCTGAGCTGCCAGCACCGGTTTGCAATGGGACCGGCATCCTCGGGAAGCGCAGCCGCGGAAAAACGCGGCTGGCCCCACCGCGTAGCACCCCGGCAATCGCAACTTCGGCGTTTGCTGGGGACCCCGCGCTACCGGCGGCGGTTCTGTTGGCCGTTCGATTAGAATCTATCGTTCATGCTTCGCTTCTGCACAGCCGGTGAGTCTCACGGAGAGGCTCTGATCGCAGTGATCTCGGGCGTTCCCGCGGGAATCGTGGTCGATCAGGAGTTCGTGAACCACGAACTCTGGCGGCGCCAGCAAGGCTATGGCCGCGGCGGACGCATGCGCATCGAGCGCGACACGGCACATTTCATCTCCGGCGTGCGGCATGGGAAAACGATCGGCTCTCCCATCTCGCTGCGCATCGAAAATCGCGACTGGAAGAACTGGGAAGAGGTTCTGCCCGTAGGCGCAGGTGATCCGGCGAAGCATAAGCGGGTCGCATCGCCCCGTCCTGGACACGCTGATCTTGCTGGCGCGCTCAAGTACAACCTTCCTGAAGCTCGATATGTATTGGAACGAGCCTCGGCGCGCGAATCAACTGCTCGCGTTGCCGTTGGCGCAGTGGCAAAACTGCTGCTCAAGAGCATCGACGTCGAGGTACTCAGCCATGTTATCGCTGTGGGGAAGGCAAACTACGACGGCATTCCCGATTGGAAAAGGATGCAGGCTCTCGCACACAAGGAAGAAGTTTTCCTGGGCTGCGTCGATGCCGACGCCGAGCAGCGCATGAAGGCCGAGGTCGATCAGGCTCTGCGAACGGGCGATTCGGTTGGCGGCATCTTCGAGGTCGTTGGCCATCACGTTCCTCCCGGATTGGGAACGTATGCCAATTGGGACGAGCGTCTCGATGCGCAGCTGGCAGCGGCGGTGATGTCGCTGCAGGCAGTGAAGGCGGTCGAGATTGGACGCGGTGTCACAGCGGCGGTTTCCTTCGGCTCACAGGTTCATGATGCAATCGGCTACGCCGGCGAGGAGAATGGCGATGATCGCTTCACGCGATTCACACGCGCTCGCAACAACGCCGGCGGCATCGAAGGCGGCATTTCAAACGGAGAAGATGTCGTTGTACGCGGCTATCTCAAGCCGATTTCTACGCTGCGCCGGCCGCTTGAGTCCGTCGATTTCGCCACGCGCGAGCCAGTGAAGGCTGCGTACGAGCGTTCCGATGTCTGCGTCGTGCCGGCTGCTGGCGTCGCAGCTGAAGCGATGGTCGCGCTGACTCTGGCGCGAGTTGCACTAGAGAAATTCGGCGGAGATTCGGCAGTCGAACTCGAACGGAATTACAGATCGTATTGCAAGCAGATCGCAGAATACTAGGCGATAGGCAATAAGCAGTGGGCAGTAGGCTTTGCTTGCTTTAGCCTATTGCCTACTGCTTATTGCCTATCGCTCGCGTCCCTCGATCGATGAGAGCCTCGACGACCACAAAATGATCTATCCCATCGTGAAGTATGGCGATCCCGTTCTGGATAAAGCCGCCGCCACCGTCACGGTCTTTGACGAAGAACTCAAGAAACTGATCGAGGACATGTTCGAGTCCATGTACGCCGCTCACGGAGTAGGGCTCGCCGCACCCCAAATTGGAATCTCCAGGCGCATCGCCGTCATCGACTGCTCATTCAAAGAAGATCCCGGGGCAAAGCTTGTAATTATCAATCCTGAGATCATCCGCAAAGAAGGCCGGCAGACGCACAGTGAAGGCTGCCTTAGCCTGCCAGACTTTCGTGAGAACGTGACGCGCGCGATGAAGTGCACAGTGCGGGCACAGGACGTGGAAGGCAAGTGGTTCGAATCCGACGGCGAGGAATTGCTGGCACGCGCCATGCAGCACGAAACCGATCACCTCAATGGAAAACTGTTCATCTCGCACATCAGCGCACTCAAGCGGGACCTCATCAAACGCAAGATTCGCAAGCTGCAGAAAGCCGGTGAGTGGTAGCGCGAAGCAGGAGAGCTAGCACTTCGGTCACCTCTGGTTGCCGGCAGTGGGACGAAACTCGCGCCCTATGTGGCAGACTCTGACTCAACTCAGAGTTTAAGCGAGTTTCAAAGTGAACCTTCTGTCTTCGCGAAGGGTTTGGAGCTGGTTTGCGGCTGTTGCCATGCTCGCTGCCGGCACGTGGCTTATGGCCACCCGGTTCCGAGAACCTCGGCCGCCACAAGCGGCGCGGGCCATAGCAACGCTTCGAGTCGAGACTGCACCCAAGCCTCAGCAGCCACCTCCGACGCCACCTCCAGCACAACCGATCTCCCCGGCACGGGCAGAAATGGATGAACAAGAGCCAGATACGTGCGAACCCCCAACAGGAGTAGAAATTGCAGGCTTGCTGATCAAAGAGCTGGGGAGAGATTTTCCCAATTTGGGCAACTTTGTGATACCCGAAGATACGAAGGCGAGTTTTGATCAAAGATTCCTGATGTTAATTCAGATCTTGCAAGATGCGGGCAACGCGTCCGCTGACCGAAAACCCGTACTGTTGCTCGCAGCCAACCAGGTTGCTGCCAATCTCCTTTTTCCTTTCACCTATCCGCCGACTCCCGATATGAAACAGAAGATCGATCAGCTCAAGAGCTATGGATTGACCTTCTCATGGGCCGAGCTGGGGGGCAGCTATGAATATCAGGACGACTTGCTGTGGGTCCTGTGGCGTGATTACGCCGACACGCCCAGCGGAGAGGCTGCGTTCGTTTTGTTGCTTAAGCATGGCTGGGATACCAGCAGCGTTTGCGCGAAAGGCAGCGACCAGTTTCGCGATGTGATTCGCGAAGGCGAAGCATTCCTCACGCAGCATCCTGACAACGCCCATGCTGCGACAGTTGATTACGACATTGCGCAGGCCTACGAAACCTGGTGGTCGCTGGGAAAGGCGCCACAGAATAATGAAGAGGAGGTAGAGCCGGAGCGCTATGTCGATGGCGCGAGCGCCGGCGAACGAGCTCTGGATTATTACAACCAGCTCAGCCAGAAATATCCGCAGAGCTCTGAAGCCACGTGCGCGAAGCAGTCTATCGATCTGCTCCGCCAAGGGAAGGACACGCGGCAGAGGCGCTATTTCTGCGTTTACGACTAGCTTCCTGTAGAAGCCTCCGTATTCCTGGCGTCTTAAAAACTACTCTCGGAGCGTCGGGCTCAATCTGCTCTTTATCGTCCGTTTTTGCTCGACTCTAGTCCGAACGGCTTGCAAACTGATGGGCAGCTCATACGTCTTTTAGGATATGCAGACGAGCAGCTCAGTTCTCCTGTCGCCGATTCGCGGACGCGAGATTCTCTTTACCTCCTCGACTGACCGGGTGCGCGTGACTTTGATGTCGGATGAACCTGGGCTGGTGGAATTCGGCGGCTCCGCCCGGACGATTGTCTCAATTCACGTTGGGCCTGCCGCCGTAATGACTTGTCGCCGGGGTGGCGTGTCCCATACCGGGAATGCCGTCCACGGTGATATTGACGTAATCCCGCCTTTTCTCCCCGGCACTTGGGAACTCAAGCACAAGGACACCGCTCTCGTCGTTGGGCTTGAGCCGGAGCTGTTGGAGCGTGCGGCGGAGGAACTCGACGCCGATCCCGGCAGAGTCGAAATCAGAAATCGCTTTCAGACCCGCGATACCAGCTTGGAACACATTGCCTGGGCGCTCAAGGCGGAGATGGAAAGCGGATGTCCGGGCGGGCGCCTTTACATGGACAGCCTGGCAACGGCAATGGCGTCGCAGTTGGTGACGAACCATAGCTCGCTGCAGACTTCTCCAAACCTCAACGGCGGACTATCGCCGCACAAGCTCAAACAGGTTTTGGCGTTTATCGAGGAGAACCTCGGGGCCGATCTTTCCCTGCAATCGATTGCCGACGTCGCCGGGCTGAGCGTCTCTCACTGCAAGGTTTTATTCCGCAAGGCGGTTGGTGTGCCGGTGCACCAGTATGTAATCCGGCGCAGGATCGATCGCGCGGCAGAGCTGCTGCGCAAGAGCGACTTGCCGGTCAGCCAGGTAGCGCTCGAAACTGGATTCGCGCACCAGAGTCATTTGGCGGCGCAGATGAAGCGAGTCCTCGGCATCTCGCCAAAGTCTCTGAAGCGATAGTTTTCGTCGGAATCTGTTCGATTTCCAACCGATTCTGCGCGATTATCGTCGAGGTTTTGTTCATGCTGTGCGATGTGGGGCGGAGTTCCAGCGCGTAATGCGCTGCGCAGGAGCGCTTGCGCGCTGCCTCCGACTCCGAACGAGGAGCCTGGAGATGGAAGACAAGAACAGTCAGCCCAGAATGCGAATGGCAATTTTCTGGGGCGGGCTGGTTTGCGGCGTTCTCGACATCGCCTATGCTTTCGCTCTTTATGGCGCCAGAGGCGTTCCGCCGGCCCGCTTGCTGCAGGGAATCGCCAGAGGCCTGATCGGTGCGGCTGCGCTTCGCGGCGGCATGGCGAGCGCCATGCTCGGATTGCTCCTGCACTTCACCATCGCCTTCGGCGCAGCCGTGACTTATTGCCTCGCGAGCGGAAAATTCGGGCGGATGATCCACGACGCGTTCGCTTCAGGTCTGCTCTTCGGCGTTGCTGTTTATTTGTTCATGAACTTCGTCGTAATCCCGCTGTCTGCGATTCACAGATGGCCGACGATTGGAACGTTGTTCGTCGTGAATTTGATCGAGCACATGTTTATTGTCGGACTACCCATCGCGCTCTCCGCTCGCAAGTTCATGGGAATGGCAAACCTGGAGGTTATTCCCGGTACGGCTCGTGGCGCGTCGCAATCCGCATAACGAAACAAACAGCGTTTTCTCTAAACTCTTCTGAAGTTGCCGCGGACCTCAGTTCATCGAGCAGGAGCCTGGGCCGCGAGGGTCGCCGCAGCTCCCGCATGGCGCTGGAGAAGACGCAAAACTCTTTTCCGAACTCCCGACTGCGAAGCTCGACAACTGCTGCTCAAGATTCTTCCCTGAACACGCCGGACAAACAGGAGAATCAGCACCGCGAATGACTGCCTCAAAGCGGCGCTCACAATCCTTGCAGATATACTCGAAAATAGGCATACGGAATTAGGTTACAGAGGACAGGTTACAGGGAACGGGAAAGACTCGCCAGCCCCTGAGCGTCGAAGCCGTTCGATGTTTTTCCTGTTCCCTGTCCCCTGTCACCTGTAACCTCGGCATGGACGTCTCCTCTGAATACAACTTCATCCCCCGGCGCGGTCTCCGGCACGGACATTTGCAGACGATCGCCGGCAATTTCCTGCCGCGCACGAATCTTCTTCCGCCGGGCGAGCGGCGGCGTTTTGTAGTCGATGAGCATCGCTCCGGGGCGCACATTCAGGTCGAATGCGTCTGTCACTGGCAGCCGAATCGGAAGGAAGCGATGGCGGTCATCATCGTTCATGGCCTGGAAGGATCGGTTGAATCCCAGTACGTGATTGGCACCGGCAGCAAGGCCTGGACCACGGGCATGAATGTCGTCCGCATGAACATGCGCAACTGCGGCGATACCGAGACGCTCACTCCAACGCTCTATCACTCCGGACTATCCGCCGACTTAGGCGCGGTGACAAAAGCGCTGATCGAAGAAGAAGGCTTGCAGCGCATTTCCATTGTGGGATTTTCTATGGGAGGCAATCTGGCGCTCAAGCTCGCAGGTGAATGGAGCGATCACACGCCGAAGGAAGTGAAGGCATTCGCGACAGTCTCTCCGGCGATGGATCTGGCGGCCTCGGCCGACGCATTGCACTCCAGGCGCAACTGGCTCTACGAGCAGCGCTTTCTCCGCGGATTGCGCAAACGCTACCAGCGAAAAGCCATGCTGTTTCCCGAGGTTTACGATCTCGCACATCTACGCCGATTCGCCAGCATTCGCGAGTTCGATCACGAGATCACCGCGCGTTACGAAGGCTTCGCCGGAGCCGATGACTACTACGATCGGGCCGCAGCAGCTCGCGTGTTAGAACAGATTCGCATTCCCACTTTGGTGCTTCACGCCGAGGATGATCCGTTCATCCGCATTCTCTCCGAAACCCGAGCCAAGCTCGAGGGCAACCCTGCGATTCGCTTCATCGAAACTCGCAACGGTGGCCACTGCGCGTTTCTCGCCGCTCCCAACGGATATGATGGGCGCTGGGCGGAGAGAATGGCGGTTGATTTCATCAAAGAACCTGTCAGTCGGCCCTGAATTCCCGGCGGAGCCCTCAACACAGGAGCGTGCGGCCCTTGCCGGCTTTGCAAGCAGGTAAGTTACAATCGGACTAGTCGGGGCGTAGCGCAGCCTGGTAGCGCATCTGCTTTGGGAGCAGAGGGTCGTGGGTTCAAATCCCTCCGCCCCGACCAGAAATCCAGCTTTCAGCTTTCGGCCATCAGCTCCCGGCCAAAACCAACCTCCACATCAGTTGGGTTCCCCGTCAACGCACAGATCGTAATCCGGCTTGGGGAGCAGTCGGTCACGGTCGTAGGGCAAGGCCTCGTGCGGGGGTATAGGATCGCTGGGCCAATCTTTGTGCCAGCCCTTGCGCCAGGCTTCATCAGCATAGTACTTGAGGTAGAGCTGAGCATCCTCGGCGCTCCAGCCGCCCAGCATTTCGATGTGCCAAGCCCCATTTGCAGTCGGCGGCATCATCGGGTTTTCTTCCCCGAGGCAATCGGTCCAGAGATGCGCATAGAGCTCGCGATCGCTGAGATGATCTGTCTGCTCGATGAATACTCGAAGTAAGGCGAGCTTATGGATCACCTCCCAAAGTTTTGCCGTGAGTTCCTCGTCATTCAGCGAATCCGGAGCGGGGAGCGACACGCCAGCTTCCTGCAGCTGCTGAAAGTTCGTGGTCAATGGAGCTTCCTCGTAATCCACCACATGTTTCCAGAACGACTCTTCCAATTCCGCCGGGCAGTCGTCGATTGTGCCCGCTTCCATCTGGCCGCCACAAAGCTCTTCTGCACGGCGTTTTAATTCTTCGATCCTCTTATCCTGGTCGTTGTTATCTTCCAGCTTCGCCACGATTGCCTCCCGCTCCTGATCGCGCGCTTCGTCCGAGTTTGCCTAAATTGGCCGCCAATCCTACCCGAGTCGGGGCCGGTTTTACAAATAGGATTTGTTCTGCCTGAACTTTGGACAGAAAGACTGGCTCAACCTGCGAATCTGAGCTGAACTTTCAATCGGGTCGATTTCCGCTAGAGATTGAGGGCTCATCCGGTGCTTTAGAACTGAGAATTGCGGGTTACGGCGACGAGATCGCTGATCACTTGCGCGATGCGCTTCAGATTATGTTGAGCGATTGATACATATTCGTTCTCCGCGTTTTCCGCAAGGATCGCCATGCAGTTGACGACCACCTGCAAGGGATTATTGATTTCATGCGCGAGGCGGTTTGTTCCAGATCGCGATCCAACTGGCGGGCTTTCTCTGAGCGTTTTCGCGCACGAATGTCTCTGATGATCGCAGAGAAACCTCTGTATTCGTGGACTGGCTCGACGTGAGGCGTCATGTTCATCGACACGTTGATCAATGCGCCCTCTTTATCTTTGACGGTGGCCTCGTACTGGACAGACTCTCCTGAACGGAGCGTGCTAAGAGCCTTGTCAAAGTCCTGCACGCTCTCTTGCGACATAACCAGATCGCGAAAGCTTCTGCCCAATGCCTGCGCTGCGTTGTAGCCGAACAACGCCTTCAGCACCGCGATTCCACGCCGTAAGCGCTGATTCAGCATCTGCTGTAACAATCGCATCGCTGGTGTTCTCGACTACCAGGGCCCACTGTTCAGCCTGTCGTCGTTCCAGGAGGAGCTCTCGCTCATATTTCCGGCGGACGCGAATATCGAAGATGCTGCTGAGAACGAGAGCGCCGTTCCCGAACCCGTCTTTCTGAATCTTCGAATTCACCAATGCCGGCAAGTGAGAATCGTCTGCGCACACAAAGTCAACGGTAATTTCCTTTATGAACCCCTGCATGTGCAGCAGCGGCGAGAAATGTGTCTCGTAGAAAATCGCGGAGGGACGCGTGAGCAGATCCTGGAACTTTTTTCGATCGAGCAGATCGGAGCTGGAATATCCCGTCCACTGCAGAAAGGTCTCATTCGCTTTCGTAATGGTTCCATCAAGCAAGGTGAACAAGTAAGCGCAGGGCGCAGCTTCAAAGAGGTCTAACGCCGCCGCGATTTCAAGTTCGCTGATCACGAGGCAAAGGAAACTCTTGCCGAAGCGGGAGCCGAAGCAAGGAATCTCTTGATCTCTCGAACGGTCTCTTCCGGCGCGCTCAGGTTCGGACAGTGTCCGGTTGCCTTCAGGATCACCAGTTCGCTTTCGGGAATTTGTCGATGTACAAATTCACCCACGCTGAGCGGCGCAATCACATCCTCGGAACATTGCAAGACCAGGGTCCGAATCCGCACCTTGCTCAGATCGCCGCGATTGTCGGAAAGAAACGTGACCCGGGCAAAGAATTTCGCGATCTGCGGATTGGTGCGGCAGAAGCTGTTTTCAAGCTCAGAGGCAAGCTCTGGGCGATCGGCATTGCCCATAATGGCAGGCGCCATGGTAGATGCCCATCCAAGATAGTTCTGGTCGAGCGTATCGAGCAGCCCGTCGATCTCGTTCCGCTCAAATCCGCCAAAGTAGTCAGGGTCGTTGATGTACCGCGGGGAAGGACCGACCATGACCAGATTCTCAAATGTCTCCGGCTCGCGGATAGCGGCCAATACGCCGATCATTGAACTGACCGAGTGGCCAACAAAGGTAACCTTTCGCAGATCGAGTTCGTGGCAAATCTCCAAAACGTCGTCAGAGTATCCACTCAATGTCTGATACTTGCGCGGGTCGAATGCGGTGGCGTCTGAATTCCCGGCGCCCACGTGGTCGAATAGAACGATCTTGTAGTCGCGTTCAAAAGCAGGCACAACATAGCGCCACATGTTCTGGTCGCACCCAGATCCGTGCGAGAACATGATTGCCTCGCTGCCTTGCCCAGAAACCTTCACGTTGTTTCTTAATAGAACTGACATCTACCGCGAACCTCTGCAGACCTCAGTTTAGTATCGCACTAAGGCGCGTGTTGAGAGCATGAGAGACTCAGGAAACGCCTCCCGATGCCCAAACCTGAGAATGCAGAAATGCGATCTCGTCGTGGGCATCCAGCTACTCTGAACTTGTTATCGGTTGTAAACGGGAATCGGACCGCGCAATTCTTTCCACACTTCATCGCAAGCTTTCACCACATCTTCCGGCAAAGCTCCCTCTTCGCACGCCGCGAGGTTCTGTGCGAGCTGCTCCGGACGCGATGCGCCCAGAATGACGCAGTCGCTCGCCGTATGATGCAGCAGCCAGTTAAAGGCGATGCTGATCAGAGAGCGGCCGGATTTCTGCGCGATTGTTTTGAGCTTTTCTACCGCCTCGAAATCTTGTTTGTGCCAGTAGCGGTCCTGATAGAGCTTGTTGTTGTCGAAGCGCGTGCCCGCCGTGACCGTCTGCATCTGGTGCTTACCGGTGAGCAGACCGGCAGCCAGCGGGTTGTACACGATGTTTGAAATTCCATAGTGCTTGGTCATCGGCAGCCACTCCTGCTCGATACCGCGCGCCAGCAGGTTGTACATCGGTTGCGTAATCACTGTGGGTTTGTAGTTCTTCTTTTCGGCGATCCAGAGCATCTCCGTCTGCTGCCACGCGGCGTAGTTGGATGTTGCCGGGTAATGGATTTTGCCCTGCTTCACCAGCAATTCGAGCGTATCGAGCGTTTCCTCAATTGGAACTTCGTAATCCGGGAAATGCAGATAGGATATATCGAGGTAATCGGTCTGCAGTCGCTTCAGGCTTTCTTCGACCGCCCGCAGGATGGCTTTGCGCGAAAGGCCGCTCTGGTCAGGCGCATCTCCCATTTTGAAGCGCACCTTGCTCGCCAGGATTACGTTTTTGCGGCGCCCTTTCAAAGCCTCGCCGAGCATGGTTTCGGCAACACCGAGCTGATACATGTTGGCCGTGTCGAAGAAGTTGATGCCGGCCTCGATGCATTGATCCACCATTTGGGTCGAGGTCGCCTGATCGGCAGGTCTGCCGAAGGTCATGGTGCCGAAGCAAAGGCGGGAGATATTCAGGTCAGTACGATTCAGCTTTTTGAACATCATGCAGTAGGAGGGCTCGCTTTCCGGTTTTGAATAACGGCATTCAATTGTTTCAGAATCGTCTGTGCGCCGATTCGCAGGCAGGCAATGTCATTGCCGCAGAAAAGCAGGTCGATGCCCTGGTCGGCCCAGAACTGCACGTCCGGCAGCGGAGCGCCGACTGCTACCAGCTTTTTATGTCTTCGCGCGCTGCGCAGGATCCTCTGAACCGCTTCAGCCACCTTGGGATGAGTCGTCTGACCAGACACGCCGAGACTCGCTGAGAGATCGGCTGGACCGATGAAAATGTCGATGCCCTCGATCGCGCAGAGTTCATCGGCATAATTCACCGCTTCTTCAGTTTCAATTTGGATCATCAGGCACAACTCAGAATTAACCTTCTGCTGCGCTGCTGGAAGGCTGTCGGTGATTCCGTAGTCGAGCGCGCGGGGAACGCTGAAGTACCCGCGGGCACCCGCCGGCCGAAAGCGTGCATGCTGAATGAACGCGCGCACGATTTCCGGCGAATCGGCCATGGGCAAATCGAGGATGTCAGGTCCACACTCGGCGGCTTTGAGCACGCTCTCGCGGCGATTGTCAGGAATGCGGATCATGGTGAGCATTCCGAGGCCGCCGGCGATCCGGCACAGATCGGCAGTTTCGGCGAAGGTAATGTGCGCATGTTCCATCTCGATCCAAAGCACGCGAAAGCCGAGCTTGGCAGCGATCTCGACAAAGATCGGATCGTAGAAATAGGCAGCAATGCCCAGCAGAGGCGCGCCGAGTTCTTGCACTGCGCGCGACAAGCGCGTTGCCGATTGTTCAGTCATTGTGGCGTTGCACAGTGACATGCGTTGCACGATGTGGATAATGTTCGATGCGCGTCGGCTCCATCGGTTTCATTCAGCACAACATTGGGTTGAAAACTGGAACAGCAGAGAATATTAAGACGGACGCGAAGTCGTAGTCATCTCAGGTCAGCGCTGAGGCAAACGTTGTCATCAACCATCACACCTTTACCCGCTCGCTCGCAAGAACAACGTTGGCTGCGCATTCTCACCGTTTCCTTCGTGATGTACACCATCTCCTACATCGACCGAACCAACGTGTCGATGGCGCTGCCGCAAATGAGCGCCCAACTGCACATGGATCCGCAGCAGGCTGGAGACGCAGTGGGCATCTTCTTTTGGGGATATCTCTTTCTGCAAATCCCAGCGGGCCATCTCGCGCAGCATTGGAGCGCGAAGCGCGTCGTGGCAATTTTGTTGGTCGCGTGGGGAATCTGTTCCGTGGCTACCGGATTGGTGAATACGGCGCGCGAGTTCTGGATCATGCGTCTCGTTTTGGGTCTAACCGAGGGCGGAGTTTGGCCTGCGGTGTTGGTGCTGGTTGCGCATTGGTTCCCCCGCCACGAGCGTGCGCGCGCAAACGCCTACTGGATGCTATGCCTTCCAGTCTCGGTAGTGATCTCTTCGCCCTTTTCCGGATGGCTGTTGAAGCATTGGAATTGGCGCGTACTGCTGATCGTCGAAGGCGCGCTGCCGTTCCTCTGGCTGCTCATTTGGCTGGCGACGATCGACGACTATCCCAAAGACGCAGAGTGGATTTCCTCCGGAGAGCGCGACTATCTCGAAGCTACCCTCGCTCACGAGGCCGCCGAGGAGAAGAATACGGAGCGGGCGGGGTATCTAGCCACACTGCTTTCACCGCAGGTCATGCTCCTGATCGTTATTTATTTCATGCGCAATTTCGGCAGCTATGGAGCGCTGTTCTGGCTGCCATCCGCGCTTGAAAAAACGAAGAATCTCAGTGAACTCACGCTGGGGAACATCGTCAGCATTCCCTACATCCTGGCTGCAATCATGATGGTGGTTACTGCCAAGAGCTCCGACAAAACTGGCGAGCGCCGCGCGCACATGAGCGTAACCTTCATCGTTTCCGGGGGAGCATTTTTGCTCGCACTGGCTGTGCAGCAGCGACCTTTACTGTGTTTTTCGCTGCTGTCGGTAGCTGTCGGCGCGGTATACGCATCGCTTGGCCCGTTTTGGGCCATCCCTACGGAAACTCTGCCGCAGAAGTCTGTAGCCAGCGCGATGGGATTGATCAACGCGGTCGGAAATCTCGGAGGCTACTTCGGCCCGGTGGTGATCGGATATTTTCTGAAACGTTCGGGAGGCTTTGTGTACGGATTTGGAAGCCTGGGCGCGGCGCTGCTTCTTGGGGCGGTGTTGTGCTTCTTTTTACGACCGGTTCGGCGGGGTGTAGTCAGCTGAAAGTTACGAGAAGAGCGAACACGAAGGTCACGAGGGTCGACACAAGAGGTCACGGAGATGCCTGAGAAGCCGCTGGGGCTCGATGGTGGGCTCACCAATTACGGCGATCGGAAGTTTTCGCGATATCTGCGGCGATCGTTTGCTCGATCAATGGGTTTTTCTGGAGAAATGCTCGATCGGCCGGTAGTCGGCGTCGCGACTTCGGGCAGTGGCTTCAACAACTGCCATCGCACGATGGACGATCTGGTCTCCGCTGTCTCGCGCGGCGTGCTCGCGGCCGGCGGGCTTCCTTTGCCTTTTCCTACGATTTCGCTCGGCGAAGTCTTCCTGAATCCCACCAGCATGATGTTCCGCAACCTCATGTCAATGGACGTGGAGGAGATGATCCGCGCACAGCCCATGGATTCCGTCGTCCTAATCGGCGGCTGCGATAAAACGGTTCCGGCGCAGCTCATGGGCGCGGCATCAGCGGGAAAACCGGCGATTCAGCTCGTTACCGGCCCAATGATGACGGGACGATATCGCCGCGAGCGCCTTGGAGCTTGCACGGATTGCCGGCGATTCTGGGCCAGGTATCGAGCTGGCGAAGTGAGCGATGAGGAAATTTGCGAAGTAGAAGGCAATCTCGCGGTCACTGCGGGCACGTGCGCCGTAATGGGAACGGCGAGCACGATGGCTTGCATCGCGGAGGTATTGGGAATGTCTCTTCCGGATACTGCCGCCATTCCCGCCGTGCACGCCGCGCGACTCGTGGCTGCCGAGAACACCGGAAAGACAGCCGTGCGTCTCGCCAACCACCCGATTACTCCTGAGCAAATCATCACGCCGAAGTCGATCGAGAATGCATTGCGTGTTCTGCTCGCGATCGGCGGATCTACCAATGCAGTAATTCATCTCACCGCGATCGCAGGCCGTCTTGGGATTCCACTCTCACTTGATCAACTGAATCGCATTTCAGACGAGACACCGGTTCTAATCGATCTGAAACCGGTTGGCGAAGGCTATATGGAGGATCTTTACGCTGCCGGTGGAATGACGGCTCTGCTGCGTGAACTGCGTCCGATGCTTCATCTCGATTGCATTGGCGTCGATGGACGCAAGTTAGGCGAACGGCTCACAGGTGGACGGCAATCGAGCTTTGTCGATCACAAGGTAATTCATCGCTTTTCTGAGCCCGTTTCGCTACAGGGAGGCATCGTTGCTCTGCGAGGAAGTCTCGCTCCGGACGGCGCCATCTTCAAACGCGCTGCTGCGAACCCAGCCTTTTTCGAGTGCGAAGGCCGCGCAGTTGTGTTTGATGGTCTGGATGATCTCGCCAAGCGTATCGACGATCCCAATCTCGATGTTGAGCCGTCGGATTTTCTCGTGCTCAAGAATGTTGGACCATTAGCCGCAGCCATGCCCGAAGCGGGCTATCTGCCCATTCCGGGAAAGATCGCGCGTGCCGGAGTTAAGGACATGGTGCGCATATCGGATGCTCGCATGAGCGGTACGGCCTTCGGAACCGTTGTGCTGCATGTCGCGCCGGAGGCTGCGGACGGTGGGCCGCTAGCGGTTGTGCGAACCGGGGACCGCATCGCATTATCCGTTTCGAAGAAACGCCTCGACCTGCTGATCTCAGAAGAAGAACGGCAGGCGAGGCTCGCGGGATTCCGACCGCCCCCGGTTCCAACTCGGGGCTATGCGGCTCTCTACCACCGCAGCGTGATGCAGGCCCCGCAAGGGTGCGACTTCGACTTCCTCGTCAAAAGCCTTCCACAGTGAGGATCGGAATTCTAGTGGCTGTCCCTCGGTACGCCCGCGCCGCTGCCGCCCGGCAGAAAATCCAGATCGGCACCCTTATCGGCTTGCATTACGTGTTCGAAATAAAGCTTGTAGTAGCCGCGCTCGAAGACCGGCTTTGGCGGGTTCCATTCGGCTAAGCGGCGTTTGATTTCCTGATCGGGAACGTTCAGGTGGAGCTTTCTTCCTTCAACATCCAAATCGATCGTGTCGCCGTCCTTCACAACGGCGAGAACACCACCGGCTGCCGCTTCCGGGGAAACGTGCAGCACGACGGTGCCATAGGCGGTGCCGCTCATGCGCGCGTCTGAGATACGAACCATGTCGGTGATTCCCTTCTTCAGAATCTTCGCAGGCAAAGGCATATTGCCGACCTCCGGCATGCCTGGATAGCCGCGTGGACCGCAGTTCTTCAGCACCATCACGCAGCGTTCGTCAATGTCCAGGTTAGGATCGTCGATGCGCTCATAGAAATGCTCGATGTTCTCGAAGACCACTGCACGGCCTGTGTGCTTCATCAGCTCGGGAGTTGCGGCAGATGGTTTCAGCACGGCGCCATTCGGACAGAGATTGCCGTGCAGAACGGCGATCCCGCTGTGTTCCCGAATCGGTTTTTCTGGCGAGGCGATGACATCACGGTCGTAGCAAGGAGCCTCTTTCACGTTCTCGCCGATGGTCTTGCCATTCACGGTGAGAGCATCGCGATGGATCACATCGCCGAGTTCTCGAACGATCGCAGGCAATCCACCGGCGTAGTAGAAGTCCTCCATCAGGTACTTGCCCGCAGGCATGAGATTCAGCAGGCACGGGACATCGCGGCCCAGCGTGTCCCAATCTTTAAGCGATAGCTCGACGCCGACGCGCCCGGCAATCGCGATTAGATGGATCACTGCATTAGTCGAGCCGCCAATTGCGCCCACGACTCGAATCGCGTTCTCAAAAGCCTTACGCGTGAGGATCTTCGACATGCACAGATCCTCTTTCACCATCTCCACTATGCGACGCCCGGCATTGTGCGCCAGCGTGTAGCGGCGGGCATCGACGGCCGGAATCGCGGCGTTCATCGGCAGTCCCATGCCGAGCGATTCGACGACACAGGCCATCGTCGAAGCTGTGCCCATGGTCATGCAGTGTCCGGCAGAGCGGCTCATGCACGCCTCCGCATCCATGAAGTCGCCGATGCTCATCACCCCGCAGCGAACGTCTTCGCTGAACTTCCACACGTTTGTGCCGGAGCCAATATCCTGTCCGCGAAATTTTCCGTTGAGCATCGGGCCGCCGGAGATCATTAACGAGGGCAAGTCGCAACTGGCTGCGCCCATGAGAAGCGCAGGAGTCGTCTTGTCACAACCGGCAAGAAGAACAACACCGTCGATGGGATTTGCGCGGATTGATTCCTCTACATCCATGCTCACCAAGTTGCGGAAGAGCATGGTCGTCGGACGCATGAGCGTTTCGCCGAGAGACATCACCGGGAATTCGAGCGGAAAACCTCCAGCTTCATAGACGCCGCGCTTCACATATTCAGCGATGCGGCGGAAATGCGCGTTGCACGGCGTCAGCTCGGACCACGTGTTGCAGATGCCGATTACCGGACGTCCGTCGAAAAGATGATCGGGCAATCCTTGATTCTTCATCCAACTGCGGTGGATGAATCCGTCGCGGGTGCGTGGCCCAAACCATGCCGTGCTGCGCAGCTTCATGAGCTGAAATTCCTCCGAATATTGTGAGCTGAAGATCGATCCAGCGAATGGCGTGCTTTCTCCAGAATAAGCCTAAGCCCAGTGAGGAAGGCATTCTCGACAGTTCGCGAGTCGATGATCGCAGATGGAATACCGGCATTGCTGAGAGCGAATTGCCATGCTTCGGAAAGCGCTTTGCTGCCGATAACTCCGACCTCGTGCTGCGGCCTGAGAGCACCGCAGTTTCGCAGTGCATCCAGGTCCGATGCGACAAAAGCTCCGATCGCGAACGCAAGGCGATCTTCTGAAGTGCCGTTATGAAAAAGGTGAAGCAGCCGCGCGCAAAAGAGTGTGCGCGAGAGCCCGGACTGCCGAGCGAGCTCCATTCCCGATTTGAGCCATTCCGGCGGAAGCCGATCGGGCCAGTTCGTGGCGACGGAATCGGCGAGAATTGTATGTTGCTGCGTGGCATGAATCACTTCACCCGATAGCGAAGTAATGCTGGAGGATACTCGCCCTTCCGCGTCGAGCTGAATGGCCTTCCAGTGCGAGCCCAGATTCAGGACAACACCGGGACGGCTCACAAGATTGAGCGCAACGAGCCCTGCGCAAAGCGTCTCCTCGCCGCGCATCACATCCACGGACTCAATCTGCTCGATATTGGGATTTGCCGGGCCGCAGCGCACTCCCGGGACAAGAAGAATCGGCAAATCAGATATGTCGTCGAAACGGCGCAACTGCGAGGCGGCTAACAATTCATCGAGTCCTGCTGGAGCAACAAGGTGTGGTACTTCCGCCAGGCCGAGAGATGAGCTGATCATTCCAGCCGCGGCGCAGTGTGTCGGCCTGCACTGACGAGAAGTCTCACGCCGAAGTCGCGCGATCAACCCTTGCAAGCATTCGCGAATCATCTTCGGCGACCTCTCGCGCGCCGAGTCGCGAATGCCGACTGGTGCAGACTCCAGCGCGATTACATGGCTTCCTTCCATCAGCCACGCTCGAGTATTGGTCGTCCCCATGTCCACGTAAATGGCGCAGAGCTTTTCGGGCGACTCACTTGGTGATGACATGGAATGTTCTGCAATATACGTCAGGACGAAAGGAATTGCTTCTTAGTACACGAAACGTGCGCTCTCGACGATTAACGGAGAGGCGCTAACATGGCCATATCTATGCAGCCGAGCCGCTCAGCACCGCTGTGCATTAGCATGCATTCGCACGACAACGTGGCCATTGTGGTCGCGGATGATGGCTTAGCTGCCGGAACTCAGATTCCCCATGGACCTGCACTGCTGGAGAAAATTCCGCAGGCACATAAGGTGGCGTTGTGCGACATCGGCAAGGGCCAGCCAGTCACGCGATATGGGCACACGATCGCTTTCGCGAATCGCACTATTCGCGCAGGCGCTTGGGTGCGCGAGGAGATGCTTGATGTCCCGCAAGCTCCTGGTCTCGATGAGCTCCCGCTGGCGACGGCTGCCCCGCCGCCTCAACCGGCTCTGTCCGGCTACACGTTTTCGGGATATCGCAATGCCGATGGCAGTATCGGGACAAAGAATATTCTGGGGATAACGACAACAGTGCAGTGTGTTGCCCCCACCGTGGACTATGCCGTTCGCCGCATCAAGAAAGAAATCTTTCCGCGATTCCCGAATGTGGATGACGTGGTCGCTATCACACACACTTTCGGTTGCGGAGTTGCGCTCGATGCGCCCGGTTCAGAGATTCCGGTGGCCACGCTGCGACATATCGGAATGCACGCGAATTTAGGGGCGGCGCCGATGGTGGTCAGTCTGGGATGCGAGAAGCTGCAGCCTTCGCGACTGTTTCCTGATCATGACGCAAAGGTCTTCCCCATTCTGGAATCCGATCCGCTCGTTATCCGCATGCAGGATGAGCATGGTTTCGGAGAGGCAGTCGCGGCGGTCATGCGTGCGGCAGAGAAGCGGCTCGATCAGCTCAATGCCAGGCAGCGGCAAACAGTTCCTGCTTCGGAGCTGGTGGTCGGACTTCAGTGCGGCGGAAGCGATGCCTTTTCAGGGGTCACCTGCAATCCGGCGGTTGGGTACGCGGCTGATCTGTTGGTACGAGCCGGAGCGACGGTCATGTTTTCGGAAGTCACGGAAGTTCGCGACGCGGTACATCTGCTTACGCCTCGCGCAGTCGACGAGCAGGTCGCGCGTGACTTGATCCGCGAAATGCGCTGGTACGACGAGTACCTCGCGCGCGGAGGAGCGGACAGAACCGCGAATCCCACTCCGGGCAACAAGCGCGGCGGCTTAGCGAATGTTGTCGAGAAGGCTCTTGGATCCGTTGCGAAAGCAGGCACGTCGGCACTCATGGCCGTCGCTTCGCAAGGAGAGAAGGTCAGGTCGAAAGGTCTTGTTTTTGCCGCGACTCCAGCGAGCGATTTCGTTTGCGGAACGCAGCAATTGGCTTCGATGAACCTCCACATCTTTACGACTGGCGAAGGCAGCCCCTATGGCTTGGCGATGGTTCCGGTGGTGAAGGTGTCATCGCGAACCGCGCTGGCTGAACGCTGGCCGGACTTGATCGACATCGACGCTGGACGCATCGCCACAGGACAAGCGACGGTCGAGGAAGTCGGATGGGAGATCCTTCACTTCATCCTTGAGGTCGCCAGCGGGAGAAAGAAGACTTGGGCCGAGCACTGGGGCCTCCACAACGCGCTCGCACCGTTCAATCCGGCGCCCGTGACGTGAGCCAGACTTAGAAAGACACGACCGGCAACTCTGGCCAGAGCTGCTGAATCAAAGCTCGTGGGTCGAATCCGGGTCGTGAACATCACAAGCAACAAATTTCAGTCGATTCCCACAGTCGCAGCGGCTTTTATCGTTATCTTGTGCGCGGGTTGCGCAGGCGGCGGGTCGCCGCTGGCTCCTCAAACCACATCGGTTAACAACGGCGCAAATCCACTTGCAGCAACCGGGCCGAGCATCACACTCTCAGCGAGTCCGACGACGGTCGTGGCTGGGCAGCTCACGACACTGACTTGGAATACCAGCAATGCGACCTCGATCAGCTTTTCGCCATCGCTGCCCGAAGCCGAAGATCGACAGCTGACACTTCCAACCGGATCGGCAACATTCCCGCTTAGCAGCACTGTCACCTATGTCGCTACTGTGACCGACTCCAGTGGTCATCAAGCGAGCTCGACTGTCACGATTGCGGTCGCATCAGTGCAATTCAATTTTTCCGTTGAGCCGGACACAATCCAGCCAGGCGGTAGCGCGACACTGAGTTGGACCACGCAGGGAATCAGCTCATTGACCATCGATCAGGGGATTGGAAATGTAAGCGCGCTGCTACCAAACGGCTCCTTCAAAGTAGCCCCCGGCGTAACGACACCCTACACAGCCACTGCGACCGATCAGAGTGGCGCAAAGCTGACTCAGCAGGTTGTGGTAAGCGTGGCAGTGCCGCCACCGCCGGTTCCAGACCATCCGATCAAGCACATCATCGTGATGCTTCAGGAGAACCGTACCTTCGACAACTACTTCGGAGTGCTTGGAGCGTATCGCGCATCCAAAGTTCCGGGAGCCAGCCCCACGGATATTGATGGATTCAATCCCAATACTGAGCTAAAGACCAGAACGGGAAAACTAATCAAGCCATATCACTATCAGACAGTCTGTATGGAAGGCCTCAATTTCGCCTGGAATGAGAGCCACACCGATATGGATCTTCAATCTCCGGACACGTTCATGGAATCGGACTTCAGCGGCGCGAAGTTCCTGATGGACAAGTTCGCACAAACCGTGAATACAACTACGAAAGATCCCGACGGAACAAGACAGATGGGCCACTACGACCAGACGGATCTTCCCTACTACTACGAATTGGCGACGCAATTCGCTACGAGCGATCGATTCTTCTCGTCCGTGCCGTCGAACACGATTCCGAACCGCATGTACATGTTCACCGGTACTTCCTTCGGACATACCGTGAATGCGACTCCCGGCGCGGGTGGCTGGACAGAGGAGACGATCTTCCGTGCGCTCAACGACGCAGGCGTGAGCTGGCGTTATTACTATCAGGACAGCGACATTTACCTGAGCGACTTCGCTGATTATTACCGTAGCGATATCAAACCGAAGGTTTACAACATCAGTAACTGGTACAGCGTGCTTGCATCTCCGACTGCGGACGATGATTTGCCCCAGGTAGTCTTCATCGAACGCGCCGGCGCAACCGGACTTGACGAGCATCCAGACAACAACGTCCAGAGTGGTGCTGCGCTCGTGCAGAAAATCATCTCGGCGCTGATGAATAGCAGCGCGTGGCAGTCGTCGGTATTCGTTCTGACTTACGACGAAGGCGGAGGACTCTATGATCACGTTCCGCCATTCCAGGTGCCTCCACCCGACGATATCGCTCCAATTTTGAGGACCGGCGATGTAAAGGCAAAGTTCAACCTATCCGGTTTCCGCATTCCCCTTATGGTCATCTCGCCATGGGTAAAACCGCATTTTGTTTCGCATAAACCGCGCGAGCTGACGTCGATCCTGAAGCTGATCGAGAGCACGTTCGGCGTGCCGGCGCTTACGAAACGAGACGCGTGGGCTGATGATATGAGTGAGTTTTTCGATTTCACACAGCCGCCGGCCTGGAAGACGCCTCCAGCGTTGCCCACCCAGCCGTCGAATGGAGTCTGCGATCAGTCGCGCGAGGCTGGGCCAACATTCTAGGATTGAAGAGATTTCACACGTGCTTCCAGATCTCGTGCAATCTCTTCTTCGCTCATAACTTCTGGGAATTGCACGGGCTCACCGACGATCACTTTAAGCTCACCTCTGCGTGCGAAATGACGCTGTTCCGATTTCAGCGGAAACAGCCCGTCGATTCTCATTGGCACGACAGGTACTTTGAGTTGCTGCGCAAGGATGCCGATGCCCGCACGAAATGGAGACATCTCTCCGTCTGTGCTGCGACGTCCTTCGGGAAAGACGAGCACGCTGTATCCGCGATCGATCGACTGTCCGGCAAACGCAAAGCTCTCGCGAAAACCTGAGCGTTGCGGCAAAGGGAACACGTCGAACAACGCGGTCACGAGCCAGTAGGAGAGCACTTCGATTGCTCTCTGAAAAACATTCATCTGTTTCGGAGGATTTCTCATTTCTGCGAGCAGCTCGCCCTGCATTGCGATTGCGAGCGTCTGGCGATATCTTGCCGGCATGGCGAACATCAGTAGGCCAGCGTCGATATAAGTCACATGGTTGCTGATGAAGAGCAGCGGTGAGGTGTCGCTTTTGAGCCGCTGCTTTCCAACCACCGTAGGTTTCGCCATGATGAGTGTCGCAGGCCAGGTAAAGAGGTAATAAATGGCTACGCGTAGCCAACGGACGAGCCACTTCTGGGCCCATCGCGGATAGTGATACTCTCGAATTCGCGGCGCCTGACTAGCTTCGTTGAGGATGCGCTCTACCTCTCCCACCGTACTGGCTTCGGAGAAGCGGCTCTCATCCAATTCGACCTGATATCGCTGTTCAAGTGCTGTGAGCAGTTCCACCCGATCGATGGAGCTTAGATTCAGATCGTCATCGAGCTTCACCGATGAGTCTGCTCCGCGCTTCGTTAAACCGGCGATTGCCTGCTCAACAGCACTTCGTGGGACATTTCCATTTCCGGAACGCTCAATTTGCGCATGAGCATATGCAGAGATCAGATCCTGGCGAGGCTTTTGCGTAGAGGTTCGAGGGAAATCGGAGTCGGGCCAGATAAGCCAATGACGAACGCGTTGATGTGCGGAGAGTTTCTCGTTTGCATGACCGATGGCTTGTGCAGCCGCTTCACCGCCGTCGTGCGCAAAAGGAGGTTGCAGGACTAAAACGGCGCACGGCTCCGCATTTCCTCGCCGCTGCACTCCGACGACAACGCAGTCGCGCACCTCAGGTTGTGCTCGGATTTCTGCTTCCAGATCTTCGGGATAAATGTTCATCCCTTCCGCAGTAACGATGACGTTCTTTTTGCGGCCTTTGAAGTACAGATTGCCGGCTTCATCGACCACGCCCAGGTCACCGGTGCGGAACCATTCGCCTTCGCGCGCCGCGACAGGCTGCCCGTTCACCCAATAGGTTTTAGCGATGCTGTCACCGCGCACGAGGATCTCGCCCGATTCGTCGAGCTTGATGTCGCGACCGGGCAGCGCCTTGCCAATAGAACCGCGACCAAGTTTGAAGGGATGATTCAGGCTTACGAGAGAAGTAGTTTCGGTGAGTCCATAACCTTGAATCACCGCAAAGCCGAGCGTTCGCCAGAACTCTTCATCCTCATGGTCCAGCGTGGCCCCACCGCTGATGATTGCCCAGAACTTCCAGCCGAATTGAGAATGAATGCGACGGAAGCGCCACCAGCGCCTTGCAAAGTGCTCTTGGCCGGCTGATTCCATTGCGGAACGGAGGCGCTCTTCTCCAAATCGTTCACGCAGAGAAAGCTCGAGCATCTCGCGCAAAGAGCCAAGCAACCGCGGCACGGTAATCAGGACCGAGATGCGCTCGCGGTGAACTGTATTGAGAATGTCTGAAGCCTTAATAGATTCCGAGAAATGGACCGTAGCTCCGATCAGCGGTGGCACGAAAATGCCCATGAATTGTCCGAAGACATGACTGAGCGGGAGCAGATTAAGAAACCGAAGTGGATGGAAAATGCGCTCGTACCGCAAGTATTTCTGTATTTCGCGCTCGATCGGCTCAAGGTTCGCGAGAACATTGCCATGAGTAATGACGACGCCCTTTGGCTGTCCGGTTGTTCCGGAGGTAAACACGATTTGCAGCGGATCTTCGCGGCTCAACGAAATCAGCGGCGTCGTAGTTCCTTTTTCGGAATTGGACAGCGACGAGAAGCCCTCAAAGTGAAGAGTCTTTCCATTGGCGCCTTCTAACGTGAGTCCGCGTGAACTGATCAGAAGTTTGGCTTGAACTTGTTCAAATACCCTCTGCGCGAATTCCGGAGCGGCGGCATTGTCCATGGGAACGACAACCACTCCGCGCATAGCCGCGCCCCAAAAAGCTGCAAGCCATTCTCCGGAGTTTGTGCCCCAGAGCATGATCCGGTCGCCTTTTGCGATCCCAATATGGTCGAGAAACGTGGCAACGCAGTGCGCCTGGCCGAGGAGCTCACGGTACGTCCAGCGAGCTGCACGGTACCCCCGCGGAAATACACACGCAATGTCACGCCGATGACGTGAGAACTGTTCCAGGTATTCGGTAACCGAAGTTCGCGCCACGACACAGTGTAAATAACCGGGTCATTTTTTTGACCCAGCGATCACCCCGTGTTCTTGGTTTAAGGCGAGCATTAGTGGACCGCCTGCCTGCACACGAGCCTGTAATGGATTGCAAACACGCGAAGTCTGGCAGAGCCGAGGTTTGTTCGAGCCTCAGACGTCACTCACCGGCAACTCACAAGCGCGCTCAGTGTCCTTTGTATTCCACAAATAAATCAGGAAACTGCTCTCTCAAGGCATTGATCTTTGGCCGATCACAGATCTGAATGTAGGGGTTCTGCGGATTATGCAGGGCGTAGTCCTGGTGGTAATCTTCGGCGCGGTAGAAGGCTTTGAGCGGCGTCACTTGGGTGACGACTTTTTTCGGGAAAACCTTGGCAGCATCAAGTTGCGCAATATATGCGCTCGCAATGCGCCTCTGTTCGTCGTTCGTGTAGAAGATCGCCGAGCGATACGACGTGCCCACATAGGGACCTTGGCGGTTGAGCTGCGTGGGATCGTGCACCACAGAGAAAAAGATGCGCAACAGCTGTCCGTAAGTGATCTTCGATGGATCATAAACAACCTCCACCGACTCGGCGTGCCCGGTGGTCTCAGTGATCACTTGGTCGTAAGTCGCAGTGGCCGCCGATCCGCCGGAGTATCCCGCAGTGGTTTTGGTCACGCCCTTCACGCGTTGAAAGACGGCCTGCGTTCCCCAGAAGCAGCCGCCCGCGAAGACAGCAGCCTGCTGGCCCGAAGCGGAACTGAGGGAAGCGTCGGTTGATGGAGCCGGAATAGGCATCTTGGGAGCCGCGACGGCGGTGCAGGACAAAAAACTGAGCGCGAGCGCGACACTCAAAGCGCCGGACAGCAGGCGCGAGAACATAGGCAACCCTCTAATGCTTTAATCATAAGTCATCTCCCTTGCAACCAGCTCGGATCCCGTCATGTTGCCCGCCGACGAGCTGCGGAAAACGCAACATGCGCGATGCAAATAGGACCGATCTCCGGCCACTTGGTGCTGCTGACACTTCCCATTCAGAGCGAATCAGGGAAAATGCAAAATGAAAAGCCCCGCAACCGTTGCGGGGCTTTTAAATTGCAACTTGGCTCGCGCTACTGGCGCGGAATCTGCTGCGTGTTGTTGCTGTTGTTTTGATTGCTGGCCGGCTGCGTTGCAGTTGCGGGCTGCTGATTGGTGGTCGCCGGAGCGGTGGGTGCGGCTCCCGCTACGCCACCCTGCTGCGAGCTGGTTGCGGTCGGTTGATAGTTGGGCTGTGCGCCGGCTGTCTGGGTCTGAGCCAAGTCGGCTACGCCGTTCTTGAGCAGAGCCACTTCGACGCGTCCCCCGCGGATGTGCTTCGCAGTGGTATTCTCGGCGGTGGCCTTCACAGCGGCGTTGCCTACGCCCACTGTGTAGATGCGATAGAGCGGGATGTCATGCTCGATGACAAGGTACCGAGCTACGCTCTGCGCCATGTTCTGCGAGTTTGCGATAGCGGTGGTACCGCGGCCCGACGAGAAGCCCTGAATCTGCACGATGGTGCCGCGCTCGTTCTTCATCTGGTCTGCAAGCTGGTCGAGAGCTTCCTTCGCCTTCGTGCTCAATACCTGCTGTCCGGGTCGGAAGCGAATCTCGGTGTCCGTGACCGGCTGATACTGATCCAGAGTGCTGATCGTCTGCTGCACGGTGTTCAGACGCGTGCTTGCTTGATCGATGGTCTGCTGCGCTGCTTGCGCGCGGTTGCCGGCATCGACAGCGTGCTGGTCGGCTTGATCGGCCTTGAGCGAAGCCTGGCGGATACCTTCCTGCGAGCGAGTATCGACGTCCTTGATGTCCTTCGAGTTCTTCGAAGTAAGCTCGTCGAGCTCGTTCATGCGGTCGCGAATCGGGGTCACCTGGCGCTGAACGTATTTCTTGCGGGCGAACGGATTCAGGTGTCCCCAGAACCCTTCGTGCGTGTCCTGCTTCAGCGGCTGATGCGCGGAAAGATTGACGTCGTTGTTTGTGTTGGGGCCATTCGGCTGAGACTGTGCGGCAGGGGCGACGGTTTGCGAAGCCGGCGCTGCCTGCTGGTCTGTGCTGCTGTTGGTTTGTTGGGCGAAAGCCGGAACCATCAGAGTTGCAGCCAACGGCAAAGAAAGCAAGTAACGGAACTTCATTTGTTCAATTCCTCCAAAAATGTTCCGGAGCCTGTGTTGGGGGAGGGTCCGGGAAGCCTTAGGGGACGCTCGGCCTCGTCCATTGCCACCGCTCCGCTCATGATTGCGAACCGGAGTCGGCAGGCCGCATTCCCACTCACTTGGGGCTATATCAATTCATCTGCCATTCTCGATTTAACTGGCAGAAGTGCTAGTCCTTTGGTTTGAGTAGGATGCAAGTAGTGCAAAATCAGATACCTAGCGTGAGTTGCTGAATCGAGTATTTTGTACGTTCTCAATGAGCAAAAACGGGAGCAGGTCTGGAGAGATGCCTGAGTTGCTGGATAGAAATGCACCAGTCTCGGGCAGGAATCGATTGCCTCTGAGGCACCAAATCCTGACCAGGCTCTTACCTGTTCGCTGCAGCGTCGCGGGCCTTGATAAAGTCGTCTAGATTGCTCTTGTCAATCAGCGCTGCTCCTGTATCAACAAAGGCGGGCACTGGCGAGTAAGGGTCAGATTTCCAGTTCTGATTGAGTGACGTTGGAGGGTGGTGATGCAAAGTATCGAGCATCATCGTTGCGACATAGGTCATGGTGGAGGGCTTCTGGGCGATGGTGGCGGCGATGGTGCCGTCACGGACAGCGTCGAGCGTCTCCTGATCGGTGTCCATGGCGACGATGATGCGATCGGTAATCTTGTAATTCCGCATCACCTGCGCGACCTCTTTACCTGCTGAAGCTTCGAGGCAAATGTAGCCATCGATCTTTTCTGCGCCTTTCTTGGCCAGAGAGGCGCTCGCTGCGTCGAAGGCCGCTGTCGGCTGGCCGTGAATATCGACGACCTGCACGATCTTCATTGCCGGGTGCGCAGCAAAGGCTTTGCGGTATCCATCGAGCCGTTGGTCGAGATTGGCCTGTCCGGGCATTGTGAATACCATGAAATTGCCCTTGCCATTGCTCTTCTGAATCGCAACCTGAGCTCCAAGCTGGCCGGCTTCGTAGTTGTTGGTTCCGACATAGAAGAGTCGTTTGCTATCAGGGGCATCGGAATCAACGGTGACGACGGGAATGCCAGCTTCAATTGCCTTGTCGATCTCCGGGGTCATCAACTTCGGATCAGCAGGCGAGACAAGAATTCCTGCGGGCTTCGCTGCGACCGCCTGCCGAAAAGCCTCCACCTCAGCTTGTGCGTCGTAGCTGTCCGGGCCAGAGAATTGGCTCTGCACCTGCATTTCATGCGTGGCGCGACGAATACCGGTCGCCGCTGCCTGCCAATACGGCAGCTGAATATTGGCGGAAATCAGGTAGTACTTCTCTTTGTCATTGTGATAGCCGCAGCCGGTGACAGAGATGACTGCGACGCACAGAATGAATGCCGAAATGGTCTTGATAAGAGAGCGCATCGGAGCCTCCGTAAACAGTTTGTCATTCAGGAGCGCAGGGATTGTAGCAGAAGCAGATGATCCGCTGCGCTTACCATTTGCAGGTGCCCGAGAACTCCGCGCGACAACTATCACCTCTCTGCGGTTTGTCGCTGAGCTTCTTCCATTGCTTTTTCAAGCTTCGCAAAACTCTCGCTGGCTCCGGCGGAAATCTCTTTTTGGGACTCGCCGCTTATTTCCAGCAGGAGTGCAGGTGTATGAGGCGCAGTGAGCAGTAGTCCCATTGCTTCATCCCAGTCAATCGTGCCGTCGCCAATCCACAGGTGTTCGTCGCGCATGCCGTGATTGTCGTGCAGGTGCGTGGAGCGAATCTTGTCCTGCATGGTGTTGAAGCTGGCGCGCACGCCCATTCCAAAATGGGCATGACCGATATCGAAGCAGAAGCCAAGATCGTCAAAATGCGCGGTATTCACGATTTCCTGCAGCTTGTCTGGTGTCGTGATCTCGTTGTCAATGTTCTCCACAAGAACCGTGACGCCAAGCGGCTTGGCAAAGACGCGAAGATGTTCGAGAGCAGTGATCGCGTACTCCATCTTGCGCGGCTCCCATTTTTCCCTTCCCACACCCAGATGTTGAATCAGAAACCGGAACGGAGTCTGCTCGGCGAACTCGATAGCGCGCTTAGCTTCGTCCATAGCCGCGATACGTTGAAATTTTTCGTCGGCGACAACGTTTACGGGCGGCGCCATGTGGCGACCGTAGTCCGCCTCGCTATAGATGGGTGAATGCAGCGAATGCAGCATGCCAGGATGTTCTCGAAACCAGCCAGCCAGCTCGCGTATGCGGGCGCGGTCTGTATAGTCGAAGTGCTCTTTTTGGCAAAAGAGCTCAATCGCCTGCGCGCCACCACTGATCATCGCTTCCAGATGGCTGATCTGCAGGCGTTCGCGAACGCGTACGTGCGTGGACATTGCGCGCAACATCAGAATCCCGCCGCCTTTCCGTAGCCGCTGCGCTCATCGTGACCGCCGAGGCGCTCTCCCGTTTTGGGATCGATCATGATGCACTCGGCATCACCCCAATAGGAGTTGTGGTCGTCGATGGTGTGTCCTTCGGCTCGCAGCAACTTGATCGTGTCCGGGGAGAATCGGTTGCGCTCGACGGTTGTTTTATCCGGCAGCCACTGATTGTGGAAGCGCGGAGCATCGACTGCCTGCTGGATATCGAGTCCGTAGTCGATTATCCCCATAAGAACATTCGCGACAGTGGTAATAATCGTCGGACCGCCAGGCGAGCCGGCGACGAGAAACAGCTTGTCATTCTTGGTGACAATCGTCGGTGTCATTGCCGATAGCGGACGCTTATTTGCGCCCACCGCGTTGGCTGGTCCCTGGATCAGTCCATACATGTTGGGCACGCCGGCTTTGGCGGTGAAGTCGTCCATTTCGTTGTTCAGCAAGAATCCGAGACCATCAGCGGTGACAGACGATCCGAAGCTGCCGTTCAGCGTGGTTGTTACTGCTACGGCGTTACCATCAGGATCGACAACCGAATAGTGCGTGGTATCGCTAGGCTCCGATGCAGTCGCTGCTCGCGCGACTTTATCTAAGTCATTGAATGCCCCGACCGGTCGGCGAAGATCTTTGCTGATACTGGCATGGTCGGGGTTGATCGATTCGCGCCAGGCATTGGCGTAACTCTTATCGATCAATTGGGCGACGGGAATCTTGGCGAAATCCGGATCGCCGAGGAAGTCGGCGCGGTCCATGAACGCCCGCCGATACGCTTCGACAGTGAGATGCATTGCCTCAGCCGAGTCAGCGCCCAGAGAAGCCAGATCGTATTTCTCAAGAATATTGAGGATTTCCACCAGCGCGATTCCGCCAGATGAAGGCGGGGGAGCGCTGTACACGTCATATGCGCGATAGGTGCCGTGAATCGGCTCGCGTTCTTTTGCCTCGTAGTTTGCGAGGTCCTGCGCGGTGATGATCCCGCCGCCTTTCTGAACGGCAGCAGCGATCTGTTGTGCCAACTCGCCATGATAGAAGTCGTCAGGATTCGCGGCGATCCGCTCCAGGGTTCGCGCTAGTTCGGGTTGTTTGAAGGTCTCACCCGGCTCGTAGTACTTGCCATCGCGCTGGAAGATGCGGCGCGTCTCGGGAAACTGCGCAAGCCGATTGCTGCGAAACTCGCGCGCATACTCCCATGGCAGCGGATAACCTTCTTTCGCCAAGCGGATCGCGGGAGCCATGACCTTCTGCAGGCCGAGCTTGCCCCATTTCTTCTCGGCCATCGCCATGCCCGCGACAGATCCAGGAACTCCAATGGCCTTATATCCGACGGTACTCAAACTGGGAATCACGTTACTTTGCTTATCCCAATACATGTCAGCGGTTGCGGCAGCTGGAGCCTTCTCCCGATAGTCGAGGAAATGCAGTTTTCCGTCGGCCATGCGAATGAGCATGAACCCGCCGCCGCCGATGTTCCCGGCCTGTGGATGAACGACTGCTAACGCAAATCCCGTCGCTACAGCGGCGTCGATCGCGTTACCGCCGTCGCGCATGATTTCGACGCCTGCGTCCGTTGCCAGCGAATGAACGCTGGCAACCATCGCTTTCTGCGCATGCGTAGGACGCATGCTGGCGCTGGCCGCGACCGTCGAGACAAAAACAATGACAACGATCGAGAAAACTTTCCGTATGTTTAGAGAAATGCAGAGCATAGATGAGAAATGTAACGCAGGAACTTTGAGGCTAGCCCACGATGCGTAATGAGTCAAACACACAGCAAGAAACTAAGACCGAGCCGATATCACCCTCGCATGCAAGAAATGCATTGGTTGCGACGTAGGTGCGATTAATCTTTGGTAACTGGATTTGTACCTCTGCGAACTCTTCTACGTTGACCCGAATTCCCTCTGCTAGCTTATACTCAGCGAAATTTTGCGCATGTTGGTGAGAATCCGGTAGCACGAAATCAGCGCCTGAGCGCCGTAACTCACGCTCAGGTCGCGAACGAAGAGAAGAATGGGAATCCGAGTGAAATTCTGGGGTGTACGGGGATCCACTCCTACGCCCCAGGCGGAAAATCTGCGCTATGGCGGCAATACCTCCTGTGTAGAAGTGCGTGTAGACGGCCGCATCTTTATCTTCGATTGCGGCACTGGATTTCGCAATTTGGGAAAGAGCCTGAACGCCGAGTTCGCTGCCAAGCCAATCTCCGCGCACATTTTCCTGTCGCATTTTCATTGGGACCACATCCAGGGCATACCGTTTTTTGCTCCTTTGTACGAGAATCGCGACAACCGCTTCTTCTTTCATTCGTCCAACCGCACCCGCGGACTGCAGCGCGCTATCGAAGAACAGATGTCCGATCCTTATTTTCCGGTGGACATGAGCGAAATGGCAGCCCACCGGAATTTTTCGAACATTGAAGAAGATCGCATTGCTTTTGATCACTGCACGATCGAGTCGAAATGGCTGAACCATCCTCAAGGGTGCCTCGGGTTCCGGATCGAAACGCCACAGAAAATAGTTGTTTACGCCACCGACAACGAGCCCGGCCACCCGGTCTTTGATAAGAACGTGCGCAAGCTGGCTGAAGGCGCTGATGTACTCATCTATGACGCGCAATATCTCCCGGAAGAATATGAAGCCAGAAAGCACGGCTGGGGGCACAGCCATTGGCGCGAAGCGATCAACATTGTGATGGAAAGCGGAGCCAAGGAATTAGTTCTCTTCCACCATGATCCCGATCACGACGATTCGCTCATTGACAAGGTGGTGAAAACCGCCCGCGACCACTATCCCAAAGTCACCGCTGCGGCTGAAGGAATGGAAATCGAGCTATAAGGCAGTCAGGCCTTGAGGTTATACGGACCGGTTACATCGATAAGATCAGCGATATATACAGCGACGTTTCGGAATTCTGCGTCGAAATCCGCGTTTTTTGGCCAAAGTTCGCAAATTTCACTTCCGGTCAGGGACTTAACAGGGAACTACAGCGCACTTCATCTAAGTAGCTGCCGAGCCAACATTTAGGTCCTAGTAATTTTCTGCGGCAAAATAGAAACAGCGAATGACCAGCGATTTTTTCGTCCCATTTGGAACGAAACATCGATCTAATATTTCTTCCCCATTCCGCGATCCATGGCCTCATTCGCCAGCCGGTCAGCGTGTTTGTTCTGGGCACGCAGCACATGCTCGATACTGAACCTATCCAGCTGCCGAACCAGCGACCGAGCTTTCTCATATAGCGGCTTCAGGTCCGGACTGCTCACGCGATAGCGCCCGGTCATCTGCCGCACCATTAGCTCCGAATCGCTGATCACCTTCAGTGCTTTGTGTCCATTATCCACCGCAAACTGCAGAGCAGCCAACAGCCCGGAATACTCGGCAAAGTTGTTGGTTTTATGTCCGATATATTCGCTGATCTGCTCGATCGGTGCTCCCGACGTGTCGCGAATGTACACGCCATAGCCGGCGGGACCCGGATTACCCCGCGCGCCTCCATCGACGTTTGCCGTAATCCACGACACCGGCTGAGAGGATCGGGACTCTCGCGAATTGTCTTGATCGGGAAAGAGCGAGCCGCTTCCGGACTCGGGCAGAGGTTTCGACGACATTCAATGAGTCTACGTCAGCGTCCCTCGGAAAGACGGTCAGCCAAGCGCGTCGGCAGGCCAGCATCGCGAATATCTTTCTGCGCCGCTGCGACGTCATAAGGAACACGGTAAAAGGTCACGACCGACGAATCGGAATCGAACATCGCAAAGCCCGCGCGCGGATCGCCGTCACGAGGCTGCCCAATTGATCCCGGATTGATCATGTACACCGCGCCGGGCTCGAGGCGGAACTCGATCTTCTGCTGCTTCGCAGGATCTGCGAATGCGGGACGTATGGCGTGCATCTTCCCATTCTGCGCAAAGAACCCACCCTGAATATGTGTATGGCCAAAGAACGTGAGCGGCGTCGGAGGATGGGTCAGCGGCGCGGCGGCATCCTGGATATTGAGCACGTATTCGTCTTCATCGACAGGCGATCCGTGTACGCAGTTCACCTCCAGCCCGGCCGCCGGCTTAATCGGCCCCTTCGGCAAAGCTCTCAGCCAGTCGAGATTCGCGCCCGTAAGATTCTTCTGCGTCCAAAGCGCGGCCAGCGCTGCGATTGGATTGAATCCCTCCAGGTTGCTGACGCCGGAGCAAGCTTTATCATGATTGCCACGCACGAAGATCCTTCCCATCTCACGCGAGCCGGCGATGACCTCATTCGGATTGGCCCCATAACCGACGACGTCGCCAAGGTTCCAGACCACGTCGCGTGCCGGAAAAGCCGCCCTGCAGGCATTGAAGGCATAGATATTCGCGTGAATATCGCTAATGATGAGGACGCGCATGAACCGGGTAGGGGAAAGGGCATTGTACGCCGAACCCGCAGATCAAACGCTACAACTCAGAAGCTCCCGGCTGCCACTCGTACCGCCGGCCATTCCAGAACAGGAAGGAATTCAGAATTCCAGTTTCTTCTACGCCGATGTCGTCGATGATCTTCTTCTTCCGCTTTACGCGGCCGACAGAAAGATGATCAAAAGCCAGATTGATGATCACGAACCGGTCTTTTGGATTCTTCGCACGCCATCCCTCACTGCCACTGCCATGGATGATCAGCACATAACGAGGTCCGCCAGGATACTTCGAAGCGAATTGCGATGTGATCTTCGGATCGCCCAATCCGAAGTACGCACTCGAAGGATCAATCACGCGAAACTGGCCGGAGTCCGGCTGGAACCCTCCGTGAGTCGTAGCCACAATCGCCGCGTCCTCGATACCGTCGCCGTTGAAGTCTCCAGTCAACATGGGAAAATCCTTCATCACCTCGAACTCCGGCCCGAACTGCACGGAGACAAAAGCCTGCAAATCAGCAGGCGGCTGCTTTGCGGGAGCGCTCTGCGCTGCAGCAGCAATGGGAACCATCAGCAGCGCGATGTATACAAGACGTGAACTCATGCTTGTACTGTAATCTGGCTGTAGAAATTTTCTAGTGCCGAAAGTGAGTCAGTCAGCTTGGCCCACTGAGGAGAACGTGATCGCGTGTAATCGCCCGAATACACGGTACTGGGTCAGTCTGGAATCTAGAACATCGTGTTATTGTTTGCGGATGCGGCAGGAACCCTCTGGAGTACATCCCAATGCTCCACGATTCCGCCGTCGTCGTCCAAGCGGAAGATGTCTATTCCCGCCCAATCCGAGTCCCCTGGCCACTCCTGCCGAGTATGCAACACTACGTGATTGCCTTCGGCAAAGACCCGCAGAAAGTGGACGCGCTTGCCGGGAAATTCCCGCGCCATCCGCTCAAAATACTCGATAAATGCCTGCTTACCATTGCCCACTATGGGATTGTGCTGTATGTAGACGTCCCCAACATACTGCTGGACTGCTTCGGCCGGACGGGAATGGTTAAACATTAGGTCATAAAAAGCCCTTACATTGCGCTTGTTTCGTTCGAGATTGCCACCATTGCGCTCGCTTTCTGTTTGATCGTTCATGGAGGCATCATGGCACACTGGACGGCTGTTCTCGAAGGGGCGGCGATTTTTCAAACTGACCCAATACCGAATACACGAGATACTCGCTGTACAGGTAACGATCCACTATCATTCGTGCCGCAATGCGCTCATGGGATCCACTCGCATCGCGCGGCGCGCGGGAATGTAGCATGCCGCAGTCGCTACCAGCATCAGCAGCAGGGCCACTCCGGCGAAGGTTAGAGGATCGGTGGTGCTTACGCCGTAGATCATGCTTCGCATTTGGCGCGTGAGTATCAGGGCCAACAAGGAACCGAGTATCACACCGGCGGCGGCCAGCAGAATGCCGCGTCCGAGAATCAGTTGCAGAACATCTTTGCGCTGCGCTCCAAGCGCGATACGGGTTCCTATTTCGGGAACGCGTTGTCCGACCAGATAAGAGATCACGCCGTAGATTCCGATGCTGGAAAGCACGAGTGCGAGTGCGGCGAACAGTCCGAGCAGGATCATCGAGAAGCGCCGCTCCGCCAACGAATCGGAGATGATCTGGTCGAAGGTGCGGACGTTGTAGATCACGTGCTCATGGTTCACTTTTGCAACCGAGGCGCGCAGCGCCGGAAGGAGCGTCAGCGGGTCGACGCTGGAGCGGAGCATCAAATAGGCTCCCCGGTTCAACAACGGCCAGAATCTGTCGGGTATCTGGTTCAAGGGCACGTACACCTGTGCCTGAACCTTTTGCTGCGAATCCCTGTCAAGGCCCCAGTGTTTTACGTGACCTACTACTCCTACGATCTCCGGCTGTAAATCCAGAAGCCCGA
>Ga0134125_10001056_pt1 | contig 34918 bp, 25 predicted proteins | sample KB31751_FD_96464 | JGI IMG/M metagenome (GOLD analysis project Ga0134125, IMG submission 96464) | Terrestrial soil microbial communities with excess Nitrogen fertilizer from Kellogg Biological Station, Michigan, USA - KB3-175-1 | ecosystem: Environmental > Terrestrial > Soil > Unclassified ...
CCGAGCGAAATCAATCGCTCGAGAACGCTCGCGCCATACGGCCCGTTGGCGATGACGGCCCGCGGTGTGGATCGCGAGGGCCAGATCGCAGGTAAGGCGCTGCCGCAGCGCAGCGCGGGACTTCCCGAGACGATATTCCACCCCGGCACGGTCGATGCGGCCTGTGGGTCGGGAGTGCAGCGAAGGGTGTCGGCGAAACCGAGTGCATTCAAGCTCCCGGCACGAGCCGTGGCGAGTCCGGCGAGGCCCATGGCCGAGATGGCGAGCCATGCGGCGGCTGTCAGTTGGACGTATCTCACCGGGGCGCCCGCGCATGGCAACCCACCGCCGGGGCAACTACAATGATCTCGTGCCGCAGCAGAGTAAAGAGGACGTTCGGACCGCATATTGGCGTGCTCTCGAGGCCGTGCGGCTCGGGCGTTTCGGGACGGCTGAGCGTCAGCTGCGGGAAATCCAACGCACGAGCCCGGGCGAGATCAACAGCCTGCACCTCCTCGGAGTGGCGCTCCTTTCGCAGGGCAAGCTGGCACCCGCCCTGGTCATCCTCGAGCGCGTCATCGCCGAGGCGCCCGGCTTCTCGCACGCGCGTATCGATCTCGCACGGGCCTATCGTCAGGACGGCCGCCTCGAGGCAGCGTGCACGGAGCTGCGGCGGGTGTTGAAGGAAAAGCCGTCTCTCGAGCCCGCCTGGCTCGCCTACGGCGATGTCCTCGTGGACATGAACAGGCTCGCGGAGGCGCGCTACGCCTTCGAGCAGGCGCGGCTCCTCGATCCGCAGCGCCAGCGCATCGAGGCAGCGACGGCCGCGCTCGCAGGCGGCGACTATCGTTCCTCGGAAGGAATGTTCCGTGAAGTTTTGAAGAGCGATGCGAGTCACCTCGCGGCGCTCGCGGGGCTTGCGGCCGTGGCCATCCGGTCCGCAAATACACAGGATGCCGAGCGGCTGCTTAAGCATGCCCGCCGCCATTCCGCTCACCACCCGCTCGTGCGGCGCGCGTGGGGTCATACTCTCCTCGCCGCGGAGCGGCTCACCGAGGCGGAGCAGGTTTTCCGCGACCTCATGCAACTCGAGCCGCAGAACCCGCAGAACTGGGCGGCGTTGGGGTCGGTGTACATCCGCCTGCTGCGCCAGCAGGAGGCGCTGGCCGCCTACGAGGAGGCTGCTCGGCTCGAGCCTTCGCAGGCCGCATTCCGACTCGCCATCGGGCACGTCAACAAGACACTGGGACGGCGGGCGCAGTGCGAGGATGCCTATCGGGAGTGCCTCAGGCTGAATCCGAAGTACGCGGAAGCGTACTGGAGCCTCGCGGACCTCAAGAACTATCTCTTCAGCGACGCCGAGCTTACGGCGATGCAGGAGCTCCTGGCATCTCCGGCGGCCAGCACCGACCAGGCGCAATTGCATTTCGCCATCGCGCGAGCCCTGGAGCAGCGCGACCGTTACGCAGAGGCGTTCAGCCACTATGCCGCGGGCAACACCCTGCGCAAGAAGACCTCGCCGTTCTCGATCGCCACCTTCGAGGCCAAGTCCCGGCGCATCGCCGCGTGCTATGACCGCGAATTCTTCTCCTCGCGGACGGCGGCGGGTTTTCCGGATGCTGCGCCCATTTTCATCGTGGGCCTGCCCCGGTCCGGCTCGACGCTCGTCGAGCAGATCCTCGCGAGTCATTCGCTGGTCGAGGGCACGATGGAGCTGCACAACATCCCGGCGCTCGTGCGCGAGCTCGACCATCGGGGCGCGGATCGGGACGGCTATCCGGAAACCGTGCGTGCACTCTCGGCAGAGGAGCTCACCGGCCTCGGCCGGCGCTATGTCGAGGACACCCGCGCCGTACGCGCCGGCAAGCCACGCTTCATCGACAAGATGCCCAACAACTTCAGTCACATCGGGCTCATTCACGCCATGCTGCCCGGCGCCCGGATCGTCGACGTCCGGCGGCATCCCATGGATACCTGCCTCAGCAACTACAAGCAGTACTTTGCACAGGGCCAGTCCTTCAGCTACGACCTGGAAGACCTCGGACGCTACTACCGTTGCTATCTCGCCCTGATGGACCACTGGGACGAGGTGCTCCCCGGCAGAGTGATGCACCTGCAGTACGAGCAACTGATCCGCGATCCTGAGGCTGTCGTCCGGCATCTCCTCGATTACTGCGGGCTGCCGTTCGAGGCGGCAACGCTCAGCTTTCACGAGAACCGCCGCCCCGTGCGCACGGCGAGCGCCGAGCAGGTGCGCCAGCCGCTCTACGCCTCCGGAGTGGGTTACTGGAAGCGGTTCGCCGGCGAGCTCGAGCCGCTGCGAGCGGCCCTCGGCGATTGCCTCGCGCGCTTCGGCTCATTCGATTGAGGCCGCGTCATTTGCCGTTGAAGTTGTAGCTGACGTGCACGCCGATCACGCGCGGCTCGTTAGTCGTCTCGCGGCGGTCGTAGTTGCCCGTGTTGACCAGGATGATCGCGTTCGTGTTCCAGAGGTTGGTGACATACCCTTCCAGGGTCCAGGCGCCATCCGGACTCTGGACACCGACGCGCACGTCGGAGATGTTGTATTCAGGCTCTATGACGCGTGCCGAGCCCGATCTACTGCCGAGCGTCGGGTTGGCCAGCGCGCGCAGGTCGCTCCATCTGTCGCCCTTGTGCGCGATGTCGTATTCCAGGAACCCGCGCAATTGCGCGCCGAGGGATCGGTCGTAACGGATGTTGGCGCTGTAGCTGAAGTACGGAACGAAGGGCAGCGTTTCGTTCGGCACGATCATCTGCGTGAGCACGCCCGAGAAATTCGGCTGTACGCTCGTGAGGCGCGAATCATTGTAGTTGGCCGTGGCCTGTAGGGTCAGGCCCTCGGTGATCCGATAGGCGACGTTGGTCTCGCCGCCGTAGATCCGCGCTTTGCCGAAATTTGCATTGAAAGTCGTCGGGCAGATGGAATCATCGAAAATGGGCGCCTGGTAGCCGTCCCAGCGCATGTAGTAGAACGCGCCGTTCCACCGCATGCGTCCGTCGAGGAGCCCGGTCTTCCAGCCCACCTCGAAGTTGTTGAGGGTATCCGGCTCATAAGTGAGAGGCACGCCGTTCTGATAGCAGGACGATGAGGCTCCCGCGTTGCTCCCGCCCTGGCGGTACCCCTGGCTGAAGGTGCCGTACAGAAGCACGTTGGAGGTCGGCTTGTAGGAGATGCTCGCCTTGCCGCTCAGCTTGTGCCCCGAGACGTCGGTCAGGCCGGACGGCGTCTTCGGTGCCCAGAAGTACCCCGCCCACTGATCGCTCGAGCTGAAATCCCAGTTGAAGTAGCGCAGCCCCGCCTCGATGGTCCAGTGCTTGGTGAGGTCGAAGCTAACATCGGCGAATTCCGCGGTATTGCGGGAGTCATTGCGGTTGAGGCTGCTGTACCACTCGTGCGGCAGGGGCGCGGCGGTGCCCGTGTAGTAGTAGCTGTAGAACGAGAGCGCGCTCTGGTAGGCCTCGCCATCGGGCTGCAGCCCCGGCATGAGGTAGTAGGTGTCCCAGATCTGTCGGGTCTTCTGCCAGTAGAGGCCCGCGAGCCAGTGCAGGCGGCCGCCCGGCTTCGACTGCAGGCGCAGCTCGTTCGACCACTGCTGCGTCCATTGGTCGTACGTGTAATACATGTTCGGCGCCTGGCAGCCGCCGTACGAGTCGGTTCCACCCTCGATCGTGGGACCGGTCTGGCAGGTCAGGCTCTGCAGCAGGGGGGGCGAAATCTGATAGTAGTCCGGGAACGGATTGTACTGGACGTATTCGGAATACTCGGTGACGAAGTGGTAGGGGTACGACCAGTACGTCGAGGCGAACACCAGATCGCCGATTCCAACGTCCCCTTCGACGTTCAGGTTGTAATCCGTGAAGGAGTCGGAGATGCCCTCGGGCCCGAAATGCCCCACCTGGCGCAGCCCATAACGGTCCGGATCCTGCGTCCACGATCCTGCAGTGTTCTGCCGCTGATAGTTCACCGTGAGGACGGCCTTCCAGGAGTCGCCGAGCCGCTGGGAGATGGCCGCGCGCCCGCCGAATTGCCGCTCCGTGTTGTAGTCGTTGCGGGCCCACTGCGCGTTGGTCGATACGACCCCGTTCACCCAGTCTCGGGTTGCGAGCCGGTTGTCGATGTAGCCGCCCTCGTGGACCACGTAACCGGACAGCCGCAGCGCCGTACTGCCGCTGATCAAGGGAATATTGACGAACGCCTGGGCGGTCGTGTTGTTGCCGCCGTGCTCGATCTTGCCGTAGTCGAGGTCGGTGCCGGCGCTGAAGGCGTGCGCGTCGGGCTTCTGGGTGATGACGCGGATGGCGCCCGACATGGCGCCGGCGCCGAAGAGCGTCCCCTGCGGACCATCAAGCACTTCGATCCGCTCGATGTCGTAGAGATGAAGGTCCGGAATGTAGCCGTAATAGCTCGTGGACGCGTCGTCGAGGAAAAATCCGGTGGTCGAGATGTTCGAGGCGTTCGCGCTGCTGCCGTCCGATACGCCGCGGATGTAGAACATCTGATCCGTGGGCCCGATGCTCTCGTAGGAGACCGTCGGCATCGCGCGCACGATGTCCTCGAAATGCGTGATGCCCAAGTTCTGGATATCACTGGCACTCAAGGCCTGGATGGTTTCCGGGATGCTCTGCAGGTTCTCCTCCCGCTTGGTCGCGGTGACGATCACTTCCTGGAGGACTTGGGGTCCGGCGGGATCACTCCCGACAGCCGGGTCAGCGGCGAGCGCGAGGGGGACGCGACCTGCGGCCACTCCGTACAGGGCGGCTGCGACCGCGACGGCGATTTTCGAGCGTCTATGAGCCCCGTCGGATCGGGCACGCTCGCTTGCAGGCACGGTTCGAGGATTTTTCATACGCCCCCTTGACGGCAACGATAGCACCAGCCACTGCCATCGTCTATATGACTATATAAATTTTCCGCACGGAATTAAATAGAGATATAAATACGCTCATGAGCGACCCCGCCACCCCGACCCGTCGCGCCCGCGACAGCAGGCGCGCGCGCGCGCGCACGCCACCTGCCAAGTATCCCTATATCCGCCGGCATCTGCGCCCCGTGGAGCTCCTGAGCACGGAAGCGATCGAGATCATCGAGGCGAACGCCGAAACCATCCTCGAGGAAATCGGTATCGAGCTGCGCCGGGACCCGGAGTCATTGCGCCTATGGCGCGACGCAGGGGCCGACGTGCGCGGCGAAAGGGTACGCATCCCCCGAGGCCTCGCGCGCCGCCTGCTCGCGACCGCGCCGGCCGAATTCACCGTCTTCGCCCGCAACCCGGCGCGTGACGTCCGCTTCGGCGGCAACGCAACCGTATTTTCTCCCGTGGGCGGACCGCCCTTCGTCACCGACATCGACCGCGGCCGCCGCTATGGCACGCTCGAGGATCTGCACAACTTCATCAAGCTCGCTCATATGGCGCCCGCCATCCACTTCTCCGGCGGCAGCATGTGCGAGCCGATGGAGATACCGCCCAACAAGCGCCATCTCGACGTGCAGTACGCCTTTTTCCGCTACTCGGATCAGGGGTGCGAGGCCACCCCGGAGACCGCCGGTCATGCGGCGGACGCCGTCGCCCTCGCGCAGGTTCTGTTCGGCGCCGATTACCTCGAGACCCACCCCGTGGTCCTCGGCAACATCAACTCGAATTCCCCGCTCGTCTTCGACGGACGGATGCTCGGCGCGTTGCGCCAGTTTGCCGGGCACAATCAAGGCACCATCGTCGTGCCCGCCATGCTCGCCGGCGCCATGGGTCCGGTGACGCCCGCCGGATGCATGGCTGAGCTCCTCGCCGAGGCGCTGTGCGGGATGGCGTTGACGCAGCTGGTACGGCCGGGAGCGCCGGTGATTCTCGGCTCCTTTGTCGGCGCAATCTCCATGCGCACGGGGGCACCGACCTTCGGCACTCCGGAGGCGACGCAGATGATCTTCGCGACTGCACAGCTGGCGCGACGCCTCGGGGTCCCCTGCCGCAGCGGTGGCTCCCTCTGCGCAGCCAAGACTGCCGATGCCCAGGCCGGGTACGAGAGCGCCCACACGCTGCTCCCCACCCTGCTCGCCGGCGTGAATCTGGTGACGCATGCGGCGGGCTGGCTCGAAGGCGGGCTGGTGGCAGGCTATGAGAAGTTCGTGATGGACGCCGACCAGTGCGCCATGATGCAGAGCCTCGCGCAGGGCATGGATATGTCGGAGCGCGGCCAGGCGCTCGATGCCATCCGCGAGGTCGGGCCCGGAAGCCACTTCCTCGGCTGCGCGCACACTCAGGAGAACTTCGAGACCGCGTTCTACCAGTCGATGATCGCCGATTACTCTTCCTACGAGCAATGGTCGGAGGAGGGACGCCTCACGGCGGAGCAGCGTGCCAACCGGGTGTGGAAGCGGATGCTCGCCGAGTATCAGGACCCCGGCATCGACCCGGCAAAGGACGAGGCCATGCTAGATTTCATCGCCCGTCGCAAAGCGGTGCTGACGGACGACATTACCGACGAATGAAGCCGACTCACATGGCCCGCAATCCTCGCTACGACGTTCTGTTCGAGCCCGTCAGGATCGGCCCGGTCACCGCCCGCAACCGGTTCTACGCCGTACCCCACGCGAGCGGCATGACCAACTCGATGCCACACATGCGGGCGGCGTTCCGCGAGACGAAGGCCGAGGGGGGTTGGGGTGTAGTGTGCACCGGCTACGTCTCCATCGATCCTGCTTCGGATGATGCTCCCCTACCCTACGCCACGCTGTGGGACGAGGATGACGTGCGCGCCCATGCCCTGATGACGGCAGCTGTGCATCGCCATGGGGCGCTCGCCGGCATCGAGCTCTGGCACGGAGGCGGCTGCGTTACGAACCGGCTCAATCGAATTCCCTCCATGTCTCCATCGGGAACCTCGTGGATGCCGACGCATGTGAGCTACATGGGTCATCAGCGTCCCCGGGTCATGGATCGCGAGGATATCCGGGCGCTCCTCGATGCGCAGAAACGCGCTGCGCAGCGGGCACGCAGCGCCGGGTTCGACATCGTCTACGTGTACGCGGGAATGGGCTATCTGCCGTACGAATTCCTCCTGCCGGAGTGGAATCACCGCACGGACGCCTATGGCGGGAGCCTCCGCAACCGGGTGCGCATCGTCCGGGAGTTGCTCGAGGCCACCCGCGACGGAGTCGGCGGCGACTGCGCGGTTGCCCTACGCATCAGTCTGGAAGAGCTGCGCGGCCGGCCGAGCGAGTGCGCCCCTTCGGAAGCGCACGAGGTCGTGCAGTTGCTCGCCGACCTGCCGGACCTGTGGGACGTAAAGATGGATTCCGAGTCGACCGACTGCGCGCCTTCGCGCTTCACGCCCGAGGGCAGCCACGAGCCGGTGATCGCCTTCGTCAAGTCGCTCACCGACAAGCCCGTGGTCGGGGTGGGACGCTTCACCTCCCCGGACGCGATGGTAGGTCAGATTCGTCGCGGCGTGCTCGATCTCATCGGCGGCGCGCGACCATCGATCGCCGATCCGTTCCTGCCGCGAAAGATCGACGAAGGACGCGAGGAGGACATCCGCGAGTGCATCGGCTGCAACATCTGTATCTCGAGCTGGCACGACGGTGTGCCGGTGCGCTGCACGCAGAATCCGACCATCGGCGAGGAATGGCGCCGGCAGTGGCATCCGGACCGCGTCCCGCCTGCACCGCGCGGCGCCGGCACCGTGCTCGTGGTCGGGGCCGGTCCCGCGGGCCTCGAGTGTGCGCTGACACTCGGGCGTCGCGGCTACGAGGTTATGCTCGCGGAAGCCGCGGACGAGCTGGGCGGCCGGCTGCGCTTCGAGACCCGGTTACCGGGGCTCGCGACCTGGTCGCGTGTCCTCGAGTGGCGGCGCAGTCAGCTGCAGCATCTGCCCAACGTGTCGATCTATCGGGGCAATCGCCTCGGGGCCGATGACATTCTCGAGCTCCGGCCGGCGCACGTCACGCTCGCCACGGGCGCTCGCTGGATGCCTTTCCTCTACTCGCCGCTCGAGGTGCCCGCGGGCACTCTGGACAGTCCCGATGTCTATACGCCCGATGACGTGGCCGCAGGCGTTGTGCTCGAGGAGCCCGTGGTCGTGTTCGATTTCGACAACTACTACATGGGCTCCGCTCTCGCCGAGCACCTGGCGAGAGCTGGACGGCAGGTCCGTTACGTGACACCGTCAGGATACGTTTCCGCCTGGGCCGTCATGACCAACGAGCAGCCGCAGACCTATCGCGCGCTCGAGGCAGCGGGAGTCGAGGTGCATACCCTCCTGCGGGTCGAGTCCCTCAAAGACGGCGAGCTCACGCTGGTGAATGTATTCACCTCCGCGCGGACTCGGCTTCCCTGCCGTGCATTGGTGATCATCGGCGCACGCCTGGCGAATGACGCCCTCTATCATGCGCTGACGGCCAGGCACGAAGAGGTCGCTGCAGCCGGCATTGCCTCAGTCACGCGGGTGGGCGATGCGCTCGCACCGGGTGCCATCGCGCATGCGGTCTACAATGGCCACCGCTATGCGCGGGAGCTCGAGGCAGGGGAATCCGCGCGCATCGTGAGACGCGATGCCCCGCTGCGCAGCATGATCGCCCCTGAAACTTCGCCGCATGCGTAACACGTGGGCTGTCGTTCTCGTGCTCGTCCTATCGGCGAGTCCGGGCCGCGCTCAGGCCTATGAGAAGCCATCGCCGCCGGTCTATGGCTTTACCCTCGAGCGGGCCACGATTCCCATGCGTGATGGCGTCACGCTCGCTGTGACGCTCTACATGCCAAAAGGAGGACCTCACGGCGTTCGCTTCCCGGCTCTCCTCAACTACCTGCCCTATCGCAAGGACGACGACGAGATTGAAGAGCAATACGGCCTCTTCAGCTACTTCGCGCGCCGCGGGTTCGTGGGCGCAGCCGTCGACATCCGCGGCTTCGGCGCGAGCGGCGGCACGCCGCCCGACCGCGAGTACTCGGCGCAGGAGCAGGCCGACGGCGAGCAGGTCATCGCCTGGCTCGCCCACCAGCCCTGGTCGAACGGCAACGTCGGGATGTTCGGTATTTCATGGGGCGGCTTCAACTCCATTCAGCTGGCGATGCGCAATCCGCCGGCGCTGAAGGCCATCGTGGCGGTGGCCGCGACCGAGAACCTCTTCAAGGAAGACGTGCATTACATCGACGGTGTGGCGCATATCGACGAATTCGAGCTGACCATGGATCTCGGCCAAGGTCGCAGTGGCGCGCCCGACTACAGTCTCGCACCCAACGTCATCGGACCGCGCATGAGCTCCAAGCCGTGGTCGCTGACTTACCTCGAGCACCAACGCGATGGCGCGTTCTGGCACAGCCCCGAGCGGCCGCTTTCATCCATTCGCGTGCCCTGCTTGCTGATCGGCGGGTTGCACGACGGCTATCGCGACAGCATCCCGCGCATGCTCACACAGGTGTCAGCGCCGGTGAAGGCATGGATCGGCCCCTGGAATCATGCCTGGCCGAGCGACAGCAACTACGGGCCGCTCTATGAGTGGCGAAACCAGGCGGTGCGTTGGTTCGACTACTGGCTGAAAGGACGGAACACGGGCGTCCTCTCCGATCCCAAGCTGATGATCTACCTGCAGCTGGCGTACCCGCCCGGCCCGCAGGATCAGACCTTACCTGGCCTCTGGCGCGCCTATGACGGCTGGCCCCCGCAGGGTACTCAGCCCGAGCGATTGTTCCTGCAGCCCGATCACGCACTGGCTCCCGAGGCCGGCAAAAGCGGCCGGGACGAGCTGCGGTATGTGCCATCGGCGGGCGCGGAAAGCGGCATCTTCTGGTGGGGAGATCTGCATCCAGACATGCGTTCGTTCGATGCATATAGCCTCGTCTATGATTCCCAGCCGCTGACCGACGATACCGCCATCATCGGCTACCCCCACCTGACACTCAATGCGTCAAGCTCTGCGCCGCTCGCAGATTGGGTTGCGCGTCTGGAGGACGTCGCCCCCGATGGTCGCGTCACGCTCGTGGTGGGGGCAGACTCTAACGGTGCGCAGCGCGACTCGCTCGCGGACCCGAGCTCTCTCGAGCCGGGCAAGGCCTACACCTTCTCCTTCGATCTGCATCTCGCCTCCTATGTATTCCCCAAGGGACATCGGATCCGGCTCGCGCTCGCCAACGCCATGTGGCCGACACTCTGGCCGACGCCCTATTCGATGGACACTACAGTCGAGCTGGGCGGCGAGCGGGCATCGTGGATCGAGCTGCCGCGCGTGCCGCTCGCGGGCCGAGCCCCTCCCGCTTCCTTGTTCTCACCCCCGGAACCGGTCGAAAAGCCGCCGGGGATCACCGGAGGAGGTTTCGACTGGCCAGGCTCATACACCGTCCAGCGCGATGAGACCGGTCACGCCCATGTCACCTGGCAGGGCGGATACGCCATCCACCATCCTTGGGGCACGTTTCACGATGCGGAGAAGATCACTTACTCCATCGATGATGCGCACCCGGCCGACACGAGCGACGTCGGCGACATAGTCAACGTGCAGCACGTGGGAGCTCACACGCTCACCTGGCGCGGGCACCTCTCCTTACGCAGCGACGCACACAACTTCTACTATCAGTACACGCGCGCACTGCTGCGGGACGAGAAACTGGTGATCAGCAGAACCTGGGAAAAGACCATTCCCCGCGATCATCAATAGCTGCCGTCCCGATCCTCAGGATTCCAGAATCACCGCGGCATCCGCCTGCCAGCTCATGTAGACCTCGTCGCTCCAGTCGATCGACCACTCGGAGGTGCGCCGCTCGTTCTGTGCCTGTACGGTGACGAGCTTGCCGCTCGCCATCCTGATACGGTAGGTCGAGCGATTGCCGAGGTAGCCGAGCTCCCACACCACACCGCGCAGCAGGTTGCAGCGGCCGCCCTGCGGAGGCTCTTTGGTGAGACGGATCTTCTCCGGCCGCAGCGCCACCCAGACCTGCTGTCCCGTCGAGAAGCGTCCGGCATCATCGATCAGGAGATCGCACGCGGTCTCTGCGCACCGCACCGTGACGATGCCGGGCTCGCTCTGCGCCACGGTGCCTTCGAACAGATTGGTCGTGCCGACGAAGTCCGCAACGAAGCGGCTCCCGGGAAACTCGTAGATCTCGGACGGCGTGCCCACTTGCAACACCCTGCCGTGATCCATGACCGCGATGCGGGTGGCGAGCGCCATGGCCTCATCCTGATCATGGGTGACCACGATGAACGTGATGCCAAGCCGGTACTGCAGATCCATGAGCTCGAATTGCGTCTTCTCGCGCAGCTTCTTGTCGAGTGCGGACAGGGGCTCATCGAGGAGCAGCACCTTGGGCCGGCGGATCAGCGCGCGGGCGAGCGCCACCCGCTGGCGCTGTCCGCCCGAGAGCTGGTGGGGCTTGCGCTTGGCAAGGTGCCCGAGCTGCACCATTTCGAGCGCCTGCGCGATCCGCTGCTCGCGCTCGGCTTGCGGAATCGGCAGCCTGCGGATTCCGTAGCCGACGTTGCCCTCCACGGTCATGTGGGGAAAGAGCGCGTACGACTGGAACATCATGTTGACGGGGCGCTCGTACGGGGGCACATCGCTCATTTCCACGCCATCGATGACGATGCGCCCGCTGCTCTGGCGCGCGAACCCCGCGAGCATACGCAGCAAGGTCGTCTTGCCACAGCCGGAGGCACCGACCAACGCGAACATCTCGCCCTGGTAGATGTTGAGGCTGACGTTGTCTACCGCCGTGCAGCCGCCGAAGGTCTTGGTGACGCCTTCGATGATGATTTGCGGTCTCGCGCCAGGATCCAACCACGGTCGCTCACTCACGCTCTTGACCGCGGTGGTGATCATGTCAGAAGTCTGCCGGCGGCAACGCGCGGCGCCGCGCCGGTGCAAAGAAGGGCCGCTCGACTACTCGCGCCCGCACCATGCGCCGCTCCCACGTGAGCTCCCGGTTGAGATAGATATCGGCCCATACCCGGCGCCCCGTCTCAAAGTACGGCGCATTCACCATGGCGAGAGCGATGTTGCGCTTACAGGTGGGCGACCACGCGGCCGACGTGACGCTGCCGATCTCCCGGTGCCCGGCACGCCTGGCATAGATGAGCGCGTTGTGCGCGGGCTTGGTGCCTTCGATATCGAGCCCAACGAGCCGGCGTCGCGGCGGCCGAGCGTGCTCCTCGAGGAGCGCACGCCGCCCGGTGAAATGCCCCTTGCCGAAATCGATACACCAGCCGAGGCCCAACTCGAGCGGCGAGCGCGCGGTTCCATTGCGCAGCGTGTGCGCACTGGAGACGAAATCGACATTGGGAAGGAGGAAGCCTGCCTCGATCCGTGCGATGTTGAGTGCGCGCGAGCCTATGGGTCTGATCGTGCGGACGCGCCCAGCCTCCATCAGCGCATCCCACAGACGCTCGGCATCCGCCGGGTCCACCCACAACTCGTAGCCCAGATCGCCGGTGAACCCCGTGCGGGAGGCCATCACCGGCGTCCCGGCGGCTCCCGCCCGATCCGGAACCCGGAAAGTACGGTGCTCGAAAGGCGCGAGCGTCTCGATGCCCTCGAGCCCGAGGGCTTTCAGGACCCAACAGGAGCAGGGACCCTGCAGCGCGAGCGCCGCGATGTCGGCGGTCACTTCGGCAATCCGGACGTCGAAGCCGATGCTCGAGTCGAGCAGCCAGTCGAGCTGCCGTTCGCCCGTGCAGAGCCGGTATTCCTGCTCGCCCAGGCGAAAGATGGTGCCGTCATCGATCAGACGCCCGGCATCATCGCACCAGACCGCATAGGCCACCCTCCCCGGCCGCACCTTCGCGACGCTACGCGTGACCAGCCGATCGAGGAAGCGCGTGGCGTCCGGGCCCGTGATGCAGTACTTCACCATCGGTGTCAGGTCGTAGAGCGAGGCGCCGTTACGGATCGCAAAGTATTCCTGCTCGACGGTGCTGAAGACGTCGACCGTGCTGTAGCCTGACCAGGGGATGAAGCTGTCGACCTGGCTGAGGGCCCGCATGCGCTCGTGGAAGGGGGAGCGCAGCAGCGGCTGACGATAATGCGGCTCGGTCTCGATGAGCATCTCAGGCCGCCTGCGCCAGGATCTGGCGGGCTGCGTTGCGGCCGGCAACTCCCATCACTCCACCGCCCGGATGACAGCCCGCGCCGCAGAGGAAGAGGCCCCGCACCGGCGCGCGATATTGCGCCGCGCCCGCGAGCGGGCGGACCATGAAGAACTGATCGAGCGCCAGCTCCACGTGATGCCAGTTGCCGCCGCTGATCCGAAACTGCGTCTCGATGTCCTGTGGCGTGAGCAGCTCTGCCGCGCGTACCGAGTCGCGTAACCCCGGCGCATGCGCCTCGAGCGTCTGCAGGATCGTATCGAGGAACTGCTCACGCTGCCCTTCCCATCCCCCCGCGATTCGATAGGGAGCATACTGCACTACGGCCGAGAGGACATGCCGGCCGGGCGGAGCCAGGCCCGGGTCGACGGTGGTCGGCACCAGCACCTCGAGCAGCGGAGCCGCCGAGAACTTCCCGTACTTGGCGTCATTGAACGCCCGCTCCACCGCAGCAAGCGAAGGGGCCAACACCAACCGGCCTTCGGGCGCGGCATCTGCCAGCGCCGTGAATTGCGGCATGCGCTCCAACGCGAGGTGCAGCTTCGCAGTCATGCCCATCGTGCGCAAGTGCGCGACGCGACGGACGAACCCGGCATCGAGATGCTCGGCGCCGAGCAGCCGCAGGAACGTCGTCCGGGGATCGGCGCTCGAGACCACGCACCCCGCTTCCAGCCTCTCGCCCGATTCCAGAACCACGCCCGCCGCGCTGTCGTCCGTCACGATCACTCGCGCGACGGGCGCCGAGAAGCGCAGCTCCGCCCCGGCGCTGGCCGCAGCCTGCGCGAGCGCCTCGGTGAGTGCTCCGAGCCCCCCAACGGGCTGCGCCAGCGAGGCCGCAGCCCCGCCTCCCGCCGCCAGTCGGTACAACAGCGTGAACACGCTCCCTGGAGATCGCGGTCCCAGGTTGGTGCCGAGCACCGCGTCGAAGGCGAGCGCGCCTTTGAGGAGCGGACTCTCGAAATGCTCATCGAGCAGGTCGTGCACGCACATCCCGGCAATGCGCAGGAGCTCGCGCAGGTCTGCGCGCCCGAGGAGCCGCAGCTTGGCTCCCAGGCCGAGAAGCGTGAGCCGGTCGCGCCACGCGCGGGAGCCCAGCCGTGGGGGCACTGTCTCGAGAAGCGGCCGCAGCGCTGCGGCGAGGCGCCTCATCCTGGCGGTATATTCCCTGAAGGCCTGCGCGTCGGTCGCGGCGAGATCCTGCACGGCGGGGTCCCGGTCCATCGGAATCCGCAGGGCAGTCGTCCCCGACAGGGCAATGGTCGGCATCCTCTCGGCCGCCATCTTCAAGCCATGACGCGCGAGTCGCAGCTCTTCGAGCAGCCATCCGGGCATCAGGTGCAGCAGATGAGCGCAGCTCGAGGCGCGAAAGCCTGGTGCGAACTCCCTCGTTCCAGCCGCCCCACCCGCCTGCTCCGCCGCCTCCAGCACCAACACCCGGCGCCCGGAGCGCGCGAGATACGCCGCGCACGTGAGCCCGTTGTGTCCGGCGCCGATGACGATGCAGTCGTACCGGGAGCCGCTCACCGCCGCAAGTCTCCCAGGATCGTCGTCGCGGCGTTGGCGCCGGGCGCGCCCATTACCCCGCCGCCGGGGTGGGTGCTCGAGCCGCACAGGTAGAGGCCTCTGATCGGAGACCGATACTGTGCATATCCCGGAATCGGGCGGTTGAAGAGGAGCTGGTCGAAAGTCAGCTCGCCCTGGAAGATGTTGCCTTCGGTGAGGCCCACCTCCCGCTCGATGTCGGCGGGCGTGCGGATCTCCGCGTGCAGGATGAGGTCGCGAAAGCCCGGGCTGTGCTCGGCGATGGAATCGATCACCGTGCGCCCGAAGCTCGCACGTTTCTCATCCGTCCAGGGGCCGTCGGCCAGTGCGTAGGGACAGTATTGCACGAACACTGACATGTAGTGCTTACCGACCGGTGCCATGGTCGGGTCGATCTGTGTCGGGATCAGGATGTCGAGATACGGGCGCTGCGACCAGCGGCCTTCCTTCCAGTCGTCATAGGCGCGTTCCAGCATCTCGATGGAGTCGGTCACGTGCAGATCGCCGCGCATGCAGGGCGAGCCGGCCGGGATCGCCGGGAAGCGTGGCAGCCCATCGAGCGCGATGTTGAGCTTGCCCGAGGAGCCGCGGATCTTGAACTGCCGTACGCGGCGCACGAATTCCTCCGGCAGCTCTGCCGGATCGACGGCCTTGAGGAACGTCCGCCGCACGTCCATGTTGGATACGACGAGCTTCGCTGGGATCTCCTCCCCGCCCTCGAGCACGACCCCCGTCGCGCGGCCGTTGCGGGTGAGGATCCGCTCGACCGGCGCATCGCAACGGATCGAGCCGCCGCTGGCCGTGAGGGCCGCAGCGAGCGCCTGCGTGATCGCGCCCATTCCGCCGCGCGCGAATCCCCAGGCCCCCACCGTGCCGTCAATGCTGCCCATATAGTGGTGCAGGAGCACATAAGCCGAGCCCGGTGAGCGTGGGCCGAGCGCCGTGCCGATGATTGAGCTGCCGGCGAGGTGCCCTTTGACGATCTCGCTCTCGAAATACTCATCGAGCATATCGGCGCAGGAGAGCATCCAGAACCGCAGCGTCTCGTACATCTGCGCCTCCCCGAGGCGGCCGAAATGCCGCCCGAGATAGAGGAGCTCGCGCAGATCGGCCGGTTTGAAGGAAGTCGGATCGGGAGGCGCGCGCAAGAGCAGCGGCTTGATGAACCTGCAGTGCCGCAGCATGTCGCGGGCGAACCGGTCGTAGGCTTCCGCATCGCGTTGCGAGTGCCGGGCAATCTCGCGCCGCAGCGCATCATGGTTGTCGTAGAGCGCGAGGTGCCCGCCGTTGCGCATGAGAGTGCAGCCGCCCTCGTACGGAATGATCTGCAGGCCGTGAGCCGGCAGGTCGAGCGCGCGGATGATCTCCGTGCGTAAGAGGCTGCAGACATACGAGCAGTTGGAATACGTGAAGCCGTCGTAGAGCCGCCGGCTCACCGCAGCCCCGCCGATGTAGGCGTTGCGCTCCAGCACCTGCACTTCGAGGCCCGCGCGTGCGAGGAAGCACGCCGCCACGAGGCCGTTGTGCCCGGCACCGACCACGATCGCATCCGGCCGGCCGCGCCCGGCCTGGCCTCTGCCGGCGCGCTTCGAGGCCCGGAACATGCTCACCCCCCAGCCTGGCGCCGCCCGCCGAGCGAAGTCAAGGTCTTCTCGATCGCCACCTCGAAGCCCGCGAGGGTCTCTTTCAAACAGGCGTCGTCATGCGCCGCGCAGACGAACCACGGCTCGCGTGAATCGGGCTCGCAGAGCACGCCCTCATCGTGCAGAACCTTCGCCGCGGCGTCATAGAACGTGTAATCGCTGCCCTTCCAGTCGCGGTAGGTTCGCGGCGGCTCGTGTGCGAAGTAGAGGCCGCTCATCGACGGATGGCCGACGAAGCTATGGGCGATGCCGCGCGCCTTCAGGATGGCGCTCATCCCCTGGCGCAGCGCCGTGCCATATGCGGCAATTCTGTCGAGCGCGTCGGTTTCATCGAGTATCTGCAGCGTCCGCTCCGCCGCGGCCAACGACACAGAGTGCGCGGTGTAAGTGCCGCCGTGCGCGACCCCGCGTCCGATCTTGCGCATGATCTCCTCGCGGCCTGCGAGCACGGAGATCGGATAGCCATTTCCCATGGCTTTGGCGAAAGTGCAGAGATCCGCCTTGACCCCGTAGAGTTGCTGCGCGCCGCCACGCGCGACCCGAAATCCCGTCTTTACCTCGTCGATGACGAGGAGCACGCCGTATCGGTCGCAAAGCTCGCGGGCGGCGCGGATGTAGGCGGTATCGGCCGCAATCCCCAGGCAGTTGCCCATGATGGGCTCGATGAGCAGACACGCAAGCTTGTCCGCATGGCGCTTCAGCACGTCCTCGAGCTGGTTGGCATCATTGGCCTGGACGAAATGCGCGAAGCTGCGCGTCGTCAGCGGAATTCCCTCACTGTAGGGATAGACCACCGGGTCGCCGAGCTGCGTCCACTTGTCCATGGGCGTGTACCACATGGCGGCATCGAAGAGGCCGTGGTAGCTGCCCTCCAGGATGACGTAGTTGTCCCTGCCGGTGTAGGCGCGGGCGAGACGCAGCGCCGCCATGACCGCCTCGGTGCCGGAGTTGGAAAAGCGCACGAGCTCCGCCGCGGGGACCATCTTCGAGATGCGCTGTGCGACGTAGTACTCGCGCTCCGTCGCGAGCGCGAACACCCCACCAATCTTGATGCCCTCGCGGGCCGCGTCGTCCACTCTAGGATCGGCATGCCCGAGGATCGCCGGTCCGTAGCCTAAGCGATAGTCGATGTATTCGTTGTCGTCGAGATCGACGATCCGGCCGCCCCGTCCGTACTTCACGTAAATCGTGCGCTCCTCGCCCCAGAAGCGGAAATTCGAGGCGACTCCCAGCGGCAGCCGGGTGAGTGCCCGGCGGTAGTGAGCTTGGCTCTTGGCGAGTACTCGGGGCATACCCTCTCCTGCGCTTGCGATGAAAGCGTCTGGTCTTGGCCGCAAGGTAGCACCCGCCAGGGCACGAGTCTATATGTTCATATAAATTTTTGCGGTAGAATTGAATGACTATATAGAATCTGCCTCGAGAGCCGCCCATGACCCCATCTGCAGCCGCCCGATCCGTCGCGCCCCCGACGCTCCCACGCGCCCTACCCGCCTGGGCTTACCGCCACGTCGAGATGACGCGCCTCGAGATCGACCGCCTGCTCGTGCCGAGCTGGCAGATCGTCTGTCATGTCAATTCCATCCCGCAGCCCGGCGATTTCGTGACTTTCGATCTGGGCACGAATGGCGTGGTGGCGCTGCGCGACGCACAGGGCGAGATCCGCGCATTTCACAACGTATGCCGCCACCGCGGCGCGCGGATTCTCGAGGGCTCCGGGCACTGTTCCGGCGCGATCACCTGCCCCTATCACGGCTGGTCATACCGATTGAGCGGTGAGCTGCGCGCCGTCACCGAGCGCGACAGCTTCCCCGGCCTCGAGCGCTCGCAGTGGGGCTTGAAGCCCGTGCGCTCCCAGGTGGCGTTCGGCTTCGTGTTCGTCTGCCTCGCGGGCGATCCCCCGCCGGTGGAGGAAGTTTGGGGCGAGCTCGCGCAGGAGCTGGCGCCGCATGACATCGCGGCCATGCAGCCCCTGGGACCTATGTACATCGAGCACTGGGATTGCGACTGGAAGATTGCGATGGACAACTACCTGGAGTCGTATCACGTGCCCATCGGCCATCCGGGACTCTTTCGCATGTTCACGCCCGATTATGAAGATCAGGTGCTCCTGCCGAGCGGCGTGGCGCGCGGCATCAGCCGCCTGCGCGAGCAGCCCTCGAGCCGCTGGAGCGAGCGGTTCTATCAGAGCCTCGTGGTACCGACGGCCGTGAACATTCCCGAGGAGCAGCGGCGGCGCTGGAGCTTCTACAGCATGCTGCCCAACATCGGCATCGATGTCTTTCCGGAGCAGATGGATTTCTTCCAGGTGCTGCCGCGCGGTCCCGGCCAGTGCACCATCCGCGGGGGCTCCTTCGCACGTCCGGACTCGCGGCGCGAGATGCGGGTGCTGCGTTATCTCGGCGCCCGCATCAACAGGCAGGTCCAGCGGGAGGACGAGTTCCTCTGCACGCGGGTGCAGCGCGGGCTCGGCTCGCGCTCCTATGAGCCGGGGCCATTGTCGCGGCTCGAGAGCTGCATGCTCCAGTTCCACGATCTGCTGCGGAGCCGCATCCCGGAGGCGCGCGAGCCGCATGCGCCCGCGCTGTTCGCCTAAGGCGGCGCGTCGCTCGTCTGCGCAAGAAGCGGCAGGAGCGTGGCAATCGCGCGTCTGAATTCCGCCAGCGCGGCCGGTACGGGGCCGTGCGCCTGCGACGACGCCTCGAGCGCTTTCTGGGACGTCTCCGCCAGAGCAATCTGTCGGCTGAGCGGCGGGCTCGCGCCGCCGCGGCCGGATGCCCCCCGTCGGCCTGCACCGCGCGCGGGACGCAGCTCGAAGCGAATCAGGCGCGAGCGGTCCGGCGCCTCGGGCACGACCCGTAGAATCTGGGCACCGCCCGCGCCGAGGTCGAGCAGTTGATTGGGGGTGAGAAAATACCGCCGCGGCGAATCACTCTCGAGCCATTGCTCGACCACGACCTTCCAGTTGGCCGCTACGGTCACTTCCTCCACCCGTCCGGGCTGCAGCTCGGGCCACTCGGTCGGCCAGCCTGCAGGCGCCTCGCCGCCAGGCCGGCGGGCGCGAGCCAGTACGAACGGACCCTCTTGCGTCATCTCGAGCGAAGTCAGGTCGCCGGAAGCAGCGCCCTCGAGTACATGCGTCAGATCGTGGACGACGTACTGGCCCCCGCCGGTCGCCCGCCCCTTACGCTCCGCGGGCAACGTGTAGCCTACGACCTGCCAGGCCGGCCGCAGGAGACGCTCGCGCTCGAGCGCGAGAAGAGGTCCGCTCGCGTATGCCCACGGCGGCAGCATCTCCCGCGCGACCGCTGGCGTACCCGAGCCGAATCTACCCGGGAACACCGAGCGCAGATACGCGAGCGAGCGCTCGCGCGCCGCCGCGCGATCGATGCTCTCTTCGCTCTGGAAGGCAAACCCCTGCCACAGCACCTCGAGCACGCCGATGAGGCCGAGCGCGATGCCGTCGGCATCGAGGTGCCGCGCGCCGGTCTCGGCGATCATTCGCTCCATGAGCTGGCGCACCAGTGTCGCAAAGTCCTCGTCGTTCTTGCCGCAGATGTCGAGGTATTCCTGACGGGAGCTCGCCTCGCCCCAGAACGAGTACCACACCGAGATCTTGCGGGTGCTCGCGAGCTGCGGATCGAGATAAAGATCCACGAGGAGCTCGAGCGCGCGCACCGGCGAATCCTTCAGGCGCGCCACCGGCTGCAGCACCCGCTCGTCGAACTCCGCCGCCAGGTACCCGAGGGAGGCCACCAGCATGGCGTCCTTGGAATCGAAGTAGAAGCGTACGATGCCCGGCGAGAGGTCGGCGATCGCAACCACCTTCTCGACGGTCGTGCGCGAGGGCCCGTAGAGGTGCAGAGCCGCGATGCAGGCATCGATCAGCCGCTGTCGCTGCCGGGAGCCGCGCGCACGGCTGCCGCCCGGCTCGGTCCCGGCGGCGGCGGATTTACGTTGGGTTGACACAATGCTGAGTCTATCCTGCAGAATCGCCGAAGGGGGCGACGATTAGCACGACTACCCTCAAGGCCGGAACTGCGTGGCGCTGGCTCATCATCCTGCCGCCGCTCCTCTTCCTGCTGGTCTTCTTCCTGGTGCCGTTCTTCTTCACCCTGAAGATCAGCTTCGCGGAGTCGGTGATCCGGATCCCGCCGTTCACGGACATCCTCACGCGCACCCCGGACCATCACCTGCGACTCAGTTTGAGCCTCTCGAGCTTTCGCTATCTCTTCACCGATGAGCTCTACGGACTGGCCTACCTCTTCTCGCTGCGCACCGCCTTCCTCTCCACCCTGATCTGTCTGCTGCTCGGCTACCCGATGGCGTACGCGATCGCGCGGGCCCCACGCACGGCCCAGAATATTCTGCTGCTCGTCGTCATCCTGCCCTTCTGGACGTCCTTCCTCCTGCGTGTGTATGCCCTCGAGGCCATCATCGACAACGATGGCTTGCTCAACACCGTGTTGCTGCGGCTCGGGCTCATCTCGCATCCGCTGCTCATCATGCGGACCAACCTGGCGATCTACGTCGGCATCATCTACTCGTACCTGCCCTTCATGGTGTTGCCGCTCTTCGCCACTCTGGAGAAGCTCGACCGGGGTCTGCTCGAGGCCGCGGCCGATCTCGGCAGCCCTCCCTGGCGGGCGTTCCTCGAGATCACCCTGCCGCTCTCCATGCCGGGGGTGATTGCCGGGTCTTTGCTGGTGTTCATTCCGGCGGTGGGCGAGTTCGTCATCCCCTCGCTCCTCGGCGGCCCGGGCAACCTCATGATCGGCCGCGTGCTGTGGGATGAGTTCTTCGGCAACCACGACTGGCCGGTCGCCGCGGCGGTGGCGATCGCTTTCCTGGTGCTGCTCGTGGGTCCGATTGCGATCTACCAGCACGTGAGCGGGCGGCAGCTCGAGACCTGAGGGCCATGGAACAGCGCTACCCGCCGCTTCTCGTCTCGATCCTCTGCATCGGCTTCGCGGTGCTCTACCTGCCGATCCTGGTGCTCATCGGCTACTCGTTCAACGCCTCGCCCCTGATCAGCGTATGGGGAGGGCTCTCCACCGCCTGGTACGTGAAGCTCCTCCACAACCGCGAGCTGCTCGATGCCGCCCTGCTGTCGCTCGAAGTGGCGATCACGGCTTCCACCGCCGCGGTGGTTCTCGGCACGCTGGCGGCGATCGCACTCGTGCGCTTCGCCAGGTTTCCGGGCCGGCTGCTGCTCACCGGCATGGTCACCGCGCCGCTCGTCATGCCGGAAGTCATCACGGGCACCACCCAGCTCCTCCTCTTCGTCTCGCTGCTGCAGACGTTCTCCTGGCCGCATCGGGGTTTCCTCACGGTCGTGCTCGCCCACGTCACGTTCTGCATCGCGTACGTGACGGTTACCGTGCAATCGCGCCTGCAGGGCGCAGACCGCTCGCTCGAGGAAGCGGCACAGGATCTCGGCGCCGGTCCGACCCGCGCCTTCCTCGAGATCACTCTGCCGCTGATCTCGCCCGCCATCGTCTCGAGCTGGCTGCTCTCCTTCACGCTCTCACTCGATGATCTCGTCATCTCGAGCTTCGTCACCGGCCCGGGGGCGACGACGCTGCCGATGCTCATCTACTCCAAGGTCAAGCTCGGTGTCAGTCCGGATATCAACGCGCTCGCGAGTCTCATCATCGGCATCGTTGGAGGTGTAGTGGTGTTCGCCGGTTGGCTCATGCGCCGCAGCGACCGGAGGCGCGAGCTCGAGATGCGCATGGCAGAGCAACCGGACGATGGCCTCGCAGCTGCCGCGCCGTCATCCCTGCGAGCGCCATCTCCTGCGCCGGTGCTCAGATCCCAGTCTTGACCTTCATCCAGACGCGCGTGCGCAGCCGCTCGAGCTGCGCCGATACTTCCTTCGAGCCGTAGAGCCTCGCCTCCACCTGCGGTGTGGGATAGATGGCGGAGTTGTGGAGGATCTGCGGGTCGACGAACTGCGCGGCCGCAAGATTGTCGTTGCCGTAGTCGATCTGGTTGGTGACGGCGGCAATGACCTTGGGCTCCATGAGGTAGTTCAGCCACTCGAGCGCCGCCTGCGGGTGCGGCGCGTCCGCCGGAATCAGCCAGGCGTCGAACGAGAGCCCGGCGCCCTCCCGCGGCACCGTGAAGGCAAGATCGACACGGCGCCCCGCGGCGCGAGCCCGCCCTTCCGCCACGGCATAGTCCCCGGACCATGACATGGAGATGCAGAAGTCTCCATTGATGAGTCCGTTCATGTACTCCTCCGAGTCGAACGCGCGGATGTATGGACGCACGGCAAGGAGCAGCTTCTCCGCTTTCAGGTAGTCCTCGGGGCGGGTGGTGTTCGGGTCGAGGTGCAGATAGTTGAGCGCCAGTTGCAGCACGTCCTCGGCCGAGTCGAGGAAGGACACGCCGCAGCCCGCGAAATGCGAGATCACCTTGGGGTTGAAGATCATGTCGAGGCTGTCGACGGGAGCATCGGGCATGCGGGCACGGATGGCATCGACGTTGTAGGCGAAGCCGTTCACGTGGCGCATGTAGGGGACGGCGTAGCGGTTGCCCGGGTCTGCCCAGGCCACCAGGGCGAGCACGTGGGGATCCAGGTTATGCCAGTGGGTGAGCTTGGTGCGGTCCAGTGGCTGGTAGACGCCGGCCTGGATCTGGCGGGCGAAGAAGTCCGATGAGGTGGTGACGGCGTCGTAGCCCGAGTCGCCTGCGAGGAGCTTCGCTTCCAGGCCCTCATCCGAGTCGTAGGTGTCGTAGACGACACGGATGCCGGTTTGGGCTTCGAAGTTCTTTACCGTGTCTTTGCCGATGTAGTCGGCCCAGTTGTAGAGGTAGAGGACTCTTTCGCGCTGCACGTCAGTCGTGGCCTGTCTACTGCAGGCAGCCAAAGAGAAGATTGTGAGGACCAGGACGGCGGGGGCTCGCGTGGAAAAGTATTTCCCCGGCCGCCGTAAATACATCCTTGTAGGCTGCCGGAAAAACGTCCTGTTTTTCAGGCCCCGGGAAATACTTTTCCACGTGAGTCCCCGTTGAACGGGTTCGCCCTCCATGATCGCTTGCTCTAAAGCTTCACCATGATGTGACGGGGGATGGTGTAGTCGTCCAGTGCGAATACAGAGAGGTCTTTGCCGTAGCCGGAGCGTTTGAAGCCGCCGTGGGGCATTTCGCTGATGGTGGCGAAGTGAGTGTTGATCCAGGTGACGCCGTATTGCAGGCGGGCGGCGACCTGCATGGCGCGGCCGACGTCGCGGGTCCAGATCGAGGAGGCCAGGCCGTATTCGGAGTCATTCGCCCAAAGGATGGCTTCCTCGGAGTCGGTGAAGCGGGTGATCGAGATGACGGGGCCGAAGACTTCGCGTTGCACGATCTCATCGGACTGACGAGCGCCGGCGATGATGGTGGGCTCGTAGAAGAAGCCGCTTCCGGTGCGGGCCCGACCGCCGGTGGTGACCTCGATGTGGGGAAGGGCCGCAGCGCGCTCGACGAAGTCGGCGACGCGGTTGCGTTGTGAGGCGGAGATCAGAGGACCCATTTCCACGCCCGGCTCACGCTGGGTGCCTAGCTTGATGCTGCCTACCGTGCTGGTGAGGTCGGCCACCAGGCGGTCGTGGATTCCGGAGCCGGCGTAGAGACGGCATGCCGCGGTGCAGTCCTGGCCCGCGTTGTAGTAGCCGAAGGTGCGGATGCCCGCGATGACGGCCTCGAGGTCGGCGTCATCGAACACGAGCACGGGGGCCTTGCCACCGAGCTCGAGGTGGGTGCGCTTGAGGTTGCCGGCGGCGGCCGCCAGCACTTTCTGGCCGGTCGACACGTCACCGGTCAGGGAAACCATGCGTACGCGGGGATGGGAGACCAGCGTCCTGCCCACGGGCTCGCCGCGGCCGCAGATGATGTTGACCACACCTGCTGGCAGGAATTCGGCGAGGGCCTCGGCGAGCTTCAGTGCCGTGAGCGGCGTCTGCTCGGAAGGCTTGAGTACCACCGTGTTGCCGGCCGCGATGGCAGGCGCGAGCTTCCAGGCCGCCATCATCAATGGATAGTTCCACGGCGCGATCGATGCCACGACGCCGACCGGGTCGCGGCGAATGAGACTCGTATGACCGGGCAGGTACTCACCGGCCACGGGGCCGACGGAGGTGCGGCACGCGCCGGCGAAGAAGCGGAACACGTCCGCGATGGCGGGCATCTCATCGGCCAGCATCGCTGCGAGCGGCTTCCCGGTGTTCTGCGATTCGAGCGCAGCATAGTCAGCGGCTTGCCGCTCGAGGAGGTCCGCGATACGCAGCAGCGGCGCGGCCCGGTCCTTCGGTGCAGTGGCCGCCCACCCGGCAAAGGCACGCTCGGCGGCCGCCACTGCCGCATCCACCTGCTCGGGGCTGGCCGCCGGGACGGTGGCGATCCGCGCTCCGGTCGCGGGGTCGAGGATTTCTTCCTGCGGCCCCTGCCCGGGGAGGAGCCGGCCATCAATCAACATCTGCGTCTGCATGATCGCCTCCGGTTCGGCGCGGCCGCTGCACGCGGCCGTCGCTTGCGGCCACTGCCGGTTTATTTTATTATCACAATCATAATATCAAAACGCGCGCGAGCAGGCACATGAATTCCGACGTCATCATTACGTGTGCGGTCACCGGGGATGATACCAAGGTCACCCGCAATCCCCACTGCCCCATCAGCCCCGCGCAGATTGCCGATTCGGCGCTCGCTGCGGCGCGTGCCGGCGCCGCCATCGTACACATTCACGTGCGTGACCCGGAAACGGGCGCCTTCAGTATGGCGACCCGCCACTATCGCGAGGTCGTCAAGCGGATCCGCGAGAGCGGCGTCGACGTCATCGTCAATCTCACCTGCGGTATGGGTGGCTACATATGCGTGGGCGAGCGCGGGCTCGAGGATACGCCCGCACCGGGCACCGACTTCGTCAGCCAGGAGGAGCGGATGCGCCACGTCATCGAGCTATGCCAGGAAGGGCTCTATCGCCCCGACATCGCCACGCTCGACTGCGGCAGCCTCAACTTCGGCGACGACAACCGCGCCTATGTCTCGACGCCCAACTATCTGCGTCGCGGTGCCGGCATCCTGCGCGACCTCGGCGTCAAGGCGGAGCTCGAAGTATTCGATACCGGCAACCTGTGGTTCGTCAGGCAACTGATCAAGGAAGGACTCATTTCCGCCCCGGCGCTCATCCAACTCTGCACCGGGATACCCTACGGCGTGCCGGCCGACACGGGGCACCTGCTCGCGATGGTGAATACGCTGCCCGCGGATTGCGTTTGGACGTCGTTCGCCATCGGGCGCATGCAGATGCCGTGGGTCGCTCAGTCGATATTGCTCGGCGGCAACGTGCGGGTGGGTTTGGAGGACAACCTGTACTTGAGCCGCGGGGTCTACGCGAGCAACGCACAGCTCGTCGAGAAGGCGCGCACGATCATCGAAGCGATGGGGGCGCGGGTGCTCAGTCCCGCGCAGACCCGAGAGCGGTTGCAGCTGCGCTGAGCGAAGCATAGCGGCTGACGGGAGGCTCGTGGGCGGACAGACGATATATCGTACGGCAATTGCGCCGGAGTGGATCGACTACAACGGTCACGTCCGCGATGCCTACTACGGGCTCATCGCCAGCTATGCCCTCGACAGCCTCATGGACTACCTGGGGATGGATGCGCAGTACCGGGAGCAAACCGCGTGCACGCTCTACACGGTAGAGCTGCATACGCATTATTTGCGGGAAATCGGCGCCCACGATACTGTTGAGGTCAAAGTCAGGATCCTGGGCGCTGACGAGAAGCGGATCCACGCCGCGCTGGAGTTGCTTTGCGATGGAAGCCCGGAGGCGGCGGCCACATGCGAGGTAATGTTGCTGCACATTCGTCAGACTCCAACCGCACGCACGGCACCCTTCCCGGAGAGAGTCGCGACGGCAATCGCCGCGCTGCGGCGTACGACTGCGGCCTCGTCCCCCTCAGGCCCCGGGTCCCGACGCATGGAATTGGTCAGCCGATAACATGCCCGACGACGATCCGAAAGGCGCCGCAGCGCTGCAGCGTCTCCTGGCGCCGCGGCACATTGCTCTGATCGGTGGCCAGTGGGCCGACGCCGCTGGCGCGGCGGCGCGAGCCATCGGATATACCGGACGAGTCTGGCACGTTCACCCCACCCGGCCTTCGAGCGCTGACAGCCGTTACTTCCGCTCCGTCGATGAGATCCCCGAGGCACCGGACGCGGCATTCATCGCAGCACCCAACCATGAAGTCCCGGCGATCGCCGCCGCGCTGGCGCGCCGAGGCGCAGGGGGTTTCGTCTGCTTTGCCGCCGGCTTCTCCGAAACCGGCACCCCCGAAGGGCAGCGTCTCACCGTCGCCCTCGAGAGCGCAGCAGGCCCGCTGCCCTATTTCGGTCCCAACTGCTACGGCTTCATCAATCTCTTCGATGGCGCCGCGCTCTGGCCCGATCAGGTGGTCGGCGGCAAACCCACACGCGGGGTGGCGCTCATCTGCCAGAGCGGCACCATCGCGCTCAATCTCCTCTTCAATCAGCGCTCGCTCCCCATCGGCTATCTCCTCACCACCGGCAACCAGACCTGCCTGACTGTCGAACATCTGATCGACAGCCTGGTGGATGACCCGCGCGTCAGCGCGTTCGGCCTCTATATCGAAGGTATCAAGGATGTCCCGGGGTTCGCACGGGCCGTTGCCAAGGCCCGGGCCGCGGGCAAGCCCATCGCGCTGGTCAAGGCGGGCCGCACCGAGGGGGCGGCGCGCACCGCACGCAGCCATACCGGCTCGCTCGCCGGAGCGGACGGTGCGTTCGATGCCTTCTGCCGGCAATCCGGGATTGCGCGCTGCGATTCGCTCGCAACGCTCTGCGAGACGCTGAAGGTATTGCATGCCGCGGGACCCCTGTCAGGCCGGCGGACGCTCATCATGGGGGCATCCGGCGGCGACATGGCGATGACGGCCGATGCTGCAAGACATCTTGCGCTCGAATTTCCCGCATTCTCGCCGGTGACGACCAGGCAGTTGGGGGATCTGCTCTCCGAGCGAGTGACGATCGCCAACCCGTTCGACTTCCACACGCATGTCTGGTTCGATCGGCCGCGCCTGCGCTCCCTCTTCTCCATCGTGCACGGTGCCGGCTATGACGCGGTGGGTCTCATGGTCGACTGCCCGCCGGAGGCTCAGGCAGACCCGGCGAGCTACGTCGCGGTCATCGAGGAGTTCATTGCCGCTCATCAGGGCGCGCGCGGGTGCGCAGCGGTCATCAGCTCGCTCCCGGAATCGCTTTCCGCCAGCACTCGCGCCCGGTGTCTCGATGCCGGAGTCGTGCCGCTTCAGGGCCAGCGGGAGGCCTTGGAAGCGCTGGATCACGCGGCGGCCGTCGGCGCAGCCTGGTCTCGGAAGCTCACCGTGGACCTTTGTCTGCCGCGCGAGCAGAGCGCGAGCCGGACAGAGCCGCACGCCGCCCCCGCACGCGGTAGAACCCTCCCCGAGCACGAGGGGAAGGCCGCTCTCGCCGCTTACGGTGTACCGGTTCCGCGCTCGCGCATCGTGCCCCCTGAGGAAGCTGCCGAGGCCGCGCGCGCACTCGGATTTCCGGTAGTTCTCAAAGCCGCTGGAGTCTTCGAGCACAAGTCAGAGTTGGGTGGCATCATCCTCGATGTGCGCACGGCAGCCGATGCCGCAGCCGCTGCGGAGCGACTGGCTCGCATCTCACGCACTCTCCTCATCGAGGAGATGGTGACCGATGCCGTGGCCGAAGTCCTGGTGGGCATCACAGTGGATCCGCAGCTTGGCGCTCTGCTCATGTTGGGTGCGGGCGGGGTTCTCGCGGAGCTCCTGCGGGATACCGCGACGCTGTTGCCCCCCTTTACCCCTGCGGCCGTTCAGTCGACCCTCGGGCGGCTCGGTATCGGCAGGCTGCTCGGCGGCTACCGGGGTCGGCCGCCGGGAGATCTGCCCGCGCTCGCGCAAGCGGTGTTGGCCTGCGCGCGCTATGCGGAGGAGAATGTGAATCGATTGCTGGAGCTCGAACTCAATCCCGTGCTCGTCCGCCCCGCCGGCCGCGGTGTCGTGGCCGTCGATGCACTGGTTCGCCTTGCCGAGGAGCCCTGAGATGTCAGAAGTCAGTGAGCGCGCCGGAATCCGCACCCTCGCCACCGGCGCCGTCCTCGAGGTGACCCTCGATCGGCCCAAGGCCAACGCCATCGACCTGGCGGCGAGCCGGCGGCTGAACGAGATCTTCACTGCCTTTCGCGATGACCCGGCGCTGCGGATCTGCATCATCACCGGTGCGGGCGACCGCTTCTTCTCTCCCGGCTGGGACCTCAAGGCCGCGGCCGCCGGGGAGCGCTCGGACGAAGACTGGGGGAGCGGCGGCTTCGCCGGTCTCAATCACCCGCGCAATCTCGACAAGCCGCTCATCGCCGCCGTCAACGGCATCGCCTGCGGCGGCGGCTTCGAGCTCGTGCTCGGCTGCGACATCATCGTCATGGAAGAGCACGCGCGGTTCGCGCTGCCCGAGATCAACGTCGGCGTGCTGGCCGATGCCGGCACGATCAAGCTGCGGCGGCGCATTCCCTACCATGTCGCGGTGGAATTTCTCATGACGGGCCGCTGGATGGAGGCGGCCGAGGCGAAGCACTGGGGGCTCGCCAACCACGTCGTGCCGCAGGGTCAATCCCTGGCGAAAGCCCGTGAGATCGCCGCGCAGCTCGCCGCCGGGCCGCCCCTCCTCTTTCCCGCGATCAAACAGCTGCTGCGCCACTCGGAGATGATCCCCGAGCGCCAGGCCTTCGAGCTGCACGATGCCCTCGATGCCGTGCAGCGCGTGATCCGCTCGGACGATCTCAAGGAAGGCGCGCGGGCGTTTACGGAGAAGCGCAAGCCGGAATGGAAGGGTCGCTAGGCGCCTCGAGCGGCGGCTCCAGGCCCGCATCGGCGACGGCCGCTGCCTGACGATCGGCCTCGAGGTCGATCGAGCGGCACGCGAGCAGATAGATCCCGGCCGCCACGGGCAAACCCACCAGCATGGACAGATCGACGCCGCCGAGCGCGCGCGCCACTGGACCGGTATAGAGCCCGGTACTGAAGAAAGGGATCATCGCCGCGAACCCGGCGCCGTACGCCACCAGGCCCCGCCACTGCCAACGGCCGTACATGCCGCGCGGATTGAAGATCTCGCGCACTGAATAGTGTCCCTTGCGCACCCAATAGAAATCAACGAGGTTCACCGCCGTCCAGGGCGTGAAGAGGTAGAGGAACAACAGCAGCAGATCGGAGAAGTGAGCGAGGAAATGGCTCGATGAGACGATTGCGATCGCGGTAGAGGCTGCCGCGGAGGCCGCTAGAGTTGCGGCGCGTCCGCCGACACCGCCTGTGACGGCCTTGAAGGTATCGAGCACGCTCAAAAGCGTGAGCGAGCTGCCGTAGAGGTTGAGTGTGGAGATGGTGACGAGGCCGAGGAGCGATCCGATCAGGAGCACCGGTCCGAATCCCGGCGCAATGGCATCCGCCGCACCCTCGAGGGCCGCAGGCAGCTCGAGCCTCGGAGCGGTCGCCGCGATGATGCTGCCGACCAGCATCATCCAGGCTCCGCCCAGCATCGAGCCGAACCAGGTCCACCAGAACGAAGCGCGAACGCTCGCCTCACGGGGGAGATACCGCGAATAGTCCGACACGTAGATCGACCAGCTGAGTTGGTAGGACGCCGCGGCGAAGAGCTGCGCGAGAAATGGCACCGCGTGAAAGCCCCTGGGATCCCACTGCGCGGCGGGAATGTGGAGGAATGCCGCGCCGGCTGAGAACATCGTCAGCAGCGCGATCATCAGGAACGCGACTGCGCGCTGCGCCGCGTGGATGACATCGTACCCGACGAGAGCCAGGCCCGCGGCCAGCACCGCCAGACCGATCATCACCGCGGGCGCGCTCACGACCCGTGAGGCAGCCAACTGCTGCAGCGCCTGTGCCGCCAGCACCTGGTTGAAAGAGGTGTAGCCGATGTAGGTGATGAGGGCGACACCCCATACCAGCAGGGCGCCGAGATAACCGAATTGCGGCCGCGACTGGATCATCTGCGGCAGGCCGAGCTGCGGTCCCTGCGCCGAATGGAAGGCCATGAAGAAGGTGCCGATGGCGCAACCGGCGATCACGGCGATCGCCGTCCAGAGGAGATTGCCGCCCAGAGCGATCCCGAGCACCCCGACTGCGAGCGTCGCGAGATGGGCATCGCCGGAGAACCACACCGGCCAGAGATGCCACACCTTCCCGTGCCGCTCGGCGAGTGGCACGTAGTCGATCGAGCGCTTCTCGAGGAGGATCCGGCGGCCCACGTTACCTCACCCGGCTAACCGATTGCCCATCAGCCGCCGACCGGCCGCAGCAGCGCCCGCGAGATGATGTGGCGCTGCACCTCGCTCGTGCCGTCCCAGATCCGCTCGATGCGTGCGTCGCGCCAGATGCGCTCGAGCGGCATCTCGGTCATGAGACCCATGCCGCCATGGATCTGCAGCGCCTCGTCCGCGACCATCGCGAGCATCTCGGTGGCTTTCAATTTTGCGATCGCCATGTCCATGTCGGTGGCGGCATTCTGACCGAGCTTCCAGGCGGCTTCCAGCGTCAGGAGCTCCGCTGCGCGCAGCTCCACCGCCATGTCCGCCAGCTTGAAACTCACCCCCTGGAACTTGCCGATCTGCTGCCCGAACTGCTTGCGGTCGACCGCCCATTGCTTCGCGAGCTCGAGTGCCCGCTCGGCGCGCCCGAGGCAGTTGGCCGCCACCTGCAGACGCGTGGCGCCGAGCCAGGTGTTGGCGACCTCGAAGCCCTTGTGGACTTCCCCCAGCACCGCGGACTTCGGCAGCCGGCAGTCGACGAACCTGAGGATGCTGTTGGTGTAGCCCCGATGCGAGACGTTCCGGTAGCCCGGCAGCACCTCGAAGCCGGGCGTGCCCCTGTCGACCAGGAAAGCGGTCATGAGCCGCCGTGCCCCGCGCGGTGTCTGCTCCTCACCCGAGGCGGCGAACAGGATCGCGAAATCGGCGTGGTCGGCGTGGCTGATGAAATGCTTGGTGCCGTTCACCACGAAGTCCCCGCAGTCGAGCACCGCGGTGGTCTTCATGCCGCGCAGGTCCGAGCCGGCCTGCGGCTCGCTCATCGCCAGACACTCGACGCGCTCCCCGCGCACCGCGGGCAACAGATACTTTTCGCGCTGCTCGTCTGTGCAGGCGAGGAGGATATTCGAGGGACGGGCGACGCAGGAGTAGTGCAGCGCATAGCTCGTGTGGCCGAGCTCCTTCTCGTAGAGCACCCAGGTGACCGGATCGAGTCCTGCGCCGCCCACCTCCGTCGGCATGTTGGCGGCATAGAGACCCGCATCGATCGCCTTCGCCTTGAGCTCGCGCAGCAGGTCCTCGCGCAGGTGCCCCGTCTCCTCCACTTCCTGCTCGTGCGGCACGAGCTCTTGTCGCACGAAATCGCGCGTGGTCTTGACGATCAGCTGCTGCTCTTCGGTGAGTGAGAATTGCATCTGTGTCCTCATTGGCGGAAATCGTCGAGACGATTTCCGCGAGACCCTACACATTTCGCCGCGGGCCAGGGAGCGGCCATGGCCTGTGGTCTATTGGCGGAAATCGTCGAGACGATTTCCGCGAGACCCTACACATTTCACCGCGGGCCAGGGAGCGGCCCTGGCCTGCTATGCAGTGCCGGTGGCGGAGCGCTGCTTGCGCGGCTTCGCCGGAATCACCGCGGCTGAGCTCGCCCACTCATGCAGCATGGCGATCTGCAGCCGCATCTGCCCGATCTGCTTCTCCGCCGGCCAATCGCCGCGGCTGGCTACGACGCTTGCCGTCAGGCCGTTCATGAACGTCATGACCGAGCGCAGCACGCTCTCGCGAGCATCCTCCTGCCACTGGGGCCATTCCGGCCACGCCCGGGACAGACAGCGCTCGAACAGCCGCTGATACTCGCGATGGACCCAGGCACTGATCCGCTTCAGGCGCTTGTCGGCCGTGATCTGTCCCCAGAATGCGGTCCAGAAGGCGCACTCGATGTAGCGCTCCTCATCGACGGGCAATGTCTCCATGAGCAGGGCCAACAGGTCGGGCCGCTCGCCCTCGCTGTTGCGCAGCAGCCGCTCGTCGATGCGCCGCAACATGAGCCGCAGGGCCGCGATGATGATGTCCTGCTTGGTCTCGAAGTAGTGAGCCACCATTCCGGTGGTGTAGCCGGCCGCGCGCGCGATGCGCGCGATGGTCGTCTGCTCGAAGCCGCACTCGGCGACCACACGGCAGGCGACCAGAGCGATCTCATCGCGGCGTTTCTCGTGATCGACGATCTTGGGCATGGATGATCAGAGGTTCCCTGAATTGGCGGATCGGCCTGCGCAGCCTGCGGGCGCCGGCAATCCCGCGTGAGCGGCCTGTAGTCTTTGGAGTCGTGCGTGAACGGCGGCTGGCATGGGAGCCGCGTGCCTTTCCCGGGTGTCTACGTGAATGTACAACTGCTCGCAACCGGCGATCAGCGCCTCGTCCTGGCGCCGGTGCAGGCAATGATAAAACCGCACACGCTTGGCATCCAGCTCCAGCATCTGCGTCGTGACGTAAAGCGGATCGAGGGTCTTGGCCTCGGCGACGTGTCGGACGTGCGATTCAACGGTGTACAGGGCCCGTCCCGACTTCCGATAGTCGTCGTCTACGCCCGCCCAGCGAAAGAGCGCGTCGGTTGCATCTCCGAACACCTGCAAATAGCGCGAGTCAGTCATGTGGCCGTTGTAGTCGATCCATTCAGGGCGCACGTAGGTGTCCAACATGCGTACCGGGCGAGCGCTTGCTGCCGCCAAAGCCTCATCGATGCCAATGCTGCTCTTGGCCCCTTGCTGCGCATACAGCTTCTCCTCCAATCCGCGCAACGTCGCCCCCGCGCCGAGATCGAACTGCTTGAGCACCTGCTGGATGGCGAGGAGATACTCGTCCCGCAGCCGCTCGAGCTCACGGATCGAGCGGCCGCCGGCCTGCGCCTGCGTGCCCTCGACCATGCGGTCTATCAGCGCCTCGGTGAGCTCCGGTGCCTCGAGGCGCGTCCAGGGCCACTTCAGGCACGGGCCGAACTGCCGCAGCATGTGCCGCATGCCGCTCTCGCCGCCGGCGAGGTGATAGATGAGGTTCGTGCCCATTCCCGCCCAGCGCAGGCCCGGCCCATAGATGATGGCCTCGTCGAGCTCGCCGGTGCTCGCCACGCCATCGTTGACGAGATGCAGGATCTCCCGCCACAGGGCCTCCTGCAGCCGATCCGTGAGGTGGCCCGGAATCTCGCGCCGCACGCGCAGCGGATGCATGCCGATGTCCGTATAGAAGCGCTCCGCCGCTGCGAGCGTCGCGGGCGTCGTGTGCTTGCCGCCCACCAACTCGACGAGCGGCAGCAGATAGACCGGATTGAACGGATGGGCGACCAGAAACCGCTCGGGCGCAATCATCTCCTGCTGCAGATCCGAAGGCAGGAGCCCCGAGGTGCTCGAGGCGATGACCACGTTCGCGGGCGCCATGCGGCTCGCCTGCGCCAGCACCCGCTGTTTCAGCTCGAGCTGTTCCGGGATGTTCTCCTGGATGAAGTCGACCCCGCGGGCCATGGCCTCGAGATCGGTGGTGAAGGACAGCCGGCCTTCAGGCGGCAGAGGTGCGAGCGTCAGCCGGGACAGCGTCCCGCGGGCGTTATCGACCGCGCCCCGGATCCAGGCCTCCATCTCCGGCCTCGTGTCCATCGCAACGACATCGAAGCCGAGGTGCAGTGCGCGCGCAGCCCAGCCGCCACCGATCACGCCCGTGCCCAGCAGGCCCAGCACCTTCACTTGTCTCATGACCCGCAACCCCGGGGCGCCGCCGCGCTCCGGAATGGAGTGGCCGGCCCTGACGCTTTATAATATAATCATCATAATATAACAAGAGCATCGAGAAGCCCCTGATAATGCCGAAGCGGCCGGGTTGCGAGCCCGGCAACCTTGCCCCGATCATCGCAGCGGCGAACGAGGACCGCATCCCGGTACCCGGGCTCGGCCTCGAAGCTTTCGACCTCACCGGCTGACATCGGGCCGCCCTGCAATTTCAACGTGAGCACTGAGGCGGGACTCAGCTGCGTAAAATACGCCGGCTCGACGGCGCAGAGATACCGCTTTGCTCTGACGTGCAGGCGAACCGGCTCGGCCACCTCGGCACCGAACCATTTGCCCAGCCAGCGCGCACCGGTAGCCTCGTGGTGCGCGTCAACAGTCCACTCCGCGATGTCGTCGGGCACGGTTGCGATCAGATGGCCAATGTCGTGCAACAATGCGGCGGCAATGATCGATGCGCGCGCCCCGTCGAGCTCCGCGAAGTGAGCGGCCTGCAGCGCATGCTCGGTCATCGAGACCGCCTCGCCGAAGTAGGCCCCCGAGCCGCGGGCGCTGTAGAGCGAGAATACCTCCTCGATGACGCTCATCGTGCGGCGGCCGCTTCGGCAAGCAACGCCGCGCGACTGAAGACACTGTCGCGCGTCAGATAGCATCCCTGCAAGTGACGCGGATGCCGGCCCGACGCGAAGCCGGTGCGTCCATGCAGGATCCGCTGATTGTCGAACACCACGAGATCGCCGGCTCGCATCATGAATCGCAGCATGAATCGCGGCTCCCGCAGCAGCATGGCGAATCGCCGATAAGCCCGG
>Ga0134125_10001058_pt1 | contig 34885 bp, 53 predicted proteins | sample KB31751_FD_96464 | JGI IMG/M metagenome (GOLD analysis project Ga0134125, IMG submission 96464) | Terrestrial soil microbial communities with excess Nitrogen fertilizer from Kellogg Biological Station, Michigan, USA - KB3-175-1 | ecosystem: Environmental > Terrestrial > Soil > Unclassified ...
CTGTCACCGCCTCTATTAGCATAGAGTTCATGGATACTTCTGTGTCAAATGAAAGCTTACGCATGAAATGCCATATATCATGCGGCATTCTAAAGTTATAGCTCTTTTGTTTGTCTTGTTTTGTTATTACCATAATGTCATCGCCTCCAAGTGCATTCGTATTATGTAGTTATAATACCATAGCATTGGTTTGGGATAAAGTTTTTTGTGTATTATTTTGTTTTGATCTGGGCATTCAAGGAGAGTTAGGGCATAATGCTTGAAAGGGTTTGTTGTGGGTACATCTTGTTCCCACAACGGGAACTTTTCATTTTTTATTATCGATTGAATGCGACCGACCAAAGTTTTCATTCAATCTATTTACAACCGGATACCAAGTTTTGGTGAATTACGGCTAGTGTATCCTTACAACTGGGTAGATTATATCATGCATTCTCAAGATGACAACATAGACTTAACATTTACTGTTAAAAGAGCAAAGCCACGTTACATAAATATCAGCGAAGACATATACCTGGCATTATCTGGAAAAGCATTAAGGGTATATATTGCTTTGAGGTTTGAGTCCGATTATAGCAAAGACTGTTCATCCGTAGAAAAAAACATAACATTCCTTTGTAACACATCCAAGGTAAAAAGAAGCCATTGCTTTGAAGCATTAAACGAGCTTGAAGATCACGGCCTTCTATTTCGAGAATCAAAACTTGGTAGCCAATCTATTTACTGGGTAGCCTCAGATCTCAACCACTTCAAAGCTAAAGAAGAACCCATCCAGGATATGGACGGGTTAGAGGAACCCGTCCAGCATGTGGACGACCCCGTCCAGCATGTGGATTACATAAACACTAATTCTTTCACTAATAAACCCTATACATATACACTTGAGCAAAAGTTGTACATTAATTCAGGACAGCAAAGACAAGCTTTAATTTTTAGAGAAGACTGTTTGAATGATCCAAAAGCAAAAGAGTTATATGAAAAACTTCCAGAAGATTTTAAGAAAGACAAGTCATTCCAGGATGTGTACGAAGAATGTCTTTCTAATTATGCTACCAAGTTAGAGCCTTTGCTTGTTAGCAAACAAAGGCTACAAGGATGGATAAAAGAAAACATTGAATATCACAAGAAAAAAGAAATTCAAAAACAAAACACTGGGTACGAACAAAGAAAGACAGGAACTAGCAATTATCACGATGCCATGAGCCAAGAGCCAAGCAACGGGAGAGTTACCTATGTCCAATAACGATATTGCAAATCCAAATACAGTGACATATTTAAACAATTTTGTTGATAGGGAATTTGTTATTGGCCTTTTTAACAAATTTGAAATCAAGTATGGAAAGCTTTGGACAGAGAGACTTGGGCCTGGTGGGAACTGGAAGTTATGCATTGATGACTGGGTGCAAGAACTTGGAAAGTTTACCATCAGGCAAGCGACAATAGCCAAAGAAAAGTTTTCTTCCATATATAAGGACTTTCCACCAACGCAACCTCAATTTATCGATCTTTGTTTAAAGGAGACTGGATTACCAGAACCATCAGACATAATTAGATTAATGGTAGCAAAGGATTTCAGCCATCCCCTTGTAAAAATGGTTTATGACAAGATAGGAAATTGGGATCTGCAAAACAGCAAAGACTATGAAATAAGAGAAAAGGTAAAAAACATCTATCATGGATGCCTTGCCGATTTTCAAATAGACCCACAAACCCAATGGGCACGACTTCAAGACTTTCATGCAGAAAAGCTTCGTCAATTACCCCCACCAGACAAAAAACCCAGCACCAAGGAAAGTGCAGCATTCAAGGAATGCATGGCAAAATGCCAGGAAATACTAAAAGGAAAAGGCGTAGAACCAAAAACCTACCGACAATTCGAAGAAGAAAAGATTTCCCCGAGCAACAACGCCTTTGACCCAAAAGTCTATGACGAGTTCCGAGAATATTTGCTATCAATCCCAGAAACAGAAACCATGACATTGCCGCCGAACTATGCCTATAGTCGAATGAAGCTCATAGCACAACGAGAGCAGCCGTATTTCTTACGAAAGGCAGGTTATGACCCAAACCCACCTACTAACGACAAAACGCCTCCTAGGGGGTCTGGTGGTCCTCGTAGAGTGTATCCCAATTATGTCGGTGATTAGTGAACCTCGGGCTATGGATAGCCAGGAAAAACTACCTGTGTACGTTGGTGCGTAAAACCTCTGAGTTATTCGGTGGGGATGATATCGAGTTTCTTAGAGAACATTGCAGGGAGTTGATAGATACGTACTTTGATGAAAGAATCGAAGAGGCTATAAGGTGCTATGAGGCAATCTTGGAAAGCTGCAAATACAGGGCAATGAAAACCACCATACCGGACAACAAAAATGGTTTGACCTGGGAGCTTATGCCGCCGTTTATACCGTACACAGACGAACTAAAGGAGAAATGCAGTGGAATACAAAAATGCAGCGGACTACAAAGATGACTTTTATGACTGGCTAAGGGAAATAACCTGGTTGTTGCCAATGAATATGTCGGTACATGAGGCAAGAATGTTGTACGACAGGAAGATTAAAGATGAAATGGAACAACTAAAGGAGATGGTAATTGAAGCCAACACGAACAGCACACCGGGAGAAAGAAGGGCTTATGTATTCGGAGCGGAAACTCCTAATACCATCAGAAGCAACGGAACAACGATCACTTGTCAAATGGCTAAGCTACCACCCACTTGTTCGTGACTACTTTCTTAAAATCGACAATGAAGGCAAAAGGACAACTATTGAGAAAAAAGGAAAAATTATACCCGTTGGCTTGTTTAATGCATTTAAAATGGGATTAAAACCCGGTGCTGCCGACCTGTTCATTTTTTATCCAACAAAGAAGTATCACGGTTTGTTTCTCGAAGTAAAACGGAGCAAAAAATATACTCCTTCCGAAATGCGAACAGATACCTGGATTGCACAACAGGAGTTTCTAAATAGTGTAAAATCTGTTGGATATGCAGGGGAAGTGTGCTATGGTGTTGAAGATGGTGTTTCAATCGTTGAGGCTTATCTCCTTGCATGACATGATTGTTCATTATTAACTTCCTTAAGTTAGTCGCTCCGTTGTTAGCAGTTCCTTGCGCCCCGAATCAGTCCGGGGCGTCGGGATTAATCGTTTTCTGCTGTCCTTTCCCAGTCGAACTGTGCTGAAAACCTTGACTCTCCTCGGTTCTGCGCTTCTTCTTCGATAAGTTTTTTTAAGTCTTCAAGCTCGTCATCGTCTAGTTCCGAAAGAATGCTTTCTATTTCTTGTAGGTATGTCAATTCTTGATTAATAACGCATTCATTTTTTAATGTAACTGAATAATCGTTATTAACGGTTATTGATGTATTGGGAATTCCTTTTATTAATTCTATTTCTTTAAATTTACTCATTTTCTTCTATCTTTTTGCCGACAGCTATGAAATCACTTATTAATTTTTCTCTTTTCTTTTTTTTTCTTGCTTCTTGTTTTCTTTTTTTCTCTATAAGTTCGTTAAGTTTCTCTGTTATGTTTTTCATCTTTTATCTCCGGTTAGTTAATCGCTTTGTATGATGCCATTATACCATAGCATCACTTTACGTCAACAGTTATTTCAATCTTTTTGCAATTATTTTCTAACATGCTAGTATTTACTTAATAAAACCTTAAGGATCAAGATGCCGAAGTTTTCCCAGGAGTCATTTAGCAAGCTTTCAACCTGCCATGCTGATTTGCAAGCGCTGTTTTATGAGGTCATCAAGAACTTTGATTGCATGATACTTGAGGGATATAGGAACCAGGCAGACCAAGACCTGGCTTTCAAAGAAGGGCGCAGCAAGCTAACTTGGCCTAATGGCAAGCACAACAGACAGCCTTCAATGGCAGTTGATGTAACGCCATATCCTGTAGATTTCAGCAACATTAAGCGATTGTACTGGTTCGCGGGCTATGTTATGGGAATTGCACAAAAGCTTAAAGATGAAGGCAAAATGACCCATTCAGTCAGGCATGGTGGTGATTGGTCGGGAGACAAAGAAAACCTTACCGAGAGCTTTTGTGATATGCAACATTTTGAACTTATCGAGTAGCTTTATGAATATGAGGTTACGCATATGGGTTGGATTAAGAAGAATTTCACGGGTATTAACGCGGCGATCTCGGCATCTGCTATTATGTGCTTTGTTCAGTTTGTTTCTGGTCTGGTGGGGGTATTCCGTACTGGGATTTTTGATGGCGATACGATAGAGAAGCTTCTTGCATCATTTGATGGGTTTGAGTCTGTGATATTGTTTGTTGTTATGATAGTCTTGAACCGTAAAAAGAAGTAAAATTTAATCAATTTGAAAAGAGGAATAATTGAGTGGAAGAGCGTAATCTTGGAGGCCAGCCAACCAAGTTCACTGCTGAAGCACGAGAGAAAATGCTTTATGCGATTAGCAAGGGCGCTCCTTATCAATTGGCCTGTGATTATGCGCGGGTAAGCTTTCAGACATTCCAAAACTGGAAGGCAAAAGCTACTAATGAAAAACTACCTGAGTACATTGAGTTCTTTGAAGACTTAAAACAAGCTCAAGGTGCAACTGCTGTACGATGGTTAGAAAAAATAGACGAAGCGATGGAAGAAGGTACATGGCAGACAGCAGCATGGAAGCTAGAGCGCAGGCAAGGAAGGTACTTTGCACCTCAAGCTGCAATTATCGATGCCAATGAACGAATTGATAAACTTGAAGAAGGATCTACTCGTGAGAAAAGAAAAGGAAATGAAGAAGGACATGAAGATGATGGCAGCAGCTGAGAAGCTTAAACATATGTCTCCTAAGATGCCTAAGCCTTCTAAGAGAAAGGACGGCAAAGAAGACAAGAAGATGATGGGCAACAAAGTACTGACCAAAGCAAAGGGCGATAAATATTAAGGCATAAGCCTTTAAGAGGGAAGGTTTGAAGAACCGTAAAGCGAACTACTAACCGAAGAGTCAGCTTAAAGCAGCCACCAAAGGAGAACATCATGGGCGCTAAATACACATCCAACAAGCCAGATGGCTATATGTCTACACGCAACAATATCTATTTGGAGCGCGAGAGGCTGCAAGAGATTCGAACATTTAAGGAAGCAGGTGCCTGCCGCAATCTTCCCTCTCAAAGCAAAGAGAACTACGGTAAGAAGGAATATACTCGATGAACCATGCAATCCTAAAGGCAATCATGAGCAACCTAGTGCCACTACTCGAAGAAGATTTTGTAAAGCATGAGCCTGAAATGCAGCAAGCATTGTTAGGAGAGGCCAAGGCGTTGTCATTGAAGGTTGATGAATGGCTTAAGAACAAGCTCGCTAAAAAAGGACAATGAAATGCCATTGTTCAAGGGTGCGAAGCCAGGGACACCGAAGTTTAAGCAAAATATAGAGACTGAAATCAAAATAGGCAAAAAGCCTCAAAAGCAAGCAGTGGCAATTGCATTTGCTGAAAGTCGTAAGGGTCGAGGGAAAAGGTAGTGATTACATTTGAAGAGATCAGAAGGGAATTATTGACTGTTGACTCTTTCACTATGGGGGCACTAATGGCTTCTGGTAATGAAGCATTCAGTGTTATACACGAAGCATTGATACTACTTATGAACGATATTGAAAAGGACATCACCAATGGCAACGCTAACAACCAAAGCACGAAAGAAAATCCCTAAATCGGAGTTTGGTTTACCAGGTGAGCGCAAATACCCGATGGAAAATCGTGCTCATGCTGCTAACGCGAAAAGTAGAGCATCCCAAATGGTTAAAAAAGGCAAGCTTTCGGAATCGTCTAAAGATAAGATAGATGCAAAAGCCAATAGGATATTGGGCAATCATTACCCGAGTAGAAAGAAATAAGGATGTTCAATGAACACCATTCCAAATAAGTGGGTTGAGAAGGAACGCAAGAAGCGCGCTCCAGAGACCGCTCCATCGTACACTACAGACCGAACAGACTACTTCAAATACAGCACTCGTAAGCCAAAATCAAGACATGATCCTGCTGCACGTGCCATTTACACTAAGACCCTGCGAGGGGTAAGGCGTTAGATGAATTGCACAGCATGCAATTACCCATCATCAAGAGTCATTGAAACGCGGCAAGATGGCTTCTCTGAGCATATTAGACGCAGACGCGAATGCATTAAATGTGGTGCGCGTTACACAACAATTGAACATGTTCGCGATACTGTAAACAAAGCACCATACAAGACCCCGCCTCCACGCAAGGTATTAGAGAAATGATGACTGCATCATCACTCGCCAAGCGCCTGGAAGACATAGAGGACTCAAGGCGCAAAGGGTCATTACGACACGTAACAATCAACAACCAACGGATGGTAATAAATGGACTTGAACAAGATAAAATCTATGTTCCGACTGCGACCGGTAGTCTTGCTCATAGCGATGACAGCTTTGTTCGCATCATTATGGGCCCTTACGGAAGTGGAAAATCAACGTGGGCAGCTTGCGAGATTGTTAAACGTGCCTGTGAAGTACCCGTGTGGCATTCAGGGAGGCGACGTAGTCGATGGGGAATCGTGCGAAATACCAGCGGGGAACTGTCAACCACTACCCTTGCCACCTGGTTAGCATGGTTTGAAGACCTAGGAGATGTTCGCAAGCGTCAGAAGCCCATAATGACCTATGAGCATACTTTCAATGATGGCCATGGCATTGTAGAGCTTGAACTTCTATTCATTGCTCTAGATAGGCCAGAGGACGTAAGAAAGATAAAGTCCCTAGAGCTTACCGGATGTTACATCAATGAGCTTTCAGAGGTTCCAAAGGCCGCCTTGGCTCACATGAAGGGGCGTGTGAACCGATATCCATCAAAGGCATTTTGCCAGGAGCCATACTGGTCAGGTATCATTGCAGACACAAACCCACCAGAGGACGACCACTGGATTTACAAAGACTTTGAGGAACAAACATTTGAGCATCATAAGCTATTTAAACAACCACCGGGTCTTATTAGGAACGATGGTCGCTGGCAGCGTAATCCTCTCGCTGACAATGCAGACCATCTTCCTGGAAACTATTACGAAATGCTTGCAGAAGGACAATCTCAGGAGTTCATTAAAGTATTTTGTCTTGGCGAGTATGGCTCTGTTGGGTTTGGTAAGCGCGTCTATCCTGAATTTAATCCTGATTTCCATGCTGTAGAATCACTATCCGCAATCCAAGGCGAGCAGTTGATCCTAGGATGGGACTTCGGGCTTACTCCAGCTTGTGTTGTAATGCAATTATCTCCTAGAGGACAGCTTTTGGTACTTAAAGAATACGTGGCAGACGGCATGGGAATAAGAAGCTTTGCGGACTCAATCGTAATTCCAGGACTACTCAAAGACTTCCCATACTGCAAGGTAGGCATGAGTATTGCAGACCCAGCTGGCAACAACCGTAGCGAAATCATAGAGGAGATGTCTTGCATAGGGGAGCTATCATCGCTGGGCATACAAACCCGTGGCGCAAGAACGAACGATATTGACCCACGCCTTGGGTCTGTAAGATACTTCTTAAATAAGTTTGTTGATGGCAAGCCTGGGTTTGTATTGGATAGGCGCAATTGCCCAACACTGTTTAAAGGATTTGTTAAAGACTATGTGTATGCGCGAGTGGCTGTATCGGGTGAGGAGCGTTATAAAGACAAACCGAATAAAAATATGGCCAGTCATCCTATGGACGCTTTGGGCTATGGTTGCTTGGAAATTGCGAGTGATCGTATAGCCATGGACAAGATGGGAGATAAGACGCCTATTGATTACATGAACCCCGTTATGCGTTTATTTTGAACAAAAATTAGGATGTGTTAATGAGAGATACAACAGATTTAGAATTGGCAATTGTTGGTTCAATTATGCTTGATGATACAGATGCGATCATGGTTGTGACGCGCCTGGAGGAAGGATATTTTAGGAGCCACTTAGCGCAAATGATTTTTAAGGCTATAGCTAAACTAGTATCTAGGGATATGCCAATTGATGCGATACTAGTTTCAAGCATTATCATTAGAGACGATCAGGGTGTTGATGAAGGAGATATTTATGAGGTTGCTTCAAAAGCACCTAATCCTAAAAATATTTCTGCTTATGTGTTTGAATTAATATGTCACCGAGAAGAAGATGGAACGATAGAAAAACCCCCTAAATTAAACGGAGAACAACCATGTCAACCCAATCAGAAATAACACTTGTCGTAAACTTTGCAGGTGAGGCCAATGCAATCATCCCGCGCATGTGTCGTCTATACTGCCCAAACAACACACTATCAGAGATTACAGCAGCAGGATACCTGGACAACTATTTGCACACCCAGAACATAAGCCTACTAGATACTGACTTCATAGCGGCAGTGGCATCTAATGGACACCAATGGTACAAAGCCGTGTTTACCGATGGTTCATGCCAATTGACTGTGCTTCCATGAGGTTAATCACAGGCGAGAAAGACAGTTATTTTGCAATTCCCGCTAACCGCATTGACTGGATAAAACTAGAAGATGCGGCAGGAGGGCGCGTATTAATTAAGATTGGTACGGGTGGAGTTGCTCACCATTTCAATTATGATGACAAAGAATCAGCTGATATATTTTACAAAGAAGTAATACAAGCCTTAGAAGAACTATAAACCACAAGGAGCGATAAATGCAGTTACAAGAAGCAATAGAGCAGCTAAAATCAGGCGCAGAACTATACCGCACAGGATGGAACCCACAAGATGGATATATCCGCCTAATGCCTGGAATGAGCCATGTTTGGAAGATTGTATTAAGCCCGACACCAAATGCCGGAAATTACATATTCAGCGTGGAGGACTTAACAGCAAATGACTGGGAACTCTTTTCATTGGCAACACCTTGTGTTGTTGAAGCTGAATTGGTAGAAGAAGCAGCTTAGTAAAAAGGGCGTATAATGCGCCCTTAAATCCATACAAACCCAGGATGGGGAAAATAGCAAATGGAAATCATTGCAGAGCAAATGGAAATTGATGATCTTGAATCCATCAATGAAGAGCTTCTTGCAGAGTTAGCAGCGGCAGGAATTGACGAGGCTGAAGTTTTAAAGAAAGCCCGTGAAGACATGGTCTTATGGGATGGATACTTCGGAGAAAACACAGTCCGCGGCAAGGACGACATGAACTTTGTCATACGTGATCAGTGGTCAGCAGTTGAGCGCTCAGAGTTCAGCCGAACATTCAAACCTGCAATGACCTTTAACAAGCTTTACGACACCACCAAGAAGGTAGTGGGAGAGCAACGCAAGAACAAGCCTGATTTGATGGTGCGCTCATTGACTGGCAAAGCCACTCAGGCACAAATCGACCTACGCGCTGATTTGGTACGCACAATTAGCTATCAATCCCAGAACGACCTCGTATACCAAACAGCATTTAAACAAGCATTAATGATGGGCTATGGGGCTTTTGAGATAGTGCTCGATTACGAGTCCCCGAAGTCTTTTAACCAAGTCATACGCTATGAGCTTATCCCTGACGTTATACGCACCTCATTTGACCCATGCGCTTTAAAGCCACACAAAGGCGATGGTAATTTCTGCGCCAGGCAATACCTCTATACCAAAGAAGAGTTCTATGCGACATACCCTCATGTATTAAACCCAGTTTCTTATTCCGATCCCCGTAGCCTTTTAGACTTCCAATGGGAAACACGAGACACCATCATTGTTTGTAAGTACTCACGCAAAGAATGGTTCCCCGTAAAGCTGTTTTTGCTATCCGATGGAAGAAGCGTTACAGAAGAAGAATGGGAGGACATGCAGCCAGAAATCAAGATGAACGAAGAACTGGCCGCATCAAGTGCAGTAGTGGGCGACATAATACGCAAAGACATCCCCCGCATTGTCGGGGAAAGAATGAGCAAGGACTATAAGATACGACAATACGTGCTCACACAAAACCAAATTATAAAATTTACAGAATGGCCATCTAAGTTCTTGCCAATGATATTCGTAGATGGTGACTCTAACTTTATCAATGGCCAGCAGTATACGCGCTCATTCATCCATGAGGCAAAAGATGCACAAAAGTTTATAAACTATGTAGGCAGCGAGATTGCCGCTGAAATCAAGAACAGAAGGCGCGAGCAGTGGATAGTAACGCCAGACAACATCAAGGGCTTTGAGCAGATGTGGCGCAATCCTGAACTGCAAATCGGGGCACTCGTATCAAACCCAGACCCAAAAACTGGCATGATGCCCCAAAAGCAAGCCCCATGGGAGCTATCACAGACCCTCTTGCAGCAATATCAACGAGGTTCACAGGACATCAGAGAAATATTAGGCTTTAGTGAGAACGAGGCGCTACAAGGGCATGATATGTCTGGGAAGGCGCGTCGCGAGAGAAAGCTTGAGGGCTCCATGTCATGTTATGTATGGTTTGACAACCTAAACCAGGCCATAGAGCAATCAGGGCGTGTAGTCCTCGATTTGCTTCCCGTAATAGCAGGACAAGAAGAGCGACATATGATTGTATCAAAGAAGGACGGGCGTACAGAGCCTATTACTTTGAACAAGATTGTAGGGCAAACCGAAAATGGGGATCCTATACGCGAAAACCAGCTTGATAATGAAGACTATGATGTTGAGATTGATACAGGCCCATCATTCGCCGTTCAAAAAGACATAGCCCTTGAATACTTCCAGACAACAGTTGCGGCAAATCCCCAGGTATTTAACCTGATTGCCGACATATGGGCAGAGAACCTAGACATTCAACAGCGCGAACAGGTCAAGGGAAGGCTTAAAAACCTTGTTCCACCTGAGATAATAGCACAGGAAGAGGGCAAGCAGTTGCCGCCTAAGCCGCCGAGCCCAGAAGAACAGATGATGCAAGGACAGCAACAGCTTATGCAAATGGAAGTACAAGAAAAGATGGCTGAAATCAAGAACAAAATGGAAAAGCTTGAGCTTGATAAGCAAAAAATGAAGCTTGAAGAGGCTGACTTAATGCTTAAAGCCCAGAAGCTACAGCTGGATAGCCAAATGGATGTCTACAACCATCAGGCAGACATTCAGAAGACGAAGCTTGTTCATGGGTTAGACCGTCACAAGCACGAAACCGGGTTTGCAACCGATCTCGCTAAGATACTTGCAGACCTTCATAAGCATTCCAGCCCACAACACAAAGAGACAAAGAAAGATTAAAACCACTACATGTAGCGTAATAATTAATATTTAGTGGCGTTATACTATGAATATCGGGCGCAGGACGCGCTCAGGGTTTCAGGCCGCCGTAGCGCCTAGGGTCAAGGTCAACCGAATGACTGAGACATCAAAGGATGTCGACATGGAGTAGTTGAAATTATGGACGAAGACGAAAACGTTTTAGCCGAAAACAATAGCGGTGATAGCGAAGATGTTGAGAATGGCGGTGTGGGCCCAGGTGATGTCGAGCAGCAAGGAATTGATGACGATGAACAGGGAAGTGGAGAAGATGATAGCCCCACAAGGTCTATCCAGAAAAGGATACACGCCCAGGCCAAAAAGCATGCAAGGGAGATGCGCCAAATGCAGGAGCAACTTATGCACATGCAATCACAATTTGGAAGTGATAGCGCCAATCCTCAACAAACCAACTATCAAAGCAACTCTTACAACTCTCCTGGCCAGCCTAGCGCGCCCAGTATGACGGAAGAAGAGAAGATACATCATGCAGTACGTATAGCGCTTGGTGCCAAAGACCAACAGGAAAAACAAGCGCGTGACGCTGAACGACAAGCCCATGTACATAAGCAGTATCAACGCTTAAATGATGAGTTTGATCGGGCATCTGAACATTACGATGATTTTGACGATGTGGTACGGCAAGAGGATGTGCCATTTACGCCACATGTACGCGACGCTTTGTTGCTCGTTGAAAATCCGGCTGATGTAGCTTATAAACTCGGCAAAAACCGCAAAGAACTCGAACGTATATCTAAACTCCATCCCCTAGACCAGGCACGCGAGGTAAACAAGCTGTCTTTTGCTCTAAGAAGCGGGAACGATGGAAAGCAGTCAAACGCCACGAAATCATCTCCCTTAGGCTCCATAAAGCAAAATCCTGCTCATTCTTCAAATGCCGTTACGGACAAAACACCTCCCTCTGTTATCAGGGCGAGGATGAAGGCTGGCACATGGAAGTGAGCCGGGGACTATGGATTAGACCCTAAACCCCGATCACGCCTAAGTGCCATTTAAAGGAATAAGTGGAGACTTAAGCAATGGCTAATCAATTTATTACTACTGACCTTGTCAGTAATACTGCACTGGCAATGTTTGCCAACAACGCACCTTTTGTAATGACCGCATCGCGTATTTACCAAGATGACTTCGTGTCCTCTGGGTACAAAATAGGTGATACATTACAAGTTAGACGACAAAACCATTTCATCGTTGGAGATGGTAGCGTTGCAACACCACAATCAATTATAGAGACTGTAGAAACTATCGTCATTGCGCATCAATATCACGCGCTGATTGCATACACAATCCAAGATTTGACATTAAGAATTGAGGACTTCTCACGCCTATTCATTGCCCCTGCCATCCAGGAAGTAATTACCCAGATGGAAAAGGACATTGCTAGTGCGGCAGAGCAGGAACTTAACTTCTTCACAGGTACTGCAGGTGTAAGCATCAACTCATTTACTACAGTTGATACCGCTGGTGCCAAGCTCTTAGAACAAGGCGTAAACATCGCAAGTGACGCTTACATGGCCATGACTGTTCGTGATGGTTCAAGCTTAAAGGGCGCGCTCCTGAACAACTTTACCCCTGTGTTTAACGAAGACATCGTACGTTCAAGCGCAATTGGACACTTGTCCTACTTTGACATTTTCCAGTCTCAGAACATCAAGCACCATATTGCGGGAGCAGGACCTCGCCTTCATAGCAGTGACCCATTGCTTGTAAATGGTGCAGTTTCTTCGGGCAACACAATCATTATGGATGGTGCAACTATATCCATTACTGACTACTTTGTGGTTGGGGATGTTATCTCAATTGCAGGTGTTGAATCTGTTAACCCTGTAGGACGTGCCTCAACAGGACAAGACATGCAGTTTGTAGTCACAGCCAATGCAAGCTCAGATGGTGGCGGAAATATCACTGTATCTGTAAGCCCAACAATTATTTCAGATACTTTGAACCCCAACCGTAACGTTAGCAATGCAGTTCCTAACAATGCGCCTGTTACCATGGTTGGTACTCACAATGTAAACGTAGCATACCCAAGCCGCGGGTTAGACATTGTGTGTCCTCCATTGTACAAGCTACAAGTTCCTTACGCCTCTGTTGCTGTAGATCCAGAAACTGGATTGTCTTTGGCTGTTACCCAAACAGGTGACATCTTAGGCTATCAGAACTACATGCGTATAGACTTACTATGTGGCTTTAAATGGCACCAACAATACGCTGTACGTGTACTCTCTTAGAGGCCAGAATTATGCTTACTTGCGTACATAGTCCAATAGAGCCAATGAGGGTAGTCGAAGAACATGAAGCCGAACGCCTAATGAATACAGGCGTTTGGTTTGATTGTCCTTCAAAGGCACAAAAGTACAGGGAAAAGGTAGAGGCTGAAGTTCTAAATGAACCAAAGGCCGCGCCTAAACAAAATGGGAGAAGAAAATGAAAGACAATTCTATGGTGCAAAGCAACAATGCTTTCGTAAAGGCAGAGCAATCCAAGATGAAGAGCAAGATGGGCAATCGCCCAGGTGCCCCAGCTGAAATGAAGCATTTCGATGCCTACATGAGCAACGATGGCGAAGGTGCTCAAGAGTTTGGTCGCAAGCTTTGTAAAGGCATGGATGATGCGTTCCCGTTAAAATAAGTCGATTAAACGTACATGAACATGGTGTCATGTACGTTTTTTTGGTTTTTTTAAACATGAGGAGGCCGCCATGGTTCAAATTGTAAGAACTTTAAACGAGTTAATTATAAACTCCTTGTACCTTATTGGGGAGCTTGGCGTAGGAGAACCAGCCGATTCATTTATGCTGTCATCTGGACTCGAACTTACGAATGAACTACTGGCGCAATTTGCATTAGACAGCATATACATCCCGTATCTTACCGAAGTATCGTTTAACATGGTAACAGGTCAAGCCACCTATACGGTAAGTGACATGATACTTCCGGTAGACGTGCCATATAGCGAAATTGTAGATTTATCGTTTGCAAATTACACAGTACCGAGTGCAGGGCAGGGCATAATTTATCCTCTTCAAATCATAACAAAATCCCAGTATTACAATGTGACGCGCCTTTTGCCACTACAAACACGGCCAGGCTTTATATTCTTAGACAAGCAGCCAGAGTACACAACTGTCACATTATACCCGCAACCCGATCAGCCATATCCTTGTCTATTGGGTGCGAAGCTAATGGTCAGCAGCATGGTTGCAAACCAACCATTGGACAGGCTGCCGCCATTTTATTATGGGTTTTTGAAATATAGCCTTGCACGAAAGTTTTTAAGTTATTATCCATCCGCAAATTGGCCTGAAACCTCAGAGCAAGCTTATCAGGATTATTACAACTCTATAAAGGGCGTAAACGAAACAGATTTGACCATCCGGCCAACGGCAATCCTATCAAGACCAGAACCGTTCTACTGGCAAAACATTTTGGCGTATTAATATGGCGACTAAAGCCGAAGATTATGATTTTGTTGGAAGCTACGACAACCAGCGTGTGCTTCCATTAAGTGCGCAGCGTACAGTAAACCTATTTGAGTACATAGACCCGGAAGGAAAAAAGCCCAAGTGCTTATTGTCTACCGCAGGGCTTGTTAATATTGAACTGGATTTACAATTTGGCACAGGGGGAAGTCGCGCCACATTCGTATTTAAAGATGCCATTTATCAAGTATATGGCGCGGCTGTTTATAAGATAACAGGCTCTACGGGTTTTCTTAGTGCGGCGCACATTGGGGACTTGTCCACCACCACAGGCTATGTGGGCATTGACGCCAACACCTTCCAGGTAATTTTTGTAGATGGTGAAAAAGGGTTTATTTATGACACCCAAACGGTTGTAACTCCTGCATTCTTAGAAATTACTGACACCTCATTCCCAGACAACCCAATTGATGTTTGCTTCATTGATGGGTTTTTCATAGTAGCACACGGTGGCACAAACCAGTTTCAAATGTCCATGTTTAACCAGGGGCTTGTTTGGGGCCCAGACTTCACAACAGGAACAGGAAACGCATTTGTTGCAACAAGTGGGGCATCCCCTGACTTGGTATTGACCACAGGAACGGTACTAAATTATCAAATAGGAACACCTGTACAATTCAATGGCGCGGGAACATTGCCCGTAGGAACCCCTGCAATCTCCAAAGGCGTCACATATTACGTGGTTGGGATTACCGCACCTAACATAATTAGGATTTCGACCACGGTTGGCGGTACACCCATTACTTTTGCAACCGCGGGAACCGCTCCGATATTCGTCACAAACAACGGTCAATTGCAATTAGGAACTATTTCATCCCATCCCGGGAACATTGTGGGGTGTCGCACTCTGCACAGGCGCATATTCCTGTTTTCCGAGAACTATACAGAAGTGTGGGAAAATGCAGGTGCCGGAACAAACCTTCCCATAAGGCGCAACAATTCATTGCTTATGGAAGTAGGGACGCCTGCAATTGGAAGCATTATTGTAGGTTTTGATCGAATGTTCTTCTTGGCGCAAGACAAAGATGGCCTTGCTGGAGTCATGGGGGTAGCAGGTTCCGAGTCAACGCTATTAAGCAATCGAGCCCTTGACTTCCAACTAGCACAATATGCCGCTGACCCATTAACAGGGGTTCGTGACGCCAGAAGTGTCTTAATCAAAGAAAATGGCCTTATTTTCTATCGATTAAACTTTACTCTTGCAAACCATACCTTTGTATTAAACGTCACTATGAGTACGTCAGAATCTCCACTATGGCATGAAGAAGAAGTACTTAATGGCGATAGGCATCCCGCACAAACCCATGCCTACTTTGATGGGGTCAATTATTATGCCGATTACAACCAGAAAAAGTTTTACATGGTAGATGATGAGGTATCAACCAATGATGGCGAGCATATTAGGCGCATGCGTATAGGCAAGCAAATGACACCTGGTGGCTATAATCGTTTGCGAATTGACAGGTGGCAATTAGATCTTCTTCAAGGACAAAAGGACATACTTAGGCGCGTTGATGTGACCCTAGATACTGAGGATAGCCAAGCAATTACTACAGAAACCGATATTGATCTCATACTTGATCAGGGCACATTAATAGGCGGGAGCCAGCCTGTTGTTTACCTTTCTTATTCCAAAGACGGAGGCCAAACCTATGGCTTTCAACAACAAGGACTTATGGGAAAGTTAGGAGAACGCACCTACCGTACAGTTTGGCGTAAATTAGGTACTACCCCGAGAGGCCAAGGATATGTTCCAAAAGTAGAGTTTTACGCCGACTATCCCTTTGTTGTATTGGGGGCTGCGTGGGCTTTTGAAGTATTGCCGGAGTAGCTTATGGCCAGAGACTTAGACAACTTTCCAACATATGACCCATTGGTAAAGGACGGGGTATATTTAAGCAATGTTTGGTCTGATTTCATGGCTAGTTTTGTAGAGTCATTGCGCGAATACTTATCATTGCATGGGATATTTGTGCCTATCTTGACCCAAGAGCAACGAGATGCAATACAAGCCCCTGTAGAAGGGCAAATGATTTATGTGTTTAATACGAGCCTCCCTGGGTTGCCTCGTACGGCACAATTACAGGTTTGGAAAGTCACGGCAGACGTTGGCCAGTGGAACGTTATCGTATAGAATGAATTATTAATCTCAAGGAGTGAGATATGGATTTTGGAGGCGGTGGTTTTTGGGGCGGTGCAGGCCAGTTTTTAAACGGAATGTTTGGAAATTCTGGAAAGCCCTACGATAAGGCAGCCCAACAATATCAAGACTGGACAAACAAGGGCGCCCAAGTAAACGCGCCTTTCTTTAATGCAGGCGCAGGAGCAATCCCTGATTATCAAAATTGGCTTCAGGGACAAAAAGACCCAAGTCAATTTATAAACAACCTAATGGGCGGTTATAGTGAAAGTCCATATGCGCACAATCTACAAAACCAAAACATAAACGCCGGGAACAATTTTGCATCAGCCAATGGACTTACTGGCAGTTCCGCCATGGCGCAACAATTACAACAAAATGCCAACAACATATCATCAGGGGATATGAATTCCTGGTTACAAAATGTATTAGGAATAAATAGCCAATATGGTGCCGGGCAACAAAACCTGATGAACATGGGGCAGAATGCCGCCAATTCATTGACCAACCTTTATAACAATATGGGTGAGCGCATGGGTAATGCTGCCTTCGGTGCTGAAAAAGGTCGCCAGCATGACAAAAGCAATATGTGGGGCGGTCTTTTTAACATGTTTTTTTAAGGGATTGAAATGCCATTACCATTACCAGGTGAATTTGAAGATTTTGTAAGTGGTGCCTCCAGAGGGAATGCACTTAAAAACCTTATGGCACAGAGAAGGTATAATGAGGCCAAGGCAAATTATGGACCCCAAACACTAATGGCAGAAGCCGCCTCAAAACTTGCCTATGCAAACCTTATGGGGCCACAGTTTCTAGCAAAGGCCATGCAAGACCCAATGTTCATGGGAAACATGACAGAAGAACAAAAATCCGAGATTGCCCGCATAGTTCATGGCGCAGGAACTGGTCAAGGAACGGGAGGAAACTTCTTAAGTCTAATGCCTGGACAACCACAAAACCAAACTAATTCAACGGGGTTTATACCGTCTGCCATAAACCATCTTAAAAACTTATTTGGCATGGGTACACCACAACCAACACAGCAAGGGATGTCAAGAAATGCAATTGTAAATCCTATGCCACAAAGACAGGCTGTTCCACAACAGGCACAACAAAGTATAGCACAAGTAGGTTCGTATGTTGATGATAATGGCAATCCGGTTGATGAAAATGGGGATTCTATTCCCACGCCTGTGACACCAGAAGAAGCCGCTTCTTTGCAAGCTCAAAACGATGCAGGGAATCCTCCTTCCAAACCAATTAAAATGACTGTAAATACAGGAAACAAGGCACCTATTAAAGAAGGGGCTTATGAAACAAAGGGAGGGAAATACCAGGGAAGATTCGAAGAAGAAAAGGAAATGGGCAAGATTAGGGCAAAACAACGATCGGAACTTGATAATCAGATTGAGCAGGCCATTGCATCAGAAGCACCCGTAAAGCATTTGGGGGAAATAATAAAAAACCCGATGTTCCAAAATATGAGAAAATTTCCCTGGTTCCAGAAGCTGCAATTAGGAATGAAAGCAACTAACGGTACTCGTGAAGAGCAAAAACTAATTGGTGATTTTCAAACAACAGCGATGAAGGCAGTAGCGGAAACAATTAAGAGTTTTGGCGGTAGAATATTAGACAAAGAGGTAACACTTGCCAATGATATGAAGATAAGCCCGAATGACACGATTGGGGTAATCATTGGTAAATACCCCTCCATTGTTGCCTTTAATGAAATGACAAAGCAAAGGGCAAGCATAGCTAGTAAAATAATGAAAGATGAAGGGGCTAGCAAAGGGGAGGCTTTACAAAGAGCAGACAAGCAAGTTGACGGGGAAGCCATAAGAGCAAGAGTTGAAAAAGATATAGAGGGCTACCCAAACCACGATGACATTAAATATACAGCAAAAGAGCTGGGTATAACCGAAGCAGAAGTAATCAAAAGATTAAAAGCTAAGGGTAAATATCATGCCTAGAAATTTACTTTCCGATGATACGACTCCTCAATATGCGCCTAGGCAACCTAGAAACCTATTGCTTGATGAAGAACCTAAAGAAGGTCTTAGCACATCTTTAATGATGGCATTGCCACGTATTGCAGAAGATGTTGGAACAAAGGCCAACGAATTCTTTGGTAAGCTTCCTGGATACTACGAGAAGGCAAAAACAGAAGTTCCGGCAGCCATGGATTTAATTCATAAAAATAAAAATGCCGGACATCGATTAGGACAAGCAGCAGCGGGAGGGTTAGAATTTGCAAATTCCCTTTATCAATTGCCAGTCGCATTAAATAAATACTTTGAAGACAGATTGCATCTTGCTCCAAGAGGTTCTAATCAGTTATTACAAAAAATGTTTCCAAGTGCTCAAGGGCTTATTGAAAAAGGCTTTGACCAACCAAAATACCCAGGTGAAGCACTTACAAGGCAATGGCCTCAAGTAGTTCCCGCAGTGAACGCTCTAGGTAAACTGGGAATGGGTATTGGTAGGTTTGTTAAAAAAATACCTCCTTCAAATGCTTTCAGGGGCAATTTAACACCAGAAGAACTAGCAGAGAATCTGCGTATCACCCAAGGAACTGAAACAGGATTAGGGGACGTTATTGGTTCCCCTTGGCTTAAACGCATGTATGAAAATGTTGTTGCCAAAGTTCCATTTGCAGGCGTTACAGAATCCATGCAACGCAATGCAGGAAATATCATTAATAGAGGTCATAACATCATAGATGAGATTGGAGGCGGTAGAGACATTACAAATCTTGACCAATATTTAAATGATGCCCTTAAAGAATCCTATGAAACTCATCAGTTTGATAAAAATGCTGGATATAAAGAAGTAAATGATATTGCAAATAAAATCAAACTCAAATTAGATTTGCCAAACTTTGCCAAAGAAGCATCTAAATATAAAAATGCTATAGAAGAAACAAATATTTTAAAATATGAACCAGAAATGCAAAAACTAATGCATAAAATTGGTAGATATGAAACCCCTGTAAAAACAGAAACAAAAACAGGCAAAATTATAGATGAATTTGGAAATCCCATACTAAATGAGACAATGCATACATACCCAACTCTTGAAGAAGCAAATTTGCTTAAAGGAAAATTAAACGAACTGTCCAGGCAACATGGATCCTCTCCAAGCCCGTCTGATAGACACCTAGCCAAGGTATTTGGCGGACTTTCAAGAACCCTTAAAACAGATATACAAAATTCTATTGAAAAATCAGGCCATGAAGGGCTAAAAGGGAAGTATAAGCAATCAGAAGAACATTATGCTAAGAAATTCTCCCCATTCCTTGATAAACAAATCTATAAGTTTATTAATGGAAATGCCGATCCTGAAACACTAGTATCATCATTTATAAAAACCGGAAAGTCCACAGACCGAGCAAACCTAATTAATAAGCTTAACCAAAAACTTCCCCTGGAAGACAGGAATTTATTAGGATATACATATCTACAAAGGGCAATGGACGAAAACAATGTTCTTAACCCCATGAAGCTTAAGACGCTATTAAGCAAAAATGCATTAGGAAACAAGCAATTTGAAGCCTTGTTTCCCGATCCAAAAATGAGAAATGCATTAAGAGATTATGTAAAACTTGTTGGAATGAACACCAAGGGACTAAACTTGATGCATAATCCAGAAACAGGCCAAATGGCCATGGACTTACTGCCTTTGATATCTAAGTCTCCTGCAAAATTGGCTGCAAAATTAATAGGCGCGCCTTATGTTGGTAAAAAATTAAGCTCAGAGAAGACCAGAACCAATCTTGTAAATAAGATGATAAAGAAATCAAAGTAAAAGTAGTATAAAATAATTGAAACATCACAAGGACTCGTGATACATGGCATCAACATTCAGCATAGCCCCAGAACCATTCTGGTATATCGTAAACCAAGCAGGGACTTCTGCGGGTGGTGCAAAGTTATATACAAGACGCGCCTTAAACCATGATGAAGACAAGCTAACATATCAAGATGCCGCCGGTAACGTCCCCTGGACAAACCCAATAATCTTTGGGCTAAACGGTGTTGCCCCGGGGCCTATATTTTGGGAATTTGATGATGCCCAGCCTGATGAGCTATATTACATATTTGTAAATGACGCTGAAGGCAATCTTCTTTGGGACATGAACAACTTTTCAGGCCAAGGAGGAAGTGGTGGAGGTGGGGATACAACAACGTTCCTTCCTCTTATAAACTACATCACCAACAACCAGTTTATTGATCATATAGATGACACCACCAACCCGGGCACAAACCTTGTTATCGCACCCTCCAACCATAAGGGATTTACGCCTTCCCCCACAGCAGTAACACCTGTTATTGGCACATGGGGGGCAGTGGGTAGTGATATACGATTTGTTAAAAATGCTGCGGGAACCCCAGGTACAGATTCTATAACATTTGTTACCTTTGCGCTTGCCGATCCTGCCATGGGTTCATCGGATGTGACCCCCGTTGAATATGTTAAATACACATGTTCAGGAGCCGCTACTGGTGAGACTTTCAAGGCATTTCAATTTCCGATAACCCAAAAGGTAAAGAACCTTTCGAACCAATTAATGACATTTAAAGTTTGGGCAAAGGTTGCCGCAACGGCAAAAACCCTGCAAGTATTTGTTCGCCAATACTTTGGTTCAAATACGGCTGTTGCAAGTGCTGAAGTCCATCAACAAGTAGGAACAATAAGTCTCACAACCACGTGGACTGAATATACCATTTCATTAACAATCCCCACCGTTGCTGGTGGAACACTAGGTGCTGTAGGTTCTCAAACTGATGACGATGCCTTGTACATACAGCTTGGAATGCCCCTAGATCAGACCTCCGAGATATGGTTCATAAAGCCCAAGCTTTATTTAGGAACTATCACCAATAGCAAAGAATTTGATGAATACGACGAAATATACTCAATCACAACCACTGCAAGAACGGGTGATATTAGAGTAAGCCTTACGCCTAACCCTCCAAGGGGTTGGGTGGCCATGAACGATACATCTATTGGTAATGTGGGATCGGGTGCCACGGGTCGCGCCAACAAAGACACCTTCCAGCTTTATTCAACGATTTATACATGCGTAAGCAACACGTACGCCCCTGTATCCGGCGGAAGAAGCGGTGGCGGGACTACAATGGCAGATGCCATTACAGACTTTCTAGCTAACAAAACCTTAACATTGCCATCTTCATTAGGGCGCGCGCTCGCCGCTGCCGGAAATGGCGCAGGGCTTACCGCAAGGCCATTAGGCTCTACTGATGGATCTGAAACAAGTAGCGGACTGGTAAGCCATAACCACCCACTATCATTCGTTGCACTGACATTGACAAACGTCCAAGCAGGAGCGGGTGCTCAAGCGCTTGTACCAAATATTGGCGGGATAGTATCAAATAATCCTGTGACCGTTGCAACCCAAGGGAGCGGCGCGTCTTTTAGCATAATGCAGCCCACGAGCTTCTTTAATGTGTTTATAAAACTGTAGAAATAGGAGCCATAAATGGCAGTTCAATTAGTACAAGTTCCAGCTTTAGACCCAAATGCCTACACGGGACCAACGCGAGTTATGGCAGGTGTAGCACGCACAGGCACCGTAACTCTGGATACCCTCTATGGTGCAAATGGTTCAGTAGAATTCGCACGTTGGCTATACGTAGGAGTCACAGGAACCATATCCTATAGAAAATGGGATGGAACCGATCAATCTTTAGTAGGATTAGCCGCAGGGGTATGGCATCCAATTTATTCAATCCAAGTAAATACAGCTGGAACTACTGCAACAAGCATAGTGTGGGGAAGTTAATAAACTTCAAATTTAACAATAGAAAAGGACTTTAAAATGACTACAACGTTTTCACAAACCGTGATTTCCCCATGGCTAACACCTGTGAGGTTAGCATCTACATCAAACATTGCTGGAACTTATTACAATGGTCCTGCTAACAATGGTGTTGGTGCAACACTTACAATTGCAGCCTCATCATTAACGGTTGATAGTGTCGTGGCGGCAGTTGGTGACAGGATATTACTACAGACCCAAACCAATACCTATGAACAAGGCATCTATGTAGTAACAAGCATTGCAAGTACGGTTGTATTGACCCGCTCAGAAGACATGCAATCTATTGAACAGCTAAAAGCAGGGTTCTACGTTGCAGTTGGTGCGGGCTCTGTAAGCGCTGGCAACTTCTACACCTTAGTAGAGCCATTGCCACAACGCTTAGGCATTGATGCAATGGTATTTAATGCCGATCCATCCGCAGGGGGGGTTACCTTTTCAGGTCCCGCATCAACTGCTAATGCATTGGCAGTATTCAGCGATACTTCAGGCAACCTAAAAGCTGCAAGCACTAATACTACTATTGGACAACCTCTAGCGGTAACAGGCGCACTGTCTTCTACTACAACCGTTACTTCCGGTACTAGCATGGCGGCAACTACCAGCATGACCGCAGGTACTACTATTACAGCCACAGCGGGAGCTATCTCAAGTGGTGTGTCAACTGGTGGGTTTGTAGGCCTTGTTAAAGCATTCCCAACAACAGCCACAAGCGGCTTTATAGCCATTCAGGGCGCCGTCAACGGAAGCGGCAACTTCGGCACAACAATAAGCAATGCAACTACCCAAGGCCAAGCCCAGGTGGTTACTGTTCCTAATGCAGGGGCTGCCACTGCCAACTTCTTGCTTGACACAGGCACAGGAGCCACAGCCACTATAACCAATATAAGCACAGGTGCTACCCCTGTTCCTTTGGTAGACCCAGGTAGCTGTACTATTACAGCAGCCGCAGGTGCCGCCAATACTGCAACAGTTACCGTACAGCTTAAGGATGGTGCAGGTACTAATATTGCCAGGAGTGTTGCCTTTAGGGTCTACGCCTCTTCTGCTGCCGACGGTCTTACACTTGCATCTGCTGCTTCAACTGGTTTTTCTGTTGCATCTGGTGGCTTGAGCCTTGCAAATGGTACAGCCGTAACAACGCAAATAAGTTGTATGTCTAGTGCTACAGGAGGTTGCGTATTGAGCCTACTTGATACGGGTAAGCAAACAAGCTATCTAGTATTAGTACTTCCAAGTGGCAATAAAATCTCTGCTCAACTGTCAGCAGGTTCTTACGGTTAGTAGAATACAAGGGAGGGTCAAATACCCTCCCCATTTTTAAAAGGACTTAAGATGCAGGGTGCATACGGTGGTTTATTAATTATTATAGATTATGCAGGAGGAAGTGCAGCCCCTGAGCAATTCTTTCTTATAACCCACACAAACCTTGATATTTTGACACAGTTGTCACAACGGATTTTTATACACCATTAAAGGATTAATATGGCAGGGACGTTTATAGATGCATTGCCAGCAGTAGTTACCGCACAATTGACGGACGTTTTTCCCGTGGACCAATTGCCGGGACCCGTAACAAAGCAAGAGTCTAACGCCCAGCTCTTAAGCCTGTTTCAGGCCAATGGTCAGGCATTGACAGAGGTAAATGATACTAACGTCACAATGACACTAGGTGGCAGCCCAACGACCGCCCTTCTAAATGCAACCTCCATGACCCTGGGATGGACTGGACAGCTTGCAGTCCCTCGAGGGGGAACAGGCAATTCCACTTTTACGGCCTATTCATTAATTTGCGCAGGCACGAGTGCAACAGGTGCTTTTCAGAACGTAGTAGGAACGGGAACCTTAAACCAAGCTCTGATATCTAATGGACCAGGAGCCTTGCCTAGTTGGCAAACCATAGACTTAGTAGTGCCCGCGGCACTCACAAAGACCGATGATACCAACGTTACTTTAACACTGGGTGGCACGCCTGCAACAGCATTGCTTCAAGCAACCTCCTTAACACTAGGCTGGACGGGAACGCTCTCTCCAACTCGCGGTGGTACAGGAATTGGGACTTATGTCCTTGGTGATACGCTATATGGATCAGGAGTTAATACACTTGCAAAGTTGTCTGGAAATATAACCTCAAACATCCAATATCTAGCCCAAACAGGTACAGGTGCGGTCAGCGCTGCTCCCGTATGGACCACTATATCAGGTGGAGACATAACAGGTGCCGCTCTTACCAAGGTCGACGATACAAACGTAACTTTAACTCTTGGTGGCACACCAAGCACCGCCCTTTTAAGGGCTGCTAGCATCACGGCTGGCTGGACGGGAACATTAGCAGCAACTCGTGGAGGAACTGCGCAATCTACTTACGCCACAGGCGATACGCTCTATGCAAGTGCCGCAAATACATTGTCTAAACTGACGGGAAACATAACCACTGGAAAGCAATATCTCTCTCAAACAGGAACGGGGGCTGCTTCCCAACCACCTGCCTGGGCAACAATAAGTGGTTCTGATATTACAGGCGCGGCACTGACTAAAGCTGATGATACCAATGTGACTTTGACATTAGGAGGAAGCCCTACAACTGCTTTATTAAATGCATCAAGCATTACAGCGGGATGGACAGGGCAGCTTGGCCTTACGCGCGGAGGAACAGCCGCAAGCCTAACAGCAAGCAATGGTGGAATTGTCTATAGCACAGCAAGCGCCCTGGCCATATTAGCAGGAACAGCCACAGCAGGGCAGATGCTACAGTCTGGGTCAAGCACCACTCCCGCTTGGTCTACTAGCACCTATCCTGCAACAAATGCTATCAATACGCTTCTTTATGCATCTAGCGCGAATGTAATGGCAGCACTGCCGACGGCTAATAGCTCTATATTAGTTACTAATAGCTCTGGAGTGCCTGCCTGGGGTACTACATTACCAGCATTCACAACCTCTTCCATTACCTTTAGCCCAACGACTGGAGGTATTGTAGGCACTCCCACGAACGATAATGCAGCGGCCGGAAAGGTTGGGGAGTTTGTGACGAGTAATGTTGCCGCAGGATCGGCAACATCAATAAGCAGCGCTACTGCTACAAATTTGACCAGCATAAGTTTGACCGCGGGGGATTGGGACGTGTGGGGCAATATACGGCTTGCATCAACCGGATTAAATGCAGCTGCTGATGTCTGGATAAGCACCACCTCAGCAACTTTGCCAGATGCATCACTAAGAAATGGAATTGTAGTTACACATACTGCTGTGGCCTTGAGCGCTCCTACAGTTCGATTGTCTCTAAGTGGCACGACTACCGTCTATATATCGGCTCAGATAACAATAACTTCAGGCACATCTACGCAATGCGGAACACTTTCAGCAAGACGTGTAAGGTAAAATATGAGAAGCTCTCTATTTTTAACAAATAGGGCAATAGAATGACGGACACGGTATTAGATGCTATAAGAGACTTAAAGGAATGGAATGAAGGGCGATTAGAAAGAATACGAATTGCCCTTGATCATAATCTTGAAAAAGAAAATAGAGAATTTTGGGAAGCCAGACTTAAACATGCACTTATGCTAAAAGAAACATTAAAATTGGATTAGTAGCACAATATATTATAAGGAAATAATATGGGTATTAAAATTAGTGCATTGCCATCAATAGCCATACCAGCCTTAACAGACGTATTTCCAGTAGTGCAGGCTGGCGTGACTTACAAAGAAACAGTGCAACAATTGTCGGATTTAATAGGAGGTGTTGTTTCTGGAAGCATCATAGGGACTGCCAATCAAATAATTGTGACCCCAGGTGTTGGAAATGTAACCCTTAGCACCCCTCAAGACATAGCAACAACGAGCAATGTAACATTTGGCAGCGTAACCTTTAGTCCAACCACAAAAGGAATAGTAGGGACTCCAACTAACAACAATGCAGCACCGGGATTTGTTGGTGAGTTTATTAGTAGCACTATTTTAAATGGATCTGCAGTTTCTTTCACAACAGGCGTCACACAGGATTTGACCAGTATTAGCTTGACCGCTGGGGATTGGGATGTCTTCGCGAATGTTTGGCTTAATGCTGCGACGAGCACATCAAATATAGCATGTTGGATAAGCTCTACTTCTGCAACTCCTTCAGATGAGGCTTTTCAAAATATTACCTTCCCATCTGGGGTTTCTATGGTTTTGGGTGCAACAGCACCCTATAGAAGATTTAGCTTATCAGGAGGAGCCACAGTATATATATCTGCAAACGTATCAGGGGTTGGCGCTCTTACCTGTTCCGGAGGAATCTACGCGCGTCGTGTAAGATAATATTTCTTCAATAGACTCTTTTATATCAGTGTATTTGTCTACGTCAATGTAGAAGTTTGGGTCTTGAACATCCATTTCAAGTCCATCAACATCATAAAATCGCATGTTTATGGCCTTAAAAATTTGTGGATGCTACACTATTTGTTTTCTTTAAGCAAATTGCATTTTTTATTGCAGTCATCACAAAGATAAGATGGCTTTTGTCCATGCGACATTATGTTCCATGCGGCATGGTCTTTTGGGGAAAGCTTTAAATTGCCACATATTATCCAAACTCGTGATTTACAGCAGTCGCTTAGCATCTTCGTCCTTATTAAATTCCCATTCTGGTTTTTTAGCATAACGGCCAAGTATTTTATAGATTGTCATGCGAGAAACTTTAAGGGCACTTGCTGTCTTTCTGACGCTTTCCCCGTCCTCGATCATTGCCTTGGCCTTGGACACTAAAGCATCTGTGACCTTTGAAGGTCGTCCTCCTGTGCGACCAGCTTTCTTTGCAGCATCTATCCCTTCGCGTTGACGGGCTTTTATCATTGTCCGTTCAAACTCTGCAAAAGACCCCATCATATTAAGCATAAGGGTAGAAAACGCATCCTTTTTTCCTGTAAAGGAAAGATTTTCTTTGATAAACCGAACCTCGACTCCTTTTGTGATCAAAGAATCTACTATTTCCTGTAGGTCACGCAAATTTCTTGCTAGTCTGTCAATGCTTTCAACGACTAGAACATCCCCTTGTCTAACATAAGCCATGCAATCGGCAAGTCCTTGTCTATCTTTGGATGATCCGCTCATTTTGTCGACAAACTCCTTGTCTAGTTTAATGTCCGCTAATTGCCTTGCTGTGTTTTGGGTATTTGTTGATACTCGGATATAACCTACAACTTGACTATTCATGATTTGTTCTTTTATGGTCTTTTCGAATGTCTATTCCTTTGGATGCTTTCTCTATTGCGAAAGCCATGCAATGAAAACCTATGTCTTTTAGACATATCTTTAGGTCTTTGTCTACTGTGATAATTCCACCTCTTACGAGGCAATTAAAGTCTTCTTCATCTAAACTAATATACTTCATTTGAATTCCTTTAGTTCTTCTGATTGCTGGTTAGTAATTATCTCTAAAATCATACAGACGTCATCCAAGGATCTCTCTCCTTGGATGGATAAGGTTTTCATTTCCTTAGAAATAAGTAATTCCCTACGATATTCATTTGAAAAGTGAATCAATTGCATTATTTGTTTTTCACTGATTATCATTAAGTCATTCTCGCACATCGATCACATATTTTTGTTAAGCATTCTCCATCGCCAGGACATTCATGATCGCAATATTTATCGATCATTGATTGTATTTTGTTATACAAGGCATCGTCATCAATAGGATGACCGGCAATTGCTATAGTTCCCATCATTTCATATAAATATTCAAGCTCCTCTTTAGTAAAATCATTCATGTAAAAAACCGGCCTCTTATGCTTTCTATGGCTCTTACAGCATCTGAAAGCATTTCGTCAGCACCACTCCTGTCCCCATTCTTTATCTTTCTTATAGCAAGCAATCTGGATACTGTCAGAATGTCTTCTAGTTCATTTAGTTCAAGTAAAATCATTTCCATCTCGAAGTCATTCATAATCAAAACCAATGAAAGCCATGGGCCATGACAGCAGCCAAGCCACAAATAATAGTCACTAGAAACCTAAAGTCATATTTCATTTCCTTGCGTACGTCCTTAATTTCTTCCTTGACCTCAAGTATGTTTTTCTCAATTCTGTTTAAGGTATCATTAACAAATATGATTGACTGCTCTAGGCACGCAACCTTGGTCTCTATATGCAATGGATATTCTGAAACACTATCTTCTGCTTTTTTCTTCAAGTTTGACTCCCTTAATAAAGTTGACAATAGGAAAGAATTGCACTTCCTCGTTAACCACCGATACCAAAGACGACTAGAATGTTTCATCGTCAATACATGGGCATCACTCATACCCCCATAGACCCTCTATCAGCTAACCAAGATTCTATGGCCTCTTGTTCGCGTCACTGTCCGCGATGCTATTGTCATAATTGGTTGACAACCCGACAGTACTGCCCTGTCTAGCCCACTCCCGCCTGGCATCACGTGGGCATTACCAGGCACTCTTCAGGATACGTTTCGCTCAACGCCGCGATTGTCATAATAAAAATAGTGACCGGAAGGATTGAACTTTCATCAATCAGATGGAGATATAACGTTCTATCTTTATCCACGGCATGGCTTAATGCTGCATCAGTTTTCATGCTTCTTCACGGTTAAAATGAGTATACCACATTATTTGACATAGTCAACAATTATAATGTAACTAAGATTTCAAGGGATGTAACTGAGATGGGTAAATTAATTTGTTAGGAAGTATACTTTATTACACATCATCAAACCATTTTTTGAGAGCCAGGAAATCTTCTGGTTTTAGTTGATACCCAGGAAATGGCGTTCTGTCATTTATTTGTATAACATCTAAACTTATAATTTTTCCTTCATCTGATATGATCAACATTTGCAATTTCATATCTGCAAAATCTGCGCCAAAATATATTTTCATCTAATTAAATTTCTGGGTTTCAAATACCACATGCGATTGCTGGTTTGTAATATAATTTATGAGTTGATCGATGCTTTGAATTAACTTTTCAGGCTCTCCTTCTGCTGTACCCATTGAAATTGCTAATTCTATCTTTGACCTATAATCTAAAGCTATTCTAATTAGTTGCATGACCTGTCTTTCTGTTATTTTCATTTAATCCTCAAAATAAAAAAGCCCTTCCGTTTGAACTTAGATGCGAACATGCAAGGCTAGAGGTTTGAAGGGCTTATAGGGTGGCGATCCTCTATTACAAGTCAGATTTGAACTGACGACCAACCCACGGTCGTGGTTTGCTCTACCCGTCTGAGCTACTGCAATTAACATTAGACTTTCTTGTCAACATCATCTTAAGCTAATGCCGCCATTACTTGTCACCTGCCACAAGGTGCTACCTCATGAAAGATTCGCCATAAGTGTGCGGGGTTTTCAGCCCGCATCCATCTCTAGTATTCCCGATGCTGGAAGTCAAGAATTCCATATAAGCATCTTCGTATCGAAGTATGACCTTGCGTCTCAAGACTTAGCCTAGGTTGGATTGAGTCTCGTCCAAAGCCTCAAGGGCTTTAGTTAGTTCTAAATTATAGTTTATGTTGTCTGGGGTCAAGTCGCCTTCGTCCATGTGGTAAGTCAATGCTTTTAAGAAAGTGTACGCCTTCTGGATGGCTATGGGGTTACGTGCTTTGACGCTGCGCTCCATATTGTCAATGAATCTGTGAATATTCTTTAGTTCTCGCAATACACCAAGGCGCATTTTGTTTAAATCATTCACCTTTTATGTCTTTATATTTGACCATTAAATAGTCCATCATACATTCAAATATACAAAAATGCATTTCTTGGTTTAGGTATTCTGAGTTTGGACACTCGTAAATTACTGTCCAAGACTGTGCAAACTTAGGAGGCCACATTGGTTGGCTTAATATTTCTTTATTGCAGTGGTCGCAGGTTGTTTTTGTAGTTCTCGTCATTCACTGGCGCCCGTATAAACTTCAGTTTTTATTTCACTCTTTGGTTTCTTCCCGCACACCAAGCAATTACCAATTGTTTTTTTATAGTGTGCCAATCCATTGTCTAGCTTTCCCATATACTGTATGTTTTCTTCATACGCATGGCCTATCAAAAAACAAGCAATCCTTTTAAGCATTGTCTCTCCTAGAAAAAAAACATTGATACACCACATAATAATAGGGATGCGTCAATATAATCAAACTCCATTTCTAAATAGATCCTAGCCAAACAAAGCATCCCACATGACATGCCTATTATATGGTTCCAGATCATTTTGGTTCGCCGCAAAAATACCCATAGCTAACCGGATATGGTTTTCCATGCATTTTCTGAATACCTCTAAGCTGCGAGAGTTCTTTTCTAAGCATCTTGCGACCACATTTGTTAGTACAACCAGGACTTGCACAGAATGTTTTGTCTTTGAAAGTCATATTAATTAGAATCCAAAGTCACACACATTACATTTCTTAAATGATATCCATTGCACACGGGACACCTATCTTGTTTGTGCGGTGGCCATTGTTGTTGCAGACCTGGGTCTTTAAGTAATTTCTCTAAATACGATGGTCTATCAATCGGCTGACAAGAACAAAATGGTGTAAGAGGCGCATTTATTCGATGGCATCGAGGACATTCCCATGGGTTCATTTATAAATAGCCTCATCTGTTCCCTTGTACAGAAGGTCAAGCACTTCTTTAATTCCTTCAATTCTATCAAATGGTATTCCATCATCACCAGACAATTCAATCAAGGTTCCAGTAGCAAGGCCAAGAAGAAAGCAAACCCTATTAAGCTTGTGTACTAACATTTCATGTTCATTCATTTTTCTTTCAATCCCGCCAATGTTCCTGCATATTTCTCCTGTACTTTGCTCATAGCAGTCTCTGCCTCAATGTCGCAAAGCTCACGCCTTAACATATTAATAATATCAATATGATCATGGTTTAGTTTTATAGCAATAATGTTTAACGCTTCGTGTAGTTTTACGCTGTCTATTTGCATTTATCTGTCCTTAAGCGGCTGCTTTTTTCAAGGGGTTTATTATTTCAAACTTAGTGCCGTTATATACAAATTCATTGGAACCTCTAAGGTGCTTTTCCACATCAAAATCGATTCCTGATTTCATGCGCCTTTGGTGGGCATTTACCCAGTGAAGTATAGGCCGCTTCCTTCCTGTTTCTGTCATGGGAAGCTCTCTTGAATAAAACAAGCTCTTGATTTGCTCTTCGTGTACTGCGAAGGTGGCCTTAGCAATCCCTTCTTTGGCCAAAACGTTCCAAAGAAAACGCCTATCTTGATAAAACTGAATTGCAGCGGTTGCCCATATTGTTACATTGTCCTCGCATGTCTCGCCACTACCGTTAGGTATGTCCTTAATGTGCAAGTCTCTTCCAGTAGTCCTGTCAGTTGTCCTTACATATCTATGGACAGGATAAAGGCTGCCTTTTGAATCTATAACAACATAATCAACCATGCCCTCAATAGCATTGTTGGTAAAATCAAGAAAAGCAATTCTATAAATACGCCCATTTACGTCTGACTTAAAAGGTTTTGGCAATGAATTTATTTTTTCAAGATAAGTTGTTTGTAGATAGGACAATTCGCTGTCTCTGTTGCCTTGCGTTGTTGTAAGTATTGCAAAGTCTGGCCTGCCATCATTGATTGGATCTATGGATTGGATCTTAGCAGACCTCCCATCGATGGGCGAAACCTCTTCCATTATGATTCTATCATTTGAAGGAAAATAACAACCAAGCCGCTTTACTCTCATCAATAAATCTTCAGACAACCTACAGGCAGGCACACTACGCTTTCTTACCTTTAGTTTTGACTCGTACATTGCAATAAGCCCACGAGCTACTTTGTCTTCAAACTCATCAGTCTCCCAGTATGGGCTATATTCCGTTAATGCAGATAACTGTATCATTAGTCTTCCTTTTCAAACTAAATCACCATTTTAGTGCTAGTACACTTTAACTATTCTGTATTTATAAAAAACAACCCATTAATATCGATAATCCTAAACAAAACATCATGGCAAACCCATCACTCATCCCAATTGCTTGACTTAAAGGAATACCAATCAAGCATCCTGCTAAAAACCCAATCATATTGTTTGTCTCCTTTTAAAAAGGAACGTCCTCATCATTATGAGGTGGTGGCTCTTGCATGGGAGGTCTTTGGTAACTTCCTGGGATTTTATAAGATGACTGCGAATCTCTCTTAATGTAGTCCTCAACCTTGTTTTTGTCTGGATATTTATCACCAGGCGACCTGTCTCCAAGCTTATCTTCTGGGATTTCTTTGCCTTCTTCAATGCCTAATTTTATACGTACCGTCTTGCCTTGTATTATGTTAGAACAAAGTCTGCCTGATTTGTACTGATCAATAACACCTGCGGATTCGGCGCAGTGGATTGCTTTCCACATCATCGTGCGGGTGAACACGAGGAAGTCGCGAACTGGATGCTCATGACCCTGGGCGTCGTAAACATGCAATGTCATATCCATCATTGGGTTTCCGCTGTTACTTGAAACCTTGTCCTCGGATTTTACGATTACTGCGTCATATTCGCCTTTTGGAAGAAGTTGGAATCGTTCTTGCATTGCTTCTGCTTCATCCATGACAGTATAATTTAGCATTATTCATCTCCTTTAATCTTAGATTTAAGATGGTCTATACACTTCTGTATAGCATCCCGTGGCATTTCCTCCCAACGCTCGGAGCTTCCTTTGTCTAGCCATTTTTGATAGATTTCGGCAGGGACTTTAATAAGGTCAATCAAGCGGTTAATTTCTGTAACCTGTTCTTTGGTTGCTATCTCCTGGGCAACTGCATCACGCTCCAATATCTCGCGCCCGTAACGTTCGGCTATTTCATCATAGCTGAACTTAAAGCAGTCCATGTCTGGAAAGCCTTCTATTCTAGTCTTCTTGACAAGCCCTACACGATCACTTCCGCGCTTCTGGATCTCAAATACTAAGTCAAAAAGATAATCTAATTTCTTATAGCAATCAAACGTTTGACCTAAAACCGCCAAATTCTGTCCATATTCATTCTTGGAATGCGAGGTTATGATAACGTTCATGTCTAACCTAAACAGCAGGTTTAGTAGCTGCTTCATGCGCTTATTGGCCTCCCCGTAATGCCTGCCAAACTCGCTTCCCACCTTCTTTTCAGCCTTTTCTAGTAAGTCGTTGTATAACAACGTTAGGCTGTCTATAACAAGTGTCTTGTATTCGTGTTCGGTAGTGAGCAGGTCTTTTACTTGCTCTATGAGCTCGTCAAAGTCTATGGTCATTAAGACCGCACCTTCGGACTTCTCTATAAGTCTTACATACTGTGGTTTATTAGTTGAGCCTTCTGTATCAATGATATAAGGCTTGGGAAACTGGCAAGCCGCCACGGTCTTCCCCACCCCTGAGGCACCGTAAAACAAACACTTAAGTCGTTGTTCAATTATTGATGGTTTCTTTGCTTTTAAAGCCATTTTAAATCTCTCTCTAGTTATGCCCACTTAAGGGCTTGCATTTAATCACCGATGCGCACCATGTAGAGGACTAGCTCGTAATGGTGCGCATGAATCATTTAACGCTGTTGAAAATAAATACAAACAACCATAAATGCTATGAACATTAATAAGTACATCATCACACCTTCCTCCACTCAATGTCCCCAGAATCCCTAGACTGATTAGCAAAGTACCCAAGTTCATTTTGTTGGTTATGAAGTACGTCATCGCATGCGTCATCCAGGATTTTCTGAAGGTCTTTGGCGTAGTAGATAGATATGTTTCTGTGGACAATAGATGCGAAGTTGGCTTGTGTTTCCATGTTGTTGTCTTTTAGCATCTTCAATAGAGCACATGTGTAATTATTGTCTATTGAGAAATCGTCACCGTGTACGCAATCACTTGTCTCACGGCCTGTAAACTCGAAGTATTTTGCAAGAAATGCGCCCTGATCGCTGTCTGATAATTGCTCAAATGTAATATTGTAGCAAGTGCCGTCGAATTTGGCGTACTGCTCAACTAAATCCTGTGCGTATAAATGTAGGTCACGCTCATTGCTCAAACTGGTCACTTCCTGTGTCCATGGTAGATCGAACGGATCATCATTTATGAATGACCCTTGATTTTTTAAATTGTTTTGCGATAACATTGCTTTGTTCATGTTAAATTCCTAGAAAGTGTTTAGATGAATCTCCTGGGTTAGTAGTCTGAATCACTGCTAGCCCAACTTATAATGCTATGATGCCACGATACTATTCTTCTGTCAATTGTTTTTC
>Ga0134125_10001059_pt1 | contig 34849 bp, 32 predicted proteins | sample KB31751_FD_96464 | JGI IMG/M metagenome (GOLD analysis project Ga0134125, IMG submission 96464) | Terrestrial soil microbial communities with excess Nitrogen fertilizer from Kellogg Biological Station, Michigan, USA - KB3-175-1 | ecosystem: Environmental > Terrestrial > Soil > Unclassified ...
AAGGGCCTCAAACGCCGGCCCTTCCCCCGGCCCCCATCCCGGCTTACATCTGCTCATGCCGACAGTACAGAACCACAAAAAAACGAAGACGAAAGGAGTTCCCCTCTCAGTCCCTGTTCATTCCGCCTTCAGGCTCATTCTTCGATGAGAAAATGCTCAGATTCCACCGATGCACACGGATCGATTTTGATTTGCGTGTAACATGGGGCGGTTAAAATCATGTCGATGCTGCGAATTTCACTGCTTGTGCTTTTTGCTGCCGGCGCGGCGGCTCAGACGATCCAACTGGGGCGTCCGATGGTGGATGCGCACAACTGTTATCCGTATGAAGGACAGTGGGGGGACCGGATCGATCGGGCGCTGAGCGCGGGGTTTCCGGTTTCGATTGAGCAGGACCTCACGTGGTATGTCGATCCGGCGACAGGGCAGGGGCGGGAGGTGATTTCGCACGCGGAGAAAGCGATCGGGAACGAGCCCGATCTGCGGCATTACTTCTTTGAACGGGTGCGGCCGATTGTGGAGCGGGCGCTTCGGGAGAATAAGCGCGACACGTGGCCGCTCATCGTTCTGCATTTCGACTTCAAGAGCGATGCCGCGCCGCTGCTGCAGTCTGTGTGGAAGCTTCTGGAAGAATATGAGCCGTGGCTGACCACGGCGCAGAAGACCGGGAATCCGGCGGATCTTACGCCCTTCGATGTGAAGCCGATTCTCGCGATCACCGAGGACAGCGTTCTTCAGGAGGATGCATTTTACCGGCAGGTTCCGGTGGGACAGCGGCTGCTCGTGTTCGGATCGGCGCATATGAATCGCAAGGGCACGGTGGCCATGGCGCCTTCCGCACTGCTGACGGAAAAGCCGACGACTTACCGGCGCTGGTGGAATAACTCGTGGGCGGTGGTGGAGAAAGGCGGCCAGGCTAAGGCGGGTAAGTGGACAGCGGCGGATATGAAACGGCTGAAGCGTCTGGTGGATTATGCGCACGACGCCGGTTTCCTGATTCGGTTTTATACGCTTGACGGCTTCACGGCGGCGGAAAATCGCGGGTGGGACCAAAATTATAACTTCGGATCGCGCAAGGCGGTGACGGCGCGATGGAAGGCGGCGATGGAGGCCGGAGTCGATTTTATCGCGACCGATCAGTATGAGGGACTGGCGGACGTCATGGAGTCGCGCGCCGCTATGGGGACTTCCAGGCCGGGCGGGGGAAAATAAACAGGCGGCTGTGTTCATCTTCCGGAAGAAGCCAGATCTCGCCTTTGAAAACGGTCATGCCTTCGCGGGTGAGGGAGGCTCCACGGTCCGTCTTGCCGGCGGTCACACGGTTCAGCAGATGCATGGACGGAAGCTCGAGCCAATCGATTGCGCCGCTCCCGCCGGGCAGTCCGCCGGACGCGACGATGCGATCTGAATCGAGCTTCATATCCTGATAAGCATTGCCGCTTTGGCTGGCGACTTTACGGATCAGCTTGCCCTGATGATCCCAGACGTAGAAATCGCGGCTGTCCCAATTGCCGCCGATGACGAATTCGGGAGTTACCGCGATACAACCGATGTGGTCAGGGACGGAGAATTCCAATTCCAGGGCGAGCGTTTGCCTGTTGCGCTTCTCGATGACGGCCGAACTGTTGGCACGGTATTCGGCGACGGGAATCCAGATGGATTCACGATCGGCGGCGATCCCGCCGGCATGGAAGCGGTCGCCTTCCTGAAGCTCGACACGGCGCAGTTCGCGGCCGTTTTCGAGCAGAAATTCGTGCAGAAAGCCCTTGCGCGCGGCCGTGTCGACGGACGTCACCCAAAGGTGGACGCCATCGGTATCGATTCCCTGTACGTGATGGGTGGTGGGCTGGAGTTCGAGAATACGGCTGGCGCCGGAAGAGTTCAGGACCGGAGGGGTCTGCGCGAAGGCGGCGGCGAGAGAAAGCCCCAGCAGGAGGAGTCGCATGTGACCGACATTTTACAGTGCCTGGCTGCCGCTGGACTCACGCGCGCTTTAACAGCCGGCTGCGGTGATGCTCGGCTGAACCCGGCGTGGCTAGCTGCCCCTGAGCGGCCAACCAATCGGGCAAGGCCGATTCCATCGGGCAACCGGCATTGAGCCAGCGGAAGTACGCTGCCTCACGCACGTGCGATTCGGTTAGCCCTTCCGTGCCCGAATTCGTCAGCAGGAGGTCAACTATTCGATCACGATAGTTGCGGACCGTTGCCGCGGAGCTTTCCACGGCCCGGCCAGCTTCGGGATCCGGGGCGGCCGCATCCTGCACGCGCTGGGTTTGGGCGATCCATTCCCGAAAGGCCATGTCGTAATACCGCCGCAACTGCCTGTAAGCCAGGGCCCTTTCTGATTTATCGCTCGCCGGTGGAGTCATCATACCCTTAAGACGCCGCGGGGAGGCCTGGAGTTCACAGAAAACAGCGGCGGGTTGGGTGCAGAACCGCGGGGCGTGATCAGGACTTTGCGTCAGCTTCGGCGGCGCCGATCGCTACCGTCGCGGCGATGAGGGCGACGTTCTTGGAGAAGTTTGCCAATTCTTTATATCTGCGATCGAGATCGGGTTTCGTCCAGAAGTTGTGCATTTTCGCATTCGCGGCTACGAGAAAGAGGACGATGCCGGCGGCGCCCAGCTTCGGTTTAATGTTGAGGCCGAGACTCAGTCCGGAGGCGATGAGGAGAAGGCCGGAGCCCTGGAGGGTGAGTTCCGGGCATGGCACGCTTTTCGATTCGGCGTACTTCCTGAGTCCTTTCATTTCGCGAAAGTGATGGACGCCGTTGAAGGCGAAGTATCCGCCGAATGCAGCGCGGGCTAACGCTTTGGTGAGTGCCATTTCAGTTCTCCATCGTCGGGAAGGGCACCTCACGGGCCACAGAGTCGCTGAGGTCGTACAGATTGATAAAGTGAGTGCAATATGAAACGGCTGGTTGCGCTCGTGTGCCTGCTGCCGGTAATTTCTCCCGGAGCTGTGAAGATTGTGCTGGTGGGGGATTCCACAGTTAACGATCAGGGCGGCTGGGGGAAGGGATTCAGCGGGTCGTTCAACTCGCAGGTGGAGGTGATTAATCTCGCGCTGAACGGACGCAGCTCGAAGAGCTTTCGGGATGAAGGCCACTGGGAGCCTGTGCTTGCCGCGAAACCGGATTATGTGCTCATCCAGTTTGGGCATAACGATTCGCCCGGGAAAGGGCCGGAGCGGCAGACGGACCCCAATACCACGTTTCGTGCGAATCTGATCCGCTATATCGACGAGGCGCGCGGGGTGGGGGCGAAGCCTGTGCTGGTGACGTCAATTGTCCGGCGGAATTTCGACGAGGCGGGGAAGATCAAGGCGGATTCGCTCGTGCCTTATGTCGCGGCGACGCGGGCGGTGGCGAAAGAAAAAAATGTGCCGCTGATGGACCTCTATACGCTCACACGGACGCAGGCGGAGAAACTGGGGCCTGCGGGGTGTGAGGAGATCAACGCGGTTGGTCCGGACGGCAAGCCCGATACCACGCATCTCGGTCCGGTAGGACGGAATACGATTGGGTCGATCGCGGCGCATGAATTTGTGCGCGCGGTACCGGCGATGCAGCCGGTGCTCGCGAGCGGTCCGCCGCCGATGCAGGTGGTGGTGGCAGCGGATGGTTCGGGCGACTTCAGGACGATTCAGATGGCCATCGATCATGCGCCTTTCGTGCCGGCAGGGCAGCGGCTGAATATCGAGATTCGGCCGGGCATTTATAAGGAGCGGCTGGTAGTGCCGCAGGATCGTCCGCGGACGACGTTTCTGGGGGAGGATGCCGCGAAGACGATTATTACGGCGGCGATGAGCGCGAAGGAGGCCGGCGGAACTTTCCTCAGCAGCACGGTGGACGTGCAGGGCGCGGAGTTTCACGCGGAGAACATGACGTTTGAGAACACGTTTGGGGTCGGGTCACAGGCGGTGGCGCTGATGATTCATTCCGACAAGGCTGAGTTCCGGCATTGCCGTTTTCTCGGCTGGCAGGATACGCTTTACGCCTCGACGGGACGGCAGTATTACAAAGACTGCTACATAGAGGGACACGTGGATTACATCTTTGGAAATGCGACCGCGGTTTTCGATGACTGCGAGATTCACAGCAAGGGCGATGGATATCTGACGGCGCAGAGCCGGACGTCGGCGGAGATGACGACCGGATTTGTTTTCTATCATTCGAAGCTGACGGCGGAGAATCAGACGAAAGGGTCTTTTCTGGGGCGTCCGTGGCGTCCGTATTCGCGGGTCATTTTTATTGAGTGCGCAATGGATGGATTTATCCGGCCGGAGGGCTGGAATAACTGGAACAACGTGAAGAACGAGGAAACCGCCTGGTATGGGGAGTATGGGTCCACCGGGCCTGGGGCAAAGACCGCGGAGCGGGCGAAGTGGTCCCGTCAACTGACACCGCAGCAGGCGGCGGCGTTTCGGCCGGAAGTCTTTCTGCGGGGGAATGACGGATGGAATCCGGTGAGCGAGGACTCCGACAGCTTTCAGTCGAAGTGATACAGTTTACCGAGGAAGCCGCACTTTGTTCAGATTTTCACATTTGGCGGCTGCGATCCTGTCGGTTCTTGCGCTCGCGCCATGCCTCATGCGACTAGCATTTTCGTTTACCAACTGAGTTCGGATACCAGTTAATTCGGACAGACCCTTTCCGGCTCGATCATTATTGAAGGAGAGGACGGCGCGGCGGTTCCGCTGCTCGACAGCGCGGCGGTGCAGTCATGGCAGTTCAACGCGAGCTTCGTCCATTGGAACAGCAGCACCGCGCAGGCTCAGGCGGACAACCTGATTTTTAATGGAACGCTGGGGGCGACTACACTGCAGGCGACTGCTGGTGATTGGCAGGTTTATTACGGGCCCGAGAGTAATGCATATCTCGCGTTATACGGGCAGCCATCGCCGCCGTTCTTCGAGCGGTGGGGATGGTGCACGAGTACTCAGAGCTGCGCTGCCACTGGGGATGCCTGGCAACTGACGCTGGTATCGGCGACGCCGGAGGCTCCCGAAGCCCTCGACGGCGGCTCTCGTGATGGGGGCCGTGGCGGCGTTCGGAGTGGGACGCGCGCGGCGGAAGAAGCGCGTTTAGCTGCGCATTGGTTCGCCTGTGCGATCCGGAATTGTTAGACTCTCAGAATGAAGAAACTGGCGTTTGTGCTTGCTCTCGTGGTGTTGCCGGCGTGGGGGCAGACACCGGACTGGACGAAGGTCCATGAAGAGGCGATGCGCCATCTCCGGGCGCTGGTGCAGATCGACAGCACAGACCCGCCCGGCAATGAGACGCGCGTCATCGACTATCTGAAGAAAGCGCTCGATGCCGAGGGGATTCCGAGCATTACAGATGGAAAAGACCCCGCGCGTCAGAACCTGATTGCGCGCATTCGCGGCAACGGAACGAAACGTCCGCTGATCATAATGGGGCACGCGGACACGGTGCGGGTCGAGCCTCAGAAGTGGATCTTCCCGCCGTTCAGCGCGACTCTGGACGGTGGCTGGGTTTATGGCCGCGGCACGCGCGATGACAAGAGCGACGCGGTTGCGGACCTGATGACGACGCTGCTGCTGAAGCGCCTCGGCGTGAAGCTGGATCGGGACGTGATCTTCATTTCCGAGGCGGGCGAGGAAGCGGCGACGGAATTCGGCATTGAATATCTGGTGGACCAGCATTGGAAGGATATTGACGCGGACGTTTGCATCGCGGAGGGCGGTGGAGTGAACCGCAAAGCGGGCAAACCGATTTTCGCCACGATTCAAACGACAGAGAAGCGGCCGATGGGGGTGACGCTCGAGGCCACGGGAACGGCGGGTCACGCATCCATGCCGCGCGTGGATAACGCAATTGTGCATCTGGCGGGCGCGGTGGAGAAGATTGGGAACTGGGAACCACCGACCGAGTTCAACGACACCACGCGCACCTATTTCGAAAAGCTGGGGAATGTGAGCAGTGCGGAGGACGCGGCGCGGTATAAGGCGCTGTTCGATTCTTCGAAATCGCCGGCGGTCCACCGCTATCTGGCGGAGAACGATCCTCAGGCGTATTCGATGCTGCATACCTCGATTTCGCCGACGATTCTGCAGGGCGGCAGGCAGGTGAACGTGATTCCGTCGGCAGCCAGCGCGACGCTGGATATTCGGGCGATGCCGGGGGAGGATATTGACCACTTCTACGACCTGATGCGCGGAGTGATTAATGATCCGCAGGTGAAAATCGTTCCGAACTCAGCGAACGGGCGGCCAGCTGCGCCGCCTTCGTCAATTACATCCGATGTCTATCATGCGATCGAGGCGGCTTACGGGAAGATTTATTCTGTCCCGGTTCTGCCACTGATGGGGACTGGTGCGACCGATAAGGCGTTTCTGCGGGCGAAGGGGATGCAGTGTTATGGGGTCGGGGCGATGACGGACGTGGAGGATACGGCGAAGGGATTCGCGTCGCACAGCGATCAGGAACGGCTTCTGGTGGAGGCGCTCTACCGGCACGTGGAGTTCATGTGGGCGGCGGTACAGGGGATTGCGGGGGCGAGGAATTAGGGAACCGCGCTTCCAGCGAGAACGCGATCTTCATGCCGCGTTTCGCGATCACATCCACGCAATCGAAGGCTGAGATGACGCCGCCTCGGCTTACGCTGGCGATGGGTGATCGAGGTCCAGTTTATCGCCAAGCTCCCGCTGCATGTCCTTCAGTTGCTGCAATAGCTCATTCCTGACTCGGACCGCTGACGAATCGGCGGAGAGGTCGTGCATCTCCCAGGGATCGTTTTCCATATCGAAGACCTGCATCCTCTGAATTTGCGGGTAGACGATGAGCTTGTGGGTTTTGCTTCTCACCATGCGCTGAAAATCGCGGTAGTAACAGAACATGGTCTCGTATACGGCTCGATTTTCGCCACGCACGAGAGACAGGATACTGGGAAATTCGACTGTCTGAGGGATGGGAATTCCGGCCAGATCGCAGGTAGTGGCATACAGGTTGTGCTGGTAAATCAATTGATCGCTACGCTGACCGGCAGCAATGCCGGGACCGCTGATGACGAACGGCATACGGATACTGCAGTCATACAAATTCTGCTTGCCCATGAGGCCGTGCTCTCCGACCGCCAATCCGTGGTCCGCTGTGAGAATGACATAGGTATTGGAAGCCTTGCCGGACCGGTGCAAGGCGTCGAGAACCCTTCCGATCTGATGGTCCGTGTAAGTGATCAGGGCGTAGTACTCGCGGCGGTGCAACTGCACGGCCTCGTGGGTTCGCGGAAACGGAGCGAGCACTTCATCGCGGATTTTAAAGTCTCCGAGGTCGAAGGGATGCTGGGGAAGGAAATTGGGGGGAATCGCAATCTTGTCCCGCGGATAGAGGTCAACGAACTCGCGCGGGGACTGACGCGGGTCATGCGGGGAGTTGAATCCCAAATAAATGAAAAACGGTGTGTTGCTTTTGGCCGCTTTGTTCGTCAGGTGGTCGACGACGCGATCGGTATATATGGATTCAGCGTGTTCGATTCGGTCGTGCTTCTCATGGAGCGTGACGCCGGTGTGGAGCCAATGGCCCTTCCGCGATTTGTCCCACGGTTGCCAGGTATCGCCGGGACGCGGGCGGCCGTAGGCATCGCCGCCGATCGGAGTGGACTCCAGCATGCCTGGACCGATTGGTCCCATTTCTTTGAAGCTGCGTTTGAGTGCGTCTGGAGAGAGATGCCATTTACCGCAAATATACGTGTCGTATCCAGCATTCCCGAGGGTCTGGCCCCATGTAGGGACATGATTAATTCCCTCCTTCGCATGAAAGGCGGTGAGGCCGCTGTTAAGCATGGTCCGGCTGGGCACGCACACGGCCGGCGACCACGACCCCTGATGGAAACAATGGGTAAACGTGCAGCCGGATGTCATCAGGCGGTCGATGTTGGGGGTGCGGATCTCAGGATTATTCAGGCCACGAACGGAGCGGAAAGTCAGGTCGTCGCAAATGATGAACAAAAAGTTCGGACGTTTGTCGATCGCCTGTTCGGGCTCGCCGGGGGCCTGGGCGAATGCAGAAGCGGCGCCGGAAGCAGCAATCCCCGAAGTTACCAATCCAAGAGATTCGCCCAAAAATTTACGGCGATCCATAATTGTTTCCTTCATAACGATATCACCGCGCCCACGGAGTAGCGCGCGATATTGAGGAAGGCATTCAGGCGCGCCGCGATCCATGGACTCCACCATCCTGGGAGTAGTTCTCGATTCCAGTGTTCTGATCGCCGCGGACGCCGCAACCTGACCGCCGCGGTCGCTATCGAGAGTGTTCAGAAGAGCATCGGAGAATTGCCCGTCGTGCTGTCGGTCATTAAAGTTGCCGAGATTGGGCATTGCCGCGAAGGGCATCAATCTTCCGATAGCCAATCTGCTTATTTCGACCGTATCCCAGGTTTGCAACTGATCAGACTCTGGCAATCGGCGGCAGTTCTATGGTCACGAGCAATCCCGGGGCGACGTTCTTCGCTTCTATCGTTCCATTGTGCAGTTTCACGGCGCGCATGGCGATGGTGAGGCCCAGACCGACTCCGCCTGTGGCGTTCGTGCGGGAGTCATCCACGCGGAAGAAAGGCTGGAAGATTTGCGCGAGCTGGTTTTCGGGAACGCCGGGGCCGCGGTCGCGGACCTCGACTTTCGCGGCCCCGGGGGCGGCGCTCAGGCGCACATCGATGGTCTCGCCGGCCGGCGAATAGCGGATCGCGTTGCGGATGACGTTCTCGACCGCGCGGCGCAGGAGTTCTTCATCTCCGCTGACGGTGATTTCGTCATGGATATCGAGCGTGAGATTGCAGGAATGCGCGATGGCTTCAACGGAGCAGTCTTCGGCGACGTCGCGAAGCAGACGATCGAGACGAATGTCTTTCCGCTCGCGCGAGGCCGGATCGCCTTCGGCGCGGGTCATTTCGAGGAGCGAATTGACGAGCGTCGTGAGCCGTCCCACTTCCTTGCCGATGCGCTCTTTGGCCTTTTCGCGATTGGGTTCGGTGTTGAGGAGCGCGGCGGCGAAACTGAGGCGCGCGAGCGGGGAGCGAAGTTCGTGGGAGACGTCCTGCAACAGGCGGCGCTCGGCGGTCAGCAGGGTTTCGATGCGATCGGCCATGCGGTCGAACGAGCGCGCGAGGTCACCGATTTCATCGCGGCGGCGTGAGTGCCCGCGGATGGAGAGGTCGCCGTGTCCGAAACGATCGAAGGTACGGGCGAGCGAGCGCAGGGGGGAGTAAATGTGATAGGCCATCGGCCAGCAGAGGGCGGCGAGGGTGAGAAGGATCAGGCCATAATACGGGAGGGTCGTCCACGGATCGAATGAGAAGGCGGCCTGCACGACGAGCGCATAGCGGCGGTCCGGGCTTTGCACGCCGACCGCGATGCCGCCCGGAATGCCAACAGGATGATCCCATCGGCCGTTGAGAAGAGCGCGCAGGTCCGCGCGGTCGTTGCCGGTGGTCACATCATGGTTGGCGGAATCGAGCACGACGCAGCGCCAGCCCATTTCGTGATTTACGCGCGCGAGGAATTCCGCCGCGGCGGCGCCGCCCTGAGTTTCGTAGAGAGCACGCGTTTGCGCCAGCTCCAGTTCGAGCGTGGTGTGAAAGACCGCGCCGGCGCCGAGACGCAGCTCGATCTCACGGCTGATGAAAAAGAACAGCACCATCGAGATGGTGAGGGTGAGAAAGGCCCAGATGAGAATCTTCGCGTAGACGGATCTCACCGCGGATTCTCCGAAGCGCGGCGGCGCGAGGCGAGCATGTATCCCGCGCCGCGGACGGTATGAATAAACGTTTCATCTTCGTCATCGAGCTTCCGGCGGAGGTGGCTGACATGTACATCGAGCGAGCGCTCGAACGGACTGGCTTCGCGCTGATAGAGAGCGGCGGTGAGCGAGTCGCGGGAGACGACGCGTCCGGCGGCGTGCGCCAGGCATTCGAGAATATCGAATTCGATGGAGGTGAGAGCGACGGCTTCGCTCCGCACCCAGACTTCGCGCGTGGCAGGGCGAACGCGGAGGCTGCCGCATTCGAGGGTTTCACCGGATTGCGGAGCGCGTCCGGAGCGGCGCAGGACGGCGCGGACACGGGCGAGGAGTTCTTCGGGGGCGAATGGCTTGGGGAGGTAATCGTCGGCGCCGGTGTTAAGGCCTTCAATGCGGTCGGCGGGCGCGGTGCGCGCGGTCAGCATGATGACAGGAAGCGCGCTGCGCTTGCGGATCTGGCGGAGAGCCTCGAAGCCATCGAGCACGGGCATCATGACGTCGAGAATGAGAAGGTCGTGCGAGCCTTCCATGGAGCGGCGGATGGCATCGCGTCCATTGTGAACCACCTCGACTTCAAAACCGCGGTGTGCGAAAAAATCGGCCATCATCGAACAGAGTTCGGTGTCGTCTTCGGCGAGGAGTATGGCGCCCTGCGATTCCATCCTCACTAGTTGTAACCCGTTTGCAGGCTTGCTGTCCCGGTACTTTACAAATCTTAAGAGCCGGAGATCCGGCGATTATGTTGTACTCGGATCGATGAGTACGATTTACCGGTTTGCGGACATTCGCGGACAGGAAAATAAATTTGTGCGCGAGTGCCAGAGCGGCAGCGCGCAGGCGTGGGATGAACTGGTGCGGCGGCACCAGCGGCGGATTTACAACCAATGCTACCGGTTCACGCGGCGCGTGTGCGATGCGCAGGATCTTACGCAGGACGTGCTGCTGCGCGTCTACTGCACGCTGGGGAGCTTTCGCGAGGAAGAACTTTCGTTTGTGGCGTGGCTGAATCTGGTGACACGAAATCTGCTGATCGATCATTACCGGCGTACGCGGCGGGACCGCATGATGATGTCACTCGATGCGGTGCTCCCGTGGAACGGCCGCCTGGTCACGATGAAGGAGAATCCGGCCGTGCGCTACGAACATGCGGAACGCAGGGGCATTGTGGGGACCGCGCTGGCGAAACTTCCGCTGGAGCTTCAGGAAACCGTATTCCTCTATGAGATTCAGGGGCTGAGCTATGGGGAAACAGCGGTGCGTACCGGAGTGCCGGTCGGAACCGTCAAATCCCGGCTGCATCGTGGCCGGGCCGCGTTGGGGCATCTGCTGCGGCGCTACCGCGAGGCGGCGTGAAGCAGTGATGGGATCAAGTTTTGGCAAGCTGTCTTTGTTGCCTGCTCCGCGCCAGTGATGTGAGCCGCGGGGCTGCCATCGTTCGATGCGGCATGGGTGGGCGTCTCGGCGCCGGTGCAGGGACCGGACTGGATGCGTGGCGTGATGGTCGATAGTGTGGCCATCATGCCGAAGGGCGCGCCGGAGGATCAGATTCCGGAGATGCTGCAATCGCTGCGTGCGAGCGGTTCGGGCTGAAGGCGCATCGGGAAACGAAGGACGAGCCGGTGTACGCGCTGGTGGTGGCGAAAGGCGGGGCGAAGCTGCGTGTGGATTCGAAGGCGCCGGAATTCGGGATGATGGGGCGCATGTCGAATTCAACGATGAGCGGCGGTCCGATGCGCGGGATGGTGATCACGGGTCCGCGGGGCGATATCACGAAGGTCACAATGTCGGGCGCGGGGATTCACCTGGAGGCGTCGAAGATGGACATGACGACGCTGACCGATCAACTGACCCAGTTCCTCGAGCGGCCGGTTCTCGACGAAACCAACCTGAAGGGTTATTACCAGGTTCCGCTCGATCTCTCGATCGAAGACATGATGAATATGATAGGGAAGCAGGGATTTCCGGGAGGCGGACAGCGATTTAGGGTAATCGACGGTGAGGCAGTCATTGCAGCGGCTCGGGTTGAGGCTCGATGCGCGGGAAGGCGCCAGGCGAGATGCTGGTGATCGATCAGATGGAAAAGGACCGGTGGAAAACTGATATCCAGGAGCCGGCATTCCCTGCTAAAATCTCACTGGTTCAGGGGGCATCAGAAATATGTGCGGACGAGTGACCGCCTGCTTCACTTTTGCTGTCTGCGCGATGTACGCACAGCAAAAACCGGAGTTCGAAGTAGCTTCCGTCAGGCCAGCCGCCGCGCTCGACCAGGCGAAAATCGCAGCCGCCATGGATAAGGGTGGCAAATGGCCGATCGGCGCGAGTGTCGATGCGCGCCGCGCGGTCTATACCTACATGGATCTGAGGAGCCTGATGGCGCTCGCCTGGGGCGTCCGTCCCTATCAGATCGAGGGTCCGGACTGGATCGCTTCCACGCGTTTCGATATCATCGCCACTTTGCCGGCTGGAGCCACGAAAAAGGATGCGCCCAGGATGCTGCAGTCGCTGCTCGAAGAGCGGTTCGGACTGGTCGCACATCGCACGACGGCGGAGCATCCAGTGCTCGCCCTCGTGGTTGGTAAGGGTGGGCTGAAGCTGAAGCCGTCCGCCGGAACGCCCGAACCCATCGACGAAAACACGCCGCTAAAGCCGGGAGAATTCAAGCTCGACGGAATTGATGGGCAAATCCGGATCACGCTCAATCGCACCGACAACAGCTCCGTGATGAATTACGGGGCCGAAGGCATTCTGAGGCGAAAGGATAATCCGGTGACTCGTTCGCTTCATCTGGAGTTCAGCATGACCTCTATGAGCGGACTTGCGGATATGCTGACTCAGATATTCACGCAACTGGCTGGGGGGATTGGACGCCAGATCGTAGACATGACCGGGATTCAGGGACACTATGACGCCATTCTCGATGTGTCGCTCTCGGATATGGCGGCGATGGCGAAACCCGCGGGCCCGGACGTTCCCGCTGCCCCGGCGCCTGCGGTTCCGGGAGATCCCGCATTTACGGCGCCGCCGCTGATGGAAGCAATACAGAAGCTGGGCCTGAAGCTGGAGTCGCGCACGGCCCCCGTGGAGCAGCTCGTAGTCGATCACGTGGAGAAGACGCCGACGGGGAATTGAGCGAATTTACAAATCTTAAGGGCTTTCCGGGCCGATTTTGTGGTTTGATAGCGGGAAGCGCGGAAGTTTCGCGAAATCAATTCACAACGGGGATGGATCAATTCAATGCGCAGATGGATTTTGTTGTTCGTGGCAGTGCTCGGGTTGACCTTTTCGGCTTTTGGCGATGAGGCGGTCGCAGGGACGTGGAAAGGTACGTTCGATACACCGAACGGCGCTCAGGAGAACACCTTTGTACTGAAAGTGGACGGCGACAAGCTGACCGGCTCGATTACCGGGATGATGGGGACAATCGAGATTTCCAATGGCAAGGTGGACGGCGACAAGGTATCGTTCGCGATCAACACGGATTTCGGTTTGATCAGTTATCGCGGGACCGTGAAGGGCGACGACATGAACCTCACACTTAGCGCAGGCGAGGGACAGTTCAAGCTCGATTTCGTGGCGCACCGCGCGAAGAGTTAGCGCAAATCCATTCCTGATATTTCAGCGGCTGTGTTGTCTTCCGGTCAGCACAGTCGCTGTTTACAAAACTTCAAATTCCCTTTGTTCTGTTTGTGATCTTATGAGAAGACTGCGGTCTCGCCGCAGCTTTACGGGGTCAGGCGCTCCCATGCCTTGTATTCACTGAGGACGGTTCTATGATTTCAACGAAGTCGTTTCTAACTGCTTGTGTGGCCGGAACGGCGCTGGTTTGCCTGGCTCTGGCGCAGCCTCCTGGCGGGCGTGGCCGGGGCGGCCGCGCGGGCGGCTTCACGCAATACACGCGGCCATTGGCTCCTGCCGACGTGCTGGCCCGCGGACGCGCGCTGTACGAATCGAACTGCGCGTCTTGCCACGCGTCCGATCTGCGCGGCGTTGCCGGGAAGGGCAATAACATCCTTCACTCCGGCGTGACTATGAATGACAAGAAGGGCGAACTCGTGGCGGCCGAGCTGAAGAAGCATGCGCAGCCCATCAATCTTTCTGAAAACGACGCGGAAGGAGTGGCGGAGTACATCCACAGCGTGCTGGCGACGATGGGCGGGCAGGGAAGTCCGCCTCGCACTGAGACGAATCCGGAGCTCAATGTCCTGGTGGGCGACGCGAAAGCGGGCGAAGCGTATTTCGGAAAGCACTGCGCGACGTGTCACTCGCTGACGGGTGACATGAAGGGTATCTCCTCGAAATACAGCGATCCGCGTGCGCTGCAGAACGGCTGGGTGGGCGGCACGCTGCCGATCGGCGGCGGCGGGCGTGGATTCGGCGGACGCGGAGGCGCGGGCGGTGTGGGCAATCAGGCGACGGTTACGTTGACGAACGGCCAGAAAGTGGAAGGCCGCGTGGTGCGGAATGACGACTACATCATCATCCTGACAACAGCTGACGGCACTCGCAAAGTGTTCCCGCTTGATATCAAGGGCCCGAAGCCGACCATCGTGGTGAAGGATCCGCAGGAGGCCCACAAGAAGATGGCGATGGCGCTCGACGATCCCGACAACAAGAACATGCATGACGTCACCGCGTATCTCTGGACGCTCAAGTAAGGGAAATGAACAGACCCATGAAAAAGATCATTGCTCTCTTATCGTTGGTGGCGGCGCCGGTGCTGGTGCACGCGCAGGGCGGGCTCGATCCGGCTGACATCCTGAAACCGCTCTCGAATCAGTGGACATCGTATTCCGGGGACATGAGCGGCAAGCGTTACAGCTCGCTGAAATCGGTCAACACAGACACTGTTAAAAACCTGAGCCTGAAGTGGATGATTCCCACTCCCACGACCGGCTGCGGTCCGACCGGCGTGAATCAAAATGCGGGCGGTGGTGGTGGTTTTGGCGGCTTCGGCGGATTCGGCGGTGGCGGAGCCGCACCGGCTCCCATCGTCGTGGGCGGGTTAGGCGCCGGCGATGCGAATAACTGCGGCCCGGCGCGGCTGGGCGGCGGGATTCTGTTCGTCGACAACATCATTTATGCGTCCGCGCCGGACAATGTTTTCGCGATCGATGCCCGTGACGGCACGGTACTGTGGCACTACTACTGGAAGACGCGCGGCGGTACGAGTCTGGCGACGCGCGGCCTCGGGATGTGGCATGACCGGCTTTATTTCGAATTGCACGACGACTGGGTGGTCTGTCTCGATTCGAAGAGCGGCAAGGAACTCTGGAAGAAGGAAATTTCCAGCTTCGATGAGCAGTACTTCTCGTCGAACGCGCCGATGGTGATCGGCAACCACATCATTGTCGGTACCGGCAATGATACGGATCGTCCGGCGTACATCAAGTCGCTCGATCCGGAAACCGGCGAAGAGCAGTGGCGGCTGTATTCCACGGCGCAGAACGCCGGGGAGCCGGGCGTCGAGACCTGGGCGAGCCTCGATGCGTCGCGGCATGGCGGCGGGACGTCATGGATTCCGGGATCGTACGATCCGGAAACGCATCTCTATCTGTTCGGCACCGGCAATCCAACGCCGGCTTATACGCAGGGGCGCGGCGACGGCGACAATCTCTACACGGCGTGCCTGCTGGCGGTGAATGTGGATACCGGCAAGATCGTATGGTATTTCCAGACTTCGCCGCACGACACGCACGACTGGGATTCCACGCAGACGCCAATCCTGACCGATATGCCGTTCAACGGCCGGATGCGCAAGCTGGCATTGATGGCGACGCGCAATGGCTACTTCTTCGTTTTCGACCGAACGACAGGCGAGCACCTGCTCACGACGAAGCTCGGACTCGTGAATAACTACGCTTCGGCGATCAGCCCGGATTCACCGCTGCATCTCGATAAGCGGGGCCAGGTGGTGCGGAATCCCAACAAGGACGCGCTGATTGCGGGATCGCTCGTCAATAATGACGTGCTGAACTATCCGCCGGCGACGTTCTCGCCCGATACGGGTCTGTTCTACGTCCATGAGCAGAATTCTCTGCGAATTTACTATCTGATGGACCCCGATCCGCGCGGCTCGATGGGGCTGGGGGGAACGGGCAACGGCGCGAATCTGAACTGGCCCACGTATATAGACGCGATCGATTATAAGACGGGCAAGGTGCAATGGCGGCACGAGATTGCGAACAGCGTTGGGCTGCTATCCACGGCCGGAGGAGTGATGTTCCTCAGCGACGGGAATGGCATCGCGGCCTGGGAAGCAAAGACCGGCACACCGCTTTGGCATGCGCAGATTGGCGGACTCTCCAGCCCGCCGGAGACGTTCCTGCTCGATGGCAAGCAGGTAGTGCTCGCGACTGGCTCGACCGGACTCTACCTGTTTCAGTTGAACGACTAAGGACGAACGCAGTGAGACTGGTGCGCGCGTTTTCTTTGTTTGTTGCCGCGGGCGCGGCAATGTGCCAGCCTCCTTCGCCTGCGTTTCAGTCAGCCGAGCTCCATAAGAGCGCGGCCAAAACGGCGATGGAAGCCGCCTTTCACGACGGCACGTTTCAGGTCCGATCCGCCACGATGACGGACCTGATCGGCATTGCCTGGCGGGCTCACCCGGATAATATTTCCGGCGCCCCTCGCTGGTTCACTCAGGACCGGTATGACGTTACGGCCAGGGCGCCCGCGGATACGCCGGGTGACACGATCGTTCTCATGCTGAGAGCTCTGCTGACGGACCGGTTCAGGCTGGTCTCCCATGGCGGTGAAAAGCCGACGAATGCGTTCTTTCTTTCCACGGGGAGCGGCGGCCCGAAGATGAAGCCATCCGCCGGCGCGGGCGCTGGAGGATGCAAACTGGAGCCTATGTCGAAGAACGTCACTGTCGATAACACGTACGCGCGCCACAACGTGACGATGGGGGAATTCGCCACGCAATTGCGCGAGGCGGCGAGTAGCTATCTGACGGAACCGGTGATCGATGAGACTGGCTTGAAAGGCAGATGGGACTTCGTTGTGGCGTGGACCTCGAAAGGATCGCTCGAGAGAATGGGGACCGGTGTATCCGTGTCTAATGCTGTCGATCAGCAACTCGGCCTGCGTCTGCGGGAGGAGCGGCGCGCGCTGCCGGTATTCGTGCTGGAACACGCGGAAAAGCCGGCCGGAATCTGAGGGCGGGCGGAATCGCCTGGCTACGGAGTAGGAGCATTCAGCGATTTCCGCAAGCCCTGGAGGAGTGCCGTCCTTTCTTCTTGCGTTAATTTTGCCTCGGGATGCAGCGGGAGATAGAACCAGGGCGGCATGTTGCCGGCCGCGACCTCCTCGACTACGTCATCGGGCTGGTTCATCGGGTCATTCCATTCCGAAAAATTCAGATGGCTGCGGCCCTGGTTGACATCGCGCTCTGTGAGCCAGGAAACCGGCGCGAGGCTGGAATACCATGGCCACACCGTCTCATTGCTGTGGCAGTTATAGCAGGCGCGCTTCACGAGGGCGCGGGTACCCGGGCTGTCCCAGGCGGGTTCCTGAATCACGGCGGGGTTGGAGTGCTCGTGCCCGAAGGGGACAAGCTGCAACACCGCGCCCATGAGAATCATCGTTATTGTGATTTTCCCGAGCAATCGCACAAACGCCTCTGATTTCACGGTAGAGACGAATTTTGGTGCTTGTGTTGGAGGCTTGTAAAAGTAATGCAATCATTTGGTGGATGTGGCGGCGGCTTTATTGGTGGCGCCCAGAGCGGAGGGCTTCAGAAGCAGGCGCGGACGACGCCGCCATCCACGCGCAGGGCGGCGCCCGTGATGGCGGAGGCTTTGGGGCTGCAGAGAAATGTAACGAGGGCTGCGACTTCGTCCGGGGCTTCGAAGCGCTTCAGCAGCGATGTGGGACGGATGCTGCGAAAGAATTCCTTTTCGAATTCAGCGAAGGGTTTGCCGCCGCCTATTTGTTTGACGAATTCGTCGACACCCGCGGAGTGTGTTGGGCCGGGGAGGACGGCGTTGACCGTGATGCCGGTACCGGCGCAGTGCTCGGCGAGTCCGCGCGAAACGGCGAGCTGCGCGGTTTTGGTGGTTCCGTAGTGAATCATCTCTACCGGAATCTGGATGCCGCTTTCGCTGCTGATGAAAATGATGCGGCCCCAGTTACGCTGCTTCATGCCCGGCAGGTAAGCGCGGCTGAGGCGGACGCCGCTGAGAACGTTGGTATCGAAGAACCGCATCCAGTCTTCGTCGGTGATCTCTTCGAACGGCTTTGGCTCGAAAATGCCGAGATTATTGACGAGGATATCGATCGTGGGGAATTGCTTCACCAGCGCTGCTGCGTCTTCCGCGCGCGAGAGATCGCCGACGAAGCTTTCCGGTTTCGCATCGGCTGCATACGGGATGGCATTGATGGCCGCTGAAACGGAACTCGCCGCACGGCTGTTCACAACGACGCGCGCGCCTTCCTCCGCGAGCTGGCGTGCAATCGCGAATCCGATTCCTTTCGAAGAACCGGTGACGAGGGCGGTTTTGCCAGTGAGCTGAAGGTCCATGGAGGGGAGCTTACTTCAGGAGAGCGGGCGGTACGTAGTGCCGGAAGCTTTTCAGAAGCCGCTGGAGCTCGTTGGACGCTTTGGTTCGCGAGACCGGACGAGCGGGGGCTTTGGGGGGCGGTCCCAGGTTTGCGCGGGTTCCGGAACGCTTTGCCATTTCGACTTCATTCTAACTGACTAAGGCATTTCAGCAGTGCGGCGCCGTAATGACCGTCGAGCAGACCCGCCATGGCGGTGCGCACTTCCGCAACCGTCTTCTCGGCGTCGAGCGCGGGCGCGAATCGCGGCAGAAGGTCATGAAACGCAGCATGCCAGGGATGCCACGATCCCGGTGATTCAATGAGATCGGTGGGTTTGATGATACCGGCGAGGGCGTCTTCGGGCTTGTCGAGGCTGGCGAGGAAGGTCGAGATATTGAAGTCGCCGTAGTGGAAGCCATCGAGCAGGCGGGCGCCCGTGACCACATAAGGTCATTTTGGCGTGCCTTCGTCAGATTCGTGATGGACACGGCTCAGAGCGAGCAGCGAAGGAATAGTTCCTTATAAGCCCACAAGGCTGGCAACCTGAGTGAAGCAGCACACACCTTCGCGACCGCGAAAACCGTTCCGGCACCGCCTGGCAGCCCGGCGTCAAACCTGTCATCACAAAGTGATATCCTGCGCACAACGGCAGACATCACGGAAAGGTACGGACGACGCAGCCGGTTTTGCCTCTCGAAAGTCATCAGGCACAGAACGCAGCGCCGGTTACGCAATGGCGAGTCACGTGCCCCACTGGCTCAGTAGCTCTGATCAAAATGAAAGGCAGCATTGAAGGCGCTTGACTTACAGCCGCGTTCCGGGAACGAGGCCCGCGCATGACTCCACAGATTCCTGATCTGGATTCGTTGGATCTTGCCCGGCGCCTGGTTGCCTGGGAAGCCCATGATGGCCGTATCGTGGAAAGCCTGGCGGTATCCGAAGCCTGCGAAAAACTGCGTTTCGCACTCAGCCGCCTGATTGGAGCTGCCGGCTTTTGTTCGGTGCTGTCCCGTGCGTTAACCCTGGCGACCACGAAAGTTCCGTCGTTGAGTGTCGTGCGGGTCAACCCGAACGGATCGCTCAACGGTCTGGACGCGATTGGCGATCCCCGGCAGACAGTGGAGGCGGGCGTAAGGCTCATTGCTGAATTGCTCGGTCTGCTCGTTTTGTTTATCGGCGCCACCCTGGTTCTTCGCCTTGTTTCTGATATATGGCCGGATCTTGTTCTCTCAGAATCGGCAACTTCGAGCGTAGGTGAATATGACGCCAAATGAAAAAGTAAAAATAAATCAACTCCCAACGGGGGTGCCGGGGTTGGACGATATTCTCGGTGGCGGCCTCCCCGAGTTCTCTTTCAACATCATCGCCGGGGCTCCGGGATGCGGCAAGACTACATTGGCGCATCAATTCGTGTTCAGGAACGCAACGCCGGAACGTCCGGCGATCTATTTCACCGTGCTTGGAGAGCCCGCCTTAAAGATGCTGCGCTACCAGCAGCAATATTCGTTTTTTGACGCCGCCTGCGTAAACAAGTCCATACGCTTTATCAATCTGAGCCAGATTCTGCTGGATCGGGGACTGGCGGGTGTACTGCGGCAAATCACCACCGAGGTCGATTCGGCCAATCCGAGCGTCGTGGTGGTGGATTCGTTCCGGACTGTCGTGCGCCACGCCGGCATGAACGAACCGGAGATACAGGGTTTCGTACAGAATCTGGGAGTGCTGCTGAGCAGTTGCACCGCTACTACTTTTCTGGTCGGCGAATATCTTGAGTCGGAGATCCGGGATAATCCTGTGTTCACCGTAGCCGACGGCCTCTTCTGGCTCTATCAGTCTGTAGAACGGAACTCGGTCGTACGCAAACTCCAAATCATGAAACTGCGGGGGCAGGCGTCTGTTCCCGGGATGCACACCTTCCGCATTACCAGCGCCGGTCTGCAGGCGTTCTCGCGAACCATGGGCCTGGCCAGCTCAAGGAACAGACTGCCGGGTGCAACTCGCCTTTCCATGGGAAATCGGGAACTGGACGAGATGCTGGGTGGGGGCATTCCGGAAGGCGACAGTGTCCTGATTGCCGGTTCTTCCGGCACCGGGAAATCCATTCTTGCCACGCAATTCATCGCCGCGGGTCTGCGCGAAGGGCAACGGGGAATCGTAGCGGTCTTTGAGGAGCGCCCGGAAGAATACGCAGCGCGGGCGGGCAGCTTTGGCATGGATTTCGCGGGGCCTATACGGGACGGAATGCTTCGCGTGATCTATCTCCGGCCGCTGGACCTCTCGGTGGACGAAACGATGCAGGAAGTCCTGGACGCCATCAAAGCGACGGGCGCCAAACGGCTGGTGATCGATTCCCTTGCCGGATTTGAGATGGCGTTGGCGCCTGGCTTCCGTGCGGATTTCCGTGAATCCCTCTATCGCATGATCTTCGCTCTGACCGGTATCGGTGTCACCGTGTTAAGCACCGTTGAAATGGAAGAGGCCTTCACGGAGTTGCCCTTCAGCACCTATTCGGTTTCGTTTCTGACCGACGACATCATCCGGCTTCGGTATGTGGAGATTCAGAGCCGGCTTCGGAAGGTGCTGATGGTGGTCAAGATGCGCGGGGGCCCGCACAGTTACGACATACGCGAATACGAAATCACAGCCAGTGGAGTGGCCATCGGCCAGCGGCTGGCCGGTTACGACCACCTGATCACCGGTATCCCAACCCGCGTGGACCGTTCCGGGCTGGAGAAATAGAGCGCCACATTGCTCGCCCCGGCTTTGCCTTTAAGGGACGGTAGAATCAGCAACAAGGCCACGAAGGAATCCTATGGAAACGCCAGTGATCGGGATTACGCAGCCGGAGATCGACATGGCGGCTCTCTGCACTGTGATGTCGGAAGCGTCGCCTGTGCCGGTGGCCGCGGTAGCCGGAGCTGGAAGTATCATCCGCTACGTGAACCCTGCATTTTGCGCTCTCGCCGGGCAATCTTCGGACAAACTGCTCGGACGGGCATTCAGCGACGCGGTACCGGCAGGGTATGATTGCCTGGCTCTGCTGGATCGGGTTTACCGGACCGCGCAGGCCGAAGCGCACATTGGAGGAGGTGATGGTTCCCCTCATCCCCTCTACTGGTCCTATGCCATGTGGCCCGCCGTGACCGCCGCTGGCGAGAACCTGGGGATCATCATACAGGTCACGGAATCCACGGCCGCTCACGAGACGTCCGCCGCGCTGAATCAGGCGCTGATCATCGGCTCCGTGCGGCAGCACAGGCTGACGGAAAAGGCTGAAGCGCTGAACGTGCAACTCCACGCCGAAATCGTGGATCGCAAGCGGGCGGAAGAGGAACTGCTGCGCGCAAGCCAGGAACTCGAACAGTTTACTTATGCGGTCACCCATGACCTGAACGAGCCGTTGCGCACGGTAACCGCCTACACTCAGCTCCTGGCCCGGCGGCTGGGCGCGCAGCTCAACCCCGATGAACAGGTGTTCATGGATTACATAATCGCGGGGAGTCGCCGGATGGGCGATCTCATCAAGGATCTGCTGTTCCACGCCCAGGTGGGAAACGCGGCGGGCAGCGCCCTGCTGCCTCTGGATTGCGGCGTAGCCGCGCAGGCCGCCATCGTCAATTTGAAAGGCAGCATTCAGGAATGTCAGGCTGTCATCACTGTGGATGAGCTGCCCAGGGTGGAAGGAGATTTTTCACAGCTTGTCCAGTTATTTCAGAATCTGATCGGGAATGGGTTGAAGTACAGAAAGGCGCGTGCCATCCCCGAGATCCACATCGCGGCAGAACGCCAGGGAAGCCGGTGGCTCATTTCGGTCCGGGATAATGGAATCGGCATCAATCCGGAATATGCCGAGCAAATCTTCGGCGTATTTAAGCGCCTGCACGGCTCGCAGTATTCGGGTACCGGCATCGGTCTGGCGATTTGCAAGCGCGTTGTAGAGAGGCACGGCGGACGCATCTGGGTGGTGAGTGAGGAAGGGCTTGGCGCCACCTTCTTTTTCACCCTGGCCGCCTGCGCCGACGGGGATTGATTCACGGTCGCTCGACTCCGCCAGACCATGAACCCTGGCTACGTTGATTGAAGTTTCTCCCGCCTGACGAATCGTAGCGTGATCGATAAGACGGCGTTGAGGGGCGCGACTACGATTTCGGGCTGGAGTGTGCGGCCTTATCGACCGCATTCAGAAGGCATCGGCGAACGAGCGGCAAGCTGTTCACGCGTTCTAAACAGTGGGCGCATATAATGATTGCCATGTCATCGCCGCTTGAGACCAATCTCTCCCGATTCACGCGTCGGCGTCTGCTGAAAAATGCGGCCGCGCTGGCGGCTGCCGCGGGGCTGATGCCACCGAATGTGAGGCGCGCGCTCGCCCAGACGGAGCCAAAGAACCCGGCGCTCAAGGACATCAAGCATGTGGTGATTCTGATGCAGGAGAACCGGTCATTCGATCACTACTTCGGCACGCTCGCGGGTGTGCGCGGCTTTGGCGACCCGGAGGCCATGAAGCTGCCGAATGGCAAGTCCGTGTTCTATCAGCCGGATGAAAAGAGCCCGGATGGCTACCTGTTGCCGTTTCACCTCGACACGCACGCCAGCAGCGCGCAGAAGGTTCCATCGACGAGCCACGCGTGGGCCGTTCAGCACGAGGCGTGGAACCGCGGCGCGATGGATAAGTGGCTGCCCGCGCACCGCAAGGCGGACGGTGTGAAGGGTCCATACGTGATGGGCTACTACAAGCGGTCGGACATCCCGTTCCATTTCGCGCTGGCGGAGGCGTTCACGATCTGCGACAACTACCACTGCGGGCTGATGGGGCCTACATGGCCGAATCGAATGTATCTGATGACGGGGACGATCGATCCCGATAAAACGGGCGGCGGGCCGATCATCGACAATAAAGTGCCGACTGACGGCTACGAGTGGACGACTTATCCGGAACGGCTGGAGAAAGCCGGCATCAGCTGGAAGGTTTATATGCAGCAGGACCGTTATGGCTGCAACATGCTTGAGAACTTCAAAATCTTCCGCAAAGCCGATACGCGTTCACGGCTTTACACGCGCGGCATGCAGATCGATCCGGAAGGCCAGTTCGAGCACGATGCGATGAACGACAAGCTCCCGGCGGTTTCCTGGATCATTCCGACGAGTTATCAGTCCGAGCATCCCGACTACATGCCGGCGGACGGCGCCGCATTCGTGGCGAGCAAGATTGACGCGATTGCGGCGAACCCAGACGTCTGGGCGAAGACGGTTTTCATCCTGAACTACGACGAGAATGATGGACTATTCGATCACGTGCTACCGCCGACGCCGCCCGAAGGTACGCCGCATGAATTCATTAACGGCCTGCCGATCGGCGCGGGATACCGGGTCCCTTGCATCATCGTCTCGCCATGGACGGCAGGCGGCTGGGTCTGCAGCCAGACGTTCGACCACACTTCCGTGCTGCAGTTTCTCGAAAGCCTGACGGGAGTCCGCGAAACCAACATCACCGACTGGAGGCGGAAGACATTCGGCGATCTCACCGCGGCGTTCCGGTTCGGCGGGGAACTGGCGAAGCCGCCGGTTTTGGCGGATACCGAAGGCCCGCTGGTGCTGGCACGCTATGGAGCGAAAACGCTGCCGAAGCCGCCGATTCCGGAGGGCGATCAGCAAATGCCGCGGCAGGAGAAGGGAACGCGCAAGCGGGTCTAAGCCTGGTCTAACCAAGCCGGGCGCGCGTCAGGATTACTGAGCGCTTCTGACAAGCGGGATGCGGGAGACGCGTGGGATGCGGAAGCGGAACGTGGAGCCTTTCCCCGGTTCGGATTCCACCCAGACAGAGCCGGCGTTCGCCTCCACGATTTTTCTCACGGTGGCGAGACCGATGCCGCTGCCGGGAATTTCGCGCCCATGCAGCCGCTGGAAGGGCTGAAAGACGTAATCCAGATAGCGGGGCTCAATGCCGATTCCGTTGTCACGAACGGAGAAGATCCACTCGTTGCCGTCCGCGCGCGCTTCGATGTGAATTTCGGGTGCAACACCGGGTCTGTGATACTTGATCGCGTTGCTGATCAGGTTCAGGAACACCTGTTCGAAACCCGGCGTCACCGCGATGCGGGGAAGCGCGTCGTGGGTAAGAGAGGCGCCGCTTTCCTGTATGGCGGCGGAAAGGTCGGCGCGAGCCACGCTGAGCAACTGTTCGCAATCGACATCCCGCGCCTCGCTGCCCATCTCGTGAGTGACACGCGAATAGGCGAGAAGTCCATCGATGAACACCTGCATTCGGCGCGCGGCTTCCACCACGAAACGCATGCTTTCGGAGGTGTCCGGCAACGGCTGCACGCGGCGCGCGGCGTCCATGAGCTGAGTATGGGTGATGATGGTGCGGAGCGGCTCGGTCAGATCATGGGCGACGCGATAACTGAACTGCTCGAGTTCTTTGTTGGAGCGCCGCAGGGCCTCTTCGGCCTCGCGGGCGCGGAGCAGCGCTTTGACCGTGGCAATGAGTACGGCAGGCTCGACGGGCTCGACGAGATACCCGTCGGCGCCTCCCTCCAGTCCGGTGACCTGATGGTGCGGCAGGGTGTTCGAGGCCGAAATATGGACGATGGTGGCGCCGGCGCCCCGGGGAGTCTGGCGCATGATGCGGCAAACTTCGAAGCCGTTAATGTCGGGAAGGTTGACGTCGAGAAGGATCAGTCCCGGAGACTGAGCGTGCGCGATCTCAATGGCCTCCCTACCAGTGGCGGCTTCGAGAACCAGGAAGCCTGCCTGCTGGAGGATTCTGGTTCTGGCGTAACGGCCGGGGCCGTAGTCGTCAACGTTCAGGATTGATTCCATACGGGCACTTCGGCTTCGAGAGATTTGGGAGAGGGTGACTTCCGAATGGCGGCGCGCCGCAGCAGATCAGCACAATCCGTGTGCTCCAGCTGATCTTTTCCCAGAATAGCAAAAGCTTTCTGCTCCAAACGGTGGCGTTCCTGCGCGGAAAGCGTGCGCGAAGTGACAATGACGACGGGAGTTCGGGCAAGATCGGGGTCCTGTCCCAGGCGGTCCAAAACTTCGGCGCCGGCGAGATCCGGCATGGTGAGATCCAGGAAAATGAGGTCCGGGCGGGTTCTGCTGGCGAGAAGAAGGCCTTCGCTTCCTCCGGATGCTTCCATGATGAGGAGAGACAGGCCGCGCAGCCTCTGTTTGAGAAGGTAGCGATCGCGCTCCTGATCGTCAATGATCAGGACGCGGCGGGTGGCGCCCTGACCGGTGAGAAGGCGAAGCTCGCGGAGAAGATCAGCCCGTTCGAACGGTTTCAGCAGGTAGGCGTCGACGCCCAGGTGGAATCCCTTGTTACGATCCTCAATGGTGCTGGCGACAAGGATCGGGATATCGCGGGTGCGGGACTCCCGCTTGAGACGCGCCGCGAGCGACCAGGTATCTTCGGCGCGGAGGATGACGTCCAGAATGATGGCAGCCGGCCGGACGCGCTCGATCATTTCCTCGGCCTCGCGTGTGGTGGAAGCGGGAATGATGCCGAAGCCGGAATTCGCCAGATAGCTGCGATACATCAGCATCATCTCGGGGCTGTCTTCGACCACGAGCACGGCAAGACCTTCTTCCCTGCCTGCCCACTCGGGGATGGAAGGCGCTATGTCGGCGGCCGTCTGCTCAACGCCATAACGAACGGGGATTCGAAGGGTGAACTCCGAGCCGCGGCCGAGTTCACTTTGAACCCCCACTGAGCCGCCGAGCATCTCCGCCAGCTTTTTCGACAGAGGAAGGCCGAGACCAGTGCCTTTGACGCGTTTCTGGATCGGGTGATCGACCTGGCTGAAATCCTGAAAGATGAGATCGAGGTTTTCGGGCGCGATACCAATGCCGGTATCGGAGACGCGGAAGCAGACTTCGCTTTCCGGGACGAGCGCCGCGGAGACGCGAATTTCGCCGGATTCGGTGAACTTGAGCGCGTTCGAAATAAAGTTACGGAGGACCTGGGAGACCTTGCCTTCGTCGGAGTAGATGGTGGGAATGTTGCTGGCGTCATCGAAAATAAGATCCATCGATTGATTGACCAGGAGAGGGCGCAACATGCCGCGCAGGGCAGCGAAAAGATATTCCACCTCGAATTCGAGCGGCTTGACTTCGACCTTGCCGGCTTCCATTTTGGCCAGATCGAGAAGGTCGTTGACGAGATCGAGCAGGTCCTGAGCGGCTTTCCTGATGTAGGCCACCTGCTGCTGCTGCGGATTATTGAGATCGCCGTCCGAGCGGTTGAGCAGCAGGCCACTGAGCGCGAGAATCGAATTCAGCGGCGAGCGGAATTCGTGGCTCATGTTGGAGAGGAACTTCGATTTCAGCTCGTCGGCGCGGCGGAGATGATCGGCCTTTTCATCGAGCTCAGCGTAAAGGGCAACAACGCCGCGATTCGTGTCTTCGAGCTCACGATTCAGCCGGGTGAGTTCGGTCTGCCGGGTGCGGATTTCTTCGAGGGCCGTCAGGAGTTCGCGGTTCTGGTGCTGCAGTTCTTCGAAGGCGTTCTGCGGGCGCTCCTGGGTGAGCGCGGCGACGAGTTTCGAGATCTCGGCGGGGCCGCACAACGGCGCGCGGCGAGGGAGCAGCTTCTTCAGCAGAACCGTGGTGCCGCGTCCGGGGGCAGATTCAATATCGAACTGGTCCATGAGCCGGCGGGCGCCGATGATGCCGAGGCCCATGCCGGTTTGCGAGTGATAGCGGCCTTCGAGGATCGTTTCGAGATCGCGGATGCCCGAGCCGGTGTCGGTGATCCGCGCAATGAAAAGCTGCGGAGCGGTGCGGCCTTCCAGTTGGAATTCGACGCGCCCGCTCCGGGCGTAATTGAACGCGTTGCGCGCAATTTCCGAAACGGCGGTGGAGATGCGGGTCTGATCCTGCGTATCGAAGCCCAGCAGCCGGGCGATCTGCCGCGCGCGCTGCCGCGCGGTGACCGTATCGTGCTCGTACTGAATGGCGACGGCCAGGATGTTGACGCTCATTTCATGCTGCTCTGGCGACGACGACGGTGGCATCGTCATTTCCGCGGGCGAAATCCCGATAGAGAACCCCGGCGATCAGGGAGGGGTCCCGCAGGGCAAGGCCCGGATACGCCGTGGGACCGGTATGACTGCCGAGACCGTCCGAATACATCAGAAGCATGCCGCGGTCCGGCCAGGGGTATTCGAATTCGCGGATTCTGGCGGTCTGAAATCCGGCGGTTCCATGGACGGAGACGAGATGCTGGCCTTCGGTCATGCCCGAATAGATATGTGCGGAGATGTTTCCGACGCCGGAAAACGTGACGTGTTCGCGTTGGCGGTCAATGCGGGCGACGGCGAGCGCAGCCCCCCGCGTGCTGCGCAGCGCGAGGTGGGCGCGCTCCACGATTTCCGCGGGCGAAAGACCCGGCGCGGAGTGGAGAATGCGGACGGCTTCGGCGGCGGCGGTGCGCGCGTCAATCCCGTGGCCGAGCCCGTCCGCAACCATAACAATAGAATAATCAGGGGTGTGTTCCACGCCCCAGGTGTCGCCGCAAACCTCCTGCCCTGGCTTGGCAACATTCACAGCGCCAAACTGCACCGGGAGCGGGCGCCGGGAGGGTGGCTGTGGGCCGGCAGTCCACCGGGCGAGAACGGCGGCGCCGCGGCCGGATTCGGAATAGAAATCGGAAGCCGACGAGAGACGGGTGATGGCGCCAAGTCCCTCGCCGGCGGAGCCGCGAGTGCTGAAGCCATCGCGGAGGGCCCGATCGAGGTTGCCGATGCCAGGACCTTTATCCAGGGCGAGGATCTCGAGAAGAGGCGGATCCGCCTGATCGCCGTCGAGTGAAAGAAGCAGAATTTCACCGGAGCCCGCGTGTTTCAGAAGATTGGTGCAGGCTTCGGTTGTGACGATGGCGACCTGCTCGGCGCGGGTTTCATCGAACCCCAGGTTCTGCGCCTGCACGCGGGCCACTCTGCGGGCATCCGCGATCTGACTCTGCTCATCGATGAGGAGGCGGATTGTTTCGTGCATTCGTCCCTGTTCCACCGGTAAGCCCACCGGTTCATTTCCACCGGACGATAGCAATTCTGGTGCCTATTCCGGGCGTGGAGGTAATCTCGAATTCGTGCGAGAGGCGTTTTGCGCCGCCCAGGCCAAGACCCATGCCGCTTCCGGAAGTGTAGCCGTCACGGAGCGCCAGATCGATATCGGGGATACCGGGACCCTGGTCTTCAAACACCAGGCGGACTCCGGACTTCCGGTCCTCACGGAGCGTTTCGAGCAGGACAGTACCGCCGCCGGCATAGTCGACGGTGTTGCGGGCGAGTTCGCTCGACGCGGTCACCAGCTTGGTCTGGTCGACGATGCCGAAGCCAAGCGAGACGGCCAGCTTGCGGGCGGCCTGGCGAACCAGAACGACGTCGTCCGAACCACGCAGGACGATCGATTCAGAGGTGAGAACCTGCATCGGCGCTTTCTGAATCCGCGACGGCGGTGCGCAGACTTGCCATGCCCTTTTCGACGTCGAGCGCCGTACGGATCCCCTGCAGGGACATGCCCAGTTCCACCAGCGTGATCGCTACCGACGGGCGCATGCCGACGATAACGGTGTTGGCGTCCAGAAGTCTGGCCATACCCGCGATGCTGCCGAGCATACGGCCAATGAAAGAATCCACCATTTCGAGCGCGGAAATGTCGATGAGGACCCCGCGGGAACTATGCTGCACAATCTGGGAGGTAAGATCGTCCTGCAGCGTCAGAGCGAGGCGGTCGTGCATGTCCACCTGAATGGTGACCAGCAGAAACTCGCCCATCTTCAGAATCGGGATACGTTCCATTGCTATTGGACTCCAGCGGCATCCCGTGTCCTCGAAACAGCCTGGCCGTTCCGCTTCAGCGCTATGGCAAACGCATCGGCCAGTGTCGCCTTAGTGGTGACGTTGGTAAGGTCGACTCCGAGATGAATGATCGTTTGGGCGATCTGAGGCCGGATACCGCTGATGAGACAGTCGGCGCCCATCAGCCGCGCCGCGGCGACGGTCTTGAGGAGATGCTGAGCGACCAGCGTGTCGACAACGGGAACGCCGGTGATGTCGATGATGGCGTAATCGGACCGCGTCGCGACGATGGCGTCCAGCAGATTCTGCATGACGATCTGAGTGCGCGCGCTATCGAGCGTGCCAATGAGGGGCAGCGCCAGGATGTTGTCCCAAAGTCGGACGACGGGGGTGGAGAGTTCGAGCAGTTCCTGCTGCTGACGCACGATGATGTCTTCGCGCGTTCTCTGATACATCTCCGTGGTGAGCAAACCAAGCTTGTCGAGAAGGACAGTGACTTCCCACACGGCATCGGCAAGAACCTGAGGGTCTTTGCCATAATCCGTGCGCAGTACCGTGAAGAGCGGGAGCTTGAGGGAGAAGACGAAGGAAGCGGTTTCCGAAGACGAATAGCCCGCGCGGGCACGGCTGGAGGAAATCTCACTGAGAATGTTTTTCACGGAATCCCATTCGGGACCGGCGACATCGCTCGAGGCGCCGTTATCAGCGGCTTTTTTCAGGGCCTGAATGAATTCACGTGATTGGCGGGTACTTTCTCCCTGCTCCGCGGCGGAGACCTTTTTGCCGCCGGCGCTCTGCGATTCCAGCCACTGCGACGTGATTTCGGCATCGCGTTTCTCGAGTAGTTCGGATAACTTGCTTTTCGACACTTTGACGAAACTCCCCCGGTAACTATATAGGACTGCTGGTACCGGACCGCTTCAGTATAACTTCGGCTTTTGGATTACACAAATGTAATACTTTTCTCCGCAATTCGCAGAACCGCGGGGAACCGTCGCCTGGTGGAGAATGGCCTGGTGGAGAATGGATTCAATATGGGTGCGAACCAGAACAAGATTGCGTTGGTGACAGGGGCCGGGAGCGGCATAGGAAGGGCGTCCGCGCTGGCGCTGCAGGCGGCGGATTTCACGGTTGTCCTTGCCGGGCGCCGTCTGAAAGAACTGGAGGCGACGGCAGCGAAAGCGACGACGGGCGGTAGTGAGATGCTGCCGGTTGCGACGGATGTCAGTAATCCGGCATCGGTGAAGGCGCTGTTTGAACGCATCGCGACGGAGTACGGGCGGATCGACGTCGTCTTTAACAATGCCGGAATCAACGTGCCCGCGATTCCGATGGACGAGCTTTCGTTCGAGCAGTGGAGCTCGGTGGTGGCCATCAATCTCACCGGCTCATTTCTCTGCGCGCAGGAGGCGATGCGGATGATGAAGACGCAAAGTCCGAAAGGTGGACGCATCATCAACAACGGTTCCATTTCGGCTTACACGCCGCGTCCGAATTCGGCGCCGTATACGTGCACGAAACATGCGATCAGCGGTCTGACGAAATGCATCGCGCTCGATGGGCGCCCGTGGGATATCGCGTGCAGTCAGATCGATATCGGAAATGCGGCGACGGAGTTGACCGAGAGGATGACGGGGGGAGTGCTGCAGGCGGATGGCAGCCTCAAACCCGAGCCGCGCATGAACCTGAAGCACGTGGCGGATGCGATCGTTTATATCGCGAGCCTGCCGCTCGATGCGAATGTGCTGTTCATGAATGTGATGGCGACGAAGATGCCGTTTGCGGGGCGAGGATAAGAGGCCGAAAGCGCGATGTTGACCGCACTCTGCTGCGCGCCACCATGTGTTCATTTAAATGGGACAACACGACGCTGACTCAAGGCCTCAACTTTACCCTCGAAACATCGGTCGGATGGATCGATCTTCTCCGGTCTGAGCAAGTGTTTAAGTCTCGATCAGTTGATTCGGGCGAAACGCGCGGCGGGGCGTCCGAAAGACCTGGATGCGCCGGCGGAACTCGGGGCGTTGCGGGAAGAGACCGGTTCCAGCAAAGGATAAAACACGGCGGTTGAAGGGCGCGGGTACAATATAAGTGCCGCTGATTTTGTGGGGTTCCATCTCGTTCATTTTGGGGGATCTTGCTATTTTTCGCGGCCGTCGAAACGTCGCTGTTACTATAAAAAGTTGCCGGGACCGCTGAAGGTCCCGTTTCCGCAACAAGAGGTTGAATGCAGCCAACTGATACCGGCAACCCCGACTACTATCACAAGGTTGTCGATTGCCAGTGGGCCTGTCCGGCCCACACTAACGTTCCCGAATATATCCGTCTGATCGCGCAGGGCCGCTACGCCGAGTCCTACATGCTGAACCGGGAGTCCAACGTGTTCCCGGCGATTCTGGGCCGCACGTGCGACCGTCCCTGCGAACCGGCGTGCCGCCGCGGGCGCCTTCCCGGCGATAAGCCTGTTGCGATCTGCCGTCTGAAGCGCGTCGCGGCGGATCTGCGAGGCGACATCACAGCGATGCTGCCGACCGCGCCCGAGAAGAAAAACGGCAAGCGTATCGCTCTCGTGGGCTGCGGCCCCGCCTCGCTCACCGTCGCGAACGATCTTGCGCCGCTCGGCTATTCGCTCACGATTTTTGAAAAGTACGACAAACCGGGCGGGCTGATGCGCAGCAACATTCCGTCGTTTCGTCTGCCGGAACCGGTTCTGATGGACGAGATCAACTACATCCTCGATATGGGTGTAGAGGTCCGGTATAACTCGCCGGTTGAGAGCCTGAAGAAACTGCTCGACGAGAAGTACGACGCGATTTTCGTCGGCAGCGGCGCGCCGCGCGGCAAGAATCTCGATCTGCCGGGACGTAACGATCCGGCGGCGGCCGGGCATATCCACATTGGTATTGACTGGCTGGGTTCGGTTGCGTTCGGCCACACGGACAAGATCGGCGAGCGTGTGCTGATTATCGGCGTGGGCAACACGGCGATGGATTGCTGCCGCACGTCGCTGCGTCTCGGCGGCAAGGACATTAAAGTGATGGCGCGCCGTCCGCGCGCGTTCTTCAAAGCGTCGCCGTGGGAACTCGAGGACGCGGAAGAAGAAGGCGTGGAGATCGTCATCAATTACTCGCCGAAACGGTTTGTGATTGATAACGGCAAGCTCGTCGGCATGGAATTCGACCGGCTCGAATGGGACGAGAAGGCGCAAAAGTCGAAGGTCATCGAAACCGTCACGCTTCCCTGCGACGACGTGATTCTGGCGATCGGACAGGATAACGCGTTCCCGTGGATCGAGCAGGATCTCGGCATCGAGTTCGATAAGTGGGGACTCGCGAAGGTCGATCAGCGGACGTTCATGTCGAGCAGGCCGGGCGTTTTCTTCGGCGGCGATGCGGCATGGGGACCGAAGAACATCATCTGGGCCGTGGAGCATGGGCATCAGGCGGCGATTTCGATCCACAATCACTGCCAGAGCATTCCGGTTGACCAGCGGCCGCCGGACGGCATGAATCTCATCAGCATGAAGATGGGAATCAGCGAATGGAGCTATCACAACGATTTCAATCCGGCGGCGCGTCAGAAGATGCACCATGTCGATCTGGAGAAGCGATTCCGGGAACTGAACATCGAAGTGGAGCTCGGTTTCGATGTGCAGCAGACCGCGCGGGAAGTGCAGCGCTGCCTGAACTGCGACGTGGAAACCGTGTTCACCGCGCCCAAGTGCATTGAATGCGACGCGTGCATCGATATCTGCCCGGTTTCGTGCCTCACGATGCTGCGCGATGCGCCGGAAGAAGAACTCCGGCATGAGACGTCCGCGCCGGCCCTCAACCACGATCAGGCGCTGTTTGCTTCGAAGCCTCTACCGCAGACAGGGCGGCTGATGCTGAAGGACGAAGACATCTGCGTCCATTGCGGCCTGTGCGCGGAGCGTTGTCCCACGGCGGCGTGGGATATGCAGAAATTCCAGGTATTTATCTCACAAGCCGGTGATCCGGTACTCAACGAGAGCGTTGCAGCATAACAGAAAATGTCCAGCGGCATAAACGATTTTGCGTTCAAGCTGGCGACCGTCAACGGGACGGGTTCCGCCAGCTCCAGCATCCTTTTGATGCAGTCGATCTTCCGGATGGGCGTGCCCGTTTCCGGCAAGAATCTCTTTCCCTCGAACATTCAGGGGCTGCCGACGTGGTACGAAATCCGCGTCAATAAGGACGGTTATACGGCGCGTGCGCCGCATTACGACCTGATGGTCGCGATGAACGCGCAGACCTACAAGCGCGACGTCGCCGAGGTGCGGTCCGGCGGCTATCTGGTTTACGATTCGACGTGGCCGCTCGATCCGGACCTGTTCCGCGACGACGTCACGTTCATCGGCGTGCCGCTGGCGCGGCTTTGCAACGAAAATTTCCAGGGGGCGCGCGAGCGCATTCTGGTGAAGAATATCGCGTGTGCGGGCGCGCTGATCGCGCTGCTCAATATCGATGAGCACGTGGTGGCGGAGCTGCTCGAAGAGAAGTTCGGCAGGAAAAAGGCGCTGCGCGAATCGAACACGAAGGCGCTGGCGCTGGGCCGCGACTTTGTACAGCAGAATTTCCCGTGCCCCCTGCCGTTCCATCTCGAAAAGATGGACGGGAACCACGACAAGATGCTGATCGACGGCAATGCGATGATGGCGCTGGGCGCGGTTTACGCGGGTGCGACGGTGGCGGCATGGTATCCGATTACGCCGGCGACGTCGGTGATGGATTCCTTTAAGGCATATTGCGAGAAGTACCGGAAAGACAAGGAAACCGGCAAGAACAACTTCGCGTTCATTCAGGCGGAAGACGAGCTGGCGGCGATCGGCATGGTGATCGGGGCGTCCTGGGCCGGCGCGCGTGCATTTACTTCAACGGCGGGTCCTGGAATTTCGCTGATGAACGAACTGCTGGGTATGGCGTATTATGCCGAGATTCCGGCGGTGGTGGTGGACGTGCAGCGGGTGGGTCCGTCGACCGGTATGCCGACGCGCACCCAGCAGGGCGATATTCTCGAATGCGCTTACGCGTCGCATGGCGACACGAAACATATTCTGCTGTTTCCGGCGAATCCCGCGGAGTGTTTCGAATGCGCGGTGAACGCGTTCGATCTCGCGGAACAGTTCCAGACGCCGGTGTTCGTGCTGTCCGATCTCGATATCGGAATGAACGACTGGGTGACGCCCCGGATCAAGTGGGACGACTCTTACCGGCCGAATCGGGGCAATGTCCTGACGGCGGAGCAACTGAAGGCGATGCCCAAGTTCTTCCGCTATCTGCCTGATGACGGCACGGCGGTTGCTAACCGCACGCTGCCGGGCGTCCACGAAAACGGCGCGTTCTTTACGCGCGGCTCCGGCCACAACAAGTACGGCGGCTATACGGAAATTCCGGATGAGTATCAGGAAGTCATGGACCGCCTGCTGCGGAAGCACAGGGAAGCGGCGAAGTTCGTGCCGCCGGCCGAGATTGTGAAGAAGCCAGGTGCCACGGTCGGGATTATCTCGCTGGGCGGCTGCGATCCGGCGGTGCGCGAAGCAGTCGATTTGCTCGCGAAAAAGGGACATGCGCTCGACTACATGCGATTGCGGGCCTTCCCGTTCGGCGAGGAAGTGGAAAAGTTCCTGGCCGATCACGAGTTCTGCTTCGTGATGGAACAGAATCGCGATGCGCAGCTTCGCACGCTGCTGCTGCTCGAAACCAGTGCTCAGAAAGATCAG
>Ga0134125_10001060_pt1 | contig 34844 bp, 25 predicted proteins | sample KB31751_FD_96464 | JGI IMG/M metagenome (GOLD analysis project Ga0134125, IMG submission 96464) | Terrestrial soil microbial communities with excess Nitrogen fertilizer from Kellogg Biological Station, Michigan, USA - KB3-175-1 | ecosystem: Environmental > Terrestrial > Soil > Unclassified ...
TACAAAAAGCATTCTTTTCATGTATCAAGATTTTCAGAAAACAATGTTAATGAATGTACCTCTCACTACGCGAATTATTAGTAAGTCCATACGGTTATTGTTAGTTGCGGTTGCTAAAATTTATTGCTGACGGATTTCTATCTTTCCTTCCTGCGCGGGAAGCGCAATATTATAAACCAATTCAAACACTGTAAATGAGAAGACCACTTTTAGGGGTCTTGGCTTTCCTTTTTGCCTACCTGCAAGGGATTGCCCAGACGACCGTCACCGGCAAGGTCACCGACGAAAAAGGAGCGGCCGTCGCCGGCGCCACGATCATCGAAAAAGGCACCCGCAACGCCACCACTACCATCGATGACGGCACCTTCACCATCAAGGTAAAGAACAACAGATCCCGGCTCATCATCAGCTATGTGGGATACGAGCCCACCGAGGTCGAAGCGAGATCCAGCGTCGCCGTCGCGCTGGTTCCGAGCAGCCAGGCATTGTCCGATGTCGTCGTTACGGGTGTCGGCGTCGCCACGAGCCGAAAGAAGGTGCCCATCGACGTAGCATCGGTCTCGGCCAAGGACTTTGCGCCCAGCGTCACCACCAACGTTCAACAGGCCCTGGACGGGCAGGTGGCCGGCGCCAATGTCCAGCAGACCAGCGGCACACCCGGGGCGAACTTCAATATCATCCTCCGGGGTGTCAACAACTTCTATAGTGCCGCTCCGCTGGTTTTGGTCGATGGCGTCCAGATGAACGACGCCAACAATTTCAATGACATCGATCCGAGCGTCGTAGACCATATCGAGGTCGTTAAAGGCCCCGCTGGCGGCATGCTTTATGGCGCGCGGGGTGCGAACGGTGTGATCCAGATCTTCACCAAGAAAGGCGTAAACGGCAGGATGAACATCACCTTCAACTCCAAGGCCAGCGTAGATCATATCATCGAGCACAATATCCTGAGCAACCATCACCATTACACGACGGATGCCAGCAACAATATCCTGACCAGTTCCGGGAAGCCGATCTCGATGGATGCTACGGGTGTATGGAGCGACCCGCAGGTTCCGATCGCCACAGCGCCTGCGAACGCATTCGTAACGAACGACAAAACTTATAACCTGCCAACCTACGACCACTTGAAACAAGGTTTCCGTCAGGCGTTGACTTTCACCAACTCGATCAGCGTGACAGGCGGTGGTCAAAATTCGGACTATGCGATTACGGCTTCCCAACTCAATCAGCAGGACGTATTGAGCAACGCGTTCAGCCGCAGCAATGTCATGGTCAACCTCGGCATCCATCCGTTTAAAGGATTTACTTTTCGGACGATCACGCAAGGGATTGCCGGGTATGAGAATCTCCTCAGCGGCAACCGGTTCAATTTGCTGACGGCATACAATTTCATCGACTTTAACTGGAAAGACTCCACCGGGCATTTTCCGTTAAAAACGGTAAATTCCTCCAATGGGTATAACTCCCTCTCGGAAAACCAGTGGCACCATCGCGACAACCAGTCGTTCCATATTTTTCAGGACTTTGATGTTGACTACAAATTCCCCCGTTTTCTCGAATTGGATGTGAAATATGGCTTGGATTATGAGACCAGCGACGGGTCCAACTACTATCAAAATCAATCCTCGAACCTCCAGTACATCAAATACAACACGTACTGGGGACCTAGCCCACAAGGAGCCATCATCAACTCGTACAACAAAACCTTCTTCCAGAACGGCCTCTACTCAGCCTTCGTCCGGACAGACTTCCAGAAAGATTTCCACTCCAGCCTGCCGATCACGACGACCACGCAATTTGCGTACGACTATCGCAAATCCCAGGGCAGGTCTTATTTTGCGGAAGGGATCGGACTGCCGGTATTCCCACCCGCATACATCGGCGCAGCGGCTACGAAGACGGCCGGGGACGGCTACTTCACCCAAATTACCTATGGATTGCTGCTGAACCAGTCCGTTGATTGGGGTAATCTCTTTGGGGTCAGCGGCGGATTCCGTTCGGACTACGGCAGCGCGTTCGGCGCAGCTTATAAGGCAGCCACCTTTGGTCGTGCCACGGTCTATTTCAGACCCTCGGAACTCATGGACGCACAACGCGGCTGGCTGGCCGACTGGAAACTTAGGGCTGCTTATGGCGCGGCCGGTATCCAACCGAATCCTTATGACAGGCAGATCGTCCTCAGCGCACCCACGCTGGGCAACGGCGTCGCGCTGGCGCTGCCTTCACAAAATAACAATGACAGCCTCGCGTTATCGATCAACTATGAGTTGGAGGTCGGAACGGATTTTACGGTAACGCCCTTCAGCGGCGACTGGCTGCATCGCGCGACCTTTAGCGGCAGCTACTGGCACCGCAAGTCGAGCAACGTCTACCAGAACGCCCAGGTAGCCCCTTCTACAGGTTATGCTACCAAACTGGATAACCTGAGCACGGTCGTTTCACACGGTATCGACATTTCGCTTGACATCTCCGCTTACAAAGGCCGGAATCTCACCTGGGACCTCGACGCCCGTTGGGGTTACAGCCGGGCTGTCGTGACCAAGATCGCCAATGGACAGAGCGTTGTCGACTTCGCCTACGCCCTCAAACAGGGCCAGCCGCTGGGTCTCTTCTACGTCCAGACGCCGCTGCATTCCATCACGCAGGTGGGCCCGGACGGGAAGACGCCCCTGATCGCGCCCGCCAACCAGGGTAAGTACACCATGACCAGCACGGGTGACGTGGTGCTGATCAGCGATAATTATGTACAATATACGCCTGCCACGGATCTATCCGTGGTCGGTCACGCTTACCCCGACTTTACTGCCTCACTCATCAACCGGTTCACCTTCTTCAAAACGCTCAGTTTGTCGTTTCAATTCGATTGGATCCACGGCAACAGCATCTACAACGTCACGAAACAATGGTTGTACCGGCCTACAGGCGGCACGGGCGGCCAGGGGGGCGAATCCAAAGACCTGGACAACAAGATCACCATCGCGGGCCAAACCGGCTCTTATGTCAATTATTATAACAGCCTGTACAACGTCGGTTTACCCGTCGCGCCCTTTGTTGAAAATGGTTCCTATATCCGCCTGCGCGACCTGTCGCTCGGCTACGACCTGTCCAGGTTCGTTACCGGCACCAAGGCGATCAAACGCCTCACCATCACCGCATCCGGCCGCAACCTGCTGACCTTTACCAAATACAGCGGTCTTGACCCGGAGAATACCGGTGCATACGACGAACAGGGCGACGACTTGTCCACCGCCAAGATTGGAGCTTTCTCGGGCGCCGATTTTTATGGCACGCCGAACCTCCGGTCCTATCAAATCGCGTTGAGCGTAGGGTTCTAATTGATCAATCAAACCATCAAATAAAATGAAGAAGCAACTATACAGCCCAAACATCCTGAAACTGGCAGCCCTAACCCTGCTGTCGGCCACGCTGCTGCTGGGCTCCTGTAAAAAGTCGATCCTGCAGTTACCCGATCCGGTTGCGCCCACGCCGACTTCGCTGACCACGGAAGGCGGCATCGACGCCTTTGCCATGGGCATGTATTACAAGTGGATTGCGTTCGAGATCGGCGACGGCAACCTGAATTTTTTCGATATTTCCTGGTATATGGAAAGCAATATGGGCGACGAGGATTTCACGCCCTATTCCAACTATGGGTCCCGGTATTGTATGAATATCAGCAGCATCACGCTGCCGGCGCCCTATAACACCGTCATCAACAACCCGTCGGGCTTCGCCACCCAGCTGGATATCCTGCGGTCATTCAATTCCCGCGGCGCTGGCGACGGCAACACGATCCAGTACGAATGGGACTGCTTTTATTTTGTCAACGCACAGGCAAACACCTTGCTGGGTGCGCTCAACAATCCCGCGCTGACGCTTACCGGAGACGCGGCCACCAAAAAGGCCCTGCTGCAGGCTTGGGCATACTACTGGAAGGGATATGCCTACTCGAAGATCGGCTCTATGTACCTGGCCGGCGTCATCGATGACAGCCCGGACAGCACGGCCAAGGGCCTGACCAGCAACCTGTATGTGCCGCACGACCAGGTAATTGCCGACGCCAACAAGAATTTCGATAAAGCGGCTTCGATTTTTTCGACGATTACAGAGAATGCCGACTATGATGCGACCTTTAAGACCATGATCCCGAGCTTCAACCTGCCAAACCAGATCATCACGCCGGACATGTGGGTCCGCCAGATCCATACCTTCGAGGCCCGAAACTATATGGCGAACCATAAAGTGGCGGATATGACCTCCTCCGATTGGACAACCATTCAAAACCTAACGGCCACTGGGATGCAGCAAGGCGACCTGACCCTCCAATGGGGCATGGCGCCCAACGGGGTCAATGACCTGTCGTCATTCGGTTTCGTCCTCCACCCACTTTTCCTCCACTCCTATTCCGGCGGCTTGTCATTCGTGAGCGAGCGACTGATCCAGGACATCATGCCGGGCGACCAGCGCATGAACTACTTCGGCCCTTACCCCGGCGGCCCGGTGGTGAACGTCCTCAACCGCGGCATCCAGTTCGGCACGCGCTATGTTCCGATCGACATCGAAAAGGGCGGCCGCTATGCGACGGAGAATTACCAGGGCACCGTTTCGATCGCCCCCACCTGGGAGGAGAACGCGCTGATGACCGCGGAATCCGATATCGAGCTGGGCAACACCGATGCCGGGCTGCAGTTGATTGACCAGGTAAGAGCTTCCCAGGGCGCCGGCCTGCCCACGCTTGCCGGATCTGGCATTTCCCAGGACTCGGCCCTCGTCCATCTCCACAGCGAACGGAGGATCGGCCTCTACCTGCACAATGTATCCTGGTATGACGCCCGTCGTTGGGGGATCACGGCGCCTGCCTCCTCGGGCGGCGGCAGGATCGGGAATATCGTCGTTCCCGGTACGCTGATCGGACCGAGCGGTACGCCGGCCCAGGTACTGCCCTGTTTTATCAACTATTCGTTCTCTGATTATTGGGACGTTCCAAAGAACGAGCTTGATTTCAACCCCCCGGCAAGCGGCTCGGCGCCGATCGCCAACTAGCGACTACACGCGATCCAAATACCAACAGTCTTCACACAACGAAAAACCCGGTCGGCGACCGGGTTTTTTGACTATTACTACTACTAAACTAAACTGCCTATTGAAAGCTTAGGGTAACATGACCGCCATTTCCCGATACTTTGATCGGAACCCCGCCGCCGTTCAGCGTGCCCTCGAGGTTGTGGTTGTCCATCGTCCCGGAGAAATTATTCAGTTTGTCGGAATGGATCTTGTCTCCGGAGATCGCGAGATTCAAACCCTGGCCTTCCGGCAGGGTCAAATGAATATTCCCGCCGGTATTCCCAAGGTCCACATATTTACCCAGCGATTTCATGGTGACATCGATGCTGCCGCCCGACGTAGACGCGTTCAGGCTGCAGGTCATGTTATCGAGGTGGATATTACCACCCGAGGTGGACGTATGCAGTTCGCCGCCGATCCCGTCTCCATCGATGTGGCCGCCCGACGTCGTCGCGTGTATGGTTCCCTTTATATCCTGCAAATGCACATTCCCGCCGGAAGTCGTCATGGTGATCGTTCCCTCGCAGTGCGTGGCATGCATATTTCCCCCGCTTGTCCGCAGATCGATATCGTTTTTCGAATCGGCGATCGTGACGTTCCCGCCGGAAGTGGTCCCGTCCGTCTTGCCGGTAAGGGCCTGCAGATGTAAATTCCCGCCGCTGGTCGTAAAATGTTCGGTGCCCGAGAGGTCGGTGAGATGAATATTACCGCCGCTCGTCGTCACTTCGGAAGAGGTGGCCTCGGGAACCGTGATCCGGAACGACACCGAGACCCCGCGACGCCAATTATCGTCATCCCCGTTGCCCTTGCGCTTAGCCACCGCATCGAGCGTACTGCCATTCATGGCGACCATCAGGTCCACCGTATTTCCAAGCCGTTGCTTCGCCTCGTCGCCGGTTAGATTGTGCCCGCCGTTGTTGGACCGGACATAGACCTCGACTTTCGCATCGCCGCCAGCCGCCCCGGTGACCGTGATATTGCCGCCGGACGTTTCCGCCTTCAATTGCCTGATCTGGTCCCGGGAGAAAGTTTTGACCAGGTAGGGCGTGTCGTCGTGATCCTGTGCGGACACGGCCGCCACCTGCATGCCGCAGACCAGCAAGAGCGCAGCAGGTTTCCACATTTTGAATTGCATAATGTATAGTTTTATAGTTGGTTCCTTCTAAAGTCCCCGTCGCGAAAAAAATGTTGCACCCCACCCCGGATTCCCCTCACCTCCGGCTTCCTTCATCTGTCCCCTTGTCCGCCTGCGAACAGTCCCTGTATCATTACCGGACAGTCGCCCGCCGCCACGCCCCCCTTTTCGGCACTCAAACACTTCTTTCTCAGCAATTCCACCCCCGCGCCCAACTACATAACCCAATTACCGTGCTCAATTGTCGTCATTGTGGTGATAGGACATGGAGCGGCCGCCGCCGGTATATTTTTCAATATATTTCTTTTCCAGCCCCGCAGGCAGCCATTTGCCGTTCACGCTGACGTGATGCGGGTCCAGTTCGATGCTACGGATGCTGTCCTTATCCGGCACGATGCCGTCCTTCACCAGATCGCCGGCCAGGTTTTCCTGGAATATCTTCCGGTCCTCGCGGAGCGCTTGCTCCTGTTCGCTTAGCTGGGCTTTTTGGATGTTCAAATGCCGATCCATGTCCAGCTGCGCCAGCCGGCGCTCTCTTTCCGCTTCCTCGCGGGCCTTACCGGCCTGGGCGCGTTCAATTTCCGCTTCCTCCCGGACCTTCCCCGCCTGCGCCCGCTCCAGATCCGCTTCCTCGCGGGCCTTTCCTGCCTGCGCCCGCTCAATTTCCGCCTGCGCCCGTTCCAGATCCGCCTGCTGGCGGTCCATTGCGAGTTGCTGACGGTTCATTGCCAGTTGCTCCTTGTCCCGCGCGAGCTGACGGCGGTCCTGGGCCAACCGGACCCTCGCTTCCCTGACGTATCGGACCGTCCTGGCGATCCTGTCCTTATACCGGGACCATTCTCCGCGGGGGATATTCTTGCCGTCGATGGAGAAACTCAGGATCGAGTCCCCCGCCATCCCGACCGTGTAAAGGGCGCCGTGCCTGTAGGTGAAGGTCGTCACAGGCGGCACATGAGTCGAATCATCCCCGATATTCATGTACTGCTCCTTCAAGCTGTCGTCCTGCGCATGCAGATTTCGACTGCACATCACCGTTAGTATCAGCAACGCGACGTTACGCACAATGTTCGTTTGCATAGTGATTCATTTTTTATTGACTGTAAATGGGGTTTATTGAAATTGCCGGTCCCGGGCGGCCTGCTGCCGGGCCTGTTCCGCCAGCAACCGTGTCCGATCCGCCTGTAGCCGGTCCGACTCTGCTTCCTGGCGCAACCGGTCAGCCTTCAGTTTGTCATACCCGATCTCCCGCAGCTCCCGCTCTGCCTGCATGCGCGCTTGCTCCGCCTGCATTCGATCCCCGTCCGCCTGCACGCGCTCCAGCTGCGCCTGCACCCGATCCATTTGATACCTCTTGCGGGCAAGTTCCGCCTGCTCCATATTCTTATCCTGCCGGGCCTTTTCCGCCTGCTCCATATTCTTCTCCTGCCGGGCCTTTTCAACCTGCTCCATATTTTTCTCCTGCAGAACCTGCTGTTGCCGTTCCATCGCTACCAGCGCCTCTTTCGCCCGCCGGAGTTGGATTTCCTTTTCCCTGAGCGCCGTCGCCATATCGCCGGCGACCGCGCTGCTCCGCTCTTTCGCCTCTTTCGTCGCCACACCCCCAGCGGTTCCTGCCGGCTTGATGCCGCCCGTATGCCGTGCCGCTTTTTCATGGCGCAAGGATGACAATTGAGCCTCCACCCATTCCATGTTCTCGGTTACCCGTTGCCGCGACTCCAACAGGGCAAGTTCCTGACTCGGGGGCCGGACCATAGACGCCGCAGCCGACGCCTTGTCGGCGATCCTTACCGGGCCGCCCGGGCTCATCGACAGGAGCCACAACAGTCCGAGAAGTCCGCCCGCCAAAAAGACCCGCTCGCCGGGATCGAGCGCTTTGTTCCGGTCCCGCGAAAGCCGCATTACCCGGTGCAGCAGTTGCCGCCGGTTCCCGGGAAAAGCCATCGCAAGGGAACCGAGACTATGCTCTTTGAACCGGATAAGGGCCCTGACCAGCTCCACCTTGTCCCCCGTTTGCGCGATCGCGAGATCGTCACAACAATTTTCCCGCTCGTCCCGGATCAGGGCCGATACCCAGAGTGCGCCCGGATTGAAGAACAACAGGCATTCCGCCACCCTTTGCACCAGGTTCACCACATGATCGCATCGCCGGACATGCGCAAGCTCGTGTAATAACACCGCCTCCATCTCCCCCGGCGGCAAATGATTGATCAACCCCAGCGGAATGACGACGATCGGTTTGAGCTGGCCTATAACCATCGGCACCCGCGCCAATCCGCTTTCCACCACTTTGACGACCTGCCGGACGCCCATTTGCCGGCTCAGCCGTAGGACCTGGTCGACCCACAAAGCTGAGGCGCCGCGGACTTCCCGCCGGATCCTATGCATATAGTGCCAACCCGCTGCCAGCCGTAGCGATTTCAGGGCGGCGACCGCGAGCCAGATCGTGACAATCGCGAATGCGTGCGCATCGCAATAGTCCACCAACCAACCCGTTCCTGCGATTGCCGATCCGGTAAGGTCGCCGGTCGCCGACCTGGTATTCAACTCATGTCCAAGGGTCGCTGCCAGGCCGGATAAGAAAAGAAGGGACAATCCGCACAACCAGCGGTACCGCACCCTGGGCGCGGACTGTTTCGTACAGCCGACCACGAGCCCCGCGGCCAGCGCCAGCAACATTCCCTGCCAAAGGGAATAGATCAGGACCCGGCAGATTGCCTGCGCCATATCTAAATCATTTTGTCTTTCCTTCCATTTCCGCCAGCAGTTCCTTCATCTTTTTCAGGTCGTCCTTCGAGGTCCGCTCGTTCCCCAACAGCGCCACGATCATGTCCCCAACCGAACCCTGGTACATCGTGTCCACAAACTTGCTCAACAGATGGCCCTTCGTGCCCTGCTCCTCCAGCAACGGATAGTACACATGTTTCATATTGGTCTCGTCGCGCCCCAACATCTTTTTGTCTGCCATCAATTGCATGAGCTTCAGGGTCGACGTATACTGCGTGGCCTCCTTGCGTTTATTCAGCGTGTCATGGACGAACCTGACGGTCGAAGGTCCGTTTTCCCACAATATCTGCAGGACGGCCAGCTCACCTTTTGTAGGTTCCGGGCACTGGTCCCCACCCCTTTTATTTTTGCTCATGATCTAAAGGTACGTAAAAAAACGTACGTTCCAAATATTACCTCACTTTTTTTTGAGTCGCCGGCGCGGCTCGCCGGACCCACCATCGCGGCATCGCCCGGCCCGCCACCGGCGCAGCGCCAGCCATTCTTATTATCTTTATCCCGATGAAGCGCCTGACCCCTTTACCTATTGTTCTGCTCCTTTCCCTAACCGGCTTTGCCCAATACGCGGATCAGGGCATCGGCAACCTGCGTACCCAGGTCTGGTGGTTCGATTGGGCCGGGTTCACCGTAAAGGAAGGCGCCTCACGAACCTTTACCACGGATGACGGTCTTGTGGTGACGGTAAAGTTTACCGATGTCAGTGCGCATACGCCTGTGCCATACCCGATGAATACCTGGTTCGGGTCGATGCTGTACCTGATGTATGATTTCTCCAACCCCGCGATCATGCCGGCACTGTACGACCCGCAGTCCAGCCGCGACCGCCTGCGGCGCCGCGTACCGGAAGGGGACGGTCATTCTCATTCGCTGAATCGGTCATCCTCATCCGCTGAGACGGTCATCCGTTAATTTTTCAGATCGACCACCACGTTGATCGTCAACGCCACGATCACGGTATTGAAAAGAAAGGAAAGGATCCCGTGCATCAATGCCACCCGGCGGATCGTCCGGGACGAGATCTCGATATCCGAGACCTGGAAAGTCATTCCGATCACAAACGAGAAATACGCAAAGTCCAGATAGTCCGGCCACATTTCATTCGGGATCTGCAGACCCACCGTATGCAGGTCCGGGTCCAGCGGATGATCGCCGTAGTACAACAGCGCGTACCGGTAAGCAAAGACGGTGTGCAACAGGAACCAGCTGCAAACGACGCCCGCGATATAGATAAAGGTCTCGATGCCCTTGCCGAGCATGAAGACTTTATTCCCCAGCAGGAGCAGGACGCCCATCAGGCTCCCGATCGTGGCCGCTACGACGATCGCGAAGACCACGACCCGTCCCGCATCCTCCTGCTTGGCCAGTAACCGGATCTGCCTGGGCCGCATGCTTGAAAAGATAATCGCGCTGATCAGCAGCATGCATACGCAAAAGACATCCCACCCGATCATCACCCTGGTCATTCCCTCCATATGGACCGGCAGGAGCGCGGCCGATACGATCGTGGCGGCTCCCAAACTCATCACCAGCTTATAGACGCTCGGCAACCGGTGGAACCACCCGGGACATTTGATGTATTCGGCCATACTGCAAATTAAAGTATATTTATTCCCAAATTCCTTCCATGCAGCTTTTTTCGCGTCAGAGGGGCCTGAAGGGGTTCTTCCTCCCGTCTTTCCTCTTTTTATTCCTCCTGCTCTTCTTCCCTTTTTCCCAAGGCTCGGCGCAATTGTACAACCCGGTGATCGACGTGCAGCACTATGACTTTTCGCTTGCCCTCAACGACGACAGCAACAATATCCGCGGGACGGCGATCGTAACGGTCCGGTTCCGGATGCCGGCCGCCCGGTTTTCCCTCGACCTGACAGCGAAGAACAGCACCGGCAAAGGAATGACGGTCCTTTCCGTCAGCGAAGCCAACCGGCCGGTCGAATTTGCCCAGGACAGCACGCACCTCGTTCTCATGACGGGCGGAGGTCCGAATACCCAACACAGTTATACCATCCGTTATGAAGGCGTTCCCGCCGACGGCCTGATCATATCCAACAATAAATACGGACATCGCGGGTTCTTTGGCGACAATTGGCCCAACCGCGCGCACAACTGGCTCCCGTGCGTCGACGATCCCTCGGACAAAGCGACGCTCGATTGGCGGATCACGGCTCCGGAACACTACCAGGTCGTCGCCAACGGCGCCCTGCAGGAGGAAAGGACCTTCCACAACCATTTTCGGCTTACCCATTGGAAGGAATCCGTTCCGATCGCGCCAAAGATCATGGTGATCGGCGTCGCGGCCTTTGCCATCGACCATCCCGGGGATGCGATGGGGGTGCCGGTTTGGAACTATGTTTTTCCGGAGAACAAAGAGGTCGGGTTCCGCGCCTATTCCTATCCGCTGCAAATCCTGCCCTTCTATATCACGCATATCGGTCCCTACCCGTTTGAAAAATGCGGAAATGTTCAATCCAAAACGCGCTTTGGTGGCCTGGAAAACGCCAGCGCAATTTTTTACTTCGAGAATTCTGTCAACTCGCCCGGTATCGAATCCCTGATGGCGCACGAGATCGCGCATCAATGGTTTGGCGACTGCGCCACGGAAACCAGGTTCCAGGAGCTTTGGCTGAGCGAGGGCTTCGCCACCTATATGACGCATTGCTATCTCGAAAACAAATACGGTCCCGATACGCTCAGAAAAGGAATGGCCAGGGACCGGGCCGCCGTCATCGCATTTGAAAAGCGGCGCCAGACACCCGTCGTCGACACGACAGTCAGGACCGACTATATGGAATTACTCAACCGGAATTCCTATGAAAAGGGCGGGTGGGTACTGCATATGCTCCGGCGGCGGATCGGCGACAGCCTCTTCTGGAAAGGGCTTTCGGCTTATTACAGGACCTACCGGGACCGCAATGCCGCTACGGCGGACTTCGAACGGATCATCGACTCCGTCACCGGCCGCGACCTTTCGGTCTTTTTTCACGAATGGCTTTACACTTTCGGCCACCCCAACCTCCGTATCGACTGGAAATACGACGCCGACCGCAAAGCCTTGCTGATCGACTTCGTCCAGACCCAGGCGCAATTGTTCGATTTCCCGCTGGAGTATTCCGTGGACGGGACGTTGTACCATGTTGACATACATGACCGGTCCACGCATATCGAATTACCTTTGCCCGCGCCGCCCAGAGGCCTGACGCCCGATCCGAACGTCAACGTCCTGGCCAGCTTCGTGATCGAGAGGCCTTAAGGCCGCCGGCGGTCCTCAGTCGGCCCTTAGATTTTTTGCCGGCTCGACCCGGGCCGCGCGCAAGCCCTGCCACCCCACCGTCGCGAAACTGATCGCAATCGCCAGGACAGCGGCCAGCACGAAGATCCAGGCGCTCAGCGGAATGCGGAACGCAAAGTCGTGAAGCCACTTATTCATCAGCCACGCTGCAACCGGAGACGCGATGACCAACGCCACGATCACCAGCCGCAGGAAATCTTTATACAGCAGATAGATCAGACCCGGCACGCTCGCGCCGAGCACTTTGCGGATACTGATCTCTTTGGTCCGCTGGATGGTGATAAAGGAGGCCAGGCCGAATAGCCCGATACAGGAAATAAAGATGGCGATCGCCGCAAACCAGCGCACCAGCCGGGAGAGATTCTCCTGCGCCTTGTACAGCGAGTTGATATTTTCATCGAGAAAACTGTAGTCGAATATCCGCTGGGGAAAATATTTGTTCCAGACCCGCTGCACCGCCGCGATAGTTGCGGGAACATGGTCGGGCCGGATACGGATCGCGAACAAATTAAATCTGGGCACGTTCACGTCCATCACCATCGGTTGCAGCGGCTGATCCAGCTTGTCGAAATTGAAATCCTTCACCACCCCAATGATATATCCCTTCTTTCCCGTCCGGCTGTCCCCCCGCGTGAATTTCTTTCCGATCGCCGCTTCGGGGCTTGCCCAGCCAAACGCCTTTACCGCCGATTCGTTGATGATAAAAGCCTGCAAATGATCCGTGCCGGCCGCCTTTGAAAAATCCCGCCCCGCGACCAGCGTCATTCCCATGGCCGGCAGGTAATCGTAGTCGACCGACACCCACGGAATGAAAATATTGTCCCGGTCCGTATGTCCTTCGGGGATCACCAGTCCGCGCACGGCAGGGTCCCCGGGCAATCCGCTGGCCGTCGTGACGGCGGATATCGCCGGATAAGCCCCAAGGTCGGCTTCGAAGGCATTCATCCTGGCCCGCTGCGCGCTATCGATCTTTCCACCAAACGGCGAGGGATTTTTTCCAAACAACGGCAACACCAGCACCTGGGACTTGTCGAAGCCCAGGGGCTTGTTGCGCATAAAGGTCAATTGCCGCTGGATAACGGTCGCGCCGATGATAAGGGCGGCCGCCACGGCAAACTGTGTCACGATGAGGCTCTGACGGATCAGTCTTCCGCTCCCGGCCGACTTGCCCGTCTTTCCCTTCAGCAAAGCGGTCAGCCGCCAGCGGGTGATATACACTGCCGGGTAAAGACCCGCAAGAAATCCGGTGCAAACGAGCAGTCCGACCAGCGCCGGGATCATGATACCTGACCATAGGACCCGCGACTCCAGCGCCTTATCCGTCACCGCATTGAGGAGTGAAAGCCCCGGGACCGCCAGCAACATCGCCATTAACGCCGCGAGACAACTGACCAGCAGGCCCTCGCCGAGGAACTGCAGCAATAGTTGCCGGCTCCCCGCGCCTGAAACCTTCCGGATTCCGACTTCCGCGATCCGTGTCAGGGACTGCGCATTGGATAAATTGATGAAATTGATATTGGCGATCAACAGGATCAGCAGCGCAATGCCGCCAAAAATATAGATATAGGTGATGCTGTTGCTGCTCTCGCTTCCTTCCACATCCGAAGCGCGAAGGTGATTGTCCGACCACGGTTGCAGCGAGAAATAATAGGACTTTTGTACGCGCTCGTCCCCATATCTCACGGTCAGTTGCCGCAGAGCCGCCTCCACCGGGGCGACCGCCTGACCCGGTCGCAGCAGCACGAAGGTCTCGCAAGGGTTATACAACCAGTTGTCGCGGATAAAATCGCCGACCGGTTTCCGTTCCACCGCATACAGGGTTGGGAAGGAAACTAACGCGTCCCATCGGATATCCGAATTCCGGGGAACAGGGTCGATGACGCCCGTGACCCGCAACAGCACCGAATCTTCGTACACCAACGTCCTGCCCAGCGCGGGGCCGTCCCCGAAATATTTTTTAGCCATTGCCGTCGTGAGCACGATCGAATTGGGTTGCGCCAGCGCATCCGCCGCCAGGCCCTGCCGCCAATGCAGCGTAAAGATCTCCGCCAGCGAATTGTCCGCGAAAAATATATTTTCCTCCTCGAACCGCCTCGTTTCCCCGCGGGGGCTCCGCGGCCCCCCGATCCTGTCGCCCGGTCTTGCCCCGGCGGCGGGAATGGTCGCCAATATTCCGCCGCGGATATAGATCCGCGCAACGGCCGCAACCTGCGGGATGTCCTTTGCGATGGCAGGCCCACCCGACGCGGGCGTACCCGCCATCTTTCTGAATTGCCCGTCGCCGTTCTTGATGAAATTGACGCGGTAAATATCGGCGTAACGGGCATTCCACCTGTTGTAGCTGAGCTCGTCCGTGAGATACGCCAGGATCAGGAGGCAGCAACATATACCGATGGATAATCCGGCCAGCTTGATCACCGTGGCGCCCTTGTGCCGCCAAAGGTTACGAAGGGCAGTCTTGAGATAATTTTTTATCATAAGCAGGAATTTCTGCGAACTTTTTCACAGCCCCCGCGTCATCGTCCGACCCGGGCGCCCTCATTTCGGCACGAGCTTCGGCGCCATCCTGAACAGGAATCCTGGCGCCCACCGGTTGACGATCAACGCCATCTTTTCCGGCCCCAGCTTGCCGATATAGGCCTCAAACTTCCCCTTCGCAACAGCCCGCAGGATCTGCGAGGCCGCTTTGTCAGCCGCCAATCCTTTATCGACGTTTTGCGAAGACTTCCCCAGCGGCGTGCCATTCTTCGTCACCACATGCTGCGAAATATTCGTGCGGATATACCCGGGCGTTAGCACGGTCACCTTGATATGCTGTGCCGCTACCTCAGCGCGGAGACAATCGAAAAAACCGTGCAAGGCGTGCTTTGCGGCGGCGTACGCCGACCGCATCGGTGTGCCGATCTTGCCCATCACGCTGCTGACCACGACAAAATGCCCGGCTTTCCGGCTCTCGAAATGCGGCAGGACGGCCTGCGTCAACGCGACATAACTGAAATAATCCAGCTCCATTACCTGACGCTGCACCCCCAGCGAGGTCTCGGCGACCAGCGAGCGCTGGCTCACGCCGCCATTGTGGACGAGGATGTCGATCCGGCCGAATGCCGCGAGCGCTTGCTGCGTCCGGTCGGCCAGCCCCGCGATATCCAGCAGGTCCAGGCGGATCACCCTGACCATGTCGGGATTGGCGCAAGCCTTCCGAACCCGCTCGAGCTCCTCGGCCCGGCGACTGGAAAGGATCAGCTTTGCACCGGCCGAGGAAAAGGCATAGGCCAGCGCTTCGCCGATACCGGACGACGCGCCCGTGATCCAGACAATTTTGTCGTTAAAGGCATTCTGCATTGGTATAACTTTGCGGAAAGATACAGACGGTTATGGCATTTACCAACCCCGAGTCTTCCCCGCTCCGGATCCTGGTCATCGGCAGGGACCCCAAAATCCTCCAGGTGGTCCTCCGGCTGCTCAATACCCACGCTTCAAAAGCTTACCATGCGGTCGGAACTACCGACGCGGACCAGGCGCGCTCACTCTTCGCCGACAGCGACATCGGCCTCGTGCTCCTGACCAACGGCATCGACGCGGCTACCGAGGCCTCCCTGCGGGAGGAATTCGCCATCCGCCGGCCCGGCGTCCCCGTCCTTCAGCATTACGGCGGCGGCAGCGGGCTGCTTTTCGGTGAGATCGCCGCGGCTACCGGGCGCCATAGACAAACAAAAGACACCCATTGATCAAGGAAGCGTCTCGCCCAACAAAGAGCCCCGCCGGACGGCGGGGCTGGATTCAAATAGTCATTGAATTGTAAAACAACGGGCTTGGTCCCGAAGGCTATTTGCCACTGCTCTGGTATTCCGGATGATCCATATCATCCGACGAGGAACTACCCGGAGCCGGCTTGGCCTGCTGCGTGCCGTTCTGGTCGTTTTTCCGGGGCTCGCCATATCTGTTCCGCATTTGTGCATTGTAGAAGTCATGCCTTGCCTGCGTGACCGCTGCATCGCGTTTCTGCTCCAGCTCATTGATCTTTTGCTTCTTTTCACTATGCGTCAGGGCTTTGTCATGTTTAACATCCTTGATCTGCGCTTTGTAGTCGCTCCTGATCCCGCGGATTTCTTCGTCCAGGGCAAGCGGCATCGGGCCGCGGCCATAGTAGTAGGGCGGATATGCGGTCGGATAATACCAGGGTCCGTACCACCCGGGGACCCCCCAACCATATCCATAATCGAGGCCGAAGCCCAGGCCCCAACCCCATCCGCCATAAAACCCCGGCGAATAGTATACTCTTGGCGCATAGTAGTGCGGGTGATAGGAATAGCTGTGGTACCCGCCGTGAAACCCGCCGCCCACATAACCGTGACCGATGGAACCTCGCTGGGCCGAGGCGCCGCAGGCAAGGCCAAGCGAAACTAACAGAATGAATATCGGTTTCATAATTGAGAGTTTAATGATCGTACTATATACCTTATAGACGCATAAGACAGGCCATAGTTAAATCTGTATTTCGCTTATAACTAATCTATAACAATGCCTTTTCGAGCCATCCGAACGCTCCGCGGGGGTAGGGTCCGCGCCCTGGCCGGCATCCCGGAAAGTAGAAGAAAACCCCTACGCATAAAAATTAAGGTCAATGGGTATAAAATACAAGTTCAATGCAACCGTTTACAGAAGGACCTGAAAATAAATCGATAGTAATTCGTTAAGCTCTGAAACCCAAGCCGATGCTATCCTTACCCCAGCATGCCTTGTCGTTGATAATCATACTCCTGACCGCAGGGGGGCTGATCTATTTTACCGTTCGTCTCATCCGGCGATGCCAATTGCGTATCAGACAGCTTGAGCAGCAGGTCGAGCACCGCACGCGCCAGGCCGAACAGGCACTCCACACGAAAGATCTGTTCCTGACCAATATGAGCCACGAGATCCGCACGCCCATGAACGGGCTCCTTGGCATGGCCTCCCTGCTCGCCCAAACCTCTCTGAATAAGGAACAAACCGGGTATGTAGACAATATTCGCGCTTGCGGCGACACGCTGCTGACGGTCATCAACAATATCCTCGACTTCACCGCGCTCGAAACCGGGAAGATCACGCTGGATGAAAAAGTGGCCGATCTCCGGACCTTACTGGACGAGGTCATGGAACAATTCACCGCGCGCGCGGCCAAAGCCGGTATCGTCCTGCAACTCGACATGTCGAACGATGTTCCTTGCCGGGTCATCATCGACCTCGGCCGGCTTCGGCAGATCCTCATCAACCTGATCGGGAACGCGGTCAAGTTCACCCAGCAGGGCCAGGTCACGATCCGCGTGTCCCGCGCGGACCAGCGCAGGCTCGCGACAAAGGGAGAACAGATCGGTCTCGCCTTTGAAGTGGCGGACACCGGCGCCGGCATCGACGCCGGGCACCTGGAGCAACTACGGGTATTCTTTTCACGGACCGATCCGGCCAGCCGCCCGATCGGCAGCACCGGGCTTGGGCTGATCCTATCCGACAGGCTGGTCCACCTCCTGCATGGCCGGATCAGCGTGAGCAGCACGCCGGGCGCGGGGTCGCAGTTTAGCTTTACGGTGCTCGCGAAGCCGGCTCCGCAGAAAGCCGTGCCGTCTACCGCCGAAACCCTTCCCAGGCTGGCGGAAAAATACCCGCTCCGGATCCTGCTGGCCGAAGACAACCCGATCAACCGGCAGCTCGCCGTCCTCATCCTTGACAAAATGGGGTATTCCTGCGGCGTGGCCGAAAACGGAAAGGAAGTACTCGACCAGATGCAGAAGGAGCCCTTCGACCTGATCTTCATGGATATCCAGATGCCGGAAATGGACGGTCTCGAAGCTACCCGCCGTATCCGCCGCGGCAGGGGCAAACAGCCTGTCATCATCGCCATGACCGCCAACACGACACGGCAGGACCGCGACGACTGTATAACCGAGGGCATGAACGACTTCCTCAGCAAGCCGGTCCACCTCGACGAACTGATCCGCATGATGGAGACCTGGGGCCAGACGATCAATGGCGCCCGCCAGCTCGCCGCTTCCTAGTACATTCGCTCAACCGTCCCGTGGGCCGCTTCCTAATCCTTTTTCATCAACGCTTCGACCGCCGCCTCGAGCTGCTGGTCCCGGCCTTTTGCCAGAACGTCGGGCTCGTTCCTGACCCGGATATCCGGCTCGAGCTGATGTCCTTCCTCAAAATACCCCTCCGGTGTTCTCCACCCGCCCATCGGATTGCCGTAATAGAGTTTAGGATCGATCTGCAGCTCCCACCACACAAAAGTGCCCGTTCCCGGTACCGGCATCCCCAGCGTCTTCCCGATATTCTTCAGTTTGTAGGCCGCGGGGAAAAGATGCGCATCGGAATAGTCGCCCTCTCCGATCAGTACGATCGAGGGCTTGATCCATTTGTCCGCCGGCTCATAACCGACATATTGCCCGTGGGGGATCACATCGAAATACTTTTTTCCGCTCAGGAAATCGGACAGTTGCTCGTGGATGTTGCCGCCGCCGTTGAACCGGGTGTCCACCACCAGCGCTTCCTTCCCGATATTCCTCCCCAGCGCTTCCTCGAAGACGACGCGCATGCTTTCATCGTTCATGGACCGTACATGCACATAGCCGATCTTGCCGCCCGACAGCGAATCGGTTTCCTTTCGCCGGGCCTCCACCCAGCGCTTGTATTGAAGCTCGTCCTCCTCGTTTTGCGAGACGGGCTTCGTGGTCTCTTCCCACCTCGAGCCGGTGGCGGGGTCGTACATCGACAACAGGACCAGCTTGTCGGCTTTGCGGTTCAGGTATTTGTAATGGTCGACCGTGTCCGTGACGGCCATCCCGTCGATCTTTTCGAGAATGACGCCCGGATGGATCTTTTCGGAGTGCTTGTCAAGGGGACCGCCCGCGATGACCTCCGCGATCTTCAGTCCCGGCCCCTTGTATCCGTAATCATAGTAAATCCCCAACGAAGCGGTTCTGTCGCTCGTGGCCGTGGCGGATCCTAAGTAACCGGACCCCGTGTGGCTCACATTCAGCTCGCCGAGCATTTCGCTCAACATCTCCGCAAAATCATAGTCATTGTTGATATACGGCAGGAATTTCCGATAGACTTTGTAATAATAGTCCCAATCCACATGGTTGAGATCGACGACGTAGAACTTCTCCTTGATCTGGCGCCAGGCATGGTCGAAGATATACGCCTTCTCACCCGCTTCATCCAACACCATTTCCCCGCTGATCCCCACCGGCCCGGTCTTGCCGCTTTCCGCATCCACCTTGGTGATCCGGCCCTCCGACAGCACAAAGATCGATTTCCCGTCTGCTGACATTTCCATGCTCGCGTTGCGGGCGCCCAGCCTGGCAAAAAGTTTGGTCTCCCGCGTCCTGGTCTCCGTCATCCAGAGATCGTAGCCCTTCTCGAAGCGCGTCAGATAGTATAATTTCTCTCCGTCTTTCGACAACAGCCAGTCCGAGGCATCCGACGTGTGGGTGGTGAGGCGAAGTTTCCGATCGGTCAGGTGATCCCGGTCGATCGCGATCTCCTTGACCGTGGAATCCTTTTTGGCCTTCGCCGTGTCCTTGCCGCCTTTTTTCTTATCCGCTTCTTCCTTCTCTTTGGCCTCCGCTTCCTTTACCAGCGCCAGATCCTCTTTGGACAGTTTGAACCGGTCGAAAGCGTCCTTGGTAAAGAACATACCAAACACATCCGCCGTCACCGCGTTGCCGGCCTGCTGGCGGGTACCCTCACGGTCCGAACCCCAGATCATCATCTTACCGTCCATCGACCATTTGGGGGCCACGTCATCATAACCGCTAAGCGTAAGGTTGACGACGGCCGATCTTCCGTCCGCGGCGACAAGGCCCACCTCGGGAGTCATCACGCGTTCGGGCGGCCCGAATTGCACGAGGAACCACTTACTGTCCGGCGACCATTGATAATATTGGTCTCCATCCGCATAGGAATAATTTTTGTCCGCCGGCAGCACGACCCTGGATCTCTTACTGGCCAGATTGATCACCTTCAGCGTCGTCCGGTCTTCGAGATAGGCTATCTCTTTCCCGTCCGGCGAAAACGAGGGCTGGAATTCCTCTGCCGGGGTCGCCACCACGGTCTCCTCCTTCAATACCGTGCTCGCATAAAAATAGGGTTCCTCCTTCCGGCTGATGCTCATCGTATAGATATTCCAGTTCTTGTCTTTTTCAGCGGCATAGACCAGGGTCCGCCCATCCGGGCTCCAGCCGACGCTCCGCTCCTGCCAGGGGGTGTTGGTGACGCGTTTGGTGATCCCGCCATCGACCGAGGTCACAAAGATCTCCCCCCGGAACACAATGGCGATCTCCTTCCCGTTGGGGCTGAGCTTCATCTCCGTCACACCGCCGTTCACGGGCAGCACCTTCTCGATCGCATCGCGGCCGTCCTCGGCGATCCGGATCGCAACCTTCTGCGGCTGACCGTCCGGCCGCTGCGTATAGATCTCGCCGTCATACCCGTAACACAACGTGTTGTCATTGGCGACGGTGAGGAACCTGACCGGGTTGCGGGAAAAATGCGTGAGCTGCGCCGGCTTGTCAGGGGCCTCGAGGCTGCCGCGATAGACATTCATCGTCCCGTCCTGTTCACTCAGGTAATAATAGTCCCGATCGTTCGGCGCGATCACGGGGCTGCGATCCTCCCCCTTGTAGCTCGTCAACTGGCGGAACTTCTTCGCGCGAAGGTCATACAACCAGATATCCCGGGTGATGGCCGAAGTGTGATGCTTCCGCCATTCATTCTCATATCCCTTTTGATCTTCGAATATCAGTTTGTCTCCTGCCGCGTTCTCTTTCGCCCCCGGCGTCGGGATCGCGAGCACCTGCCCGACACGGCCGCCCCGGACCGGTACGCTGTACAATTCGGGCAACTCGCCCGGGAATTGAGCGTTCGTTACGAGGTCCTGCCGAAAGGCCGTGAACAGCACGTGCTGATCGTCGCCCGTAAAACCAGTGGGGACTTCCCGTCCTGAAAAATAGGTGAGCCGCTTTGATGCTCCGCCGCCCGCCGGCATCACGAACACGTCGAAATTGCCGTACCTGTCCGATGCAAAAGCAATCGACTTTCCGTCATGCGACCATACCGGCGAGAATTCGTAAGACTCGCTGATGGTCAGCGGGACCGCCGTTCCACCCTTCGACGGCACCGAATAAATGTCCCCCTGGTAGCTGAACAATATCGTCTGCCCGTCGGGGGAGATAGCCGGATACCGCATCCATAACGGCGTTTCCTGCGCGGACACCAGCGCCGTGGAGATCGCTAATGTTAAGAGAATAATAAGAATACGTTTCATGAGCAATCAATTTTTGTGTTTGGTTATCATTTGGGGTTGCCGTATATCTATTTGGTTATCAGTTTTATCGATCCGCTTTCGTGGTATTTGCGATAATGCGGACCCGCCAAACTGAGCTTGCCCGTGCTTTTTGTTGGTTATATTTTTGTAGCGTCATCCTGCCAGGGACGCTCCGCCATCAGATTTGCCTGCCGCCGAATTGCTTCGCCACAACATCGCTGCCATCCCTGATCATTTTTAAACGCAAAGCAAAAATTAAGAATATTATGAACACCAACACGAAAAACCACGCAGTAAAAGTAATCGCAGTTGCCTTCTCCGCAGCCCTTTTCTTCTTTGCCTCCCCACTTACCACGATGGCAAACGAAGGCGGCGCAAAAAAGGCCCCCTCGCTTGACAACCCCCAGGTCTCCGTTACCTTCCAGGGTGTGAAGCAAGACGCAGTCGTCTTCAAGGTCGACTACGAAAACCCGACGGGCAACCAGTTCTGGCTCATCATCAAGAACGATAACGGCGACGTCGTCTATCACCAGCGGTTCAGCGATGTACATTTTTCCAAGACGGTCTTCTTCCAGAACACCGACACGGACATCAACCCGACCTTCGTTATCCGCAATGGCAACTCTGACGTCGTCCGCCATTTCCAGGTCAATAAGGTCATCACCGAGACAACCGTAGTGACGGGTCATTAAACCAATTGTTACAATCATACCTTCTTAAAACCGGGCTGTGGGAAACCACAGCCCAAATTTTTTGCCCCCGCCACGCCGCCGTTCGCCGCCTCTCCGCCGCCGCTCACCGAACTTATCGATAAATTTGCCGCCCGCCTATTGTCCGGCCACGCATAACTGGCTACCTTAGCGCGCATGAACACTTCAACCGACAATCCTGTGCTCCAGGTGGAGAACCTGGACATCTTTTACGGTAAATTCCCCGCCGTAAAGAAAGTCTCGTTCGAAGTCCGCCCCGGGGAGATATTTGGCCTCCTGGGTCCGAACGGCGCCGGAAAAACGAGCACCCTCAGCGCGGCCGAAGGCCTCATCAAGGCGACCTCGGGCTCGATCCGCGTCGCGGGCTACGACATCCGCCGCCAGCCGTTGTATGCCCGAGCCTGTATGGGGGTCCAGTTGCAGGCCACCAGCTTCCAGCCCGAGCTGACGGTCGGCGAGATCATCACCCTCTATGCCGGCTTATACGGCGTAGGCATGACCCCCGAAAAACTGCAGGCCATCCTGCGTGACATCAAACTCGAAGACCATATCGCCAAGCGCTTTGGCCAGCTCTCCGGCGGCCAGCAGCAGCGCGTCTCCCTGGTGATCGCCACCATTCACAACCCGCAGCTCGTCATGATGGACGAGCCGACGACGGGTCTCGACCCGCAGTCCCGGCGCCAGTTATGGAAGAGGATGGAAGCGATGCGCGACAAAGGCCACGGCATCCTTCTCACCACTCATTCGATGGAGGAGGCCGAATCGGTTTGCGACCGGATCGCCATCATTGACCACGGCCGTATCCTCACGACCGATACGCCGCAGGCGATCATCGACGACAACCGCGAGCGTCCCGAAGTGATCGCCGCATCGAGAAAAGGCAAAATAACATTGGAGGACGTCTTCATCGGCCTGACGGGTGATGAGGTGCGCGCCTGATACCGGACCCGACTCCGCTTTATTCAAACGATCCCTAAAAATGTTCAAACATATGTCTACGACCGCCGCTTCCCCCGCCATGACGCTTTCCGCCCTCGATCTGCCCGCACCCCGCGTGCTGCCTTCCCCGGGCAAGGTCTTTCTTTCCCTCTTCAAGGCAGACCTTACCACGCAATGGCGCAACCGCCGCGCGTCCGTCATGGTCGTCCTGCTGCCCGTCGTCATCGTGATGTCGTGGAAAGCGCTGATTGATAAGGTTGGCGGCGCGTTTGTGCTTTCCAACGCGGCCACCCTTGGCCTGAATGCCATCGGTCTCATGGGCTATACCAATTCGGTCGCCAAGGACCGGGAAAAAGAGATCTTCCAACGGCTCCGGGTAGCTCCGGCGGCGAACTGGACGATCATGGGAAGCCGGCTTGCCGTCCAACTCGTCATGATCGTCATCATGACCGCTATCGTGATGGTTGTCGGATACCAATACGATCACATCGTCCTCACCCCGTTGGGCTATATTGCCGGGCTGCTTGCTTCGGTTGCCGGCGGCGCCATTTACCTGGCACTGGGTCAGGCGATCGTCGGCAGGATCAAGAATGCCGAAACGGTCACCGCCACGAGCCGCCTGGTCTATATCGCATTTATCATGGTCGGCATGTTCGGCGAACTGGGGATGCTGGGAAAGTATTTCGACGAAGCCACTCCCTATACGCCCTATGGCACCGTGAAGACCATCGTCTCCGACGCTATGGTCCCCGCGCACTGGAGCCACGACAGCACGATCGCGCTCCTCCTGACGCTCGGGTACACCGTCGTCTTTGCATATGCCGGGATCCGCTGGTTCAAATGGTCTTCAAAAAGCTAGTCTATAAACAGAAATTAGCCCCGATCGTATAGAACTGCCGCCCGTCCGACATCGGCCCGTCCCCATATACTGCATCCTTTGAACCGAAACCGGCAAGCGCCGCGAATACCTCCAGCGATCGGTTTTGCGGCAAATGGAACCGGTAGCCCGCATAGAGATGAGGTATGTAAATGACGGTGTGCCTTCCATAGATCCCGCCGGACTGAGTCATTACGCCGGTATGATACAGCAGGTCCAACCCCGCGGTAAAATCCTTTACCTGCAACCGGTTTACCCAACCGCCGGTAACCGACCACGGATCCGGCGCGATGTCTCCGGCATCGGAATACCACGTGAAGGAGTCGGCCGGGTCCATCTTGCTGCGCAGCATGGTCAGGTTGAGCCCCACTTGCCATCTTACGGGCCCGGCGTCTATAACCTTCACCCGGATATCCGCATGATGGAGCGTCGCCGTCCATGTCGGCAAAACGTAATCCGGTTGCCCGCTCCCTGAATATATTAATCCGTTGGCGGTGGCGATCCGCCGCTCAAAGGTGTAGCTGGCCTGGAATCTGCCATGCCACCCAACGTAGGTGGCTCCTGCTTCCCAGATCCAATAATTCGGCGGCGCCAGGTTTCCGCCAGGTGCCGGCGGCAGTCCGCCGGAGGAGCCCGTAAAGATCGGACTCAAAGACAGAAAGGGCTGCGGATACTCAAGACCCGCCAGCATATAGCTCTCATTCGACGGCTCCGCCCTGCTTGCTGCAGACACAAAGAGTTTGAGACTTGCACCGCCGGTCCCTATGCCCCGCGTTCCCGATCCCACCGAAGCAGCCGACCCCGCCGCAGCCGATCCTGCCGCATCCGACCCCGCGGCATCCGACCCCGCCGCATCCGCCCCCGCGGCGGCATCACGTCCCAGCCGGAGCAGATCCAGCGTGACCGAACCGAACGGGTAGACCTCCCGGCCGTTGTTCGTCAGCGACATCTTCCCACCGGGATGCGTCATCGCACCCGCAACGATATCGAGCGCTTGCCCATAGTTTATGTCCAACTCCGGCGTAACCAGGAAAACACTGTTCTTGATCAGCGATTCGACTTGGGCAGCGCCGCCATTGTAGAATTCGAACACTCTTTGCTGGTCCGAATAATGCTCGTACGACACATTGAGTTCCGGCCTGATCACCCAGTTGCCGGCGGTTGCCGCATAGCTGAGCCGGTCCCGGAACCAGAGATGATAATTCTTGGTGGCGACTGAAAAATACAAAGACCCGGAATTGGGTTGTTGCGATACGACCGAAAGGCTGCTTTGCGAAAAATTGGAGTGTAAATAGGTGCCCTGGAGATCGTTGATCAGGCCTTTCGCCCAATGTCCTTCCCATTCCAGATGCGGCAGGACGAAATGCTGGTGCGCCTCCACCTGGTCGAATTCGGAACCGCCTTGCGCCGTGCTGTCCAGATTCTCCTTTTGCGTCTGGGGGGTGTAATTCATGGTCAGCGCGATCCGGTTCTGGTCGTCAGGCCTCCAGTCGAGATAGCCGTTCAACCGCCAACGATCGTTACCCGGCGGTGTCACGACAGTTTGATCGCCGTTCGCATAAGGCTGCACGTCCCTGATAAAATTTGCAGAACCGCCAAAACTAACTTTGCCCAGGTTGCGATAGCCGCTCACGTAGTAATTGTGGAACAAAGCCGTGGTCGTGGTATACTCCGATCCCGTCGCACCGACGACACCTGTCTGCGCCGAGGCGCAAAAACCTCCCGGCCCCCTCCCGCGTTTTGTCCGGATCAACACCAGTTCCCCCTGCCCCGGCGCGGTCCCGATCGTAGCCGCGGCATTTTCAACGATCACCACCTCCTCGATATCGTGGATGCTATAGGCATTGACGTCCGTCACCGGGTTGCCGTCCACTACATATTGCAGGATACCGGGTTTGGAATACGCTCCGTACGCCCAGGCCGCGATCGCGGTGCTCAGGTCCGAAAAGGGCATTTTTTCAAGGTCGGCGCCCCGGATCGTGATCTGCTGCGTAAATGCTTTATTTAAAGTGAGATAGCCCAGGTCGAGGTGGGTGCTGTCGTGCTGGGCGTACAGGGGCTGCATGGCGCAGCAACACAAGACCAGTGCAACAAATGGTCTAATGGTTTGTTTCATAAACAGTGCGTTTCGACTGTCAAGATATAGTTAATCTACGTCCGATCCAAACCGCGGAGCCCGATCTGTCGTTTATGTAGTGTTAAAAAGAACTTTCATGAAATATTCCAGCTTTATCGCAGCCATTTTGCTCTTTGCCTTTACCATCCCTGCGGCGACCCCCGCGACGGCCCAATCCAGGAACGTCAAATATCCCGATCCCCCGGTTGCTTCGCCCCACACCAAATACCAGGAGACATTCACGGACGCCCAATGGAAGGCGCGGCTCACGCCGGATCAATACTATATTTTGCGGGAGGCCGGGACAGAACGGGCCTTTACTGGCAAATACGATCATTTTTATCAAAAAGGGACCTATTATTCGGCCGCTTCGCTGCAGCCTGTGTTTAGCTCGGACACAAAGTTTGACAGCCATACCGGGTGGCCCAGCTTTTTCGCGCCTATCAACCCGGACGCCGTCCGGCTCGTCCTCGATCAAAGCGACGGGATGACCCGGTGGGAGGTCGTCGATTCCAAAACCGGCTCGCACCTGGGGCATGTTTTTGACGACGGGCCCGCGCCAACCGGCAAAAGATATTGCATGAACTCCGCCGCCCTTATCTTTGTGCCCGCAGGCGGTACGCCGCCCACGAGGTCTAAACCCTAACGCAGCGCAGCACCCGCCGCGTTCCCGCCGGCATGCAATTCCGCGTCCCCGGCAACACGAACCTGCATTCTTCAGTCAAAAGCCACGCAATTCCAATATGAAACACGCCCTTTTCACCTTTTGCGCCATTTTCTTTCTCGCTGCCTGCGGGCAGACCCAGTCAACCCTGCAGATCCCGGACAAAATCCCCGGGCCGCCTTCCCCCCACGAACAAGTTGCCGATTTTGCCGAGGGCTGCTTCTGGCATGCGGAGATCGTTTTCCAAAGCCTTGCCGGCGTGCGCGATGCCGTATCGGGCTTCGCGGGCGGCACGGCCCCCAGGCCGAGCTACGAGGACGTCTGCACCGGGACGACCGGCCACGCGGAAACGGTGCAGGTATACTATGACCCCGCGAAAATCTCCTTCGCCACCCTGGTCAAAGCCTTCTTCGCCAGCCTCGACCCGACCGAGCTGAACCGCCAGGGCAATGATGTCGGCACCCAGTACCGGTCGATCATTTTCTATCGCACGCCCGCGGAAAAAAAGATCATCGATGACGAGATCGCGGCGCTCACCTCGCAACACAAGTTCTCCGGCAAGATCGTCACCGAGGTCCAGCCCTTCAAGGTCTTCTATCCCGCGGAGGATTATCACCAGGAATACATCAAAAATCACCCCGGCAATCCGTACGTCCGGGCGGTTTCGATCCCCGACTATCTCGAGTTCAGAAAGAATTTCCCCGGGCCGTATAAGGCGGGTTGAGCGCCCGTCACCACCCGATCCCATAATCCTCCCCGTTATTGCTGCTCCCGCCCCAGAACGTCCCGTGTTTCGCGTCCAGCATGATCGCATTGATCGGTCCGCTCGTCCGTTCCCCAAACGTTGTGATGTAGCCCATCTTCCTCAGCTCCCCCCACACATACGGCGGCGTCACGCTACCCAACAATATCCTCCCCGGCCTCGGCCGTCTGTCTTCCAGGCGTTCACCGCCCAGCGACAGCCATAACTGGTCCGTATTGATATTCGGTGCCTCAGCCGCCTGCTGCGGCGTCATCCCGAACTCGACCACATCGAGAAAGAATTGCAGCAGGTTCTGGTCCTGCGTGTCCCCGCCCTGGACGCTGAAACACAAGAACGGCTTCCCCCCTTTCAACGCCAGCGTCGGCGTCAGCGTTACCCGCGGCCGCTTGTGCGGCGCAACGACATTGAAGGGGTCGAGGATCGAATCCAGCACAAAGCTTTGCATCCGCTGGCTCATCCCGACACCGGTATGTCCGGCCACCACCGCGGGAGGCCAGCCGCCGCTGGGTGTCACCGAGATCACCCAGCCTTCCTGATCCGCCGCCTCGATACTCGTCGTGCCCCGCCACAATCTATCGTGATAGAGCGCCTCGTTCATCACCCCCGGCGGCGTATGATCGAAGGCCATATCGTTCGCCTGCGGACGGCCCGTTGTCGAAGCCTTCACCAGATCCCCCGCGAGGGGCCCCACCCCGCTATTCATCGACCCGCTTGCAGACGGCATGGCCCTTCCCGGTGCGCCGCCCGATGCAATCATGGCAGCCCGCTGCTTCAAAAGCGCTGTAAAGGGGTTGGTCCTGCCCTCGTACGGATAGGGGTCCCCGGGGCCCATCGCCGGATCGTTATGGTCGGGCAGGATCAGCGCGGCCCTCGCCCTGGCATAGTCCTTGCTCAACAGACCCTTCATCGGCTGGCCGGTATTCGCATAAGGATCACCGTAATAAAAGTCCCTGTCCGCGAACGCCAGGCTCATCGCCTGGTACACCGTGTTGATATACCGCGCGCTGTTGTAGCCCATGTCCCGGAGATTGAAATTCTCCAGGATATTCAGGGCCTGCAGCATGGCGGGGCCCTGTGTCCATTGCTGAAGTTTGTATACCTCGACGCCTTTGTAATCCGTGTGGAGCGGCTCTTCCTCGACCGGCTTCCACTGGGCGAGGTCGTCCATCGTGATCAGACCGCCCTGCTCCTGGCAACCCCGCACGAACTCACGGGCGATATCGCCTTTATAGAACCTGTCCATCGCAGCGTAGATGGCTTCCTTGCGCGTCTTGTGATGCTTCAGCGCATCCTGCTCGGCTTCCACCATCTTCGACAAGGTGTTATATAGATCCTGTTGCACAAAGATCTCCCCTGCCTCGGGCGCTTCGCGCTTCTCGCCGGCATGCGGGAGAAAGATCGCTTTGCTGTACGGCCATTGTTCGAGGCGTCGTTTGTTCCGTTCGAAGTCGTTGGCGGTCTGTGCCTCGATGGCATAGCCTTTGGCCATCTCCATCGCGGGAGCAAGCACCTGTTTCAGGCTCATCGTGCCATACTCCGCCAGCATATAGCAAAGGCCGCCCGGCGTCCCCGGTGTTACGGCTGCCAGCGGTCCGTACTCCGGCGGGAAATTATATCCCTTGCTCCTGAAGAAAGCAGGCGTGGCTCCCGTCGGCGCCCAACCGAGCGCGTTGATGGCGATCACCTTCCCGGTTTTCGGATTGTAGATAAGCGCCTGGGTCTCCCCACCCCAGGTCAGCACGTCATGCATGGTGCAAACCGCGCCGAGCATGGCGCAGGCCGCATCGATGGCGTTCCCGCCCTGCTGAAATATTTGGGCGCCAGCCTCCGCGGCGAGTGGCTTACCCGTTACGGCCATCCAATGGCTGCCATGCAGCGGCGGCTTCTCCGTTTGCTGGGCGCGGGCTCCCGCGGCCAAAACGATGCAAGCCATCAAAATTTTACTTGCCCGCGTCCACATCTTTCAAAAATTTTATCAGTCCCGGAAAATAATGTTGCTGGTCGTCCCACATGTCGCAATGGCTGCCCTCGGGGCAATACAGGTATGACCCGTGCTGCACCTGCTTGCTCATCCACTCCATATATTTCGGGTCCATCGTATCGAACTCACCGCCGATCATGAGCGTGGGCACCTTGATCCTTGCCAGGTCCTTCGACCGGTCCCATTTGATCAGCCGGCCGCCGGTCTTGAATTCGCTCGGCCCCTGCATACTGACGTAGATACCCTTGCTGAGATGGCTAAAGCCCCGCACGACCGGCTCCGGCCACGGCACCACGCGGCAGAGGTGCTGGTTATAGTACTCGTTGATCATGAGGTTTTCGTAGACCGGGTCTTCATATTGTCCCCGCGCCTCATACGCCTCCAGCGAATCGACCAGCGACTTCCGCATTTTTGACCGCAGCACCCCATTGTATTTCTCATATTCGGGCATGCTCGCCATCATATTGGAAATGACCAGCCCTTTCAGGTTGTCCTGGTATTTCAGCGCGTATTCCATCGCCAGGATGCCGCCCCAGGAGTGGCCCAGCAAATAAAAATTGTCCTTGTTCAGTCCGAGCGCCTGCCGCACCTGCTCCACCTCTTCGACGAAATGCTCCGGCGTCCACAGGCTGCTGTCGTTGGGATGATCGCTATTCCCCGACTCCAGCTGATCGTAATAAATGAACTCGATCCCTTCCTGCGGCAGAAAGTTCTCGAACGACTCGAAGAATTCATGCGTTCCACCCGGTCCCCCATGTAGCAGGAGGACCTTGATCCGCGGGTTATAGCCGAACCGCTTCGTCCAGACATGGAATTTGCCCCTGGGCGTGCTGATCTCTACCATCCTGATGTTACCGGTCTGAACGCCCGAATCCTGCCTGGTGAAATAATCGGTCAAAGCGGACCCGGTCCCGGTGGGTTGCCCGCACGCGGTCAGCAGGCATAGCGCGGCCAGGACGAAGGCCGGTGTCATTGGCAATCTCATATGCAATCGATTTGATGACTTAAGATACGCCTCTTTCGCCCTTTGGAGCCGCCCTCGACCGCCATCCGAATACTCACTTTTTGCGTAGTGTTGTTTCAAGCCGCATACTTTGATACATTCACCGCGGAACAACACAGTACGTCATGCGAAAAATCGCTTCCCTCCTGGTCGTCGTGATCCTGAGTGCGATCACCTGCACCGAAGCCCAAACGAGCCAACCCGCCGCAGCCCCCCAATCTGCCAAACCCGCCGCTCAGCCGAAATACCCGAACCAGACCGAGGGTGATTTCAAAATTAGCAACTTTCCGTTTCAAAGCGGCGAAACCACGCTCCCCGTGCTGAACATACACTATATTACCCTCGGGCAGCCGCAAAGGGACAAGACTGGGAAAGTGACCAATGCGGTCCTGATCATGCACGGCACGACCGGCAGCGGTGAAAATTTTATGGGCGCCTATTTCGCGGGCCAACTCTTCGGACCCGGCCAGTTGCTCGACGCATCAAAATACTTTATCATCCTGCCCGACGGCATCGGCCACGGTCACTCGAGCAAGCCGAGCGACGGACTCCACATGCGTTTCCCGCACTATACGTATGACGATATGGTGCTCGCCCAATACCGCCTGCTCACAGAGCACCTAGGCGTGAACCATCTCAGGCTGGTCATGGGCACCTCGATGGGCGCCATGCACAGTTGGGTATGGGGGTATACCTACCCGGATTTCATGGACGCCCTCATGCCGCTAGCCAGCCTGCCGGTCCAGATCGCCGGCCGCAACCGGATGATGCGCAAAATGGCGATCGAGGCGATCGAATCGGACCCGGCCTGGAAGAACGGCGAATATACCAGCGTCCCCGAGGCGGGAATGCGGGGCGCCTATGCCTCCCTCTTCTTTATGACCAGTAGTCCCTGGCAGATCCGGAAACGCGCGCCGACCCGCGACGCCGCCGATCAATCACTGGATCGCGCCATCGCCGGCTTCCTGAAACGGCAGGACCCGAACGATTTCATCTACGCCTTCGACGCCTCCCGCGACTACGACCCCTCGCCCCACCTCGAAAAGATAAAGGCGCCGCTCTTCGCCATCAATTCGGCCGACGACGAAGTGAACCCACCCGAACTAGGCATCATGGAAAAGGAAATAGCCAGGGTGCCGAAAGGAAAATATATCCTCATTCCCTGGTCCGAAAAGACGTCCGGCCACGGCACTCATTCCAACCCGACGATCTGGGGAGATTATTTGAAGGAATTGCTGTCGATCAGCGGGCCGGCGAAATAGCCCCCCACCCCCTTACGGCGCCGTCAGATCCACCACGACAAACCCTGGTTTGCCCAGCCGCTGGTACGGCACCACCACCTGGTCCTTCGAGACCTGGCGCGAGCGCTGGAAGTCCAGCGGCGTCTTGAGCCCCCAGAACAGAACACCCTGATCCGTCACGAGTTGTCCCTTGTGATTGAGTACCGTCGACGCCGCATACAGCTGGTCGTTACGCACAAAACTATTATACAGACAAAACAACTTATCCCCAAACGGAACGATCATATAGGACAGGTTGGGCGAGTTCATCTCGGTGATCTGTTCTTCGCTGATCATCCCGCTCCAGGTACTGTCGCCCCGCATCGACGGGAAATAGTAGAGGCTCAGATCGCCCCGGTCATGATAGGGGATATTCATCGGCGCCGAATACCGCGCATACCCATAATGCGGTGCCGGAACTTTCACATGCCGGCCGGCGGAGGGCCCGTCGTCGGGATCGGGGATATTGCTTTCGGCAAACATGAGCGCCGGGTCCCAGCCGTCGTCGATTGACATATCGTCGATCGGCTCTTCGAAGTTCCGCCCATATTCTTTCAGCAGCAGGAATCCCCCGCCCGGAACCGCGAGAAAATTCTCCTTCACGAGATTGTTGTTCCGCACCCGGCCGCCGCCCAGGGTCGTCATGCGAAACGAAGTATCGAAGTCAAACTGCTTATGGACCATCGAATAATGCACGATCCGCACGTTCTTCAACGGGGCATAGTGAAAATCGGACAGCACGCCTGCATACGCTTCGTCACGCTGGTTGTCGATCGCCAGGCTGATGTCTTCCGTCACCGCGATCTTGGGCAGCCAGATCTCCTCATACCGGTAACCAGTATCCGTACCGGTAAAATGAGACAGCAGATAGTTGCTGTTGGTCCGCGAAGGCGACACCATGAGCCAGTCGCCGTTGTTGGCCAGCTTGACGGTCCCCTGGTCGAAGTCTTCCAGCGGGTACCCGCTATAGTCGTCCTGGATCATCGGCTGTGTGAGGAAGGGGTGGTTGTAGACCATCGAGGAAATGATCCCCCAGTTTGTGTTGAACAGCATCGCGTGGATCTTTGGCGCGCCGCCCGGGACGAATTCAAAACCCAGGAGCAGCGTGAGGTTCCGGTCCTCCGACCGGACCAGCAGGAAACTGTTGCCCGGCTCGAAGAAGGGCATGTTGGCCACTTTTCGGCCATTCCCATCCGGCGTCCCGTCGGGCGCGTAGCGCTGAACCCAGACATCCACCTGCCGCGCACTGTTCTCCGACAGATACACCTGGTCGAATCGGTCCGAATTGGTAACGAAATATTCCTTCAACTCCGTCCCCGGGCAGGAAAAATGACTGATCTCGTTGACCGGCTTCATCCGGCTGTTGTAGATCACGAACGATCGTTCCTCGGAAGGCCCCGCCGAATGCCGCGAAGGTCGCTGCCTGCTGACCATCTCCACCCAATAATAACTACCGATCTTACCCATCAGGTCCTCATCGATCGTGAAACGATCGCTGTAAGGTTCACAGAACGTGACCTCCTGGGCGGCAAGCCGGGATCCGGTCAGAAGAATGGCAACCCCCAAGCCCGCCAACATCCTCGTTCCCATAGAACAGCCCTCATTTAGTTATGAAATCAATAGAAAATAATTAACGACAATTCCCGGTCATCGGTTTCCCAGGGGGTTCAAATTCTACCTGGACGTTTCCCCATCGACATGCGCCCAACACTACAAAACAGCAATTTTGCCGCCAATCACAAAGCCGCGTTCCAACCGTGGGAAAAAATTTCCGGCGCTGGGACGGAATTCAGGGATGCGGCATTGACGAGGCCGTTCGCGTCACCCTGGGCTTTCGTTGTAACTTTTTGTGATTCAGATGATTAAGAGAAGATTTCAACCTTTTCGCGGATGGTCTTGCCTTCCGGCACGCCCATTGCCTTATACACTTCGGTTTTTCATAGGATATTGGATTTAAAAACGGGGCTGGATTTCTATCCTGGCCCTTTTTTTATTATTTTACCTGAGCTAATAACCCCTGCATGCGCATCGCATTATCCACTATCCTATTGTCGTGCCTGACCCTGCACGCCCTTTCCGATCCTGCCGCCCGCATCGGTGCCTCACCCGCCTGGCTGCTGCCGGTACACCCCGACCAAACCCGTCAGCCTTTGCCCGCCGATATCAGCAACGGCTTCTACTACGATCTGCAGGACCGCCAGACCAATCTCCCGCTCGAAACTGAATATACGCATTTCATCCGCCATATTGTCAACGCTTCCGGCGTCCAGGAAGGGTCCGAAGTATCGGTTACCTTTTCACCCCAATACCAGCGGGTGGTCTTCCACCGGATCACCATCCTCCGCGATGGCGCCGCGCTGGACCAGTTGCAACCCTCCCGGATCAAAGTGGTGCAGGAGGAAGCCGATGCCGGCGACTATGAATATACCGGCTTGAAACGGGCCTATCTTACGCTCCCGGACGTCCGAAAAGGCGACCGCATCGACATTGCGTGGTCGGTGATCGGTTTCAATCCCGTGTTTGGTAGCAAATATGCGGCTCGCCAATATTTCACCCGGCCGACGGCCATCTGCAATTATTTCCGGACCATCATCAGCAGTCCCGGACGGCCGCTCCGGTTCGTTGCGCGCAACCATGCGCCAGTCCCTGCGGAGCAAATGACCAACGGGAACTTGATCTATCACTGGGATAATCCTCCACTGGTCAACGACGATGACGGCGCCGAGGCACCGTCCTGGTATGACGCGACGCCCTATGTCTGTGTCACCGAATATAAGGACTGGCAAGCGGTTGCCGATTGGGGGCTGGCGACGTTCAATCACTACCGCTTCGACCTCCCTCCTGCCCTGCTGGCGAAAATCGCCGAATGGCGAAAAACGGCTGGAGATAACAAAGACCTGCTGGCCAATCTGGCCACACGTTTCGTGCAAAATGA
>Ga0134125_10001062_pt1 | contig 34808 bp, 27 predicted proteins | sample KB31751_FD_96464 | JGI IMG/M metagenome (GOLD analysis project Ga0134125, IMG submission 96464) | Terrestrial soil microbial communities with excess Nitrogen fertilizer from Kellogg Biological Station, Michigan, USA - KB3-175-1 | ecosystem: Environmental > Terrestrial > Soil > Unclassified ...
CGCGGAGCCCGAAGCTGACAAATCCAAGGCGGACAGAAGCAAGCGGCTAAATCCCATCAAGCGGAAACAGATGGAAGACCGCTTCCACGAAATCGAAGAAGAAATTGTTCGTGTGGAGGCCGCGATCGGCGATTGTGAAACTTCGCTGCTGACGTTTGTGAGCGCGGAGGAAACGCAACGATTAACGCAGGAAGTGAATGCTCGCCGCGAAGAGCTGCGGGCGTTGATGGCGGAGTGGGAAGAGTTGGGACAGGTGTTGCAAGCGTGAAACTCTGCGTTGAAGTCACCCGCCGAAGTTGAAGCCGCCAGTCGAAATAGTGCGTCAAAATTTCTCGCCAGCATTTTCTCGGGAACCCAGAGTACATGCTACCTCCGTAACCTGCCATCAAGGTAATCTCATGCGATAGTTACTGCGGGCGTTGGCCCACACATTCAGGTTCTCGCATGCGGCAAGCAAAGGCGCATGCAGCCCAGGAGAGGTCCGCATCATGTTGCAACCTTCAGATAAATTAAAGACCCAGAATTTTGCCAATCCGATTTCCAATGGTTCCATCAACACAGTCAGCTCTTCCATCGAACAGGCTACCATTGGCCGCTCACTCGTTATTAAGGGTGAGGTCAGCGGTTCGGAATCCATTTATATTGATGGACGCGTGGAAGGGTCCATCAACTTCGGCGATCATCGCGTGACCATTGGCCGGCACGGCGTGGTCAATGCCAACGTGACCGCCCGCGAAGTGGTCATTATGGGTAAGGTGAACGGAAACGTGGAATGCACGGACCGCGTGGACATTCGCAGCGAAGGATCACTGGTGGGCGACGTGATCACGCAGCGCGTGAGCGTGGAAGATGGCGCTCTGGTTAAAGGTGCGGTTGAAGTGCGCGCTTCCGATAAGAAGAACGACAAAGCCAAAGAAATTAAGACTGAAGCGCCAAAGGCCGCAATGCCGGAAGCGCCGAAGGCCCTGGCTGCCACCGCAGGCGCCAGCCGCTAGTAGAGTTTCTCCGTTTCTCCAAAAACTAAAGGGGCACGCGTGAGCGTGCCCCTTTTTTCGTGTGAGTATCGCCGGATCTTCGGTCCGGCGCCGCCAGGTCAGAGACCCGGCGCTACAAGTGCTTCTCTTTCTTCGAGTCCGGTTTTTTCAAGTCGAGCGACGCGGAGTTCATGCAGTACCGCATGCCGGTTGGCTTGGGCCCGTCTTCGAACAGATGTCCGAGATGGGCGTCGCATTTGGAGCAGCGCACTTCGGTCCGCACCATTCCGTGGCTCACGTCGGTGTGTTCGACGACTGCGTCCTTTTCCAGGGGCTGAAAAAAGCTGGGCCAGCCGGTTCCGGAGTTGTATTTTGTCTCTGAACTGAAGAGCGGCTGCCCGCAACAAACGCAGGCATAGGTGCCTTTTTCCTTTTCATTCCAATATTTGCCCGTGAACGCCGGTTCTGTCCCGGCCTTGCGCGCCACCTGAAATTGCTCGGGCGAAAGATTTTGCTGCCATTCCGCGTCCGACTTTATGATCTTTTCTGCCATGGGGGTTTCTCCTGCCATTAGTTTAGATGCGTTTTGAGCGCGAAAGTGACGCGCCGGCGTTACGCGATCTCGCTAGGCCGTATCCGGTTCAAAATAAAAATGGTGATGATTTTTGCAGCCGGGGTTGAATCCCGCGCCGCACGCAGGGCAGCGAGAGCCACTCTGCAGATATTGATTGATGGTGATTTCAGTTCCACAAGCTCCGCAGAGCACGGCCTGGCTGTCCCATTGCGCGCGAGGCCAGACGCAGAGCTCGTGCCCCGCCAGTTCTATGTGGCAGTCTTTGCAGGCGTAGTAAGCGCGGCAGCACTTGGTCTTGATGGCGATGATATCGAGCGCGCTGTGGTAATGGCGGCAGCGGGTTTGCGGGTCGAGATCAACTCCGCGGACTTCGGGACGTGTAGGCATTTGCTATTTCGACTTAACCGATTGTGAGTAGTTCCTCGTAAAACCCGCCAATCTCACGGGCGCGATCCACAAAGTGAATTTCCAGGATCCAATGGCGAAGTTGTCCGTCGGCATCGCGCTCGCGCATGCGGTTATGGTTGTTGGGGTGGACGTAGAGAGTTACCTTGTCGCCGGGAATACGCTCGTGCGGGAACTGACCCAGCAAATGTCCGGCGATTGGGCCTCCGTACTCCCAGCCATTTTGCGTGGCCAGTTGTTCGGCATAGTGATAGAGCTCGGCCCCGGTGATGTCGGGATGCTGGTGGAAATATTTTTTGCCGTCGATGAAACCCTGCGCGATGTCGCGGCAGAGTTTATGTTTGATGGGATCGTCGCCGATGACGAACGTGCGACCGAAATCGGCCTCCCAGGCCTCAAAGACGGGGCCAAGATCGAGGAAGACGATGTCGTCTTTTGCGACAATTAAGTCGGGTGGATTCTCGTCGTAGGGAGCGAGTGTGTTGCGTCCTGCGCGCACAATGCGCTTGTGCCAGTATTGCCTGGTGCCGAACATTTCTTCGGCGAGGTCATAGATGCTTTCGTTGATCTCAGTCTCACGCGCGCCTGCGCGGATGAGGCCCTGTCTTTCGATCTCGGCGAATAGTTCAGCGGCTTTTTGCTGGGCCTCTAGTAGTGCGGCGGCGCGGGTCTCTTCCACTTGCTCCATTTACATAGGTTACAACAGGGGCTTCGTTTAATTTGGGTTGTTGTGGGCTTGCAGGGTTGCGCCACCCAACGGAATCAGAAGAGTGCCGGCCTGGCTTGCATTGGCATCAAAAATCCCCGTGCGTAGAAGAACATTTCCTGCAGGTACATCAATTTCACTCTTCAACTGAAGGCCAACCTTTTCCATGGATTGATAAACATCGGGCTTCAAAAGCAACCCGGCTTGCTTGATCACCATATTCAACGGTTTGCCTTGGTGGTCGTAAGCCACCATCATGAGTTCGACGTTCCCGTGGCGCATACCGTCGGGAGTAAGGTCAAGTTTCAAGTCCTGGATGGCGATGGCAAAATCGGCCGTGTAGCGGGTGCGCGGTCCTTTCAAATCAGCATTGCTTCCGAGGTTTGGCGCATCGGGCTGGGGTTGTGGATTTGACGGCAGTACGCGAACTTTGTACACGATCTGCGAAAAGTTTGGCAGGTTCACGCCCATCAGCGGTAGCAGTGGATCCGGTTGATTTTGTGCTGCAACTTGCTTGGCGTTCGGGTCGTCGGCGTAATATCCGCGCCGGTAGGCCAACTTATATTTGCTTTCAACAACTTTTACTTCAATCTTCCGGTAGTGCCCATCCATGGTTTGGTTGGCAGGTGAGTAGCTGATTGAGTAATAATTGGAGCCATTTTTAATGTCCTGTATTAATGCATCCCCCAACCCATTCGTATCGTAGGTAGCTTTGCCACCGCTGTCCTTCGCTAAAATCTCCATTGCAGCCTGGCTTGAAGCGTTCTCCCCAAGTTCAGAGCGCATCTGACTCACTTGATCTTGAGTCATGAGAGATGGTCTTGTTCTGCTCGTTTCCGCGGCGTTGGCCTCATATACCTGGTTGATTGCGAGACCTTGCGCGCCTATCGGGTAAAGAGCAACCTGGTTCTCGGCGAGCATATCGGCAGTCTTATGCACTTCCTCGTGCAAATCTTCGACAGTAGCAAACGGATCGGACGCATCAGCGTCGGGAAGGATTCCCGTGGGGAAGGCACTTGAAAACCAAATTATATTTTTGCGGCCGGGAATGTCGGAGAGATATCGAGCGAGCTGTTGCAGTGACTGCAAAGTGACTCTGGTACGCACGACCGTTTGGAAAGAAGCCGATTCGGCCATGAATTCCTGGATTGCATTAATCGGAGATATAGCCGCCTGCACGCTGGTTCCCTCCGAGTTAGGCCCCGAAAGCTGAACCTGTTCCTCCGATTTCTTGAACTCAATTGCATCGTGGTCTGCCTGCCTATCCATCTCGGATTGGAGCAGCAAAGAGGGATGCGGCCCCCATACGCCACTCTTTTTGTCATTGAGAGCAGCCGGCAATTGCGTGGAATCACTGGTAATGGGCTGGACCATGCGCAGGCGTGACGCCAGCGTGAATATTGCCACGCGCGTACCCGGAGGAATGGTCTTAAGGTATTTCACCATCTGCGTGTGTACCCAAACTTGATCTCGCGTTTGTGTGTTCAGACCATCCAGCAACAGCACATTGACTGAATCAGAAGTTTGGACTGTGGGGAAATTTGTATAAACACCCGGAGGCATTGGCGGTAATTTGATTTGCGTGAGAGGCGCAGCCTTGTGCTCTTCGAAGGTGGAAATATTCTGGGGTTTGCCGTCTTCGAAGACTTCAAAATCTTTTTTCTTCAGGCCTGAGACCGCATCATCTTTTCCGGCGGTCACCACTACGTCCAACAAAACCACGCGCACTTTGGATTTAAATGTGGCAACTGGCGCGGATGGATTTGGGGTCGCAGTCTGGGCGTAAAGCGAACTAATAAAAATTAGAAGAACGAAGGCACAGCGCCAGCACGAAGACATAATTTTCGCCTCAATTTACTTCGATGCTTGAACGGCTACATTTCTCAGCGGGACCGAAAGCGTTCCGGCCTTACTCGATTCCAGATCGTAAACGCCTAGCCGCAGTACGAAAGCGCGGCCGGTGGGAACGTCAATGTCGCTGTTGAACTGAAGCCCAACTCTTTCCATGGATTTATAAACGTCAGGCTTTAGAAGAAGCCCTGCTTGTTTGATGACCATATTGATGGGCTTTCCTTGAGGATCATAAAGGACCAGCATGATTTCAATATTTCCGTGATAGCGTCCGTCGGGGGCGAGGCTGAGTTTAAGGTCTTGTAGGGTGATGGCGAAATCCACGGAGTAGCGGGTGCGCGGCCCTTTGAGGTCAGTGTTGCTCCCGATAAAAGGTGCGTCAGGCGGTGGTTGAGGATTTGCCGGCAGAACGCGCACTTTGTACACGATCTGCGAAAAGTTCGGCAGGTTCACCCCCATCAGCGGGTAGAGCGGGTCGGAATTTTGCTGCTGGGCAGTTTTTTCGGTGGACTCAAGGTCGTCGGCATAGTATCCGCGCCTGTATGCCAGCTTGTATTTGCCACCGCTCACTTTTACTTCGATGTGGCGGAACTTTCCATCCATTTTGGGATTCGATGTGGCATAGCTGATCGTGTAGTAGCGAGAGCCGTTATTGATAACGCGCAGCAGGGCGTTTCCCAAACCGTTCGTGTCGTAGTAAGCTTCGCCTCCACTGTCTTTGGCCAGGATCTCCATTGAGGCCCGGCTGGACGCGTGGTCACCTTGTTCGGAGCGCATCGCGGTGACCTGATCGCGGGTTACGAGCGATCCTCGCTTCTGGCCGATTTCGGACGCGTCGGCTTGAAAGCGGGCCTCGGTGTCCAGTCCCTGGGCGGCGATTGGGTAAATCGTGACTTGATTGGCAGTGAGGACGTCGGCAGTTTCGTGGACCTCCTGTTGCAATTCCTTCACGGAAGAAAACGGATCGGGTGCGTCGGGATCGGGAAGAATGCCTGTGGGGAACGAGCCGGAAAACCAGACGATGTTCTTGCGTCCGGGAATGTCAGAGAGGTAGCGTGCCAGTTGCTGCAGGGATTGCAGCGTAATTCTGGTGCGAGACTCGGTTTGGAACGCGGCGGTATCGGCGAGGAACTCCTGCATTGCCCGAATTGGAGAGACCTCTTGCTGGACGGAATCCGGCTGAGTCTGCGGCCCCTGATTTTCCTGGATCATGAAATCAATCGCGTGAGAGTTGGCTTGTTGTTCGATTTCAGAGGGAAGCAACGCCGACTGGTGTGGCCCCCAGACGCCGCCTTTTTTGTCGTTGAGGACGGCCAGCAATTGGGTGGAATCACTGGTAACGGGCTGGACCATCCGCAGGCGCGACGACAACGTGAAGATCGCCACGCGAGTGCCCGGGGGAAGGGTCTTGAGGTACTTGAGCATTTCCGTGTGCAGATAAGTCTGGTCGCGGGTTTGCGTGTTCAAGGCGTCGAGCAGCAACACGTTTACGGAATCTGTTGTTTGAACGGTGGGAAAGTTGGTGTAAATGCCGGCAGGCATGGGAGGCAATTTGATTTGAGTGAGCTGCGCGCCTTTGTGTTCTTCAAAAGCCGAGATCGTCTGAGGCTTGCCGTCTTCGAAGACTTCAAAATCTTTTTTCTTCAGCCCTGAGACAGCTTCGTCTTTCCCGGCGGTCACAACTACGTCCAGCAAAACTACGCGGACTTTAGCTTTGAATGTCGAAACAGGCTCGGAAGGATTTGGGGTAGGAGTCTGCGAATAAAGCGAACCGACGAGAAAGAGAAGAACGAAGGCACACCAGCGCGAAGACATAATTTCGCCTCAACCTAGCGGACTTTAACACAATAAAGGTCAATTTGTTGCTATGGAATGAAGCTCAGAACCCGCCAGCAGAAAGGCGCCGACGCCGTAGACGTAGCTGGAAGTAGGCTTAAAGTCTCCGGGTGCAGCGCCGATGGGTTGAATGCACCCGAGGCGGCCGTCTTTGTAAATTTTTGTCAACAAGCCGGCCCATCCTTTTTGTACCACCGGGAGATAAGTGGCGCGATCAAGGATGCCGTGATGAATTCCCCAAGTCAGGGCATAGACGAAGAATCCCGAGCCTGAAACTTCAGGCAGGGGATAAGAGCCTGCGTCGAGCAATCCGGGCCGCCAGAGGCCGTCACTTCCTTGAAGCGATGCGATCTTCTCAGCCATCTGGCGAAATTGATAAAGATATTTTGCACGGGCCGGATAATCTTCCGGCATGGCCTCAAGCACGCGGGCCAGGCCAGCCATGACCCATCCGTTGCCGCGAGACCAGAAAATCTTTTTACCGTTTGCTTCGTGTTTATTTAGGAAGGTATCGTCGCGAGAGTAGAGGTGCTCCTGCGGATCGTAAAGAAGATTGGAAGTGATCCACCATTCGTGGTCCATGTAGTCGAGGTAAGACTTTTCGCCGGTAGCTTTTGAGAGCCGGGCCCAGACTGGAGGCGCCATGAAGAGAGCATCGCACCACCACCAGACAGGTTTTGCTGGATCATCTGGGGTTTTCATCAACTGATCAAATTGATTTCGCAAGCGCGCGATTATGCGCAGATCGCGATGAGTTACGTAAAGCTCCAGGTAAGTTTGGCCAATTGCCTGATCGTCGGCGTGGGCGAGTCTTGGGCCGAGTTTCCACTGGAATTTTTCGCCCATGGCGAGCATGGCTTTTTCGTATCTGGGATCCGGGAGCGATTTTGAAGCGGCCATGAAGCCGGCATAGAGGGCGGCGAAGGTCCAATCCTGATCAAAATATGGTTGCGTGCGATTCAGTTCCCAGTCGCCAACTTTTCGCATGGCCTTGGCGATATCTTTACGCCTGAGTGCCGGGGAGAGATGCGCCAGCGGAGGCGTGGTGTCGAGCGTATCGCCTACCGCAGGATTCATTTTGGGCGCTTGGGCTTGCGCTTGAATGGGGAAAATAAAAATCAGACTTGCGGCAAACACGATCGCGAGCAGAGGAAGTTTCTTCATGAGAGCTTTTCGCAGTGGTGCGGTTGAAAGAATCATCATAAATCGAGTGCTGCTAAGAATAGAATTACTGGCTTGCGCCTTCCACAGCTGACGGCGTCGGTAGGTATGAGAATCCAGGAGAACATATGAAACTTGCTTTGGTTTTGATCGTGGCAATGGTTGTTCCGGCGATGGGACAAACTTCCAGCAAGGTCGAAGTGTTCACGTCGCAAAACATGCAGGTGCAATTGGCGGACTTGCTGGCGAAATCCAAAACTGCGCCGGGCGGCGGCAGCAACGTCAAGCTGGGAGAATATAAGACGCATTTCTTGAGGCTCGTGGGTCTCACGTCGAATGGTGGGGCCGAGGTTCATCCGCACTATGATGACGTAATTATCGTGACCGGTGGATCAGCAACGCTGGTTACCGGAGGCACGGTGGTTGGTCCTCACACGGGTAAAGATGACGAGGTACAGGGCAGCGCCATCCAGGGAGGAACATCGCAGAAGATCTCTCCCGGAGACGTTGCCCACATTCCGGCGGGAACGCCGCACCAGTTGCTGACTGGAACGGGCGGGGAATTCACGGCCTTTGTGGTGAAGGTAAGGGAATAGCTTTTAGTAACTCCGAAGAATCATGCCGGATCGAACAATTTAAGCCGCGATTCGGAAATAGTATTCCCGCCGATTGTTGAGAAGTGGGCTGGCGGTCGTAAGGTCCCTCCGTCTCCGCTTCGCTCAACGTCGGGATGACATGTTTTTTGGAGTGCAGCCTTGTTAAGACTGCACGATACAGTGTTTTTAATTGACTAGCGCATGAAACGGATGCAGGCAGTAGAATACGGTTTTTCTTTGCCTGCTTTGGAAAGCAGGTCATCAAGGAGAATCCATGCGATCGGGCACTCGGCGCAATTTTTTGAAGTCAACCGCAATCGCCACAGCTTCACTTGCGGCTTTCAGAGGGAAATTTCTTTGGGCAACGCCTGCCGGTGACGTGCAGGCCTGGACCACTTCCAAGAGCAAAAGGTTTGAGAAGATCGCAGCGCCGCAATGGCGTGCGACGGCGGCCAACGCCTCAGCCGCGATTCAACTGGATCCCACGCTGCGTTACCAGAAGATTTTGGGATTTGGAGCGGCATTCACTGATGCGTCCTGCTACTTATTCAGCAAGCTCAATGAGCAGGAGCGGCGTGCGTTGCTGGAAGAGTTCTTTGGGCCCTCGGGACTTCGCATGTCGGTTTGCCGCACATGCATTGGATCCAGCGACTACTCTACCAGCGCGTATAGCTTTGACGACAGCCCGGAGCCCGATCCGGAATTAAAGAAGTTCAGCATTGAGCATGATCAGGCTTACATTCTTCCTACACTGCGCGCAGCGCGCGAGATCAATCCGGAATTGTTTCTGTTCTCCTCTCCATGGAGCCCCCCTGGTTGGATGAAGGCCGGCAATTCGCTACTGGGCGGGTCCATGCGCAAAGAATATTTCGCGCCCTACGCCAACTACTTCGTGAAGTTCCTTCAGGGATATTCCGATGCTGGAGTGAGAATCAACGCGGTAACGGTGCAGAACGAAGTGGACACCGACCAGAATGGAAGGATGCCGGCCGCGTTGTGGGGACAGGAGTACGAGATCGAATTTGTTAAAAGCCATCTGGGGCCCGCGCTTGAGCATGCATCACCCGATACGAAGATTTGGATCCTCGACCATAACTACAACCTCTGGGGCCGGGCCGAGGATGAATTGAGCGATCCGGATTTGTATAAGTATGTGGATGGGGTGGCGTGGCACGGTTATTTCGGGGACGCCAGCAGCATGACTCGCGTGCATGAAGCGTTTCCTGCCAAGAGCGCTTACTGGACAGAGGGCGGCTCTGACTATACCAGTCCGGATTACCTGACCGATTGGGCGAAGTGGGGCCATACGTATAACGAAATTTTGCGTAGTTGGGCGCGATGCATTGTGGGATGGAACCTGGTTCTGGACGAAAACGGAAAGCCGGACATCGGCCCATTCTCATGTGGCGGAGTCGTAACGGTGAATTCCAAGACGCACGCTCTTACACGCAGCGGGCAATACTGGGCCTTCGCACACTATTCCAAAGTGATTGAGCGCGGAGCGCAAGTCATTGGGTCGCATGGAGAGTTGAAAGACATCTCGCATGTGGCTTTTGAAAATCCCGACGGCAGGAAGATTCTGGTGCTTACGAATCAAGGCGGGGAACAGCGGCTTTCCTGCCAGGCCGGGAACCAAGCGTTGGATTTGACGCTTGAACCGGATTCGATTACGACGCTGTTGCTATAAGCGAGTTGCTGGTTGGCTTGCTGAGGTGTGTTAGTGAGGTGTGCTACTGAGATGAGGGAGATGGAAGGCCCAATCTCTGGCGCACCATTTGCCATTCCTGTCTTACGCGTGGCTCGTTCGACAATTCGGACGCCCGTCGCAACGATTTTTCCGATCCGTCCAGATCGTTCATCTTGAACAGACATTCACCCAGGCCCGCCCAGGCAAACCAGTCGTGCGGATAAAGGCGGATCGCCCCATTAAAAATCGGAACGGCTTGATCGCATCGACCCTCTTCATCCAGACTGAGGGCTTGTTGCACGTGCGCCCGTGTCAGGTCCAAAGTGATGGGCGCATTGTTTGGCGCAATCTGGTGGGCCACGGAAAATACCGTCAGGTCATCCTTCCACATTCCTTCCTGTTTCACAGTGAATACGCCAAATACCACGGCAAGTGCCCCAACGGCGACTAGAACAGCTATGCGGCCTTTGTTCATGAGATGCCATCCGGTGGCCAACAAAAGCATCAGTCCGCACAAGGGCAGGTAGGTGTAGCGACCATGGAGAAAGTCGCCGGGGTCGAGCGCATTCAAGTTCAAGGCAAGCAAGATGGGGAGGATCAGCAAGAGCGCGCCCAGCGCTAGAGCCAGTCGTATGAGTTTGGTTTCATCAGATGCAATATCGTCTCGACCAGCCCTCTTCCATGCCCACGCGAATAAGAATGTAAGAGCAGCTACGACGCAAACCACTCTCAACAGCGGTAACATAACGTTGCTGACAGAAAATGTATTGGCCAGAGCGGGATCGGCAAAAGCGTGGGATTGTACCGGCCAGAACACGACCTTTACATAAAACCACAGCATCTCTGGCCATGAGAGTATCTGAGTTTTCCAACTCAAGTGTTGCGTGACGCTCCCGAGTCGTCCACTCAGGGCGTTTAGTCTGAATAAAAGATAAACGGCCGCCACTGCCAGGTAGGGCCAACTCTCGCGAAAGGCAAAGGCCACACGCGGCATGAAGCCCGGCGCTACCGGTTCGTCAGCTCTCTTTAAGGGAAGCGTTCCGCGCGGGAATACGAAGGCGATAACGAAAATCACAACGGGCAATACGATAGCGGTTTCCTTGGTGAAGAGCGCCGCCAGGCAGCATGCCACCGATGCAATGAGCCACCATACGCTTGTTGTCGCGGAATGTGCGCGCCCCTCGCGGCGGGTTTTCCTTTTGGGTTTTTCCAGAGAGCCCTGCAGCGCGGCCTCTGAACGTTCCACATATATCAAGTAGCAGAGGAGGCAGCCAAGGACCGCCGATGACATCAGTGGGTCTGGCACCGCAATCCAGGCTACGGATTCAGCTTGCGCGGGATGGAGCGCAAACAGCGTGGCGGCAAGCAGCGCAGCGAGCCGGTTGTGTAAAAGTTTGTAAACAAGAATTGCCAGAAGTGCGGCGGCCAGTACATGTTTGGCAATGCTCAACAGATGCCATCCCCAAGAGGACATTCCGTTGAAAATGAAATTTAGCCTTAGCCAGACGGCGAAAAGCGGTCGATAGAAGCTCGCCGGACCTCCGGAAACCTGGGCCCACACGTAGTTGGCGAAATAATCCCATAGATGACCGGAGGTTTGTATTCGAGGGTCATTAACAAAGTGGTGATCGTCGAGAATGAACTGAAAATTCAAAGCGGGCCAATAAATCGCGAAAATTGCGATGGCCACGCCCGCAACCAAAGCGTAGAAGGCCACAGGCGAGAGCAATCCTTGTGCTTCCGTCCTTCGAGGTGGAGCGGCAGGTAACTTCTGCGACAACTTCGGCATCGACCTTTACTAATAAGAGCCGAAGTGAGGAATGAAAGTTGTCTGGCATTCGGTGTGGATATTGCTTTTTAATTTTGTAAAGTTTTGTGAGCGGACAATTGTCTGAAATGAGAATTCGATACCGGCTTCTGCTATTCCATATTGGGTGAATCAAGTAAAATTCCTTTCGTGCGAACATGCATAACAGTTGTGTATTGTCTCGTGATTGTCACGACGTTTGCGGCAGGACAGCAAATCAGCTTGCCACTCTGGCCGAACGGCGCTCCGGAATACAAACTCAATTCCAATGGCGAGAATATTCCAGACAAAGAATTTACAGCGCAGTCAGACCGCATGGTCGCGGGAAGAAAATTTACTTACATAAAAGAAGTCAGCAAGCCCATGCTAACCGTATACCGTCCAGCCACCAAAAATACCGGCGCGGCAGTTCTGGTTTTTCCCGGCGGAGCGTATCAGCGGCTAGCTTACGATTTGGAAGGAAGTGAAGTTTGCGACTGGCTGAATTCCATTGGCATGACGTGCGTGCTGGTGAAATATCGCGTGCCGTTCGAGCATCATTTTCCGGAGCAGGTGGAAGATTTGGAAGATGCCCAGCAGGCGATGCGGATTACGCGCTCCCACGCCGCGAAATGGAATATTGATCCGCAGCGGATTGGCGCGCTCGGGTTTTCCGCCGGGGCGCATTTATCGGTGGTCCTCGGTAACCATTCAGACTTTAAGCGAGAGGGAATGCCCGATTCGCCGGAAAGTAAAATTGATGCCCGGCCTAACTTCGTAGTGATCATTTATCCCGGATATTTGTCGGATGCGCCTGATTTAAACAAAGTGAACCCTGCCATCGGCGTTTCCGCCAAGACTCCACCGAGTTTTTTGGTGCAAACGGAAGATGATCCAGTGCACGTCGAAAATTCTCTTCTATACTTCAAAGCGTTGAAGGACGCCAAGGTGGAGGCGGAACTCCACATTTTCGCCAAGGGCGGCCACGGTTATGGAATGCGGCCAACAGCGCTTCCGGTTTCGCATTGGCCAGCGCTGGCGGAGACCTGGTTCCACACCATCCACGTGCTTAACGGCCCGGCGCAATAATAAATGGCCGACATGGATGTATAGTAGTTTCAATGAGATAGGTGAATTCGGCAGCGCTGGAGATTTTGTAACGATTCACCCGGCTGATTCACTATATTAACGACGTAGAGCGTAATGAATCACACTGACGCAACCCGCTTGATGGCGACCGAGCAATACCTGCTCAATGAGCTTACGCCAGAAGTACGGAATGAGTTCGAAGAGCACTTGTTCGGCTGTCCTCAGTGTGCTCTGGATTTGAGATCGGGTGCGGCGTTCGTGCAGCAGGTGAAGGTCGTGTTGCCGGAGTTTGACGGTCAGGCGGTGGTGGCAACTGCTGCAACTGCTGCATCTGCTGCGCGCCGGCAAAGACCTTTCGGATGGATGCTTCCTGTGTTTTCGATGGCTACAGCCTTGCTGCTGATCGTGCTTGGCTACCAGAATTTTGTGACTACGCCCAAATTACAGCGTGAAGCGGCACTTGCCAATGTGCCGCAGGTTCTGCCATCGGTTTCGTTAGTCAGCGCACGAGACACCAGCGTGCCCGAGATTAACGCCCCGCATAACGGCGCCGCTTTGGTTTTTCTGGACGTTCCCGCTGAACACGTTTTCCCTTCTTATGTCGCGGAACTGCATGACCAGGCAGGCAAGCTGCAATGGTCCCTTCCAATTTCCGGCGCCGCGGCCAAGGATACGGTGAGTATTCAAATACCCTCTTCCCCTAGCGGCTCTGGTCTCTATACACTCGTTCTGTCTGGTATTGAGACAAACCCCGAAAGACGAACCGAGATCCGGCAGTACAAATTTCAACTGAAATACGAAAATTAATTGGAGATTGCGATGGAATCAAACTCCCAGGTGAAGCGGGTCCACCATTACCATGCCGACGCCAATGTGCTGGGCGGCTATATAGAGACTCCATTCGAAAAGATGATTCCGATCCAGGCGCCGCTGTCGTTGCCAGCGGTGGGAGGATACGGAGTGGCGAGGGCTGAAAAATTCAGCGTGGAGGGAATTCTTTCGTTCGAGTCTGCTCATACGCAGGTGGCTGGAAGCGTGAGCAAAAAGACCGGAGGATGGACCACAATCGGGACTGCGGTCATTGAAAAATTGAATGTGCTCAACGTGTTCACCGCCGAGCGCATTGTCGCGCAGATTGCGACCGAACATCCCCGCGTAGGATACTATCCCGAAGTCACATTTCTGGGCACGCAGTTTGAAGGCGTTCGCATTGCGGGCAATCCCGTCGAAATCGAACTCGACCTTGATATCTGCAACACCGCGGATGGCGCGGCCGATGCATCGGGCCATCGCTATCCCAAAGAAGCGTGCTTCACGGACAAGCGGTTTTTAGCGAAGGTCGCGGCGCAGTATCGCCAAATCACCAGCGACAGCAACACGCCAGCCTGGCTGCGCGATCAATTCGCGCAAGGCCCCGGTGAAGGAAAAGGTCACGTTCTATGTTCGGTGGTCAAGTCAGTCACGGGGCAATTTCCGGGCAAAAGCCATGGGAGCGTTTTAGATATTCCCGGCTTTGGCAAAGTTTTCCTCGGCGAATTGATCGTGAACGGCGAGTCGTTCAATCTATCCATGGTGCGGCTGGAACTGGGCTGCCCGGCCCAGGGAAAGGCAAGCATGGCGCGAGTGGTAATCAACGGCAGCACCGATCCGTAGAACTGTGGGTGGCGATTCTTTTGGTCTGTTCATTCGGTTGCGGTCGTCATGCCAATCAGAATCCCCAAGCGCTTTTTGACCAGATACGGCAAACATTTACTCACGGTCAGCTGTTGAGCGCTCAAGAACAGGCGGAAAAGGCCAGACTATATTTTTCAAACCGCGATTCCTCATGGGAATCGCGGTTTCGTTTTCTGGAAGCCGATATTATGATCCGGCGCGGTCTGGGGTTGGATGCGCTCTCTCTGCTGGCCGCTGACGTTCCTTCTTCCTCAGCAAACAGCGATCTTGTGGTTCAGCAACTCCTGCTACGTGGGATCACGTATGCTCGCCTCGGTAAATTCAATGAAGCGGATACCGACTTGGACAAAGCGCAGCGGTTGAGTTCAATTTCCCATTCTGCTTTGCAGGGCGAGCTTGCCCGCGCCCGCGGCGTTGTTGCAGTGCAAAGAAATCTTCTTGATCGCGCCGAGCAGTCCTTTCGCCAAAGCCTGCAGGATGCCCGTGCGCAACACGACGCCTTCCTGGAAAGCAGCGCTTTGCTGAATTTGGGCGTTGTTTCCGTAAGGAAGGAACATTATGACGAAGCCATTGATTGGTTCACCAAGGCCCAGGAACTTTCGAACCATTTAGATTTTGGGTTGGATGAAGAAAAGTCGCTGGGAAATCTTGCCTTTGCCTATTACAAAATGGGCGACATGGACAAGTCGGGTTCTCTTTACAAGGATGCGGAGAAAAGGGCGAATGATCTGAATGCACCGATTGATCAGGTGCGATGGCAGAACAATCTTGGAGCCGTTTACTATGAATTGAGTCAATACGACCTTGCCCGGGAATATTATTTGCGCGCGCTTTCGCTCGCAAAGACCATTCAGAATACGGAAGAGATCAACGACGCGCTCACTACTCTGGCGTTCCTTTCCGTGCGGACTGGAAAACTCAACGATGCCGAAAGCTACAGCAGCCAATCCATCGAACTTTGCAGGAAGAGCGGAGATCGAACGTCGGAGCTTTATGCGCTTCTTGCATCCGGACAAATTTCCGCGAGCATGCAGGACAACCGCAGTGCCGAGCAGATTTTTGACGAAGTCATTCAGGACAAGAAAAGCGATCTGTCATTGCGCTGGGAGGCAATGCATGATCTGGCCCAACTATACGAGCGCGAGCATGCCCCTCGAAAAGCCGACCAGGAATACCGCGCGGCGCTGAGCGCACTTGAGAATGCGCGATCTTCTCTTCACCACGAAGAATACCGGCTGCCATTCCTTACCAATGCTGCTCGCGTGTATGAGGACTACATCCATTTTCTTGTGCAACAGGGCAAGCCGAAAGTCGCATTGCAAATGGCCGATTATGGCCGCGCGCAGACTCTGATTGAAGGGCTGGGAGTGGTCCAGAACGCGCGCTCATTTTCCGTGGGGAATGTTGATCCTGAACAGATCGCCCGCAAAATGAAGGCCGTTATTCTTTTTTATTCTCTTGGGCAGAAGAGCAGCTATTTATGGGCGGTAACGCCTGGCCTCACGGAAGTATTTCCACTTCCGGCGGCGAAGGAGATCGAAGCCTCGGTCCAGCGTTATCATCGCGCTCTGCTCGGCCCCGGTGACGTGCTCGAAACGCAGAATAGTGACGGCCTCGGGCTCTTTGAAACTCTGGTTAAGCCCGCGCAAAAGCTGATTCCTGGCGGTTCCCGCGTTGTGATTGTTCCCGATGGCGCGCTGAATAATCTTAATTTTGAAACATTGCTCGTCCCGGGAAAAACGCCTCACTACTGGATAGAAGACGCCACAGTGGTGAACGCCAGCTCTATTCGCATGCTGGCTGCGGTCCCGGTCGCGCCTGCGCGAAAAAATGGAAAGCTCCTGTTGATTGGCGACCCGCTTCCTCCCAATCGTGCCTACGACCAGCTTGCCGAGGCAGGTTCGGAGATCAAAGACATCGCCCGACATTTTGCTGCGCCATCGGAATCTGTGTATGCCGAGGCAGCGGCAACACCAGCCGCGTATCTGGAACACGATCCGGCGCAATTTGCTTACATTCATTTCGTCGCCCACGGAACGGCGAGCCGCCTGAGCCCGCTTGATTCTTCCATTCTGCTTTCACAAGGTTCGCCCGCAGAGGATTCCTACAAGCTCTACGCTCGCGACATTATTCATCATCCGCTGCGCGCGCAGCTCGTCACCATCTCGGCGTGTTATGGGTCGGGAACGCGAGCTTATACGGGAGAAGGATTGGTAGGACTTTCCTGGGCATTCCTGCGGGCGGGAGCGCACAACGTAGTCGGCGCACTATGGGCCGTAAGCGATGACTCCACTCCGCGGCTCATGGACCGTCTCTATGACGGAATCGAAAAAGGCCAATCGCCCGCGCAAGCGTTACGCGCCGCCAAACTCTCTCTGCTGCATTCTGACAGCGTATTTCGCAAGCCGTTCTACTGGGGCCCGTTCCAGCTATATTCGGGGTTTTAAAGATCAACTCATGAGGGGCGGACGCCCTCGCCCGCCTCTCGCGAATTATTGGGTCGCGGCCCGCTTAGAACGAGAACGCTACCTGCATATCAAGCCGTCGGCTTGCCGTTTGTGAAGAGAACGGCCCTCCGGCGATTTGAATGGATTGTCCAAACCGGGAAGAGTCTAGATCACCGACCGGTGGAGCAAGGTTTTCGGAATTAAGCAGGTTCCGCGCGGAAATCGAGAAGGTCAAGCTGTAGCGGCGACCGCTTCCGCCCATCGCCCACGGACCTCCTCCTCCACCTCCGCCGTTCAGTCCACCCGGTCCGAGTCCACCACCAGGGCCACCGCGGCGTCCGCCGCCGCCCATTCCTCCGCGCGGGCCGGCAGAGCCCCCTTTGCTTTCGGGGCCAAACCCAAACGTACGGCTAAGGCGCAAATTCAAAGTCGCGTTCGCGGGGCCCGTGCCGGAATTGATCGGCACGCGCCGGTCGCCAGCCGCTGGCGTTGCGTTGAAGGTTCCCCATGGGCTGCACACGATATTCGCGTTCACCGCGACAGTCGAGCAGGTGTTCGTGGAAACCAATCCCGGCCGGTCGTTGAAAATGGAGTCGCCATTCAAATCCTGCCCAACCGTCACGTTAAACGGAGACCCCGAATTGATCACGATGAAGGGGAAAAGATTAAATCCTTCGGGCAAGTTAATGGAGCCTCCGATAAAGGCCCGGTGACGCACATCAAAAATCGAGCGGCCATAATCCTGCGCCAGGTCATACTGATTCGAGGGGAAGCTCGAGGCAGAGGCCGCATCGGCGTTCGCGTAGTTCAACACGTAGAAGCCGAACAGAGAGAGTCTGGCGCCCATGCTGAAGCGCACGTTGGCGATGATCTGGTTCTGTTTGAAAGTTCCTTCGGAGACGTATTGATAAACGTTGCCAACGCTTGCTCCCAGCGGACGCGTGCCGCTGGTTGGGTCCGCGGGATCAAACGTTCCCGGCAAGGGAGCGTTGATGTTCTCAGAAAGAAATTGATGAACGCCCCGCGAATTGAGGTACGTGACCGACACGGTTGTGGCTTTCGCAACCTGTCGTTCCACGCTGGCCGCTGTTTGTATGGTGTAAGGCGCGCGCAGATTCGGAGAAACCTGATATACCGTGGGCGACGTAGCCGTCGCCGGGCAGGTAGCTGGATCGGGATAGCAATCCGGCGAGTTCACAACCATTTCCTGCTGCGTAATTCCGTTGAGTCGTTGGGCGTTGACCAGATATTGCTGCTTGAAGCGGTCATAAAAAATACCGCTGCCAGCGCGAATCACCGTTTTCGGTGCGCTACCCTTGCTACCCAACCCCCATGCCAATCCCACGCGGGGAGCAAAGTCGCTGTGATCATGGATCTGATTCTGTGTTTCCCATCGCAAGCCGTAGTTGATGGTCAGGTTGCGCAGTGCCCGCCAGGTGTCGTCGGCATACAAACCCGTGTCTGCATAAGTGTTGGAGATAGTGGGCACGCCGGTGGTGATGCTGAACTGGCTCGCGCCGCACTGCGCGGTCTGCGGATTCACAGCAACAGCCAAACACGCGGCGCGGCTCTGTGCCGGGGTCTGCCCGGCAAGAAGTCCGGCCTGCGTAACGTTGTAGGCCGCGAGCGACGGGAAGGTGAAGACTCCATTGAAGTCGGAGTTGGCGAAGTTGGAATCCTGCTCAATGCGCTCCCGTATGCCGAAGTTAATGAAATGTTTTCCGTGCGCGATGGAAGTGTAGTTCTGCAATTCGTAGCTATCGGTCAGGTCCAGATTGCTCCCCCTCGAACTTCCCCCGCTGGTGAAAAATCCCAGTACCTGGGTCGTAGGGTCGGAGCTTTGCGAGCGAAGATTGTCTTTGTCGCGCAAATATTGGAAGCGGGTCTCGTTTACCACGCTGTTGCTAAGGACCTGCGAGTCGCTTACCTGTAGTGTGTTTTCCGTCTCAATCTCGTTGTAACCGAGGGTCGCCAGCGAAGTCTGTCCAATTCCTTCGTTGTTTTCTTTTTCCTGTTCGAACTGATAACGCGCCGTCAGCGTGTTGTTTTTGGAAACTTGATAATCAATCCGGGGGCTGATGTTGGTACGGGTGCTGGGATTCGGGACGGCTTCTGTGAAGGGAATTCCGGTTGGGTTTGTAAACGCCGGATCGGCAACCAATGCGTTGATGGCATTAATGTCATTGATGTTGCGGCGCTGCGCATCCAGGAAGAAGGATGCCTTTTTGCCCAGCGGGCCGCCCAGGTTTCCATCGTAAATTTCCGAATGGTAGCTGGGTTCGGAAGTAACAAACGGATTCTCCGAGTTCAGTGCGGAGTTGTCTTCGTTGAAAAAGAACCTGCCGTGGTATTTGTCGGTGCCCGGTTTGGTGAAAATTTCGATTCGTCCGTAGCCCAGCTTATCGTACTCAGCGGAGAAGGGGTCCGAGTTCACGCGAATTTCGCGAATGGAAGACTTGGGCGGAAGCTGCCCGCCGGTAAATCCGTCAATATAAATCTGGCCGCCGTTCGGGCCCGCGGAAGGGCCAGCGAGAGCTTCCAGTTCCGATTGCAATTCGTCCGGATCGTCAGAGAGCGCTTCCAGGTCCTTGCCCTTGATCACGACCGCGCTGGAATTTTCCGTGGGGCTCAGCCCTACCTGGTTCGCTTCGTCCTGCACCGTCACCGATTGCTGCTCAACTTCAATTCCCAGGGCGATATCGAATGATTGCGCGGGGCCTGCCGGAACATTGACGTCAACTTCGTTGTCCACTGCAAAGCCCTTTGCCACGGCGCTCACGGTGTATTTGCCGGGCGCCAGCCCTTTGATCTCATATATTCCGGAATGGTTCGTGGTGGTCGTGGTTTTCTTTCCGTCCGCTGCGATGGCGGTAATGCTCGCGTCTTGAATCACCGCGCCTGAGGGATCGGTCACTTTTCCGCGCAATGATCCCGTATCCGTCTGAGCCGTCAATGGAATTGCAGTGATGGCGATAGTGGCTGCGAAAACTATGATTAGAGAAAAAAATCCTTTTAGCGAATATGAGGATGAATACGAGTAAGACCCGGTAACGTCAACGTCAGAGTTCATGTTTCTCCTAAAACTTTTCTCCTGAACTATTCCAAAATCAAAATGTTTGCGGCGAAGGATTGGACGGGAATGATTACGGCCCAGTGTCTCCCGAGGGCGCACCCAGGCTCCAGGGCGAAAGCGACATCGCGGCCTGGTCGGGCGCGGCGGTAAGAATTGGTTCCACGCCCGAAAGCAAAGTGATCGCGGTCGGTTCTGAGGCGTCGCTTCCTTCGGTTGCCACAATCATGACCGCATCGCCCTTTTGCAGGTCAGCAATCGTGATCACGGGCATGCGCGCCAGCATCTGCTGAAAATCTCCGCCACGGGCGGCCCCGCCACCCCATTGGCCACCCGCGCCGCCTCGTTGCCACGCCCCTTGCGGATGTCCGCTGGCCGGGCCTCCGGCTGGCGAGGCTTGTTGCCCCGCGTGTCCTGCGCCTGGGCCAGCGCCATTGGCTCCCGCGGCAGGTCCTTTAAGACGTGCGCCGATGATCATTGCCATCATCTGAGGAATTTTGTGGAGTTGCGAATCTGCGCCGATTTTCACGGTAGTGGGTTTCTTGCTCAATAAATCGGAGATAGTGACGGTCTGGTTCGCGGCGTCCGTCGAGATAACTGTCCCGGCGATGTTGCGGAACGATCCGGAAACGATCTCCTCAGCAGCAATATCACCGCTTGCGGCGTCTCGGTCTCCACGCGCGCGAAGCTGGTCGCCGGCTTTGATCTGGTCAAAGCTGCCCGGCTTTGCGTCATCGAACTTAATGGAGTCAGGCGAGTAACGGCGCAGGATTGTGCTCTTGGAAACATGGATTGCAACCGTCTTCACAGCCACGCCGCCGGTGGAAACGGCTATGGTCCCGGTTGCGGGGTCCACCGATTTCACCACGCCTGCGATGCCGCGCTTACGCCAGTCATCTTGTTCCTGTTGCTGCTTTTGCGCGATGTCTTCGCGCTTCATTACGATGACCGAAGATGCCAGAATCGTTTTCCCATCGGATGCCAGGCTGCCACGCGCGAGCATCCGGTCGCCGGTCTGTATCTCGGATAATTGCACCGCAGTGGCTCCCTGCAAATCTTTGTGGCCGGGAGCTGTCCGAATGAGCTTTGCGTCAGGCTGGATGGAAACGCTCACTTCCGCGCCCGCGTCGGTCGCGAGCGTAATGGAGTTTCCTGAGATGGATTTCACCGTGCCCAGCGATCGCGCCACCGAGGTCGCGGGCTGTTGCGCCCAGGAACTTGCGGAGACCATCAAGGCCGCCGCGAAAGCTGCGGCAAAAATGGAATTTTTTATGCGGAACACATTCGCTCCTGACATCCGTATGGATAAGCTCGGATGGATAGATTGCGGGCAATAACAGGACGCCCCCGCGACCCACTCAAAAGTCTAATTGATTGAGGCGACTGGGCCTACACAGGAAAGGTAAAAGTTCGTCAAGATTAGTAAAGCGGGAGCTCTGCTCCCGCCGCGTGGAATTTGAGTCGAGGCAGGCAGTTAGTGCGACATGGGATGCACGGGCGCGATCACCGCCGAAATCCCCGCTCGCTTATGCAATTCTGTCAGCAATGCCTGCGCCGCATTCTGGTAAGTTTTCGTTGGGTCGGAAGGATCTGCCCAAACCGCTTCGTAGATCACCTGCGCCGCTTCCTTCAGATCAATGTGCAGGGCCGCTTCCATCAAGTCCGCGCGGTTCTGCAGACTCGAATAGCAGGATTCGCAAACCTCCGCGGTCTTTGAATCGCCGGCGTGGTTCTTTTTCAAGGCGCACTGCGTTCCCGCAACCAATGTTGCTGCAACCAGAGGGGCCTCAAGAGCGGATGAATATGCTTCCGGATTAAGTTCTCGCGCAAGCCGCCTGCGCTGCTCTTCGAGCGCGGCCGAATCCTGAGCTTCAGGAGTGAGCGTGCGGACCGCAACTGCGTTGACCGCAACCCGCTTCGATTCTTTGCAAACCGGACAGGCAGTCAAACTGGAGTCGTAATAGGTCCGGCATTTTACGCATGGCAGGCCGTATCCGCCGCCGGGCAAATTCGTGGGAGCGTTGCGTGCAATTTCATTGCTGTTATTGTTCGGGCTGATTGCGTTTTGGCTGGTCAATGCCGGTGCTACGGCTGCGGCGGAAGAGGACGGAGAAGGGGGAACGACATTCATTGCAAAAACTCCGAATAAATTTGCGGCCAGTTCAACCATTCTAGGCGGCGCCTGCGCAAACTCCGACGTAACCTCAGTACATCAGGGTCATTGGCCCAAGGTGCGAGCGTGTGAATGATGCCCCTCCCAGATCAGAAATTTAAGATCTCGCAACTCATTTTTGGGAATTCGCGCTTACATCTGCAACGCCCGTCTCGGGAATGACCGATGAAATTTCCCGCGTGATGCTGCCCGACGCCTTCATCAGACGAATCAGTTCCTGCTTCCGGTTGCGGTAGGCATCCTCGCTGGGGTTGAGCGCCATTGCCATGTTGAGTTCATTCAAAGCCGCTGAATATTGGCCCAGGCTCATCAGGCAGGCGGCGAGCGAAAAATGATTTTCCGCGCTGGGGTCTAAGCGCAGAGCCTGTTGAAACTCGGCTAGCGCCTGTTCCCACTGGCCGTCTCCGTAAAGAGCTGTGCCCAGTCCACGGTGCGCGGCGGCAGAATCGGGATCAAGCGAGATTGCGGTGCGCAGTTCTTTCACGGCTTCATGATTGTGATGGGCCAGCAGCAGAGCTTCTCCTAAGGCCTGGTGCCGGAGCGCCGCAGTGGGATCTTCGCGGAGTGCGCGCCGAAACTCCGGCAACGCGGCTTCATAGTCGTGCTTCGCCATCAATGCTTCAGCGAGGCGACTATGCCCGGTTTTCCAGTCCGGATGAACGCGAAACAGCGTTCGCAATTCGGAAATGGCCGCATCGTAGTCACGGTTGTCAAAGTACGCGTCGCCTAAATCAGCACGAATAGAAGGTTCGTTCGGAGACAAGCGGCTTGCAATCTTGAACTCGTGGATTGCTCCATCAAATCTCTTTTGTTCTAAAAGCACGTGCCCTATTTCATCGTGAGCGCGCCACGAAGCGCCGTCCAGGCGTAGCGCCTTGCGATACGCGGCAATCGCCTTTTCGGGCTTCCGCTGGGCCCGTTGCGTCAGGCCGATTGCGAAATACGCGTCGGGATTATCAGGCTGTACTGTTATGGATTGTTGCAGAGCAAAAAGCGCGGCATCGTATTCGCCATTGGTGTAAAGTCCAAGCCCCAAATTGCGATAGGCTTCCGCATTACGAGGATCAAGGCTCAACGCAGTGCGCGCTTCGGCAATCGTATTGTCGCCGTCGTGAGAAACGTAAAAGTCGTAGGCCAGCCGCGAGTGCGTCTCGGGAAAGGCCGGCATCAGCGCCTTAGCGTCCGAATATTCGTCGAAAGCCTCGTCCCAATCACCCTGCTGCTGCCGAATGTACCCCAGAGCGAAGTGCAAAGCTGAAGCAGCCGGGTCTTTCTTCGCGGATACGTTCTCAAGCAATGCCCGCAGAATCGGTTCGGCATCTTCGTAGTTGTTGTGGCGGACCAGAGTCGTTGCAGCCGCAAGCTTTATGGAGCAGTTCGCGGCATCTTTCCCGCCAGAGCGGACGATAGCTTTCACCAGATCCGCGCTTGCTCCCGCTTTTCTCAACACGCCCTGCGCCTCGGAGTTCGCCGCGAACCCAGCGCCATGCCGCTGCACCAGAATTGTCAGCCGTTGATTCGATACTCCGCCCGCCAGCCACCCCAGCACGCGGTTGCAACTCAACGGCGTTATTTCATTCTGATCTGCATCCACGGAACTCACATGGGTGGCAATCACAAGCGCTGGATTCACGTCCAACGATTTCACGTCAACCACTCGGGCGAGTGAGCAGGGAAGGCAAACAGAAAACAAAACGGCAGCGGATACAACAAGCATTGCGGCATTGCAGCGCACGCGAAAATCCCCCACTGGCAATGAAATAGAAGTAAGGTGTAATTGCAAAATAGCCCACGCAGCGCAGAAGTAAAAAGATCACCAAGGTGCGTGTTACTAAATAGTAAACAAGAAACGACTGCTGTCGATTTTTCGCCCGAATTCCTAAAATATGAAGCAGTTGACGTGGCATCCCGTCTCCGGTAACTTAAAAGTTAGCAAGGGTAAGGCGAAGGAGGAATTTTATGTTCGATGGCTTGTTTCAGCCGATGCATCTTTTGCTGATTTTCGTGATTGCCCTGCTGGTCTTTGGACCCAGGAAGCTGCCCGAATTGGGCAAGGGCTTAGGTGAAGGTATTCGCGGCTTCAAAGAGGGAATCAAGTCCCATCCTGAAGAGCCCAAGGCTTCCAACACCACTCCGAACCCGATTTCAAACTCCGACGTTAAGAGCTAGCTTCGGCTTGGATTTTCAGTAAGTTACGCTCCGGCAATCCGGTGCCATGCACCGGGGTCTGCCCCGCGCCGGCCAAGTCCATACTGCTTAAGCTTGTGGTAAAGCGAGCTTCTCGGGATTCCGAGTTTTTTCGCCGCTGACTGCACCCTTCCGCCCTCCAGCGACAACACGTTCGTGATGTATTCGCGCTCCACCTGTTCCAGCGTCTTGAGCGAGCCGGGTTGTAGATTGCCGGCCTCGATTTTCCGGTTCAATTGCAGGTCATCCTCGGAGAGTTGCTGGCTTCCGCTCAGCAATACCGCGCGTGCCAGCGTATTCCGCAATTCGCGAATGTTCCCCGGCCAGGAAAATACCTGCAACATCTCCAACGCGGGCGCGGACAAATGGATTGGCCCAAGGCCATGCTCCGCCGCAATACGTTCCAGCAGATGTCCGGCCAGCACGGCAATGTCTTCCGGCCGCTCCCGAAGTGCGGGCACAACCAGCGGATTGCCTAAGCGAAGGGCTAAGTCCTGAAGAAAACGCCCTTCACGCGCTCGTTCGCCAACGTTGCGTTGGCTGGAAACGATGACACGCGCATCCGAAACGCGGTCCTGGGTGTCGCCCATCCGCCGAAATTTATTCTCTTCCAGCAAACAGAGGATCTTTTTTTGCAGCGGCAAATCAAGTTCGCCAATTTCGTCAATAAAAACGCTGCCCGCTTGTGCAACCTCAAGAAGACCAGGCTTGGCCTGCGGCGCTCCAAAGGCTCCTTTTTCATAGCCGAACAGCTTTGCCTCAACCTTTAATTGTGAGATTCCCATGCATTGCAATTCCACTTGCAATTCATCGCCGCGCGGACCACTCTCATGCAGCCAGCGGGCCAAGACCCCTTTCCCCGTGCCGGGTTCTCCCTGAATAAGCACCGGATGGTTGCTGTTCACACGCTGCAGGCTGTCGTTTTCCAGTTGTCGGATGGCCGCGCTGGTACCCAGAAATGGATTTATGGAAGAGGGTAAAGAAAACGCGGAGCTTGTTCGTGTGGGCGCTCCCGGCGTCATCTCAGGATTAAGAGCTAAGATTCTGTCGCTGGCCATAACAATCAATGCCTCTGCGTCTTACATTACGCAGGAAACACGGATTGCATAATTTTTCCTGATTTTTTTCCATAAACGGAACAAAAGGAACGGTTATGCCAGTGACTTGACGGTCTCTTTGAAAGTCCGGCCGCGATGTTCGTAGTTCTGGAACTGGTCGAAGCTGGCGCAGGCTGGGGCGAGCAGCACCACATCGCCTGGTTGAGCGGTGTCGTGGGCTTTGCGAACGGCGGCGTCGAGAGTTCCCGTATATAGAATTTCGGTAGCGCCTTTGATGTGCGATTCGATCTTTTCCGCCGCCGCGCCAATCGTGTACACGCGCTTCACCCTCTGCCGCAGAAGATCGTTCAAGACCGTGTAATCGCTGCCTTTGTCCTTACCCCCGAGAATCAGGTGAATATTGCCGGGAAAGGATTCCAGGGCCTTGATCGTCGCGTCAACATTGGTGGCTTTCGAGTCGTTGTAGTACTCAACGCCGCGGATGCTGGCGACATATTCCAGGCGATGCTCGACTGCCTGGAAGTTGCGTACGGCCTCACGCACTTTTGCTATGTCGCAGCCCATGAGCAGGCCCGCACAAACGGCGGCCAGTACGTTTTCCACATTGTGATTACCCTTGAGCGGAATTTCTGATAAGGGTAATACCTCATGTTGGCTGTTCAGGTCGCGGAAAATAATGGCACTTTCGGCGATACACGCGCCGTGCGATACCTCGCTCTTGCGGCTGAACCACGAGACTTGTGCCCGAGTCCGTTTGGCGAAACTTACGCAAGTTTCATCGTCGGCGTTCAACACGGTGAAATCGCCGGGCCGCTGGTTTTCGAAGATCCGGGCCTTGGCATTGGCGTAGGCCTCAAATGTACGATGCCGGTCAAGATGGTCAGGGGTCACATTTAGTACGACGGAAACTTTCGGACGGAAGGCTTGGATCGTTTCCAGTTGAAAGCTGGAGACCTCCAGCACAATAGCGGTTTCCGCATTGGATAGTTCGATAAGAGAGACAGCAGGCGTTCCGATGTTTCCACCTACCAATGTAGGCAGCCCGCTTGCTTTCAGGATTTCTCCCGTCAGCGTCGTGGTTGTCGTTTTTCCATTTGACCCGGTAATGGCGACGATGTTCTTCGGCAGAAATTGGGCGGCGAGTTCAATTTCTCCAATCACGGGCTCACCAAGCGAGCGCGCCTGCACCAGCGGAGGCGCATCCACGGGAACACCGGGGCTGACGACAATTAAGTCCTGCCCCCGAAATGTCCGTTCGCCGTGGGCGCCGGTCTCAACCGCAATGCCGTGGTCGAGCAGCACGGGAATTTCTTTGCTCAGCTGATCTTTATTCTTGGAATCGGAAACGGTGACTTGCGCGCGCTGCGACTTCAAGAACAGGGCCGAAGCCACGCCGGATTTGCCCAGACCGACGACCAGCACGCGTTTGTTGCGGAGATCCACGAGTTAAAAATACCACGGAGCACCGAGTCACTGAGAAAATCAAAACGACGATTAATAGAGAAGCGACTTTCGCGGAGGCTGCGAAACACCTAATCATGCTGAGGAGTAGAAAACACCCCAAAAAGCTATGTCATCCCGAACCGCTTTGCGGTGAGGGACCCTACGTCAGATTGAAGTTGCGAATGCTGCTTGTGGGAACGCCACTCCCGTTGATCGCAGCAGGGAGGTAGCCGTCATATGGTCCCTCCGTTTTCGCTGAGCTCAACTTCGGGACGACATGGGTTTGGATATTTCGCTCAGAATGAGAAGACCGGTGGCGTCAATTCAAAAATCACGAAGCTAGAAAAGCGGAGACGGGAAGAATGAATCTCCTCCGTGTCTCAGTGCCTCCGTGGTTGGCTGACTGACAAGCTTACCGCAGCTTCAACGTCGTCAGTGCAAACAGCGCGAAGATCAGCGACGCGATCCAGAAGCGCACAATCACCTTTGATTCCGACCATCCCAGCAATTCGAAGTGGTGGTGAATCGGCGCCATCTTAAAGATGCGCTTTTTGCGAAGTTTGTATGACCCCACTTGCAGGATGACGGAAAGTGCTTCAATCACAAATATCCCGCCGATAAAAGGCAGCAGCAACTCCTGCTTAATAAGGACGGCCACAGTGCCAATCGCGCCGCCCAGGGCCAGCGATCCTACGTCGCCCATGAACACTTCAGCGGGATGAGCGTTATACCAGAGAAATCCGATGGAAGCGCCGACCATGGCGCCGCAGAAAATTGTCAGCTCACCAATCTGCGGCATGCGCTCCAGTTCCAGATAGGCGGCAAACGTCGCATGGCCGCTGAGGTAAGTTAGAACGGTGAGCGCGCCGGCGGCGATCACCGTGCACCCGATGGCTAGTCCGTCAAGGCCGTCAGTAAGATTCACTGCGTTGCTTGATCCCACAATGACGATCGCCACGAAAGCGATGAACGGTACAAACGCCAGCATCCAAAGGTGCGGAGTGTGCTCTAGGTGTCCGATCACCAAATCGGGCCGGTATTGTTTGAAGAACGGCACCATTAATTTCGTGGAATACGTACCGTAGGTCTGCATCGCGATCAAGGCAATAGCGATGACGATGCTCGCGGCGATTTGCAGCCCGAGCTTGGCCCGCGCGGTGAGCCCCAAGTTGCGCCGATGCACTACCTTCAAATAATCGTCGGTAAATCCGATTGCCGCGAAAGCGCAAGTGGCAAGAATCGCAATCCAGACAAAGCGGTTCGTCAGATCGGCCCAAAGCAGTGTAGGCACAACGATGGAGATAACGATGAGCAGGCCGCCCATGGTAGGCGTTCCCGCTTTTTTCTGGTGTGCTTTGGGGCCCTCTTCGCGAATGTATTGGCCGATTTGAAATTCGCGCAGGCGATCAATGACCAGCGGGCCGACAATGAGCCCGGTGAAAAGAGCGGTGAGGCTGGCGAAGGCCGTGCGGAACGTGAGATAGCGGAAAATGCGGAAGGGCGGAAAATAATGGAAAAGTTTCAGGTACAGCAGCCAGTAGAGCAATCCGCCTCCGTGTTACGTTCTTTCAGTTCGTTTTTTGAGTTCCGAGGCCCGTCCCGCCAAGGCGCGCCTTCCACGTCTCCAGCGCTTTCTCAAGCTTTACTCCGCGCGACGCCTTCAGCAGCACCACATCGCCCTCGCGGGTTCCGCGGGCTAGCCATTCGCCGGCTTCCTGCGGTGTAACTACAAACTTCGCGTTCACGCCCGCCTGCTTTGCGGAAGCAACCATCGCCTCTGCCAGGCCGCGCACGCCGATCAGCGCGTCCACTTTCTTTTCCGCAATATGCACTCCCGACTCGCGGTGCATCTGCTCCGCCGCGGGGCCGAGTTCGAGCATTTCGCCCGCCACGACGATCCTGCGCGCGGCCGGCATGGTAGCCAGCGCATTCACCATGGCTTCCAGCGCCTTTGGATTTGAATTGTAGCAATCATTAATCACGGTGATGTTACCCACCTTGACGACCTGCCCGCGCTTGTCCGCGGGGCTGAGCGAAGCCAACGCGTTCACTGCTTCCGTGGGACTCATTCCCCGGTCAAGCGCCACGGCGACCGCCGCCAAAGCATTGTGTATGTTGTGCGCTCCCACCAACGGCAAGCGAGCGCGCTGCCGGAATCCTTCCGCGATCACTTCAAAAGCTGAGCCCAGGCCGCCGTCAGAACCAATATTTTCCGCGCGCACGTCGGCTGAAAGATGCAGGCCGTAAGTCATCACCTTGCCTTTGAAATCGCGGCCGAATTGCGAAACATATTCATCGTCGGCATTCAACACGGCTGTGCCGTGTGCGGGAAGGGAAGCGATCAGTTCGTATTTCGCGCGGGCAATGTCGGCGATGGAGGCGAAAAATTCCAGATGCACCGGCGCAACATTGGTGACCACGCCAATCTGTGGCTCCGCGATTTTGGCCAGCGCGGCAATTTCTCCCGCATGCGACATCCCCATTTCAATCACCGCAATATCGTGTTCGGGCTGGAGCTTGAGGATCATCAGCGGAAGCCCGAAGTGATTGTTAAAATTTCCCTCGGATTTAAGCACCCGAAAGCGCTTGCTCAGCACATGCGCGATGGCTTCTTTCGTCGTTGTCTTGCCCGCCGATCCCGTAACGCCGACGACCGCCTTGCCCCAAAGCCTGCGAACCGCAAGCGCCAATCGCTGCAATGCAAAAAGCGTGTCGTCCACAGCCAGCAGTTGATTTTGATCCGCGTACCGGGGCAGGGAATCTTTACGCACCACAGCGGCCACTGCGCCCTTTTGAATCGCCTGCTCCACAAAATCATGCCCGTCGAAGCGGTCGCCTTTAACCGCGAAGAAGAGCTGACCGGCCTCAATGGTCCGCGAGTCAATGGAATAAGCTGTGGCCACGGCGTCACCGTCGAACTTGCCAGTTGCCGAAAGAAATTCGGCGATGCGGGAAAGAGAAAGCTTCATGATCTTATGTTCGATTTACGCCTGAAACTTCACAATCATACCCTGCATTTCGGAGCGCCCGCCGCGCGGCATCCAGATCGTCAAATGGCACAGGCCCGCTGCGCAGAATCTGCGTCTTCTCATGGCCCTTTCCGGCAAGCAGAACAATGTCACCCGCTTCCGCCTGCTGGATCGCCAGAACGATGGCGCTGGCTCGGTCCGGTTCCACCTTATATTGCACTCCCGAGCGCTGCACTCCCACCAACGCATCATTAATAATAGCGAGCGGATCTTCACTACGTGGATTGTCCGACGTCAGCACGACGAAATCGCTGCCTTTTCCCGCCGCTTCTCCCATCAGTGGACGCTTGGCGCGATCGCGGTCTCCGCCGCAACCGAAGAGGGTGATGACGCGTCCTTTGCCGCCTGCCTGCTGCACGAATTCCCGCGCCAAAGCCGTCAGGTTGCGCAGCGCGTCATCGGTATGCGCATAGTCCACGACGACCGTGAAAGGCTGCTTGCAATCCACGCGCTCAAAACGTCCGGGAACGCGGACAAGGGAAGCGATACCTTTAGAAATCGCCTCCGGCTTGCATCCTCTTGCATAAGCCGCGCCGGCCGCAGCCAGAATGTTATAGACGTTCACCTTGCCGATAAGCGGCGAAAACAAGGGTACCGTTTCACCCGGCGTTACCAGGTCAAAGCGCGTACCTCGCGGTGTGATTTGAATGTCCTTAGCGTAAAAATCTCCCCTTGCCCATCCACAAATGAAGACCTGCGAACCCTTTTTCTTAGAGAAGGCCGCGAGTTGCTGGCCGAATTCATCGTCTCCATTGATGACCGCCACCCGCGGAGGTTCGGTGCCGCTCCCGGAAAACAGGATTTGCTTGGCGGCGAAGTACTCGTCCATGGTTTTGTGATAGTCGAGATGATCGCGGGTGAGGTTGGTGAAAATCGCGACATCAAATGGAATTCCAAACACCCGCTCCTGCGCCAGCGCATGCGAGGAGACTTCCATAACCGCTTCGCTCGCGCCTTGCGAAACGGCTTCCGCAAATATCTGGTTGAGTTCCAGCGCTTCAGGCGTGGTATGTGGAGCGGGCAAAACTTTTCCTGCCACGTGATATTCAATTGTCCCCACCAACGCCGACTTGTATCCCGCCGCGCCGAGAATCGCTTCCACGATAAATGCCGTGGTGCTCTTACCGTTGGTCCCAGTAACTCCCGTGACGGCCAACCGCTCGGCGGGACGACGGTAAAAATTCGCGCTCAGCCGCGCCAGCGCGCGGCGTCCGTGCGCAACCTGCGCCCAGGCAACATTCGCGCGCGGTTTTTCCGTCGCGGAATCGCTGACAATCGCGCCTGCTCCCGCGGCAATTGCCTGATCTATAAATTTGTTTCCATTGCTCGTTTCGCCGCGCATGGCAACGAACACGTAACCCGGCTTGACTTTGCGCGAATCATACTCGACGCCGTGGACCTGCGGATTGCCGTTCTGGGCAAGGACTTCCGCTCCGTCGAGTAATTCCACAAAGTTCATGAAGGTGGATTATAGAGTAGCAATTTGCCGGACCTACCGCCCAAAGCGGACCACGATTCTGGAACCTGCCGCCACTCGCGATCCCGCCACCGGAGCCTGATCGCGCGCCACGCCGCTTCCTTCGGCGTCCAGGTCAAGTCCACTGCTCTCAGCCACTTCAATCGCCGAGCGCACGCTCTTGCCGAGAAACGACGGCACTACAATTCCTCCCTCCGCTACGTCGAGCACCACCGTTGCGGAGGAATTAATCGGCGCAGTTTTCGCGGGCGACTGCTGAGCAGACTCTTTGTCAGGCGTCTTTGCCGCACGCTCTGCTTCCGGCCACTCGCGTTCTCGAAGGGACGCGGGCACTAAATTGTCCCCGGCGGGCTGTTGAGGCGCGGCAATCGGATGAGAACTCTCCGCTGACTTCGGCTGGATCGTGTCAGGTGTATTCGCCTCGGCGACTTCCATGCTGTCGCCCAGATGGTCGGGCGAGCCTTCTTCCAGGTCTTTGTCCTTCACGCGCTTTTCCGCCAGCAGAAGCTGACGGCTCTGCGGTAGCTCAACATCGTGCGGCACGTGCAGATATTCGAGCGTCTGCTGCGCGACGCTCTGGAAAACCGGCGCCGCCACCTGTCCGCCCTGGTGCGGGCCCACGGCTGAATCCAAAATGACCGCTACGACAATTGCCGGATTATTCACCGGTGCAAAGCCGGCAAACGATCCCCAATATTTCGTGTGTGAATATGCCTTGGTCACCGGATCAATCTTCTGTGCCGTGCCCGTCTTGCCCGCTGCGCTGTAACCCTCGAGCACGGCTTTTCTTCCCGTACCGTGCAATATCACGCCCTGCATCATTTGTTTCATTTCCGCCGCAGTGAAGGGAGAAATTACGTGGCGCTCGTCCGTAGGATGGAAGGCCACGGTCTGTACCGGCGACTGCGGCGCGTTGGTGTTCATCACAATGTGCGGCGTGACGTGCACGCCGTCGTCGGCAATCGTTGAAATGAGAGCGGAAAGCTGTACAGCGGAAATTCCAATCCCTTGCCCCATGGATGTCGAGGCCAACGATACGCGAGACCACCGGTTCAGCGGTCGCAGCAGGCCGCGCGTTTCATGGGGTAGTTCGATTCCCGTTTGCTCGCCGAATCCGAACGCGCGAATGTATTGATAGAAGCGCTGATCGCCGAGCCGCAGCGCAATCTTAATGGATCCCACGTCGCTCGACTCCGCCAGAATGCTTGAGACCGGCAACAGTCCATGAGGTTCACTGTCATGGATTCGCACGCCATCAATCACAATGGAACCCATCTGGCAGTCGAAAATCTCGTTGGGCGTGGTCAGTTTCTGGTCCAGCGCCGCCGCAATGGTCACCAGTTTAAACGTCGAGCCGGGTTCATAAATATCACTGACCGCGTGGTCCTTCAGGTTTTGTGGTTTGATCGCGCTTGAAACATTCGGATTGAATGTCGGGCTATTGGCGAGCGCCAGAATCTCACCGGTGTGTGGATTCTCCACGATCACCGTTCCCGAAAGGGCGTGGGTCTTTTTCATCGCGGCATCCAGTTCCCGCTCCGCGATGTACTGGATCTGCTGATCAATCGTCAGAACGATGTTCTGCCCCGGCTCCGGCTGCTTCTCCACGCTGCCAAACCACTGCCGCCGGGCGTCCACGGAAATCAACATCCTGCCGGGCTTGCCCTGGAGTTCATCGTTGTACTCGCGCTCAATCCCGCTCAGGCCTTCGTCGTCCATGCCCACATAACCCAGGACCTGCGCGGCAAGCTCGCGTTTGGGATAAAAGCGTTTGGATTCCTTTTGGAAGTGGATGCCCCGCAGGTTCAGGTTGCGGATGCGGTCCGCCATCTCTGCATCGGCCTTGCGCTTGATCCAGCAAAAGCTTTTGCTGGCCTGGCACCGTGCCAGAAGTTCCCGCGGATCATCGCGTGTGATTCGTGCAATCAGCGAAATTGTGCCCGGGAGGTCTGGGACCTCTGTAGGCACTGCAAAAACGGAATCTACTGAAATGGACATGGCCAACTCGCGGCCCGCCCGGTCATAAATGACGCCTCTGCGCGCAGCGACTTCCACGGTGCGCTGTTGCTGGTGTTGCGCCTTCTGTTCAAATTCGCCATAGCAGAAAATTTGCAGGTAAACGAGCCGGATACAAATGACGCCGCACCACAAAAGAAAAATGCCGCCAAGAAGGTAAAGTCGAAGGTTGGTGTTATTGCGGGCTGTGCTTGCGGCCACCGTATTTCCTCGGATCGTTTTGGGTGGCGCAACGCTTTCGCGCTGCGGTTGTTTAGCACTGGTAGTTTGGGTAGCGCCGGATCTCCGGTCCGGCGTCGCCGTGTCAAAGACCCGGCGCTACACGAGACTTGGCGTTACCGCTACCAGACAAATTTGGCGGCCCGCTCATACCGAGTTAGCCGCCATGAACCGATGCCTGCCCCTCGCGATAGCAAGGGCAGAGAACTGTGAGTGCCGCTAGCGCCTCGGCAGAATTCCCGGGTCCGTAACACTCGCCAAGACTGGACTCTCCGCATCTGCCGCGGGCGCGTCCATGTGGATCACCTGTCCGGCCTGCAACGGCTGCATTCCCAGCTTTCGCGCCATATTGTCAATACGCTCGGGATCGCGCAGCGATGCCTGCTCCAGCCGCAACGCGTGATTGAGATCCAGCAGTCCTTCCCGCTGGCTGCGGGCGGCTTCGATCTTGTAGCCGTATTCGATGGCTTTAAAGTGTTGCCAGGTAAACGTCATGACCAGCAGAAACAGGCAGCCGAGAGCGATGGCGAATTGCTTCATTTCGCGGCTGCGGCGCGGGTCCTCCACTTTCACCAGGCGCGAGTTATCAATGGCCTTGGTGAAGTAGATTTCCGGAGTTCCCGTCCAGCAGGACTTGCGCCTGCTGGCATGTGACGCTACTCGTGCTGTTGCCGCTGCTGCCATTAAGCCACCCCAACCAGATTGGATTCGAGGATTGCCATTTCACACTCCGCAAGCAAATACCAGTAGGCCAGTTTTTCTTTGCGCGTGCGTTCCGCGACGCGGTCTTGCGTTCGCTCGACGGTGTTGATGAGGTCGTTGATCAAATTGCCTGTGTACATTTTTTGTTTCCTCCAGGCCTACCACAGCCCGGATGTTGCAAATTCTGTTTTGTTGTCGTATTGCTTTGTCTTTCTAAACTCTTTCCGCCGCCCGCATCTTTGCGCTTCGCGCTCGCGGATTGCGATCAATCTCTTCTTCGCTGCCGGTAAGCGGCTTTTTCATGAGCAACCGGTAGTGGCCTTGCCTCGCTCCTTCGCGCATCGCATCCTTCACAATGCGGTCTTCCAGCGAGTGAAAGCTGATGATCACTAGCCTTCCGCCCGGTTTCAGCGCCTGCGGGGCGAATTTCATCAGCTCCCGCAGATCGTCCAGTTCGCGGTTTACGAATATTCGGAGAGCTTGAAAGGTCCTGGTCGCCGGATGAATCCGCTCATGTTTCATTGACCGGGCCGCGGCTGATACTACGGCTGCGAGTTGCGCAGTCGTCTGTATCGGCCGCGACCGGACAATGGCTCTGGCGATTCTCCGCGACCTCCTTTCCTCACCGAATTCGTAAATCACATCGGC
>Ga0134125_10001065_pt1 | contig 34770 bp, 33 predicted proteins | sample KB31751_FD_96464 | JGI IMG/M metagenome (GOLD analysis project Ga0134125, IMG submission 96464) | Terrestrial soil microbial communities with excess Nitrogen fertilizer from Kellogg Biological Station, Michigan, USA - KB3-175-1 | ecosystem: Environmental > Terrestrial > Soil > Unclassified ...
AAAAATTGGGATAGAGCTACGCAACCAATATGTGCTTGGATACCGTCCAAACAAATCTCAGCATGACGGCAAATGGCATAGAATCAAAGTGAAGTTGATTCCGCCTAAGGGCTTGCCGCCATTAAAGGTTTATGCGAAGACGGGATTCTATGCGCCTAGTGAATAAGCAGAAGTTTGTCCTTTTTGGCTTTGCGCTTTTAATTTCAGTGAGTTCGGTCGGCATGGCGGAAGCTCCCGCCCAGGCCCAGCCACAGGCTTCAACCCCAGCCGGGCAATCTGCCACCCCTATCCAGCAGGGAACTACTCCGCCCGGTGCGGCTAATCCGAGCCCCCGGTCGCCCCAGGGCGCCACGCAGCCTCAGGGATCTTCGGTGCCCGCAACGGCCCCGTCATCCACTCAGGGGCAGCCGACCCAGACTCAACCGACCCAGACTCAACCCGCCCAGGGACAATCATCTCAAACCCAGCCGTCCGGTGCTCAGGCACCGCCAGCGCAAACGCCCGCGACTGATTCCCAAACAAGCTCGGCGGATGACAATGGGACTTTCGTCTTCAAAAAGCAGGTCGAGGAAGTGATCCTCCACGCAACTGTGGTGAACGGCAAGGACCAGATGATCATAAATCTGCCCAAGGACGCGTTTAGTGTTTACGAGAATGGCAAGCTTCAACCCATTACCTCATTTCGGCACGAGGATGTGCCCGTGGCCATGGGGATTGTGATTGATAATTCCGGTTCGATGCGGGAAAAAAGGGACAAAGTGAACACGGCGGCTTTAAACCTGGTGCGTGCCAGCAATCCTGGGGACCAGGTGTTCGTGGTGAATTTTAACGATGACTACTACCTTGATCAGGATTTCACGAACAGCTTGCCGAAACTGAAGCAAGCCCTTGAAAAGGTTGAGGCAAGAGGCGGCACAGCTTTGTATGACGCGCTGGTTGCGTCCGCCGATTATTTGAAAGGCGCGAAGCTGCAAAAGAAGGTGCTTTTTGTAGTCACCGACGGTGAGGACAACGGCAGCCGCGAGAACCTGGAGGAGGCCGTGGAACGGCTGCAGCAGGAAAACGGGCCAACGGTGTATGCCATTGGATTATTGGGGCAGGAAAAAGAACGCACCGCGCGCCGCGCGCTGCAGGTGATTGCCGAGCGCACCGGAGGAATTGCTTTCTTGCCGAAGAGCCTTGACCAGGTGGATGAAATCAGCAGCACAGTGGCGCACGATATCCGCAGTCAGTACACAATCGGCTACAAGCCGATTACTCCGAAAACCGTCCCCGGCTATCGGACTATCCATGTGGAGGCCAAGGCGAAGGGTTACAAGAAGCTGGTTGTTCGCACCAAGACTGGTTATTACCCCGGTCAGGAACAAGCCTCGAACTAGCTGTGATGTTGCCATCCGGCGGCTTGGCCGGATTTCTCCATTTTGAAGCTCTCCATTTACCATTAGAGAATGCCGTTTGATCCCCGGAATTCTCTTACCCAGCTCTTGAATGACGTTGCCAGCCGCGCTGCCCGTTATGCGGCGGAGGCGCAGCAACGGCATACCGCGCCCTTGCACGAGGATGTTGCCCGCCTGGAGACATTGGCCACGGCTTTTCCGAGAAATTCGAGTGATCCGGCTGAAGTGCTGGCAACGCTCGATGAGATTGGATCTCCGGCGACGCTGGCCTCGACCGGAAGAAGGTATTTCGGCTACGTAACCGGCGGAGTGCTGCCGGCGGCTCTTGCGGCAAACTGGATGGCAGGAGCCTGGGACCAGAATGCCTACCACTCCGCGCTGGTGGAGAAGCTGGAAGAGATCACTTTCGGCTGGATGAAGCAGATCTTTGGGCTTCCGGAATCCTGCGGGGCGGGTTTTGTTACTGGGACGACCATGGCGAGCTTTGCCGGACTGGCGGCGGCGCGCCATGCATTGCTGGAGCGCGCAGGCTGGAATGTGGAGGAAGACGGCCTTTTTGGAGCGCCGCCCATTAGCGTGGTCGTCGGCGCGGAGGTCCATGCCTCGCTCTTAAAGGCTTTGTCCATGCTTGGCCTGGGACGCAAGCGGGTAAAGATCGTTCCAACCGATAACCAGGGGCGTATGCGGCCGGAAACATTGCCCGCTCTGGATGATCGGACGGTTGTTTGTATTCAGTCGGGAAACGTGAACACCGGTTCATTCGATCCTGCGGCGGAAATCTGTGCTCGCGCACATGAATCCGGAGCGTGGGTCCACGTGGATGGCGCGTTTGGTTTGTGGGCTGCCGCTGCCCCGCAACGAAGGCATCTGGTGGCCGGTATTGAGGCCGCCGATTCCTGGGCAACGGATTGCCACAAGTGGCTGAACGTTCCTTACGATTCCGGAGTAATTTTTATCCGCGAACCGCAGCATCTGCACAACGCCATGACCGTGGGAGCGCCGTATTTGAAAACCAACGATGGCCGCATGCCTCCGGTATTTACCCCGGAAAATTCCCGGCGGGCGCGTGCGATTGATGCTTGGGCAGCGTTGCGCTCTTTGGGCCAGATCGGTCTGGCGGAGATGATCGAAGGGAATTGCCGGTTGGCCGCACGCTTTGCCGAAGGTCTTCGCCGCGCGGGCTACACGGTGCTGAATGACGTTGTGCTGAACCAGGTGCTGGTGAGTTTTGGTGATGAAGAGACCACCCGAAGAATTATTGATGCTCTGCAGGAGGATCGCACCGCGTGGTTTGGCGGAACGCAATGGCAGGGGCACACCGCCATGCGCATTAGCGTTTCTAACTGGTCTACGACGGAGGAAGACGTAGACAAGAGCCTGGAGGCTATCTTGCGGATTGCGAAATCCAACGCTCCCGTCGAAATTGCAGGCGATGGCAAGCGCGATTGACCTTGCAGCCAGCCTTCCGTAACCTGTAGAGTGCGAACCCCGACGGATGTTTCCCAACTGCGAGTGGCTGACGACATCACAAAGCTTGTCGGCAACACTCCTCTCTTACAACTCAAGCGCATTGTGCCGCCCGGCGCGGCAGACATTTTCGCCAAACTCGAGTATTTGAATCCCGGCGGAAGCGTGAAGGACCGGGCCGCCATCGGAATTATTCGTCAGGCAGAAGAACAGGGGAAATTGAAACCGGGCGGCACGATTGTTGAGGCCACGGCCGGCAATACCGGGATTGGACTGGCGCTGATTGGTGTGAATCGAGGGTACAAGGTTGCCTTGTTTGTTCCGGAAAACTTTTCCGAAGAAAAAGTTACGGTCATGCGCGCCTTGGGAGCGAAGGTCACGCGCACGCCGGATTCTGAAGGAATGCAGGGAGCGATTGACCGCGCGCGGCAACTTGCGAAAGACGACGCCAGCGCGTTTATGGCGGCGCAGTTTGAAAATCCATCCAACCCGCAATATCACTACCAGACCACAGGGCCGGAAATCCTGGAGCAGATGGAGGGCCGGATTGATGCGGTTGTGATCGGCGCAGGCACGGCAGGCACATTCAGCGGCGTCGCGAAATTCCTGAAAGAAAAATTGCCGCGCATTCACGCTGCTGTGGTGGAAAGCGAAGGGTCTGTGCTTGCCGGCGGCCGGCCAGGCAAGCACAAGGTGGAAGGAATCGGTGCGAGCTTTGTGCCGAAGAATTTTGACCGGCAAGTTTGTGACGAAATCATCATGGTCCACGATAAAGATGCGTTTGACATGGTAAAGCAATTGGCCGGGAACGAGGGCGTGCTTTCCGGATCAAGCGGCGGCGCGAATGTGTTCGCGGCGATTCAAGTAGCGAAGCGACTGGGCGCCGGCAAGCGCGTGGTAACCATGATTCCTGATTCGGCGGAACGGTATTTATCCAAGAAAATTTTTGAGGGTGGAGCGTAGCTGTGGCCAAAAAAGATAAACGTCTGGGATTTTCCACCCGCTCCATTCACGCGGGGCAGCCGCCGGACCCGACGACCGGGGCGGTGACCATCCCGATTTACGCGACCTCCACTTACGTGCAGGAAGAAATTGGCAAGCACAAGGGATACGAGTATGCGCGGGTTTCCAATCCAACGCGGACGGCGCTGGAAGAAAATTTAGCGGCGCTCGAAGGCGGAGTGGCCGCCAAGGTTTTTGCCAGCGGCATGGCGGCGATCAACGTCATCTGCACCATGCTTAAAGCAGGTGACCACGTAGTGTGCGGCGACAATTTGTACGGAGGAGTGCCGCGGCTTTTTAATCAGGTGCTCGCGAACTTCGGTCTGGAATTTACTTACGTTGATACCGCCAATGCAGCCAACGTGGAAAGAGCCATCCGCAAAAATACGCGCATGGTTTACGTGGAGACGCCGACCAATCCTTTAATGGCGTTGAGTGACATTGCGGCGGTGAGCCGCGTATGCCGCAAGAAAAAAGTTGAACTGGTTGTGGACAACACTTTCATGTCCCCATATTTTCAGCAGCCGATCGAGTTGGGTGCGGACATGGTGGTCCACTCAACCACGAAATTCTTGAATGGACACAGCGACGGTCTGGGCGGCGTTGTTATTTGCACGACGCAGGAACAGGCTGAAAAGCTCGCATATGTGCAAAAGGCCGCTGGGGCAATTTTGTCTCCCTTTGAATGCTGGCTGGTATTGCGAGGGGTGAAGACGCTCGGCGTGCGCATGGAGCAACATGATCACAACGGCAGAATCGTAGCGGAATTTCTGGCGCGCCACGGTAAGGTAAAAAAAGTTTTCTATCCCGGATTGATAGACCACCCGCAATACGACTTGGCTTGCAGTCAGATGAGCGGATTCGGTTCCATGATTACCTTTGAAACCGGATCGCTGGCGAACGCCAATAAAATGCTCAAGCGGGTGAGGATTTGTTCGCTTGGGGAGTCACTGGGCGGGGTGGAAACATTGATCTCGCACCCGGCGACTATGACTCACGCAGCCCTGGGCGAAAAGGGAAGACGGAAAATTGGAATCACGGATGGGCTAGTGCGAATCTCGGTTGGAATCGAGGATGTGGAAGACATTCTGGCCGATTTAGACCAGGCGTTGGCTGCGATTTGAGCTGTCCTTGAAAAACTGATCCCGCAAATTGATCGACGAAAATTCGTCTAAGACGCGATGGATTGCGTAATCCAGTTGAGATATTCCTCGCTTCCGTCATCTACGGGCAGCGAAAGGCACTCAGGCAACTCGTAAGGATGCAGTTCCTTGATCGCGTCGCGCAGTTTCTCAAATAATGGCGCGGTAGATTTAATCAGAAGCAGCCATTCTTCCGCCTCCTGGATTTTGCCTTCCCAGCGGTAAATGGATTGTGCTTTCGAGATGATGTTCACGCATGCCGTCAGTTTGCGTTCCACCAGAGTGTTAGCGATACGGCGGGCTTCATCCTGCGATCCCGCGGTGGTGAGGACGATTCGCATGTCCGTCATATAAAATCAGCCTTTCAACGTTGAATTTCCGGCATCCATTTTCCGGCATCCAAGATTAGCACTGCCGGGTTAGTACTGCGAGGCTTAAGAAAATAATGGCGACGCAAATTAAATTTGGCACTTCAGGCTGGCGGGCGATTGTTGCGGAAGAGTTTACTTTTGCCAACGTGAGGCGTGCAGTGAGCGGAATTGCCCGGTATGTGGCTTCGCAAAAACCAGCCGGGGCACGCGTAATTGTGGGGCGCGATCCTCGGTTTCTGGGCGAAACATTCTGCTCGTTGGCGGCGGATATCCTGATTTCCCACGGCATTGCGCCGCTGGTGATCGCGGAAGCTGCTCCCACGCCCGTCATTTCGTACGCGGTCACGAGCGAACATGCCGATGGTGCGATTAACTTCACCGCCTCGCACAATCCGCCGGAATATAACGGGATAAAATTCTCCACGCCCGATGGCGCACCGGCGCTGCCCGAAGTGACGAAAAAGATTGAAGCGGCCATTGCTGCCTATGATGCCGCTCCCGAGTCCTCATCCAGCAAAACCTCCACACAGAGCGCCGAACTCGAACCCAGAGATGTTTACCTGAAGAGGTTGCGTGAAATTGTGGACCTTCCGGCGATCAAAAAAGCGGGATTGCGGGTGGTCTTCGATCCATTGTGGGGCGCGGCGCGCGGGTATTCAGATGCCCTGTTGAGGGACGCAGGCGTGCAAGTTACCACCGTCCACGACTATCGCGATGTCCTGTTTGGCGGCCATGCTCCCGAGCCGGACGATCATTTGCTGGATGAACTGCGGTCGCAAATGCGGCAGACCAAGGCGCACATCGGCATCGCCACCGATGGCGATGCGGACCGTTTCGGCATTGTGGACGAAGACGGGACCTTCCTTCAGCCGAATTACATAGTCGCTCTGCTGTTCGACTATTTGGTCGAGAGCAGGGGATGGAAGAACGGAGTGGCCAAGTCCGTGGCCACCACAAACCTGGTGAACGCGCTGGCTGCTCATCACAAAATTGAATTGCACGAAACGCCAGTAGGCTTCAAATACATTGGCGAATTGATCAAGCAGGACAAAATTGCGATTGGTGGGGAAGAAAGCGCGGGACTTTCCATCCGGCATCACGTTCCTGAAAAAGATGGGATCCTTGCCGGGCTGCTGTGTTGTGAGATGGTGGCGCGTCGTGGAAAGACATTGGAAGCGCAAGTAAAAGATTTATTTGGCAAAGTTGGTTCCTATTATCCAAAACGCGAGAACTTCCACTTGACGCAGGAAGTGAAAGAGACGTTCACTGGTAAGTTGAAGCAGGAGCCAAGGGAGTTCTTTGGTCGAAGCGTGACCCAAGCGGTGCGCACTGATGGCCTGAAACTGGTTTTCGAGGATGGCTCCTGGGTTTGCTATCGCCTTTCGGGGACTGAACCAGTTGTTAGGGTGTATTCCGAGGCGCGGAGCGAGGATGGTTTGGAAAAGTTGAGCGTGGCAGCGAAACAATGGATCTTCGAGTAAAGCAATTCCCCAAAATCCGAACTTTTCCAAAGCCTGGCGAAGGAATCCGCGCATTGGTGGAACGCGCGCCGCAGGCCGAGGAGTTGGCGGAGAAAACGGCGGAAAAACTTCGTCCCGCGCTCTCTTGGTTTTTTGGCGCACGGCGGCGGCTGGCCACGGCTGGAGTTTGCATTTTGACGGCCTGGATGTTCGTTCACATTGTTTTTGGTTCAAACGGGATGGTGATGTATCGCCAAAAGCATGCTGAGTATCAGGCCCTGGAAAAAGACTTAGTCCGGCTACAGAAAGAAAACCAGCAATATTCAGAGCAAATTAAGGCTTTGAGGACCGATCCTGCCGCAATTGAGCGCGAGGCGAGGGAACAGCTGCATTATGCCCGGCCCGGAGAGATGGTTTACGTAGCACCTACGGGCGCGCCTGTACAAGTACCTGAAAATAAAGCGGCGCAAAAATAAGATTTCCGAGTAACTTTTTTGGCGCCCGCCGATCTATGGTATAGTTTCGCTGCAATTCCAAAAGTGTGGTTAGCGTCGTACGGTAATCGGAAGCTGGGCAAATCGAAATCCACTGTGGCGTGGTTCTCTTTGCAGCGGAAGGACCTCAGCGGGTGGGATGTGGCCAGCATTAACCGCGGCTTTGCCGCAATCATTGGAGGATTTGGTATGAAGAAGCTGCTATCGGTTTTGAGTTTGTTTGCTTTTCTGTTTCTCATGGTAGGTGTTTCGGCGGCGAGTGCTGAGACGGTTAAGGGATGGGTCAGCGATTCGAAGTGCGGCGCGAAAGGCGCAAGCGCGAGCCATGCCGATTGCACCAAAAAGTGCGCAGACGCGGGCGCAAAGCTGGTCATTGTAAACGACAAGGACAAGTCCATCGTGAACGTTGACAATCAGGATGCCCTTAAGGGTCACGAAGGCCACTATGTCAGCGTCACCGGCTCGATGTCCGGCGATGCCATGCATGTGGACAACGTGAAAATGTTGAAGCAGCCCAAGGCGGCAACGCAAATGGGCGAGCACATGTAAGTTTTGCGATTGCAACGTTTGCGATCGATTAAAAAAGGGCGGCCACTGGCCGCCCTTTTGTTTTGGGCTCGAAAATTTTCGGTGAGTATATACGTAGTGCCGCGAACAAAATTAGCGCCCGAGGTTAGCGGACAACGCCTTCCAGCGGAGAACTCGCCGTGGCGTACAGTTTTTTTGCCATACGTCCCGCCATGTAAGCTTGTCTGCCGGCCAGCACTGCGTTCTTCATGGCTTCAGCCATCAGCACTGGTTCCTGCGCATTCGCAATGCCGGTATTCATTAAAACGGCATCCGCGCCCAGTTCCATGGCGATGGTGGCGTCGGAAGCTGTGCCCACGCCCGCATCCAGAATCAACGGTACGCTCGTGATAACCTCGCGCAGAATGCGGATATTGGCGGCATTTTGAATTCCCAGCCCACTGCCAATCGGCGCGCCTAAGGGCATTACTGCGCTGGCGCCGGCGTCGAGCAAGCGCTTCGCAAAGACGACATCGTCAGAAGTGTAGGGAAGGACGGTGAATCCTTCTTTCACGAGCACACGGGTGGCTTCCAGAGTGGCCTGGACGTCAGGATAAAGTGTGGCCTCATCGCCAATGACTTCAAGTTTTACCCAATCGGAGATGCCAACTTCACGGCCCAAGCGGGCTGTGCGGATCGCTTCATCGGCTGTGTAACAGCCGGCGGTGTTTGGCAGCAGGAAATACCGCTTTGGATCAATATAGTCGAGCAGCGACTCTTTGCTGCGGTCGAGATTCACGCGCCGCACGGCCACAGTGACCATTTCTGCTTCACTGGCCTCGAGCGCGCGGGCATTCTCCTGAAATGACTTGTATTTACCGGTGCCCACGATCAGACGCGAGCGAAATTGGCGTCCAGCGATTATCAACGGGTCAGACATGGCTCTATTGTAATGAAAATGGAACGCAGGTGTGGAGGTGTGCTTAGTAGGCTTATGCGTCGGACGCGCCCGCAAGAGCAGTCTTCTCAATAAGATGTTTGTATTTTTCTTCCACCACGCGCCTTCGTAATTTCATGCTGGCAGTGAGCATTCCGTCTTCGACGCGGAGTTCTTCCGGGATCAGAAATACTTTTCGGAGCTTTTCGAAGTCGGCAAGCTTGGAGTTCGCCTGGTGAACAATGTTTTGGTAGAGCGCGCGAATTTTGGGGTCCTCAACCAATTCCTGGCGAGATGCGAACTGCACGTTGTTTTCCGAGGCCCATTTTTCCAGCATGGGAAAACTGGGGGCAATCAGAACTCCGGCGGACTTACGCTGGTCGCCAAAGACGACCGCCTCCGCAACCAGGGAATTGTGCTTTAGCGAGTTTTCGATCGGCTGGGGAGCAATGAACTTTCCTCCCGATGTCTTGATCAGGTCCTTTTTGCGGTCGGTTACTGAGAGGAATCCTTCGGCGTCCAAATTTCCCACATCTCCGGTTTTGAACCATCCGTCCGAAAAAGCGGCGGCGGTCTCTTCCGGCCTCTTCCAATAGCTCCGGAAGATAGAGGGCCCGCGGACAAGGATCTCTCCATCATCGGCGATGCGCACGTCCACATTTTTCAGAGGTTTGCCGACGGTCCCAATTTTGTGCGCGCCGGGAGCATTTACGGCAATGACTGGGGAAGTTTCTGTTAAGCCATAGCCTTCATGAATCCGGATGCCCATGGTGGTATACCAATCTGCGAGGTTATAGCCGAGCGGCGCGCCTCCGGAGATAAAAACCTTGACCCGTGAGCACACGGCGGAGCGAAGCTTTGAATAAATCAGCCGGTCGGCAAGTTTCCAACTCAAAGAGCGAGGAACCTTGCCGGCGAGAATTTCTTTCTTATGTGAGTTTCCGACGGTTTTGGCCCAGGCATAAATCCACTTCTTTGGAAAGTCTTTGGTCTTGACTTCAAGTTGCGCATGAATTTTTTCATACACTCGCGGAACGGCCACGAGAAATGTCGGCTGAATTTCCTTGAGAGCGGCGGGCAACTGATCAACGGACGAAACGTAGGCCAAGGTGCCTCCCCGGTAGAGCACCGCAAAATCAACGTGGCGCGCGGTGATATGCGAGAGGGGAAGGAAAGACAGGCTGACGTCGCCGGGGCCGACACAATATTCCCGGAGGGAGAAGGCGATATTCGTCGCCAGGTTTTCATGGGTGAGCATCACTCCCTTGGGAACGCCCGTTGTGCCGGAGGTGTAGATGATGCTGGCCAGATCATCGGGTGTGATCCGGCTGGCCGCGCTTTCAAACTCGGGATCAGGCGAAGCTCCGTGCTCCATGATGTCGCGCATAGACGCAACGGAAACACCGCCACACTGGTCCTTGCCGGTCGGTTCATCGCCAGTCCGATCACCGCCAGCTTGATCGCCTTCCGGCTGGTCCATGACCACAATCTTCTGAACGCCGGTTTCACCTGCGATGGAAAGGAGTTTCTTAAGCTGTTTCTTCGTGGAAACGAACGCAGCGCGGGCGCCGGAATCCTGTAAAAGAAACTTGGTTTGGTCCGGCGAAAGAGTGGGAAACATAGGGACTACAACCGCGCCGCTCAAAGCGATGGCAAAATCGGAGATCGTCCACTCTGGGCGGTTTTCGCTGATGATAGCGATCCGATCGCCCTTGGAAATTCCCCATCTGCGGAGAGCTGCCGCGACTCCTGCCGTCATGCCGTAAAGCTTGGTTCTTGAAAGAGCCTTCCATTGCCCTCCTTCCTTGTACATGAGTGGTTGCGGGCTGTTCCGCTCCATAACGCCAGCGAAAATTTCAGCGAGGGTGCGAGGAATGGTTGGTTCGGATGGGGGAAAAGGGTTCGACATCACCGAGAAGAATGTAATTCGACGCTGTGGCAAATGCAACCGGAAGAGCGTCGAATCGAACTATCCATGCTGTTATGGGACTAATTTCCCAGGCGATTGCTGGAGAAGTAACTGGCCGTCGTAAGGTCCCTCCGTCTGCGCTTCGCTCAACGTCGGGATGACATGCTTTGGGTAGCGTAGTTTGTTCAAACAGCAGCCCGTCACGCGCGAACCTGCGTTCTCAATATGATCCGTTTTTCGCGCAACTTTCGTGCGGGAATCCGGGTTAGCATAATCGAGCGCTGAGGTGCGCAGAGTATGAAACGTATCCTGTTGTCATTTTTGCTGATTTTCGCGTTTGCGGTGGCTGGACTTGGGCAAATCGCTGTTGCGCAAACTGTCTCTGGCAACGGCAATGCGGTGCTACAGAATGCCGGGTTCAATGAACATCCGCATCACAGGCGTCATCACAGGCATCATCATCACCATCATCACGTTCGCTAGTTTTTTGTTTTGATGGGTGTGGTTGCGTTCGCGATGGGGAGCGGGCAGACTACCGCTTGCGGGTGGACGTTTGCAGTGCGGGCGAACTGAGTTTGTTTTCCATTCCGCAGCATGCCCCCGGAGGAATGGGAGCGCCGTGCGGGCAGGTGCGCGGGTGACCGAGGAAGGTGCAGATTTTGTCGGTCGCCTCGGGCGAGAGAATGTGCTCGAACTTGCAAGCCTGCTGCTCGATTTCCGTTTCGCTGTCCATGGCCAGGCTGTCGGTAAACAGCCGCTCGGCGAGACGATGACGTCGAATGATGTCGGCGGCTTTCTGCCGTCCCCGCGCGGCCAACTCCACAATCATGCTGCCATCGCCGGTGGACATTGCCATCGGCTTTAGTGCGTCGTGGCACGGATTTACGAACGGCTTGTGGTTGTGCGCCTCAGGCGGATGCGGCCGTGATGTCACCAATCCCATCTCCGTCAGTTTTTCTACTGCCATGCTCACCGGCAATGCGCCGTGAACTTCCATGCGTCCGACTTCGGCGATCTCTGCATGTTCTTCTAAAACCCAGAGTTCTTCGAGGACCTCGTCGAATTGCTCTTCATCGGCCATGGAGAAAATTTCCTGCGCAATCTTTCCATGGTGCAGTTCCAGGCGGCGGTCGGCCAGCCGCGCAACGACCGGGTCGTGCGTAACCATGATGATGGTGCGCCCCTGCTCGTGTAGTTCACGAAGCAGGCGCAGCACTATTTCCTCGTTGACGGCATCGAGATTTCCCGTCGGCTCATCGGCCAAAACAATTTTAGGGTCGTTGATGAGGGCACGAGCGATGCACACGCGCTGTTGCTCGCCACCGGAAAGCTGCGCAGGCGTGTGATTGGCGCGATCACGCAGGCCGACGCGGTTAAGCGCATCGAGAGCTTCCTGCTCATCGGTCATGCTGTGAAAATATTGCGCCAGCATTACATTTTCCACGGCGCTGAGATAGGGAATTAAATGGAATTGCTGAAAGACAAACCCAATTTTCTCGGCGCGGGTGCGGGTCAAATCGGCGGAAGAAAGATTCGCTATGTTCTGACCATCAAGCCAGATTTCGCCGGATGTCGGGCTGTCGAGGCAACCGATCAAATTTACAAGCGTGGACTTTCCGGAGCCCGATGGGCCCATAATCGAGATCCACTCACCGGGAGCGACGGCCAGCGAAAAATCATTGAGAGCATGAATTTTTCCGCCGCCCGCCTCCGCCTGTGCGGGGTAGGACCGGCTAACATGCTTCAGTTCGATAATGGCATTCTCCGCCACGCTCATTCTCCCCTCAGAATGGTAGCAGGTTGAACCTGCTGTAACAGAAGAATAGGCAACAGAGCGGAAGCCAGGGAAACCAGAACGCTGCCGAGCAAGACGACCGGAAACACACCAAAACGGGGAATGACCGCTGTGTGAAAGCTGGCATGGCCGATCCAAATTGCGGCGCCGATGCCAAAAGCAAATCCAACGGTTGCTCCCGCGATTCCGAGTAGTGTGGCTTCTCCAGCAAAAAAGCTATTGACCATCGTCGAGGAAGCTCCCAAGGCCTTCATGATGGCGAAGTCCCGGCGGCGGTCATAAACCCAGCCGATCAATGTTGCCAGCAGACACAGAGCGGCTGTGGCAATGATCAGAATGGCCGAATAGAGCATGGTGGAGCGGGTTTTGCCCAGCACATTGGCTTCGCCCGCCATGATTTGGCGGATGGGCCGCACGTCGGCGGAAGGCAAAGCCTGAGTTAACTTGCGGATTCCGGCGTCGATTTCCGCTGGAGATCCGGGAACCGCAGCTTCGATGGTGGAGGTCTCAACGCCGGTCCACTTTTCGAAGTCGGAGAGTGAAATATAAATGCGGCTGTCTTCGGAGGCGCCCGTCTGCAAAGTTCCCGCCGGGAACAGCTGAATGGTCTTCCCCTGAAAGCTAAGAGAAAACGGCTGGCCGGAAACGCCCAACGATTGCGCCGCACGGGCTCCTAGCAATGCCTGTTGCGCCCCCTCGGGCCACGCGCTTACCGACCACCAATGGTCAAGCTTTTGCACGGCAAAAAAATCTGTTCCCGCGACCACTACAGCTCTTCCCGAAGCCGTACGCGCTACAACGTACGCGAAGGGAACTGCTAAACCGCGGCCACCGATAGTGGATTCAACTTTGCTGAGTGCGTTCGTGGGGAGGGACTCGCCGTCCTTTGCCACAATGATGACGTTCGCGCCATAGTTCCGAAACTCGGTGTGGAGTTTGGCTTGCACATCCACAAACAAATTGAGCATTGCTGTTGCCGCCGCAGCCGCAACGGTGATCGCCAGCAGGGCTGCGAGCGTTCGCCCCCGTCCGCGAACGATGGAACGCAGCAACATCCGCGTTAGCATTTGACGCTTTTTGGTGTGTGCATTCACGAAATTTCCGAAAGCCTCAAAGAGAAACTATTCATCAGGTGGTTTCCCGCAGCGCGTAAACGGGATCAAGCTTCATGGCGCGTCGAATCGCTACCGCGCTCCCTGCAAACGTGACCAATACCGCGATCATCAGAACGATGGGAAACAGCACCGGTGAAATTCCAATTTGAGAATTGAATACCAATTTCCCGATGCGTCCCGCCAGCAGCGCACCTCCAGCAAAGCCGGCCGTACCACCTAATATTGCCAGCAGCGTTGCCTCTACAAAAAAGATGGCCGCTACCGAGGTTTTCCCGGCTCCGAGCGCCTTCATCAATCCAATTTCGCCGCGACGCTCGAAGATTGCCGTAGCCATGGAGGCCGAAACCGCAAGCGCGGACGCGAGCAACGCCGCTAATGTCACCAGAAGCATCAATCCTTCAATGCGAGAGAGAATCGTGCCTTCAGTTTGAGAAATCTGCCGGATTTGTTCCGCATGAGAATTGGGAATCGCCTGCTGCAGCTGGTATGCAATAGATTGAGGGTACGGTGAGCAATACCAACGGTCGTAAACATCGGGACTCAAGGTTTTCGGATCGCTGCGCGCGAAGGCGTCTTCCGGTTTGGTCACTGCACTTACGTACACTCGCCTCACGACGTCCCCGCGGCCAAGAATTTGTTGCGCCAGCGGCAAGGGAGCAACAATCTGATCATCCTCCGTTGAGCCCGTGGAAAGAATGCCGGCAACGCGGTGTTCAGTTCCATTAATTTCGATCTGATCTCCGGTCGTACGGCCAAGTTTGGCGGCAAGGCTCTCTCCTAGCAGCACGTCCCCGGAATCGTCGGCCGGCCATGCTCCGTTCACCTTCCACCATGGATCAGTGGCGCGCACTCCTGTCACGAAGTTTTGCTTGCCGAACGAGAGAGTCTTGGAAAAATAGGTCCCGACGAGAGTCACCGCTCCTGCGTTCGGCAGAGTAATATTCACCGGCAGCATGGGAGCGAATCCCACAATGTTGTTTGCCCAGAACATGCTCTTAATGTTCGGGAGATCAGATTCCTTAAGGTAAGCGCCGTCCGTGGGAGGCTTGAGGTTCACACCGCCAATTTGCAGGTCCAGGGTATCTTCCTGAGGAGTGACCACTAGATTCGCGCCGTAGGTGCGCAACTCGCGGCTGATTTTATCGCCGACGCCGGTGGCGACAGCAATCATCGCCGTGGCAACGCTCACTCCCAGCGCGATGGCAGCGCAGGCCAGAAGCTTGCGCCGCTTCTGCCGCCGGAAAGATTCGAAAACGAGGCGCACAAACATGAGTATTTAAATTTCAGTCCGATCGAGTCGGATGATTGAAAATCAGCGCCCGAGCGCAGTTTATTTCTCGAACAGATGAACGCCTGCATCGAGGTCCACTTCGTGAATGACGATTGCGTCCGCGGTAGCTTCCGACCGCAAGGGAACAGGGTTGCAGCCGCCCTTCATTCCGATGGACTGGGCGTTAATGGGCGAGGCGCAATTCTTGCAGACGACGCCGTTTGCCCCTTTGTAAAAGCCGACCGCGCCGCAGATTTCACAGGCATCGAATACAGAGGCGATTTTTCCATCCGGTTTCTGGTAGAGCCAGAAGCGGATTTCCTTGCCATTCTCCTTCGCCTGATAGCGGTGCAGATCGCCATCATAAAGCTGCTTCAGCGGGATGCTGACCTGTCCGTTCACAAAAGTGAGTTCGGTGGCTGGCGACAAAGCGCTCACGCTCTTGGCGTAAATGAATTCCGCCGTAACCATGAAGATAAAAATGAAGGAACTGGCATAGACCGAAGCCATCCACAAGCGCTCACGGCGTGCGCTCCACTGCGCTTTGCGGTGTTCAGCAGGAGATGTTGGAAGGGCGGCGGGCTGGCGTCGCTTGTACTCAAACAGGACCATCAACGCGGCCAGGGCGACAATAGTGATGAAGAAAAACAGGTCATTGCGGACGATCGGACCGATCAGGGCCATTTCTTCTTTGGACGAAGCGATCACGCCGCTCTCGGAAAGCTCATGCAGGCCGCTGACGATCAACTGTGCGGCGACAAAAAACAGGATAACGGTCGTCACGCGGAAAAACTTCTGCAGATTGATGCGTACGCTGCCCTTAACGAACATCACGCCGAAGAGAATGGCAACGCCTACCCCCAGCAACGTTCCCAGGAAACTGAGCAATTCGGTTGTATTTAGGGAAACGCCGGCCAAAATGAGCACTGTTTCGACGCCCTCGCGCAGGACCATCAGGAATACGAAGAAAAATATGCCAATCCACGAGCCTTGACTTGAAACTGTGCCCAGCTTCCGCTCAATTTCGCCCTTGAGTTTGCGCCCTGTTTTCATCATGAAAATAATCATGGTGACAACAAAAACCGCGGCGGCCAGCATGACCCAGCCCTCGAAACTGTCCTCATTCAATTCAATGCGCGAAAGCACAATCGCCAGGCCAATGCTACCGACAAAAGCTGCAGCCAAGCCTGCGTAAACCGGCCTGCGCAGATCAGGGCGTCCAATTTTCGCAAGGTAGGCAAGGACAATGCCGACGATAAGAGCGGCTTCCACCCCTTCACGCAGGGTGACGATAAAAGCTTGTAGCATCGAAAAACGGGGCTCCGGAAGGATTTTTGATTTTGAAAATGAATTTCAATTTCAACTTACAATAGGATATTCGCCGGACCTCGATATCGTCAACGCGGCTCGGCGATATTGGTGTAGTTTGGCGCAACTGCACTAACCCAAATCAGCATGTCATCCCGACTTTGAGCGAAGCGAGGACGGAGGGACCTTACGACGGCAAATGACTTCTCAGCCGCTAGCTGGGATATTAGCTCCGATGGCAGCATAGGTAGTTCGGTCCTCCGTAAGATCCCTCGTAAATGCTGCTCGGGATGACATTTTGTAAAGGTTCTAAGAGTGGGGATATGAGATTCGGTAACTGCGTTACTATCCGGCTGGAGATTATCGAAGTCTGCGCGTTTCCCAGAATATCGTTAAAAGTGCAGCAGGAATTTCTTTGCTTCGGCAATTGTCGGGAAGAGTTTTTCGTCAGCTTGGAACTCGGCGGAGTGTACGCAGCGCCGGCTGCCTCGTACCTTAACCGGATGCTTCAGGTGGAGCATCTCGTGATAAACAACATATTCCAGCACCGATTGTGGCACGCGGGGATGGTCGAAAACGCGGCTGATGACAATCGCGTTGTGCGCCGGATCGTAATGTCCCAGGCGGTTACGCGCATGGCCCGGACTCCAACTCATTTGCGGGCGGGCCAGCAGTCCGTGGAAAAACCGGACATTTAAGTCGTCGAAGATTTCTTCCAGGTTGTAAGTGTGACCTTGCGGCGTTTGCATACGCTTCCGGCCCCTGATCTGCCGGATCAGATGCGCCTTTTCAACCACATGGCGTGAAGCGGTGTAACGGCGGTAGCGGATGGAATATTCCCGCTCGATGGGCTTGCGGTACATTTTTGCCAGCAGGATGTGTGCGAGTGCCTCGACTACGTCCTCCGGCGCACCTTGCAGCAGATCAGAGACGCGAACATACAGCCGGCCTTCGCGCATGCGAATGGTGTTGTTGAGATTTGCGAAAGCGTAGAACTGGACTTTCAATTCCGGAAGCGGAGCGCCGGGGCGAAGGCCCCGATAGGCCTGGTGAAAAATGGGGAGTAGTTGTTCGCTCACGTTGTGGTCAGATTAGCACGTCCTGTTTTTAAGGCAATGTCAGCGCGGATGCGCGGAAAGGCGCTCCGGTCTTCTACAATGCAAGAGTGAAGACGTGGGATGTAATTGTTATTGGCGGCGGAATCATGGGCCTGTCGCTGGCGCTTGCCTTGCGCAAACGCGGATTGCAAGTGCTCATCGTGGAGCGCGGTGAGCCCGGGCGCGAAGCTTCATATGCTGCCGCTGGAATGATCGCTGACTTCGGGCCTGAATTGCCTCCATCGCTTTTGTCTCTTGCCACCGCGAGCGCCAGGATATATCCCGAATTTGTCCACGAACTTCAGGATGAGTCGGGATTGAATGTAGATTTACGGAACAATGGCACGCTTTTGCTCTCCGGGATTGCTACGCAGGGGTGGGAACCGGGATGGGAGGCAGAGGATGGTCTTGAACCGATTTCGGCGGAGGCAGTCGCGGAATTAGAACCGGAATTAAAGCTCGGTGACCATAGGGCATTTTTCCGCAAGGAACGCAGTGTGGATCCGCGCGTGCTTACGGCAGCAGCTATTCAGGCGGCCAAGCATCGTGAGGTGGATTTTGTCTCCGGAAGCGCTGTGGACCACGTTATTTTTTCAGCGGGGCGTGTGGCGGGTGTTTTTGCAGGCAAAACCATTTATTCAGCCCCCGTGGTGGTGAATTGCGCGGGCGCATGGGCGGGGAGTATTCCTCCGTGTCCGTTTCCCACGCGGGCCGTGAAAGGGCAAATTCTTGCCATGATCGGCGGTCCCGCCGTGCGGCATGTGGTACGTGGCGCCGATGTCTATTTAGTTCCACGCACTGACGGACGAATTTTGATTGGGGCAACTTTGGAAAATGCCGGGTATGACAAGCGCGTAGAGCCGGAGGTTGTGCAGCGGCTCCAGAAAGGCGCGATTGAGCTAATTCCGGCTTTGCGTGGGGCGAAGCTGCATCAGGCTTGGGCGGGATTGCGGCCGGGAACTGCGGATGGACTACCCATTCTCGGGGAGACTTCATCGCGCGGGTATTTTGTGGCGGCTGGACATTACCGCGACGGAATTCTGCTGGCGCCGATTACCGCCGAGGTGATGGCTCAGATCATTTGCAGAGAAAAGTGTGAGTACGATCTCGGCGCATTTTCTCCGGTGCGGTTTGAAGAAAAACAATTGGCTATGGGGTGAAATAGCCTGAGCAAAGGCACAGCGTTCCGCTCGGTTATACTAATTTTCAGTTCACCATCTCTGGTCCAATCGAATCCTGATTCGGTCGCAAGATAGAGGAGATCCTCGATGGCATCCGCCGCTGTAGATTACGCTCGTCAGAATCAGCAACGCTTCCTGAGTGAACTAAAAGACCTGCTCCGAATCCCAAGCATCAGTACGCTCGACGAACATGCTCCCGATGTGCGAAAGGCCGCGGAATATGTGGCCAACGACCTTCGCCGCATTGGGATGCAGAATGTCGAGGTCATCCCGACCAAAGGCCATCCGCTGGTCTATGCGGACTGGCTCCATGCGCCGGGCAAGCCGACCGTACTGATGTATGCGCACTATGACGTGCAGCCTCCCGATCCTTTGAATGAGTGGATTTCTCCTCCCTTTGAGCCGACGGAGCGCAACAACAACGTGTACGCCCGCGGCGCGGTGGACGACAAGGGGCAGCTCTGGATGGAGGTGAAAGCTCTTGAGGCCCTGATGAGAGGGCATGGCGGTGCACTTCCGATCAACGTCAAGGTGCTGTTCGAGGGGGAAGAAGAAGTAGGCGGGGAAGCCATTGCGGAATACATCCGCAAAGAAAAGGCGAAGTTGAAGGCGGATTTCGCACTGGTATGCGACACCGAGCTTTTCGCTGACGGCCTGCCCACGTTGTGCGTCGGCTTGCGCGGTCTGGTTTATACCGAGATTGAGGCGATCGGCCCCAAGACCGACCTGCACTCCGGGATGTATGGGGGCGCGGCGCCGAATCCATTTTTTGCATTGATTGAAATTTTGAGCAAATTGAAGGATGCCAAGGGGCGAGTGCTCATCCCGGGTTTCTATTCCAAGGTGAAAGCTCCGAGTGCGGCGGAATTGAAGGCTTGGAAAAAACTTCCTTTCAACGAAGAACATTACCGCAAGACCGAAGTCGGCTCTACGCAACTGACCGGTGAGCCCGGATATTCCGTGCTCTATCGTACTTGGGCACGTCCCACGCTCGAAGTCCACGGTATGCCGGGAGGTTTTACCTCGCCGGGCGCAAAAACTGTGATTCCCGCCAGAGCTGCCGCGAAGGTTTCGTTGCGGCTCGTTCCTAACCAGGACCCGGACGATGTTCTGAAACGCTACAAAAATTACGTGAAAAAGCTGACGCCGAAGGGAATCCAGATCAGTTTCAAAGTCTGGAGCAAAGGGCCTGCCTGTGTGGTCGGGACCGACAACAAATTTATTAAGGCCGCAACCGAGGCGCTGCACGAAGTTTTCCGGAAGAAGACTGTCTTCATACGCTCCGGTGGATCCATTCCCATCGTCACTGATTTTCAAGATGTGCTGAAGATCCCAAGTGTCATGATGGGATTCGGTTTGCCTGATGACAATCTGCATGCGCCCAACGAAAAGTTCCACATCCCAAATTTTTACCGCGGAATTGAATCTATTTGCTTGTTTTTCGAGAGGCTAGGCGGAAAAGGCTAGATCGTGATTGGATGGGCGTCTTCAATCGCTCGTGCCGCGTCTTCCAGACACTGGGCAAGTTGGCGGTCAGTGTCGATTATTACTTTAGGGAGAAGAATTTCCTGCCAGTCGGATTTCAATTTCAAATACAGTTGATAGTCACGGTTTGCTGCGACGTGCGCAGTCGCTTGATCTTCGAGCCGCTTTCTAGCGGTTTCTGCTCTGCAACTGCATTCCAGAATCTTCCAAGTTTGTCCTAGTTGCTCCGCCGCCTTTTTTACCTGCTCGAGTTGCCGGGTCCTAGAGAAAGGGCGTCCGTCAATCAGAACGGTGCGGGTGGGATTTTTCTGCAACAAGTACCCAGCTGTCTCAAGCAGGATACTCATGCAGAAGTCGTCTTGAGCGGTGGAATATTCAATTTCCGCAGGAGGGAAGAGTGCGGCACGAATTTCATCCTTGTTGAGGACTACCCCCGCGATTCTCAGAGCCAAAGCACGAGCAAGGGTGGTTTTACCCGTGCCGGGCAATCCAGCCATGATGACGATCATGTCTGGATTATTTTACCGGGTGGGAATGTTGCGTTCTTGTTCGGTTGAACTAACGAGTTCAGGAATGATCGAGTCGGGGCGAAGAATGCCGGCGCTTTCATCGCTGCGGTCAGTCGCACCATTGCGATTGCCTGCCAGAATCTTAGACTCGCGCCAGTCGTCGTAGTGGTCGGAAACCATAATGTGGAAGACCCACTGGTGGCGTTCTTCCTCCGGTTCAATCAAACCCATCTCCTTGAGCGGAACCAGATATTGCTCGACCCATCGGATCTGTTCGTTGGTCATGCCGCGGCGTTGGATGTCCACGGTAATTCCCGCCAAGTGAGACGATGCACGGTCACCTTCCGCAGGGGCTGCATTGCGGTTGTGGCGGCGAAGCTTCTTCTGCACCTTCACGGTGCGAACGGCGGAGTTGACCTGGATCTGTGCGCCAAACTGACTGTAAAAATCGTCGCTCAGGTCATTCAGAAAATCCAATGTCCAAGGACGGCAATAACGCCGGTCCTCAGGAAGCTGTGGAGCAATGCGGAGAGCTTCGGTGGGAACGATTTCCAGCAGATCGCCGCTCTCTTCCAGGGACACCAGTTGCTCGTCATCCTGAATGCGCGGCAAATCCAGACGGTCTATTTCTTCATTCTGAATGTAAAGAGACTCAGGCGTTGGCCGGAAGAGCGGATGCCACAGGACCCAATTCAGGTGCAAACGTCTATGGCGGCGCGCACGGTGCGAACTGGTTCTGCGCACAGCGAACGCCGACCCGCAAAAAGCGACGCACAGCGCAAATAAAATAAGGCTTTGGCCAGTTTTTCTGATCACGAAGTGGTTCCGGTTCCTTGAGCCTGACTGCAAAGACAGCAGGCGGTTATTGTAAGCCATCATTAAAAAAATCCAATCTAAAAATCTGCCCTTGGCGTTACCGAAGGTTCCATGTCTCATGGTTACCCTCTGGTTACTCTGCCGCAGTACATACTGAATAGGTGCAATTGAGAGGCCGCTTTTCCATGGGTTTTGCTGCGTACTAAAACCTTGCGAATCAGCGCGGGTATGTGCGTAGAGTGGTAAGGGAATGCCCTCCTACGTCAGGGTGGGGAAAACGCTTTCCCAAAAGGTCATGCAGCATTTTTCGGGAATCTGGTGGAGCTTTTGCATCCCACAGTGGGCCTTGCCGGGACAAGGAAAACGCCGAGCAAAAGAATTCTCGGAGCGGCCTTACTTCCTGAATAAATCCCCGATGGCCTGCTTCATCACTTCGCCGCCAACCTGAGAAATGGAGTGAGTGAGGGGAATGTCTTTGGGGCAGATTTCCACGCAGTTCTGCGCGTAACCGCACTCCTGAATGCCACCATCGCCCATAAGGGCAACCAAACGCTCTCGTTTGAAGGCGGCGCCGGTGGGATGCGCATTAAATAGACGAACCTGAGAGATAGCGGCCGCGCCAACGAACCCCGTGTCTTCGTTGAATTGCGGGCAGACTTCCATGCAGCAACAGCAGGAAATGCAGCGCGAGAGCGGATAGGTTTCCTCCTGCGCGTCCATCGAGACACGCGGGCCCGAGCCGAGGTCGTAAGTGCCATCGATCGGTATCCAAGCTTTGACGCGCTTCAAATTCTCAAAGAGCACACTGCGGTCTACGGCCAGATCGCGCACTATGGGGAACTTGGAAAGAGGTTCGATGCGGATGGGCTGCTCAAGATTGTCCACCAGGGCCGAGCAGGCCATGCGGGCGCGTCCATTGATGAGCATCGCGCACGATCCGCAAACTTCCTCCAGGCAATTGGAATCGTAGGTGATGGGCGTGGTGGCTTTGCCGTCACGCGTGACAGGATTTCGCGCAATCTCCATCATCGAGGAGATCACGTTCATGCCCGGATGCCACGCGAGCTCGAATTCCTCCCAGCGCGGTTTGTCGTCGGGAGAAGACTGGCGGCGAATTTTGAAGAGAACTGTTTTGTCAGACATGTTTCGTCAATTTGAACGCTTTGTTTTATTCACAAATTGGACGTCGCTATTCCGGCTTTGCCGTTGGCAGTGCGCAGCTCATTACTCTGAGCCGATACAACGCATAAACAACGATAAGTCCGCCCAAAATTGTCGTAACCAATTGATGGGTGTAAATGCCTTTACCGATTAACAAGCCGCCAAACGCCGCCAGTATTCCGCTGCGAATCTGACACCACATATTCCTCCTTTACTTGGCGCATCAATATTTCCTCGCTCGTGGCGGAAGCAATGAAATATCCACCGGCTCAAATTCAAATCTGGGCTCGTCCGCATCTGGCGCGAAGCTTGCTTTCGTCGTCTTCAGGAAGTTCTTGTCGTCGCGGTCGGGAAACTCCGGCTTGTAGTGCGCGCCACGCGATTCATTCCGTAGCGCAGCGCCCTGCGCGATCACGCGTGCAAGCTGCAACATGTTATAGAGTTGGCGCGTGAATACAAACGACGTATTTGCCCACATCGAACGGTCGCTGAGATTGATGTTGCGGTATCGCTCCAGGAACTCGACCAGCCTGGCATCGGTCTGCTGCAGATTTTTGTTGTAGCGGATGACGGTGCAGTCCTTCGTCATCAATTCCCCAAGTTCCCGCCATAATTTGAACGGGTTTTCCGTCCCCTCGGACTTCATCAATCCGGCATTGATCTCTTCCTGCCGTTTGCGTTCCGCTTCAAAATGGCCATTCGACGCGGCGGCCTGCTGGCTTTTTGCATATCGAACGGCATTCGGCCCGGCAGTGAATCCGCCGAAGATGCAGGAGACGAGTGAGTTGGCGCCCAGGCGGTTCGCGCCATGGTATTGATACTCGCATTCGCCCGCGGCAAAAATTCCCTGAATGTTCGTGGATTGATTGAAGTCCACCCACAAGCCGCCCATGGTGTAGTGCATCCCGGGGAAAATCTTCATCGGAGTCTCGCGCGGGTCGTCGCCGACGAACTTTTCGTAGATCTCCAGGATTCCTTCGAGCTTGCGGTCGAGCGTGGCGCGATCAATGTGCGTAAGGTCGAGATAGACCATCGGCTTGCCGTCAATGCCGAGATTGTGCTCGAAAACGACCTTGAAGATGGCACGCGTGGCTACGTCGCGAGGCACCAGGTTTCCATACTTCGGATACCATTCCTCGAGGAAGTACCAGCGTTCTTGTTCTGGAATCAAAACCGGGTCGCGCTTGTCTCCGAGCTGTTTTGGGACCCATACGCGCCCGCCCTCACCACGCGCCGACTCCGACATCAAGCGCAGCTTATCTTCACCGGGAATGCTGGTAGGGTGCACCTGAATAAACTCGCCGTTGGCGTAGTAGCAGCCCTGCTGATAGAGAGCCGACTGGGCCGAGCCGGTGCAGACAACAGAATTCGTTGACTTGCCGAAGATTGCGCCAATGCCGCCGGTAGCCAGAATGATGGCATCGGCGGGGAAGGTGCGAACTTCCATGGAACGAAGGTCTATCGCGCAGATGCCGCGCGCGATACGATTGCTATCGAGCACCGCAGAGAGAAATTCCCACGACTCGTATTTCGTGACCTTGCCTTCGGCTTCGAAGCGGCGCACTTGTTCGTCAAGGGCGTAGAGTAGTTGCTGGCCGGTGGTGGCTCCTGCGAACGCCGTGCGGTGATGGAGTGTGCCTCCGAAGCGGCGGAAATCCAAAAGTCCCTCGGGAGTGCGGTTGAAGGGAACACCCATGCGATCAAGCAGATCAATGATGGCCGGAGCGGCCTCGCACATCGCTTTTACCGGAGGCTGATTCGCGAGAAAGTCACCGCCGTAAACCGTGTCGTCAAAGTGCTGCCAGGTCGAGTCGCCTTCGCCTTTAAGATTTTTGGCCGCGTTGATGCCGCCCTGCGCGCAAACCGAGTGCGAGCGCTTGACCGGCACAATGGAAAACAAATCCACGTGTCCGCCATTTCGGCGATCTTGATGACGGCGGAGAGTCCCGCCAGTCCACCGCCCACAACGATAATTTTCGGGTTCGTCATTTTGAAAAATCTAAAAATCTGAGAAATCTATCTTGTTCCCGCGTCAATTGCGCTCGCTCCAGCCGGATCTATCGGCTGTTGCCGATGGGAGCGGAACGAGGTAAGGCTCGCCAATCCAACTCCGGCCAGAACGAAGAAGAACGCCAGACACACCACAAGAAACCGCTTTCGTGCTTTCTCGCCGGAAACAATTCCCCACTTCGCGCAGAACAGCCAAATGCCGTAAGCAAAATGCCACGAAGCTGCGATCAGGCCTACTACATAAAACAGGAACAGAGGAGTTTGAAAAACTTCCGCCTGCACTTTGCCAAATGAAGCACCAGGATATTGATGCAGATCAATGCCGGTAAAGCGCATTGTCCAGGTGTGCCACAGGATGTATGCGAAGGCGATGCCGCCAGTCCAGCGCTGGGCGGCGTACATCCAGTTGCCGCTCCAGGGATAGCTGGCCACATTCGAGTCGCCACGATACCAGATATAAAAACCGTACGTAGCATGAAACAAAATGGGCAGCCAAATGCCGAACAGTTCTAACACGAAGACGAGCGGAAGGCTGCCCAGGAAGCGCACCTGCCGGGCGTACGCGGCCGGGCCGCCAATGGCGGTCGCATTGGAGACCAGAATGTGTTCGAAAAGAAACGCACCGACCGGAACAATGCCGGTCAACGAATGCAGACGGCGAAGGAAAAAAGAAACGCCTCTTCCCGCCCTTAAAGGTGCGACGCCTGCGTTGGTCTGTGCTGTGCCTGCGGAACCGGCAGTTGAAGCCATGCTCTCCTAGTGTCTTTTGAGATGAATGCCGAACTTTTTATTATGTTGGTGTATGAGAACGTAAGTCAAGGAAGGGGCGAGCGAAGAACAACGCTAAAAGTTCCTAAACCATTCTAAAAAGTTGCGGAACGCCTGGCCGCGATGGCTGTATTCCGATTTTTCCTCGGCGCTTAACTCCGCAAAAGTTTTCTGTATTTGGGGAAAAAAGAAAAATGGGTCGTAGCCAAAACCATTTGAGCCCCGCCGCGCATCCAGAATGAGGCCTTCGGCTTTTCCATGAAAAACAGACAGCGTGCAGCCATCTCGAGCCGCGGCGATGACGCAAACAAAGCGACCCGTTCGTTGCACTGGGGAAACATTTTTCAAGTTTCGCACCAGCTTGGCGTTGTTCGCGTCGTCGTCGGTGTTGCTACCGGCCTGGGCGGGATCGTCCGCCGCGTAACGGGCCGAGTGCACGCCCGGCGCGCCGTCGAGTGCGTCCACCTCCAGGCCGGAGTCATCGGCAATAACGATCTCGCCCGGGGTCGCGCGGCTGTATTCCTCCGCTTTCTTGCGGGCGTTCGCTTCGAATGTGAGGCCGTCTTCCACTACTGGGGCAAGCCTGGAAAAATTGGGGATGGGTTCGACTCGTATGCCGAAAGCAACGGCAGCGCCCGCGAAATCGCGCAGCTTGCCGGGATTGGAAGTTGCGATTAGTACTCGCTCAGGGCCGGACATAACTTTGGTTTTCGCCTATTTCCTTTCGCGACATTTTCCTTTGCTTGGCCGACACCAACAAAAGGAAGATCAGTGCAATTGCTGAAATGATTTCACCCAGTGTGCGGTCCCGTGTCTTGCTGAATCGGATTTCAACGCGGCTCGTCCCCGCCTGCACGGGAATCATCATCTGCCCTGTTGTGGAGTCGGTTTCGGAGGGCATAACGGCTTCGTTCACTCGTACTTTCCAGGCTGGAAAATTGAATAGACGTACCGCCATTGTTCCGGGACCGTCGGTAGTCACGGTAAAGGATTTCATCTCTGGATTCCAGGTATTCACCGCGATCTGCGACGCTCCCGCGCCTTCATATTTGACTTCAGGGGCGCCGGATCTAATTGCGGAGGCATCTGCTCTGGCGGGCACGTATTCGTCGGTGCCTTCGTAGCCAACGCCGCTCGTTTGGCTATTGAGCATTGCGGCAATGTCAGCACCGCTGTCCCACCAGGGTGCTTGCACCGAGTGCCAAACGTATACGACGACCGCCAGTAGCAATAGATAGAGCGCGACGCGGGGCATCCATCGGCGGCCCGCCCGCGCGACGAAAATGGCTAGAGGCACATTCAGACACAGTAGCCAGCGCCATGGAAATTGCATAAAACGAAGTTCAGGCAAATAGCGCCAAAAGATGTTCGTCGCCGAGAACATGCAAACGCAGAGAACGCCGCCCCAAATTGCCAGAACGGTAAGAATTCGGGTGCGGGATTTGCGGCGCAACGCAAGCAGGACGGTGGCGCATAGAGCAATCACCTCCGAAAGAGCCACGATGGAAATGAGAAGATTAAAGAGATTGTGATCGGGATCCGTAGTTACCGCGAAAAGAAAATTGTCTTGCGCGCGATATCCTTCAGAAAGTACTTGAGAAATGCTGATCCATTTCTGTTCGTAAAGGGCGGGCACAAGATAGAACCCGGACAATAGCGCACCCAGAAGGATTCCTACTGCGCCTTCGGCTAAAGCTCGAAGAGATCGGCGGGAGATCGCCAGCGCCAACACTAAGAAGGCCGCCGAGTAAGTAACCATGACGGCTGAGGGAACGTTGATGAGCCACGCCGCCGCGACGATCAACGCCAACGGCAGGATGCCTGCGTACGGGCTTTCCCTCCGCCGAAAAATCGCCAACACCAGCAACGGAATCAGCGCGCCCGCCAGGAGTTCCGCGAAAGCGCTCCGCCAATAAATAATCACCAAAAAATATGGATTCGCCACATAAAACAGCGCCGCGTAAATTGCTTCAGTTCTTTCCAACCATTCGTGTGCTAGGAGGAACATGGAGAAACCAGACGCTGTGAGCGCGATCCATACGTAAGTTCCGGTCACCAGTGTCCACGGCAGGAACGATCCCAAAAGCGCGCCCAACGTCCACGACGCAGGAGGATAAAACACGAAGCGAGCCTCGCCGTAGCCAAAATGTGCCAGGGCCGACCATTGCGGATGCAATATCCCAAGCCTCCATTGACTAAGCACTTCCATCCACGAATTCATGTGGAACTCGAAGTCATGCCCGGAGGGGATGCCGCGAAAGAAGAAAGGGACAAGCGCTAGAAATGCAACGCAAGAAATAGCCAAAAAAGAAAGAAGGAATTGACTGGAACCGGGAAGGTTCTGATCGGGAGGATTTGCTTTAACTTCAGCCTGCGGTGAAGAAATGGAATTCAGTTGGATTGGCTCCGAATCCGGTGATGATAGGGCAGAGGATACAAGAAATTGACGACCGGGGTTGAAATTTTTGAAAGGGCGGATACTGCGGAAACGCGTTGGCCCGGGTATTCGTCAGGCCGGCTGCGCAAAATTCACCAAGAATTCATTGTCTGTAAACCTTGCAGCAAGACAAGCCGCCTAGGCTGAGTCCATACGAGGTGGAATACAGCCCGCCAGGGCATAAATGCCTGCGTGAGAGACGGCACGCGGGCATTTTTATTTGTTCGGTGCGTTTAGGAATTTGCTACGGCTTCGGAATTGCGTTGTTTGCGGAGTTGTTCCAGGAACTCTTCCTGTCCCAGCGATTCATGCCCACGCAAAAGTTCAAGCAGAGGATCATCAAAATCGTCGTGTGCGGCGTATTTTTCCGCGGTGCTGCCTTTCGCACCAGTAAGTGCGCGGGGCGTGACGGAAAGCTCCGGCACAGTGCCGGGGCGGCCGGTGAGTAGATTGATAAACCCGCTGACCTGTTCCCGTTGCTGTGGAGTACGCGAAGCAAATTCGATCCCCATGCCAAAACCCGGATGCATGACGCGCACCGTCCCTTCAGCCTGGACCTCGACATCGGCCACTTTTAAGTTCAACACGATCTCGGAGCGTTCAGGAAAGGGTGATTCCGTTTCCACGTAACATCCGCCCGTGCTTAGATCTGTGAGCTGGCAGTGGGCCACGGGCTCGGGTTCGTCCGGCGGCATTTCCGGAGCATGAGTACTAAACCAGGATTTCAGGGCTTCGCGGGCATTTTCCGTCAAATCAATAAACCGAACGCCGGACTGCCCATTGGGATTTGCCCAGGCAACTTCACTCTGGGCCTCAAATTGAAACTCGGATTCGGGCAGTTGAAATCGCGCGGAGATTGCCGCAGTTGGATAAAGCGTTTGCGCCGAGAGTACGTCCATGCCTTCTTCACTGATGTCGAGCAGAATGCCCTCCATCTCGGACCCTCCCTGCACCCGAAGCTGTACGGCTACCTGAACGGGTACCCGGAAGGAACTGCGACGTTCGCGTTTAATAAGTGCAATGGCAGCGCGCAAAGTGGCCTTTGCCTTGGGCGCGGACAGCGGTTTGTAGAGCACAAAGTTCGCTCCGGCGCCAAACACGCTGCGCACTCTCTTCTTGTCATTCAAAAGGGCCACGGTGACAACGTGGCCGGCGGCTCCGGCATTCTGAAAGACCAGTGATGCGCTGTGCGGATCGTCAAAGTCAACGATGACCGCGTCAAATTTCTGTTCCGTCAGACGAGTAAGAGCGTCCGCATAGCTGCAGGATTTCGCCTCCAGTTCGAACTCCGCCAATACCGGAGCCAAAACCGAAGACGTTTGCTCGTCTTTTGTGACTAAGAGCGCCTGGAAAATCATCGGATAACTTTAAGAGTGACTATGGTTTAGGGCCAGCGAGGAGCGCGTGCTCCCTTGGCTGCCGAGTTGGGCGCCGAGGCGCCTGCTTTTGCCGACATGGCGTTCGCAGGCTCGTCCACTTCCGCCAGCACCGCGCCGTCATCTTCTTCCATTTCAGCGAGTAATGGAGCAACTTCCCGCAATTTCTCCGCGGCCTGTTGCAGCATCTCGATCTGCTTTCCCAACTGAGCATACTTGGCTTGCTTGCGCCGCAAGACCTCATGAATATCTTTCATACATCCCCCTGTGGTGACTGTAAAAAGCTAGGTGCAATAGCGTCAACGCCAATCCCGATTTCGCGATTACTGGGGTAACTTAAAAAGCCAGTTACCGCCGTGCTGAGGAACGACTGTAGGCGGCGAGCGGAGCTATGCCAAGGGGTAAGGAGACCTGGCGAGGGCGTAATTCTATGGGAAAGGGCGGGGATTATTGCGTTTCGGAGTTTAGAGATGTTGCACAGTCCAGCACCTGTGGAAAAATACAGGGTAGATTACCCGCTTCGTGCCACGGGTATAGCACGAAGGTGGAATTTACGGGTATGGAGTATCAAAGTATCTTGGCAATGAGCAGTTCTGGGGGAGGGCTGTTCGGGCGCTCTGTGATCTGAAAAGATCCGGGGCGCTTCTTATTTGGGCCGGTGTTTTGGAGAAGAACCTTCCAGGGAATTTGTCGGTCCCATCCTGTTCGTCTGAAACCACCTCCTTCTTCAACTCAGCTTCCCCCCTCCGGTTTCTAAGTCCGGTTTAGTTATCCCAGCACGTCCACACGTTTTCCCGGCTGCTGCAAGGATTGTTGGGCCTTCTGCGTGGCGCGCGCATCCTGGGCCGGGTTAGCCTGCTGGTTTTTCCCCGAAGAAGAGCGTCCGCTCATTCGAGCGCTTTGTTCAGTGCCCTGTGACGAACGGGCTGCCGGCTGCTTTTCGCTACTCCGGTTTTTGGTTTGGGAGACTTGGGAGGCCTGCGCAGCTTCGCGCGATTTTGCTGCATCCTGGTTTGATATTTCTGCGTGTTGACGGGCCGTGGACTGTTTAACGCTGCTGATACTCATTGGGAGTTCCTCCTGTTGGCCTGCACGCCGTCCGCAGGTCTACAGGGGTTGTATCGGCAGGCTTTTGGAGAACTTGAGAGGACAAAATGGCGCACCTGAGAGGCGCTTAGAAGGCGTGGGGAAGCGGGGATCATCTGCCGAAATCCTGAGCGGAGTGAAGGTCACCGACGCTGCAAAACTCATGGTGGACCCGGAGAGACTTGAACTCCCAACCCTTGCGTTCGAAGCGCAATGCTCTATCCAGTTGAGCTACGGGTCCACACTGACTGACTCTATGCTAACTCAGAATTATGCATTTGCGATCAATCCGCCAACGCAACAGATATATCCCTGTTTGGAAGCGAACAAGGTTTGGAAACAATAACGAACCCACGGCTGGCCCCGCAGGTAAAATGGCCGTATGCGCATCCTCCTGATCGGCGGTACGTTGTTTATTGGCAAGCGCCTGGTGCGTCGCCTACTGCATGGCGGACACGAGATCACGTTGCTGCATCGCAAACCCGAGCATCCCTTCGGATCCGAAGTTCGCAGCGTGGTGGCCAATCGAAACGATGCGGCCTCCGTGCGAAGGGCCCTAGAAGGCATGCGATTCGATGCGGTTTACGACATCGCTTACGACTGGGAGCGGGGAACCACGGCGCAGCAAGTCGAAGCCACCGCAAAGGCCATCCCCGGAGACATTTCGCGATATGTCTTCATCTCCAGCGTAGCTGCCTACGGGAGTGGGTTGGACCACGTCGAAGATGATCCGCTGGCTCCTGATACCCATCCTGAAAGCTACGTTCGCAATAAAAGCATGAGCGAGCGGGCGCTGTTTCGCATGCATCGCGAATCCGGTTTTCCGGCGGTTACCATGCGGCCGCCGTTTGTTTATGGCCCGGAGAATCCGTTTTATCGCGAGGCATTTTTCTGGGACCGCATCCGACGCGAAAGGAAGGTTATTGTCCCAGGCGATGGCCAGCGCTTGATGCACTTTGTTTACGTGGATGACCTGGTGGCCGCATGCTACAGCGCTCTTGAGAATCCTAATGCTGTGGGTTTGGCTTTTAACGTGGGCAACGAAAGATCTGTTTCGCAACAGGAACTGGTGAACGAATTCGCAAAGGCTGCGGGCAAAAAGGCGTCGGTCACGCACGTACCGCGCGAAATCATTGAGCGAAATGGAGGGAATGTTTTCGGTGATCCTTTGTATTTCGGCGAGTACTACGATCTCCACTCGATCACCGAAATAGTGGACAGAATGAAACGGGTGCTCGGCGTTGAACCCACGCCATTCGCCTCCGGACTTAAAGAGACATACAAATGGTACGAGGAGAGCGCGCCTAAGCGCGATCCAGATTTTTCGTTTGAAGATAAATTGATTCGAGACGCTGAGGCGGCATAGCCAAACGCTTGGGCGCCTACTTGATTTATGACCTTGCAAGAATTCCGCGATTCATTAGCAAACAGTGAACCGCCTAAAGCGTGGACTTCCTCCTTGGCTGGTTTGTGGTGGGACGCCAAGGGCGACTGGACAAACGCTCACGAATCAGCACAGCAGGATGAGTCTCCGGCGGGCGCATGGGTGCATGCGTATCTGCACCGAAAAGAAGGAGACACTTCAAACGCGACCTATTGGTATTCGCGCGCGGGCAAGCCTCCTGCACACGGCTCGCTGGAAGAGGAATGGAACGCGATCACAGCTGCGCTTCTTAAAATTGTTTAGCGGTTTGCTGACGAGGACCCTTACGGAAAAGCGAAACGATACAGCACAAGCATTGACGAACTGGGCTGGAAATATTGAGTACAGCACGAAACAGTTGTACTCAGCAAACTCGCTCGAAGATGTGCGGAATTTTGTGAAAAGCCGGCCGCGAATTAAGGTGCTGGGCAGCCGCCACTGCTTCAATCATATTGCCGACAGCGAGCACTTCCTGCTTTCTCTGGCGCCGATGGATACGGTTATCGCTCTCGACACTGGAACCAACAAAGGATCCCACTCGCCCGCAGTCACCATCTCAGGCGGCATGAGCTATGGGCACTTGTGTCCGTATCTCCACGAGCAGGGATTCGCATTGCACAACCTCGCGTCTCTGCCGCAGATTTCGGTGGCAGGGGCTTGCGCCGCGGCCACCCACGGATCGGGCGAGAACAACGGTAATCTTGCGACGGCAGTTTCCGGTTTGGAGATGGTTACGGCAGACGGAGAAGTCATCAATGTATCCCGTCGAGCCAATCCCGATGACTTCCGTGCAATGGTGGTTGGCCTTGGATGCTTCGGAGCGATTACCAAGCTTACGCTTGATCTGCAGCCTGCGTTTCCTATGCGCCAGTCTGTGTATGAAAATCTGCCATTCAACAATTTGGTGGATAATTTTGATGCCATCCAAGCCAGCGGTTACAGCGTAAGTCTGTTCACCGATTGGCAAAAGCAGAAAATTGATCAAGTCTGGATTAAGAGCCTCATTCAGGGCGGAGAAGATGTGAAAGAACCTGCCCCAGCATTCTTTGGCGCGAAGTTAGCAACGCGGAATCTCCATCCCATCAACGGCTTTTCCGCGGAGAACTGCACCGAACAGATGGGCGTGCCCGGCCCGTGGCATGAGCGTCTGCCCCATTTCCGCATAGGGGTCTTCCCCAGCGCCGGAGATGAACTTCAGTCGGAATATTTTGTTCCTCGTCATCATGCCGTCGAGGCGATTCTGGCGGTGGAGAGGTTGCGCGACGAAATTCCGCCGCATCTTCTGGTTACAGAAATTCGCGCCGTTGCCGCCGACGATTTATGGGTCAGTCCCTGCTACAAGCGGTCAAGTATTGCCATTCATTTCACCTGGAAACAAGACTGGAAGGCGGTCAAACGGCTGCTGCCGTTGATTGAGAGGGAACTGGCTCCCTTTTTCGCGCGCCCACATTGGGGGAAACTGTTCACGATGCCTGCGTCACGACTCAAACCGCTGTATGAAAAGCTGCCGGAGTTTGTTCAGCTGAGCCAGCGGTGCGATCCGATGGGCAAATTCCGCAATAATTTTCTGAATACATATGTTTTTTAGCTGTCGCGACTGAACCACCAAACCTCATCATCAGGACGCGCTCGGAACAAATTGTTCTCTACGGCCGTTGCGCATATCCTTGTGGGTCTGCCCGGCAACGGAATTCTTTTTGGAGCAATTGAACATGCGTTATTTTCTCCGCGGCATAGTGGTAGCTGTCTTCATGGTCTCTACGCTATCGGCCAAGGTGGTTGTGTTCTCCGAACCAAATTTTCCTTTTGTAGATACTCAGCCAGTCAGCGCTCATGTTCTTTCAGACGCGATGGGGAGCGACGTGGTGTTTGCAGGTGTTGATGCGCTTCGCAGTGAAGATAGTCTCCGGGGGGCGGAGCTGCTGGTATTGCCGTACGGTTCGGCTGTTCCGGTGGATGCCTGGCCTGCCATTGAACGATATCTGCGCTCAGGCGGAAATCTGCTGATTATCGGGGGCGAACCGTTGCGTGTTCCAGTCGCCAAAAGTGGCAGTTCGTTTATTAAGGCTTCGCCACAGGACACCTACAGTCGCACGCTGGGATTTCAACATGTCTATACAGTGCCCGTTGCGGGCGACGTGAATTTCGCATGGCGCGAAGGGTATTCATTTCTGCCGCGAGTCACGGTGCAGGCACAACGTTATTTCGCCGTCGAAGGCAGGCTCAATGGACTTGGATACGTCGAAAGCAGCGATGGGACGAAGGTTGCCGCTCCAGTCATCGTTTCCGATCATATCGGCGGTCACGCGATGCCTGGTTCGCGCGTGGTCGCGTTGGATTTCGATCCCAAGCCGGGCTATTGGGCTTCTCCTGATGGTATTTCATTAATCCGCGCAGCGGCTGACTATGCGCGCAATGGCGCGACCGAATTCTGGATTGAAGCGCAGTATTCAACTTTGCGGACGAGTGAGGTACCGAATCTGACGTTGCACTTGCAGCGACCGGGTGAGGAGCCGCAGATCACCACGATCCAGAACGTCGGGACGCAAGGTGCGGGAGATCAATCCCAGAAGTCGGAGCAGACCAAATCGCAAGGCTATGCAATAGTGGATCTGTTATCCGGCACCCAGCGCATTGACAGCGCACGGATCACGCTCAACGGCCCGCGAATGGATGCCGCCGTGCCATTCCACAAAGCTCTGCCTGCGGGTTTTTACACCGTGCGGGCCACCTGGTTCAGCGGCGGTAAAGCGCGCGAGTCTTACGCGAACGGTTTTCAGGTTGAGGATATTTCCGCGCTTGAAACGGGCGCTGCGCTGGGAGTGGACGGAGATTTTCTCACTCTTGGTGGAAAGCCATTCCTTCCTGTGGGCACGAATTATTTTTCCACGGAAGTAAATGGGTGGGATTTTTCCGGCCCGCGCAATGCGTTGGTATGGGAAAACGATTTTGCGGATATGGAGCGGCACGGTGTCAGCTTCGTGCGCACTGGCGTGTGGATGCCGAACGCCAAATTTGTTGAGCCTTCAACTGGAGGGGTCAACGAACGTTTCCTGCGAAATGTGGAGGCATATCTTGCGGCCGCACACCGGCATAATATCGCCGTCAACTTCACGTTTTATGCTTTTACGCCGAAAGTTGGCGAGCAACACGATATTTCAAAGGTTGCTGGCCCGGAGCCGCCGCCAAACCCCTGGCTCAATCCGGCGATGGTGCGAGCGGAGCATGAGTATGTGCTTTCGGTGGT